>MRWG01000243.1_pt1 | contig 86308 bp, 104 predicted proteins | sample 1013341 | NCBI WGS metagenome assembly MRWG01 (sample SAMN06117577, study PRJNA244670) | biofilm metagenome | biome: Water; feature: Cathode Biofilm; material: Biofilm; isolation source: microbial consortium enriched at the cathode of a solar microbial fuel cell | place: USA: District of Columbia ...
GACGTTGATGTCATCAACGCTGGTCTGACCGTGGATTACGAGATCGTCGAGAACTTCGACGCGAAGCTCGCAGTCAACTACACCAACATTGATGCGCCGGCTGGTACTCCGATCATGGACGACCACTGGAGCGGCTTCATCCGCTTCCAGCGCAACTTCTAATCAGAAGTTACGATGTTTTGGGAAAGGCCCGGCATTCGCCGGGCCTTTTTCATTTTGTAGAGCTTAGAATGCAACAGACCCAAAGTTTGTTCCTGTCACGATCGCTTTTAAGTAGAAGCGCAAACACTCGCCCTACCCTCATGCCAATTTTGATTTGTTGCAGTAGCATCAGATGTCCTACTTGAGCTGAAGGGCGAATAGCGGGCACGTTGCATCTCCGATGGTGCCTCGTGTGTCTGTGTCACTTGCTGCATATTTGCTGCGGCTTCCATCCTGGGTGTCGGAACCGAAGCAGCCCGTGCGTCCTAGGGGAGTCTAACAAGGAGACCATCCATGAACGCACTCAAGAACAAGCCTTCATCAGCCATTGTAGCGGTAAGCGACATCGATAGGGCGAGGCGCTTCTACAGTGACGTTCTGGGACTTGAACTCTATGACGAAGGCATGAAAAGCGTGCTGGTCTACAAGACAGGTGCGACACATCTTGTCGTCTACCCTTCGGAATCTGCTGGCACCAACAAGGCCAATGCGGTGGTGTGGGACTGCGGAAAAGATATCGACGCCATAGCTACTGATCTGAGTGCCAAAGGTGTGACTTTCGAGCGCTATCAGATGGAGGGCGTATCATACAAGGACGGGATCCATGACGCGAACGGGTTCAAGATGGTCTGGTTCAAGGATCCTGACGGCAACATTCTCCATCTGAACAGTGCATGAGCGTTTCGTTGATGCAGGGAGCGGATGACATGACGCGCAACGATTTCGACGTTAATTCGGTCAGACCAAGCGAAAGCGCACCTGCGCAAGCAACCCTCTTCGATCCAGGTACTGAGGGCCCTTGGCGTGGCTCTTTGTCGGGTGAAGCGCTCGGAGCACCTGTGACTGTGCTCACTTACGGCACCGACCGTACTGGTGAAGGCCCACGTCTTCACGTGCATCCCTATGACGAAGTGTTTGTCGTGACCGAGGGTCGGGCCCGTTTCTTCGTTGGAGACACGGTTCTCGACGCGACTGCCGGACAGGTAGTGTTCGGCCCGGCCGGCATCCCACACCGGTTCGAAAATCTGGGACCAGGACGCTTACAGACCATTGACGTCCACCATTCGCCGCGCTGGATCCAGACCGACCTCGACTAGATGAATCGGCGACGAAGCAAACCTATTTGCCTCAAGTTCGGTAGACTTTGTCTGCCGTGAGCCGCGTTGCCCCCACGCCGCCCTGCCGAAATGACATCGCCACGATGGCAGCTATGCGCACATCACAATGGACGCTTTATCCGTTGCGCTGGAGGCGCCCAACAATGCCTATGCTGACCGAGCGACGAAAACTGCTGCGGGGCACAACGCGTCTCGCCAAGTCCAAATAGTATTTGGAAAATCCAGAGCAAGAACCTCAGTTCTCAAACCAGATGCGCTACCAGGCTGCGCTACGCTCCGAAGTCCGCTCTCCCTAGAGTTTCCGTTCTGATTTGGCAATAGGCGATGAACCAAAAACAGAACAAACAGCGCCCCGTGGCACTGCTGAGCACAAAAGTCCCACGGAAATTACCACCGTTGTTCCTGTAGCGTTCACTGCCACAGTAGAAGCATCGCCACCCATACCACTGCCAAATCGATTTCGATTCGTTGCAGGCACATCACATGGCCGACTTGGGCCGAGAGCGGAATGGTAGCTTTCGAAAACGAGCCCGGCAAAGCGCATACTCGCGCTCATTGGGCGCCTGTTCGGCTCTCACCCGGATTGCCTTGAGTCTAATATCATTGGCCTTTATGTGAAACGCCGCCCCGTATTTTATGTGAAACGCCGCCCCGTATTTTGGGCCAATTTCAACAGCGATATGCAACGCGCGTTCGTTTATGTTCCACATGAGCATCAGCTCTGGTGCTCTGAAGAATCGCTTTCGCCGCCGCCCCCACATATCCTGCACTTCCCACTCCGTAGGCGTTGGCGACACGATCAAGTGCAACGCACAGAACATGCCTATCAGGGGACCGGGTGCGCCGTTCAAGTCCGGGATCGACACACCAGAGACCCACAATGCGAAATGCCTGCAAGGAAAGACGCTAGGCAAGCAGACAAAGCTCTAGCTTGCTCAGCCCTTGGAGGAGAATACAAAGTTCGAAGACAGCGGAGAACGTGAGCGCTGAAAGCGGCCAGGCTTTCAAACGATGCCCTGCCACCCTGTTTCCATCAACCTTCAGTGCGCAGTCGCTCGAACCGGCCTGCCCGGACGCGCCGTCTGATCCAGCTCACCATCGCGAACAACAAAGCCTCCACCGACGATCAGATGACGGACACCAGCTGAATGCTGCCGTGGATCCTCGAACGTTGCCCTGTCGATGATGGTTTCGGGATCAAAGACGACGATGTCCGCGTCTGAACCCTCGCGGATGCGGCCCTTGTTCTTCATGTCGGGCACGGAATCCTCCAGCAGCCTTGCAGGAAGGAGGCTTGAACGACGGATGGCCTCGCTCAGGCTCATGAGCTGACGTTCACGGACGTAACGGCCTAGGACGCGCGCGAACGTGCCAACCGAGCGGGGGTTAGAAATGGCCTCTTCTGGCAGCGGCCAGACGGGATCAAGAACCTCTTCGCCGTCCACGGTGAACGGCATGGCGTCGCTGGCTATGATGCCGTCGGGGAAGATTACGGCCTTGTCGATCAGCGTCGCATCTTCCTCTATGCCTTCGTCAAGATAATGGATGATGGACAGTCCCATCGGGTCTGTTTCCTGTATCTCGGTCAGGCGTTCGTCGCTCTCCGGCCGCTCGCCTGTCTTGAGATAGACGATGCTGTCGTGTTCCAGCCCTACACGCTGAAGTTCGCGTGCGCGAAGGAAGGGCGCGGAAATCACCGTGGACCCGGCACCATAAGGATAGGTTTCCGTCGTCACACGCAGGCCCTGTTCCTGCGCCTTCAGAATCATTCGGGAAACCTCCGGAATGAAACGGGTCGCTGAACTGCTGAGATGGCAGATATGCATTTGAGCACCCGTCGCTGCCGCTGCTGCAAGCACCTCACCATAGCCCTCGATTGCGTGGCCGGGCTCGTCATGGAACTTGCCACGCACGTGGGTAAAGGTGGGAACATTGTAGCGCGCGGCGAGCTTCGCCGCTTCATAATACTCGACCCGGTTTGTGTTCGGGACATAGCCTGGAAGAAGGCCGATGCCGATGCCCCCCTGTTTGAGCCCATCTTCAATGCGCTCAATCACCTGTTCTGAAACGTCTGAAGTCACCCTCTGGTCGAACTTCTCCCCGAGTATCTCCATTCGCACATCGATCCAACTGACGGCAAAGCCGTAATTCAGCGGCAGACCATTCTCTGCAACATTGTCGTAGGCCTGCTCCAGCGGCCATGCGCCCCGCTCCAGTTCCAGCGTGGTTGTCACACCATCGAAGGCCTGCATCCATGCGGACGGGATATTGAGGGCATGTGAATGAAGGTCGATAAAGCCGGGCGCGACGACCAGTCCCGTTGCATCGACTTCTTCTGCGCCGTCAAGCGGCTCTTCGGAGACGACCACCACCTTGCCGTCGACAATCCCGACATGCCGCGTTGCGTCCAGTGCCGATTCCGGGTCGATCACGCGGCCGTTGGCAATCACCAGATCATATTCCGGCATGGCTTCCGCCCCCGCAATGTTCAGAGTGATGAGGGAGCAGCTTACGGCTGCCGCAGTGAGAAGAATGCTGTGTCTGGTTTTCATGACGTTTCCCTGTCTTTTGCCCGTCACAGGCTGCGCATCCCTGCGCCTGGCCTGCGGATAACAGGCAGGCCGGAAACGCTGGGACGAATTTTAGAAGCTGATGGAGAGTGTCGCATCGAAAGTGTGTCGCGCAGCGCCACGGGCAACCTGCCCTCCATAGGCTGCTCCGAGCTTGGCGGCATCGCTCAATGCAAGCGAGAAGCCTGCCTCCAGAAGCAATGTGTCTGCCGCAATGGGCGCACCGGCAACGCTGAAGGCATCGCCTCCCGCCAGTGCATGGCGCGCCAGGGCCACTTCATTGTTAAATGCATGCTGCCAGCCGATCGCCCCGTGTAATGCGCCGCTGAAGACGTCGAGACTGACATCGCGCTCCATGCGCATTCCCAGCGTTGTGAATGTGACATTGCTGGTCTGCGCGAGCGCCTCCAGAGCTGCAGCGCCGCCCTCTTCCGCATAACCGCCAGACGAATGGGAGATGTGAGCAATCCCGGCAAAAGGTGTGACCGTCGCCACAGGCGTCTCTACCCGATAGCCCAGCTCTCCAAAGCCCTGCGCCGTTCCGGCGTCATACCCTGCAGACAGGGCATCGCTGAACCCCGCAAACGCGACCGAGCGGCGCACATCCACTTCATGCCGGGTATAGGCGAACCCGCCGCTGAACGTGAGCGCCTCCCACTGGCGTCCACCATAGATGCCGAGATGGTAGTTATCGCTGCTGCCAGCCGAAGCTCGATCTGCCGAGCGAAGGGATGAACGGCTGTACCCCGCCATGAGCCCCAAATTCCAGCCAGCGACCTCGGCGTCGCCCCCCAGCAACAGCCCACGCGTATCATGCGTGTATTGCGCCGCGTTCCCATCGCTGGAAAAGTTCTGCCAGGAGCCGAAACCCATGCTCCAGAACTCTGGCGCAGATGCGGGCACCCCGATCCCGAATGCACTCCGGACGCGCTCCGAAGCCGCGTCCCGCAAAAAGCTGCTGTCGGCGATGAAGCCGCTTCTGATCGATCCGTATATTTCTCCGGAGATCGCGTCGAATGCACCTGGCGCCTGGGCGTCACTCAGGCCAAGAATGGCGTCAAAAAGCTGATTTCCGCTCCCCAGGCGTTGCGCTCCAATGGCTGCAACACGCTGATTGTGTGTTTTTGCCAGTTCGGAAAAGTCCGTGTCATTGCGCGAAAGAGTGAGCAACACGGCGTCGGGATCGTAGGCAAGCGCGGCATCGAGGAAGGCGAAATTCTCCGTCACTCCACTGAACGCACCGCTCACACCACCCGTTGCGGTCAGGATCGTGTAGGTTGTCGCGGGATCATAGGTGGAACCGTCGTCCGTCCCATTTTCGGCGCGCACATTCACTGTTCCACCATTGATAAAGGCATGGCCCGTGACCGCCAGTCGATCGCCGCTTCCGGCGTTGTTCACTTCGACTTCAAAGACCGAGCCGTTTTCGAAGGTCGCGTTTCCGGAAACGCTTTGCGTCCCGATGGAGTTACCGGGTTTCAGAACACCACCTGAAGCCACGGTCAGCGCTCCCAGGTCGCCGGATCCGCCAAGCACCCCTCCATTGAGGACTTCAACCGCACCACCCAAAGCGCCATTGCCGCCCACTCCGACGATCAGCGCACCATCGACAACCCTGGTTGTTCCGTCAAAGCCGGAGCCATCGCCCGTGTAAACAAGCGTTCCCGCCCCCTGGTTCTCAAACCCGCCGGTTCCTGAAATGCTGCTGGCGAGAACGGAGCTGTTGCCGCTTCCGCCGGTGAACAGCGTGTTGGCCTGCAGACTGATGTGCGCACCAGCAACACCGGCAAGTGACCCTATCGTTTCATCGTCATCAAGCCGAAGCACGCCGCCCTGAAGCTCGACCGCGCCCGTATCGGCAAGCGCGTCACCGCCCTTGAGAACAAGCGTTCCCGCCTCAACAATCGTGCCACCGGTATGAGTGTTCGCGCCGTGAAGCGTCAGAGACCCGTTGCCCTGCTTGATCAGGCCACCCGAACCGCCAAGAGCGTAAGCGCTGTGAACCGAGAAGCCCTGCGTATCGATGTAAGCGCCACCCGCGAAGTTCTTGACGTCACCCGCCTCAAACCCGGCAAAAAGGTTGTACTGATTGGCAGTAAGCCGCAGAACTCCGCCGTCGAAAATGAGGCTTCCTTCCCCGGACGTTTCGCTGACCTGCTCCGTTTCCAGAACGCCTCTCGCCCCCGCCGCGCCAGAAAGCCTCAGCGTACCGGACGCATTGCTGAACATGCCCAGCTCGACCCGGTCGGCAGAGACAAGCGCGCTCTCGGAAATTTCGAGCATCCCCTCACCGGCGCGGCCAACGACAAGGTTCCCGTCAACCTCCCAGTGAGTCCCGGAGCCTGAAACCAAAGCCGTCCCACGACCGGTTGCGTTTGTCCCGAGAAATACAGAGCCGGACTGTACGACGCCGCCATCCTCAATGGTCAGCGCGCCTTTGCCAGTTCGACCGACCTCCAGTCCGTCATCCAGACGCCAATTCGACCCGGCTCCGGAAACCAGCACCTCGCCAACAGCGCTCTGGGCGTATCCGATGCGCGCATCGCGGCTTTCGACAAGTCCACCATTTTCAATGGTGAGCCCACCCTTTCCGAAACGGCCAATCTCCAGCGTTCCGGCGCTGAGCCACGACGACCCGGCACCAGTGACGAGAGCCTTTCCGGTCGTTCCGGAACCCCACCCGATCTGACTGTTGTAGCCGCTGACTACGCCTCCATTGCTGATAATCAGGGACGCATCATCCCCGCCGGACGCAGCCACCACAACGTGCCCAGCCGTATGGGTAATGCTTCCGCCATCGACCGCGAGCACACCTTCATAAACGGTCGTTCCGGATTGATAGCGATTGTGTCCGGTGAGCGTCAGCGTGCCTGAGCCACGCTTGAGCAGACCGCCAACACCTTCGAGACCAACAGACGTCGCAACCGAGTGTTCCTGCGTGTCGAGATAGGCATTCGAATAGCCGATTCTGATGTCACCATCGTCAAAGCCCGCAAAGAGGTCCGCCTCATCGCGCGTCAGGCGAAGAATGCCGCCGTCAAAACTGATCGTTCCGCCGCCCGCACCAACACTGACCTGGCCGGTTTCAAGCACGCCGCGATCAGCTACAGATCCATGAAGCCAGAGCTGCCCCTCGCCCGAAGCCCTGGCTCCAAGCTGCACGTCGGTCGCAGACGCAAGACCTCCGTTTTGCAGGATCAGCATTCCCGCACTCAGATCACCAAGGATAAGGCTACCAGGAAGCAGCCACGGGCTCGGTTTGGTTCCCGTGCCATCGCCATCGACGGTTTCCATGGAGCCATCGATGATTTCCTGCGCCCGACCGTGTCCCACCACCGCAACGACACTGAATGCGACCAGGGCCGTGCTTGCCCACAGCCGCCTCTTTCTGATCGCCTCCGCGCCGCTGGAAACACGACCACTCGATAGCGTTTTTATTTTCATGGGACGCCCTGACTTTCCGGTATTCGCAAATTACAAATTCGACCGGAAGCTACTGGCAGGCGTTTTATTTAGCTACATGAATTGATTATCACTTTCATGATGACTTATCATTTTTATTTCTGGTTTCAGACATTCAGCCAGCGCGCAGTTTTCCACGTTTTCAGGGGCAGAACGATCAATGCAGCAAAATGGAGATGCACCGGAATGGCGCATGGTCGGAGGCAATGCGATTGCCATTCCCGGTGCACATGGAAGGGTGGAGCGCCTGACATTCGACAATGGTGTCGCCATCTATCGGTCGGAGATCGAAGCCGAAGCGGACTGCCGTTTTACCGTGACAAACCGGTTGCCCCAGCCGTGGATCGGCTTCTCTGTCCAACTCGCCGGCGGCGCAGATTTCAGCACGCCCATCGGGACCACGGGCCCCATGGCCGAGAACACGCTGAGCCTCATGAGGGTTGGGCCCTCCGGCTTCATCCTGGATGTTCGCGCTGGAACGTTGATACGGCATACCGGCGTGGCCATCTCGCTGCGCCTTCTCAAACGCCAGCTAAACGGAAATCAGCCGATGAGGCTTGCCCCCTTCATGGCGCGTGGCAAATCACTGGAGCGCCTTGAGAGCATTCCGCTTCCAGCCGGCGTCAAGACGCTGGCCACAGGCCTCTTCGGCCCCAGCATAGATGGCCCGTTGCGGGCCATGACCATTGAAGGCCTGGGAAAGCAGCTTTTCAGCCAGGCCATGACCGCCTTCTGCGAATATGATCCTGACGGCGAAATGTTCACCGAATGGGAGCTGATGCGCTTCGATGAACTTGTCGCCCATGTGAAAGACAATCTGAACGACGGTGCGGCTGCACGGAACTTTGCAACGCGCGCAGGTCTCAAGATCGCGCGGGTGGAGCAGATGTTCAAGGTGTTGCGCGGCGTGAGCCTTGCCGCCTTTCTGCGCACCGAAAGACTGCGCACGGCCCGCCGCCTGCTGCTCGATGAAAAGTGCCAGGTCAGCGAAGTGGCCTACCGGTTGGGATACCGGCATGTCGCCAATTTCTCACGCGCCTACCGGGCTCAATTCGGAGAAGCACCGGCAACGACGCTGCACAGACCGAGAAACAACCGTAACGGGTAGACAAGTGGACCTTGCGAAGACCTCAATCCCCGTTCACAGCCAAAGCTATGCCGCCCACAGAGCTACCGGTGCAATAGAGCCTAGACATGGCGATCACCTTTTCGCCGGTCGGAGCAGGCCCGCTGAACATCGAAAAAGTATAGCACGGTTTGACGTCCAGCTTATGTGTCGCACCAGTTGCTGGGGCCAAAATCCCAGAACCGCTTCCGGTCCCCCTTTCCCCTGTCCCGCTTAGGATCGAACGGGATGCCCTCAAACTCGGCGGCAAACAGGTCCGCATCCTCTTTCTCGGCAAAGCAAAAGATGATGAAGTAGCCGCCTCTCGGCTCGGCCCACTGCGCATAGACGGATTGCGTCCGGCGATGGATCGACAGACCTTTGCAGAAGCCGTGAACGACATCGTAGTTGGCTCCCATTACCCTATCCTCCGACAGCGCCACCTGGTGCGGGTGAGCGCGATCAATCTGAGCCCCGGTGGGCTCTCCTTTGCGACGTGACATCGTCTGCTCCTTCTCAATTTCACCCGTCACGTCGCCGCATGGGAAACATGAACAAATGCGGAACAAACCCTAGACTCGTCAAGGGCGCTTGGATTACGATCTGCGCTTCTGATGGAGAAAAGAATGACCAGTGAAACCGCCCTCAATACGGATGGCGGCGGGCGCGAGCATTGCCGACGCCCACCGCACCCGCAGCATACCTCAAGAAATGCGGATAACGAGCCCGATTCCTATGAGCCGGCGGCCGAGGCGATCATAGAGGCCTGCGGCGGCGATCCGCGTGAAGCCGTTATCGCGCTCCTTGGCGAGCGGGACTATCTCGCCGGGCGCGTGGAAGCGCTGGAGCGGTCTGTCAGCTGGGGATTTGTGCGCGCCGGGGCGGCGTGCTGATGAAGGAAACGACGGTGCGGCACATGTTTTGCGGAGCCGCCAGATGCGCCAGTTCAAGCCACTCCACCTGTCCGAGGTGGTTTTCTTCACCCGCGACAACCAGATCCGACTGAAGGACATTCAGCCCTACAATGTGCTTGGCGCGATCTGCCGGCACTGCAAATCGATATCCGAGCTGGACCGCCGCGCGCTTGAGCGGCGCTACGGCCGGGACGCAGCTGCGATCGATCTGGAGAAGCGCCTGCGCTGCATGAGTTGCCAAAACGCCCGCGGCAATACCATCATGGTCATAAATCAATGGCCGAGGTGATCCCGACCAATGTGCAATCTCTACAACATGACGACGACGCGCCAAGCGATCCGCGACTTCATCAAGACGACGCGGGAATACGCATTCAACGAGCCATCCCTGCAGGTCTATCCGAACCGCTATGCGCCGATCATTCGCGTGGGAGAAGATGGAGAGCGAGAGATGGTGCGCGCCCGATGGGGCATGCCGACACCGCCCATGTTCATCAAGGGAAAGCACGACAGCGGTGTCACGAACATCCGCAACACCTCATCCGCCCACTGGCGCAAATGGCTCTCACCGGAAAGCCGCTGCCTTGTGCCGGTCACGAGTTTTGCAGAGCCCGACCCTGCCAGCAGGAAGGAAGGCGACAAGCGCACGCCGAATGCATGGTTTGCACTGAGTGAGGATAGGCCCCTGTTCGTCTTCGCCGGCCTTTGGACGCCGTGGCACGGCAAGCGTATGGCCCGCGAAGAACCAGACGACCATGAGGTCTATGGCTTCCTGACCACGGAGCCCAATAGCGTCGTGGAACCCGTGCACAAGAAAGCGATGCCGGTCATCCTCACCACGGAGGACGAAATGACCGCTTGGCTTTCAGAGCCATGGGAGGAAGCGAAGAAGCTTCAACGCCCCCTGCCCGACGAGAAGCTGATGATCGTGGATGCGCCGGACCTGCCGGAATGAATATCTCACCGTCTTGAGAACCGCCGCTTTATTATCAGGCCAACGTCCGGCCCGGGCGGCACGATATTTGCCGCAGCAGCGAAGTTTGCTGACATGACTGGTCATAGCTGTCATTCGTGACAAAGCTCCCCCTCCAGCAGCACCCAATGACTGCCATGCGGACCTTGCTGCCGTTCGCTTTCGGTCTCGGGTTGCGTCAATCGAGACGAAGTCTATGCGGTACCAACGCTGTGGACGGACGTTGCACTTGACACGAGGGACGCGCACCTTCATGTTTTATACATTGTATAAATAAAGGTATGAAATGATCACAGGACATGTTTTCATCGCTACCAGTCTGGACGGCTTCATCGCTCGAAAGGACGGCGATATCGCGTGGCTCCTGGACCGCGATAATCCCGACGAAGACCATGGCTATGATGCCTTCATCGCGGACATCGACATCATTTTGATGGGACGCGGAACGTTCGAGAAAATGGGAGCCGTAAGGCCATGGCCCTACAGTCGTCCAGTTGTCGTCCTGTCTTCGACCCTGTCGCAGTCCGACGTGCCGGACGACCTGACCAACAAGGTGCGGGTCGCGAACAAAGCGCCCGAAGAGGCGATGCATATGCTGGCGGTCAAAGGGCACCGGAAGGTATATGTTGATGGCGGCCTTCTCATTCAGTCCTTCCTTCGGGCCGGTCTGATCGCCGACATGGTGATCACGAGCGTTCCGGTGCTCCTTGGTGAAGGTCGCCGGTTGTTCGGTAAGGTCGCCGCTGACATTCCGCTCTGCCTCGAGGAGGTGAAGAGCTTTCCATCCGGACTCGTCCAGTCCCGCTACCGGGTCGAGGCATGAAGCGGCCCCGGGGGCGGCCGCCCCGGGCGCAAGCTCCGGTCTCGCGCGACGAGATGGTTGTGGCCGCCCTCGAACTTCTGGATCGCGAGGGGGCAGACGCGCTCACGATGAGGGCGTTGGCGGAGCGCCTCGCCATCAACCCCATGACGATCCATCATCACTTCGGCGGACGGGATGGCTTGATCGGCGCGATGTCGGACGCGGTCTATGCGCAGGTAATGGCTCGGGAGGACGGCACTCCAATTGATCGGATTGGTGATCTCCTTATAGCTTACCATGCGCAGGTGCTCCGCCACCCGGCACTGACCACCTTGATCTTCAGCCGGCCTATCGTTTTTCCGCAGCAGGCAGAACGGATCACCAACGAGATTTCTACCCTTCTGGCCGAAGTCGGCCTGCCAGATCACAGGACGAAGCTGTGGCGCGACATACTCGTGGACTTCACCCATGGCGCTGCCCTGGCGACTGCGATGAGTGGTCGACATCAGGACAGGGAATCGTACGAAGATCAGGGATTCACCATGGCTCTCGGGGAACTTTTGATGGGCCTGAGGCGATGACGACGCCTGGTCGCTTTGGGCTCACAGCTGGCATTGGAGGACGAACTGCGCAACGACAGCATGAACCGTCTCACGCGACAGCAGTCAACATAAGAAAAGCCCCGCCGGTCAGCACCGGAGGGGCGATATTCTTGGGAGCATTCAGTAAGCGCGAACGTAGTTGGGAGTGGCTCTGGCTAATTAGGCCACTCGCTATTGCGCGGTATTGTCAGCGGGCCGCTGTCTGGCGCAGAAGCTTGCACAATTGCACCAAGTCGTAGTCCCAAGCTGCTGGATTCCGCAAAATGCTCACGCAGCGCTTGCGGTAGACTGCGATCTGCTGATCACTCAGACCACTGATGGCCCTGCTACCCGGCACTTTGTTGCCGCCATTACCGTCGCCGATGATACCCCCACCGCTGCCGGGACCACCAGTTCCAGGTCCACCTGTGCCGGGACCGCCGCTCCCACCCAGGCCAAGATTGATATCGGCTCCAATGCCGCCGCTTCCGACATTTGCATTCACGCCAGCGTTCAATCCGTTGCTCCCACCAATAGATGCCGTAGTGCTGGAACCAAACAGGCTGCCACCACCACCGCCAACAGTAGTGCTGCTGCTGGCGCTCACAGCACTACCGACATTGGCGTCCGCATTCACGTCAGCCAAGCTGTCGCCACCAACCGAGGCACCAACATCCGCCGAAGCCGCCCCGAGGTCTGCGCCGACATCGGCCGAGAGGCCGTTATCAGTGCCGACGGATGCGGAAACACCGCCTACGCCAACGCTGACACCTCCGCTGTCGTTGCCACCGATGCTGACACCGCCTAGCTCAATGGCCGCCGCTGGAAATACGAGACTGAGCGCGATAACTCCGCCTGCCATTCCGGAGAGAATTTCCCTATGCAAGGTGCTCATATCTTCCTCCTGATACTGGTCGCAGTATTTATCGACAAGGAGGATGATATGGCAGATTTTGATTATATAATACCCAATATGATGTATTCGGTAATATCCACCTAAAATCCGCCGCCAATTAAAAACAAATTAGAATAATAATCGACATTTATAATATTATATTATCTCCATTTTTTTCTACCATTGCGCGACTATATTCCTCCCTCTGAAACGCCCAAGCATTCGGAATTTCAGCGCTTGCGTTGAAGACACTGACTTCCCAAGCCCCTTCTATTTCGGTCAGCACTCAAGGCCTTGTTCCGGAGCATAGACCGCCGCACCACCCGTGCAGCCTGGATCAAATGCGAGACCGAATTCGCCATCCTGTGGCTGTCCATCGCAGAGATCCGCCGGCGCGTATGCAACAAGGAAACCGAAGTGCAGATCAAGGCGGCAATTCGGGCGGTGGAAGGTACTTAAACGCAAAAATGACCCCGACCACCACAAGGGCAGCCGGGGTGAGTTTGGGAAATTGGGCGAGGCCTTACGGCGGCGGCCGCCCAGTCAGCCAGGTGTAGATACCGACCAGCCAGCCGGCGAACCCCACAATGCCGATGCCAAGGCGGATCAACCAACGGCCCGCAGTGCCCGCGCCCTGAGCCTGCGACCTCAGCCGGACGACATCATCGGTTACAGATTGCATCTGATCGACCTTGGCCTTTGTCGTCTCCGCCTCACCTTCGAGATGCGACAGCCGGTTGCTGACTTCATCCAACCGGCGATGCACCACGGCACGGCTGTCATCCGCGCGCATCAAGCGGTCATCGATGCCCTTCAGCTCACCAAGGATTTGACCAAGGGTCCGCTCAACACTCGCTTCTGACATTCGCCGCTGCCCTCAATCCTGCGTCTCTCGCCCATGGCGGGCGCATTCTGTTGGAGACCAGACACCGCCGCCGCAGAGGCCGGCTACTGTCTCACCGATTTTTCGCTGATCGTCCGCGGTCGCGCCGCGAGCGCCGATCAATGAGGTGCCGACCACCGCGCGCAGGCCATCACTCGTCACAGGCACTGGTTTCGTATTTGAACACCCCGCCACGCTCAACGCAGTCACGATAGCGAGCACGCCAGTCTTCAGCCGCATTGCCTGCATCCTCATTCTGTTGATTGATCCATTGGGCGAATGCCGCCTGTTCTGCCGAGCCACCGGCGCGATAGGCCCATAAGTGCGACAATGCGAGCGCGCCGAGAGCGGCAACCACCGCCCCGACGCGCAACCAGGCACCGATGGAAAAGCCGAACATCAGGCGAGCCCCTCACGGATATCGCGCACGGCCGCCACGATCTGCCTGCGCAAAAGCACAATCAGCAGCATCACGAGAATGGCCGCGCCTGTGATCACCACAAGGGTTTGCCAATCGACGCCCCAAAGCAGTCCGCCGCCCACGCTGCCCGCACCAAAGAAGCCGGTGACATTCTGCCACCACCCGGTTTTCCGCTCGACCTGTTCCGCAGCCTGCTCCTTGGCGTTTTCGCGCGCGGCCTCGATCTTCGGCTTCGATGCCAATTCGGCAATAGCGCGGCCGACTGCATCCAGCGTGCGAGGCCCAGCCCAACCATCAACCTTCAGGCCCTTCTGCCGCTGGAACATGCGGACGACGCGATCAGTCTCATCACCGAACCGGCCGTCTGCCCGGATCACATATCCAAGGCGAGAGAGATTCTCCTGAAGCTCCTTCACGAACGGGCCATGTGAGCCGTGCCGCAGCACACTTTCTGACGGCGCGAGCTCGGCAATCTCCGCCGTGTCGAAACGCCAATCCCGTTCGTCGTCATAGAGCGCCTTGCTCGCCTTCACGGAAATATGGATATGGCGGCTATGTGGGTTCGAACCACCATAGGCCCGCCACTTCCACGCCGGCTGCTTCTGCCCGGACCCTGAAACGATCCGGCCATTGCAGATGATGTATTTGATGCGACGATCCTTCGAGGCCACCAGCGCGTCGGCCAGCTTCTGAATATCGACGCCAGCGGCGGGATCATGCGTGATGTCGAGCGCCGTCACCACACCGGTGGCGCCATCCTTTACCCACGGATTGTGATCGGAGGATCGGGATGCATGAGCCGCATCACCAATCGTGCCATCGCTGGCCTTGGAACGAAGCGGCGCAGCCGCGTTGATTTGCTCACGCAGCCGTCCGAGGCTGCGCGCGAGACGCCATGTCATGTCGTATCCTTTCTGGTGATGAGCCCATGCGAAAGCCCCGCGCCGGAGGGCACGGTGCGATACACATCGCTTTGCTGCTGTTGACGAATTCAGATGAGAAGGCCGCGCCATGACGGCGCGCGGCTTTCAATGCGCTTCTCTCAGGCTGCGTTGACTGCTCCCCCCTCTTGGACTCCAAGGGGCATCGCCTCTTCCTGTAGGCACCTTCTTCCCAACGTCAGCCTGCGGGGACTTGTCCTGATCACCGGGTGAGACTGCAGCCATGTGCAGATAGCTCTCAACCAAGCCTTGCTTTCAACGCAATTCACACCTATAAGAAGCTCATCGAAATTGCTGTTGAACTTTGTTTTTGCGCTACACGGCGCCCCTACGATCTTCCCTCAAATTCGACTTTCTGATGCTCGGCAACTGCCGGCATCAATTCCCTATGACGATTTGAAAGGAAAATCGCATGACCATTGGTACCGTAAAATTCTTCAACGCCACCAAGGGCTTTGGCTTTATCGCTCCTGACAACGGTAGCGCCGACGTGTTCGTTCACATCTCTGCCGTCGAGCGTGCAGGCATGCAGACGATTGATGAAGGCCAGCAGCTGAGCTTCGACATTGTTCAGGACCGCAGGTCAGGCAAGAGCGCTGCGGACAACCTGCAGGCTGCATAAGTTTCATCTCCGCAACGTGACCACGGATGTACTGGCACGTCGCGTTGAGATGATGAGGAAGGTCGGGTTAGCTCCCGGCCTTTTTTTTACACCAGATGCATGCGAGTTATGTGCGTCTGGATACCAGCGGGGCCGCGATCTTGGGGCTCGTCTCGCAGCTCCGCTGGCACCAACTTTATAGTTTATAACCACCACCTATCGGCGGCAAAATCGACGGGGATCGACTCCGAATCCTTAATGTCCCGAGCAGCAAAGATATGAGCCTGCTTGTGCGCCATCGCAGCCTGCCCGAAGGCATAGACTGTCTGCGCATCCATCGTGTGCATCGTGTTGTCTGCGGCGATCCATGCAAAGTCTTCTGCGCCGCCGTGCCATCGCAGATCCCCCGGCTGCGCGCCTGCCATGATTGCGCCCAGTGCTGCCGTGGCCGCTCCCGCAATGTTCTCCCGGTCTTCCGGACGCGATTGATATTCAACACCTTCGAAGATGAAGCCGCCATCGATACGGCGGTCTCGCTCGGCGTCGATGTCGGCCTTTAGATCAGCCTGCCCCTGCGCTGCCTTCATCTCGGCTGTGACAAGCTTGGAAAGATCAATGTTCATTCGCCTACCTCCTCCATCTCGTCTGATGGAACTGCAATCGGCCCGTCTTCGTTGACGGTGATCGGTTGCGGAAAAGCCAGCGCCTGCGATGGGTTCGGCCCATGTGGCAGTATGAGCGTGATGTGCAATTCGCCGCCAATGCGCTCGGCGGGACCGGCAAACCAGTTGCTGTCAATCGCCTCATGAGGAAGGGTCGCGCCTTCCGGAACAACAGAAAGGTCGAACGCTTCGCCGTTGACCGTGATGATGTCGCCCAGCTTCGAGAGAGACAGAGGCGCATCGCGCCACTGGGGGGAGAATGTAATATGCATCAGAACCACCTCCCCCGAGCTGAAGCTGTTACGTGGATCGTTGTTGGATCGGGCCAGACGCTGTTTTGAAGAAGCTGAATGCTGGAAAAGCCAACATTCGGCAGGACTCTTGAAGAGTGCTCCCGGAACCCGGCGGCGGGAACATCCAGCATTGCGAAATTCACCGATGGGGAGCCGAAGAATGCAGCTGGATATGTCCAGCTCGTGCCTATTGTTGCGCTCGAGAGATTTGTAAGCGCAAGACTGTCAACCCAGCAGATCTGAGTGCCGTCTGCAAATCTAACGCAGTGGCCATTGGCGCTGCTACTGCGCAAGGGAGTCAGTGATCGCCACGGGCCGTAGCTGCCGTCACCGGATGCTGTGCGAAGCCATTGGGCAGGCTCTTGAGCACCCGACGCATGGTAGGCAATCGCCACCTGTAACTTTGCATCGGTGACGTAGGTGCGCTGGGTCGAAACCCAAAAAAACGTTGAACCGGAAGGCCACGCCCCCGGGTTCCCTATCGAATACAGCCCGACATCTCCCACCGGCACCGTGTCAATATTCCGTCCGGCAGTCGGCCCGTAATAAGCGCCAGAATCGCGCAGCCTATGGAAGTTGATGTTGTCGCCAACCTTCAGAAGTCTATCAACAGTGACGTCTTCCGGGCTCGCCGTCACATCGTGGAATGCGCCGGCTCCGAGTTCTACGAGGTCCAGCACACCTGGGCCCGTGAACATTGGCACTGCGCCTGCAGCGCCAACCAGTCCCGCCAGAGCCGACACGTTGCCACTCGACAGGAGCTGCCCGATTTCCTGCAACGCCTGCCGGTAGGCCACATGATAGGGCGTGAAGGTCACGCGATACGGCGCAGCGGCCTGCGTAGGTCCCGGCCACGGATAAGCCAGTGTGATCTGCGTGTCGCTGTCCACCGACGCAATCGGGATCGGTCTGCCGACGTGCTTGCCGAAATCATCCGCCGGCCGCACGATCTGCGACCAGGCAGTGCCCTGCCCTGTCACAACGGTCTGGCCCTGCGTGATGGATGCCGTGCCGGTCTCGTAGTAGCCCTGTTCGTAAAGGTTACCCGCCATTCTGCGCACCTTTCTTGTCGGCCTTTGCAGCGGCGTCCTGCAGCTTGCCGTTGATCTTCGTCAGCCGCTCATTTTCCTGCCGCTCATGCTCCAGCGCATCGGCAAGCATCAGGGTGCGGTTTCGATAGAAGTCGACGAGCGCGTTCAGCTCGACGGCAAGCGCCATCGGGCTGACCTGCTTCTTCTGCTGGTCAGTCATGGATTGTCCGATTGTGTTGGTGGTTTCAGAGGTGCGCGATCAGCGCCTTGATGTCGTTGCTCGAAGCGGCAGCCCGTACCGCCGCCTTCAGGTCACGGCGCTCACGGTCGATTGCCGCCAGCTCGGCATCCTGTTCCTTCGCGCGTTCGAGGATGGCTTCCCGATCCGCGACCAGCTCACCTGCCGGCACGATGCGCTTCAGCATGTGCAGCGCCGCCATGGGGCCGAGAACGGCATCGATGCGCGCAGCGTAACGCCGGTCGATAAGATCCAGAGCCTTCTCCCGGTGGAGCTTCGACCTACTCAATTTCAACATTGAACACCTCCTCCAGAAGCGGCCAGTGCGGGGTGACGCAGATGCGGACGGGCCCGGGTTCATCAACCTCGAAAGAAAACTCGCCTGCCGCCACCACACGCGCCATGCTGCTCATGTCTTCTGGATCGAGAAGAATGGACAGCGCAGATCCTTCAGGCAGACCTGTCAGGGTGACCACACGCCCGGTCGCGCTCACTCCGCAGCCGCTGGAAGGCCGGCGCACGATCTCGCCGTCGACCACATGGTCCGTCGTGAGATCGCATTCAGTGAAGCTCAATCCGGGCGACTCCAGAATGGGCTCGCCGTCGCCATCGAACAGCAGATGGCCCGTATCAGGGTCGCGCTTCTGCACCTCTGGCAGTGGCGCCGGCGGCAGATCGAGAAAGGTCTGTCCGTTCTCTCGCATCAGCTCTGCCAGCCCTTCGGGAACAGGATCACTGATCACGTGAAAGATCCGACCTGTCTCATCATATTCGACAATCATCAGCCTAACCCGTGATCCCAGATTGCGTAGTAGACCCGCGCCCGTGTCCAGACACCGTCTGACGAAAAGCTTGAATTGAGTTGAAAATCGAACCGGTCGTTTCTGACATTCACCACATATCGAATGGGCGGTCTTGGATTGTAGAAAACGAAATAGGCAGCCGTGCCAATATGATGGTGGGGGATCCCGCCCAGCAGTCCGACCGAATTGTTGTAGCCGTGAACAATTGAGAACACGAGCGGCCGGTAAGTGAAGCTCTTCCCATACATGACCGTGCGGTTGGCCGGGAAATCGCCAGCCCCCGGAATGGGTAGATCAAACTGACCGAACAGCAGGCGCTTCATCGCGCTCCAGCGCGAGTTGAACAACAACTGCCCTTCGGCTGCGGTCTTCACGTCGTGTCCAAGCTTTGAGACGCGAACACCCGATGCGTCCAGCAACACCCTGTCAGGCACTGGCGATATCCTCCCGCAGGACAACGTAAAGCGAATAGTTCGTGTCGGAGATGTTGTTCTTGTCGACGTTCAGCCGGATGCTGGTGAGGGAAAGATAATCGACCCAGTGAAATATGTGCGAATTCGAGCCGACCGAAACGATGGCGTTTGCGCCCCAGTCGGACTGGATGATCACCTTCGGGTAGTATCCAAGATTAGGGACCGTGATCGTTACGGGGTTACCGGTCGTCAGATAGACGCGCGCCGTCTGCACCACCTGCAGGGTTTCGAAGCCCGGCGTCGTTCTGAAAAGAAGCTGGTCGTCAGAGGCGACATTCACGTCGAAGCCCGGCTTCGAGATGAACAGGCCGCTCTGCGTGCCTCGCTTTCCGAGGATCACCCGATCAACCATAGAAGTTCTTCATGACTGTGTAACGGAACGTTCTTGGCGAAGGGCCAACGTAACTGTCATCGTCCTTTACGACCTGAAACCGATCCCTCCAGACATAGAGCATGACGTTGAAATCGTAGTAGCAGGCGACATCGATCAGGAACCACTGCGTAAGATCGTGGTTCGGCCCCGACATATGCAGAATGACCAGAGGCGGCTGAACGAAGGTCGTCCCGAAATAGATCGTCTGAGCTATCGTCGCGCCGGACTGAAAACTGCCGCGCATCAGGATGTTCCCGATCTCCGGCCAGCGGCTGTCAAAGGCTAGCCGCTCTGGTGACAGGGCCGTGTTCTTCACATCGAAGCCGGGACGCGAAGCACGAAACACATGTGTGCCGTCATGCGCGCCGATGAGAACGCGATCCGTCATCAGTCGGCGACCAATATGCGACTGTTGTCCAGTTCGATGCGCATCTTGCCGTCATTGCCCTGCACCAGACCCGCATTGACCGTGCCGATGTTCGCCACGTTCATGCGCCACTCGCCGGCAGAGTAAATCAGAGGGTTCAGCACACTGCCACTGCTCAGATCCCCGAAATAAAGGCTCTCCGCATCGAGAACCACGCGGCTGCGCGGCGTACCGCTGGTGCGGGCATCAAGGAAGATCGACGCCTGCTCGAAGGTCACACCATTGTCGGCGCTCACCTGCAGGACGGCCCGCGCCCAGCCACCGCCCGGTGACGCGCCCGCCTGAACACGGAACGTGCCGTTTGCCGACACGTCGTCAACCTGAGCGCTCACCTGCGTGATGGCATCCGAGATGGCATTTACCTGTCCCTCGACCAGCTCGATTTCCGTTGTGAGCAGATCGACCGCCTGTGCGATGTCCTCATCAATGGTGACTTCCAGTACCTCGATGCGCTGCGCTATGGCGGACCCCGGCCCCACGGCAACCAGAATGGCTTCCTGATAGGAGGCCCTCAGATTGCCGGCTGTTACCGCCGCCTCGCGCCGCAGCCGCTGGATCTGACCATATTGCTGGTCGAAATCAGCCATGTCGGAGGTGGCGTTATCGAGGGCGCGCTCAATGGTCTCGCGCGTGTTGAACTCGACGAACTCGGTGCGCTCGCCGATGGCTTCGTTGAGCCCGTCGAGATCGATGTCGAGATAAACGTCGAACTTCACATCAGGTGTGCGGACAGCCAACCAGCCCGACCAGAGGCTCGGACGGTTGGAGTATGGCAGGTAACGGCCGCGCACCTGGTAGTCCATGGCGGGCAGCAGCCCCTGCGAGATCAACAGCTGCCCGACCAGAACCTGATCGGTGCGACCGCGATAGACGATCTCGGCCGTGGTGGCGAGCCGCACCTCGAACTCGACGCCCTGCGTATCCTGTATGTCGCCATGCCAGCCGAGCAGGATCGCCGGGCGGCGCGGCTGCCCGTCATTGTCCGGCACGGTCGCGGGCGCAGCCGTCCAGTCATACATGACCTGCGGCTGCGGCTCGATTGGCCCCATCGGCCCGACCGAATATGGCAGTTCGTCCGTTGCCGGCGTCCAGACGTAATCGCCCGGATCCACCTCCTGTATCGACACCGCCTGGTTGGAGTTTTCCAGATCGTCCATAGACGAGATCAGGAACAGCTTGTTCGCATAGCCGTTGCGCGCGCTTGTCCACGACACCGTGTCGAGCGGTTCGAGGAGCCACGCCTCCGGCGGCAGCGTGTGGCGATGTCGCCGGAAACGCCGGTTGTCCTCCATCAAGGATTTCTGCAGGCGCTGCACCTGGATCGGGAATGGCACCGCGTTGAACTCGATGGGCGCGATAAGTTCGCGGCCGTCATCCTCATCGACAAACGCCTGCGAGATCCGCCGCGGCGCATCCTTCATCGCCCATGCCGCCCGCGGCTCGGGATAGGTTGCGCTCACACCATTGTAGGTCTGCTCAAGCCCCGGGAACGGATCGAAGGACTGATCCTGCGTGATGGCGATGCTGTCGTCGCTAAAGAAGTAGGACGGAAGTGCGGGCGCACCGACATGGATCTTGTAGACGCCGCCAATCTCGGCCATGCGTCCATTGCAGGATTTGAGCAGCTCCTCGATGACGGCGAGCGGCGACTGCTCGAACGGCTTGATCTCATAGCCGCAGCGGAACTGCCGGTCTCCATCCACCAGCATGTCGCACTCGTTCATGGCGGCAAACCATGACGAAAGCGGCAGCCGGCTTGCCGGGATCGTTCCGCCGAAGACCAGCTCACCTTCGAAGAAGATGCCGCGCAGAATGTTGTAGATGATCACCGCCGGGTTGTCGGTGAACTCATAAGTGTTCGGATCGCCCCAGACATGGGTGCCCGAGCCACCCACGGCAGCATCGCGGCGCGGATCGTAAAGCGGCAGACCGGACACCTGCCAGATCGCTTCGGGCACATCCCGAAACAGGTCACGGTTGAACTCGGCCGTGAGGATCACATGGGCGACACCGCGTCCGACCATGCCAGCATCCCATGCGCGCGCGCCCGCTCCTCCGAAGATTGTGAGCAGTTCCGGGTCCGCAGTCGTGGCGCCACCGTCGATATACTTTGCGAAGAGCCAGTAGATCCCGGCGTAGTCACCATGGGTGAACTCGCTGAACGGATAGCTCCCCTCACCGAACCACGCGAAGGATCCGGGCTGGTCTCCAACGCCCGGATTGCGGTTGATCTTGCGTCCGCGCATCCAGACTTCGTTCGATATGGCGGAGACCGGCAGATCAGAAATGCTGATGACCTGCGCAAGCGCGGCGTTCGGGGTCTTTCGGACCTTGCCCCATGTGTTCGCGTAGACCAGATGCCCCGCCGTCGCGTAGGTGCCGACGATGAACGACATCGACTTCTCGCCGCCGACCCCGACCCGCGTCTTGATCCCCGGCTGTGTGGGCTCCTCGTCCTTCATCAACAGGCGCTGCAGAAGCGACATGCCGACCTTGAGCGCCACAGACAGGATCAGCTTGCCGATGGTCGTCGATGTCAGCAGGCCGACAAGCCCCGCGAGCGGCGCAGCATGGGCGTGCGCCGTCGACGCCAGGATGATCCAGGCGGTCCAGAAGATCAGATGAAGCATGGTCTAAACCCGAAAGGCCCGTTCGGCCTGAAGAAGGTCTGTGGTTCCGAGCCCGCCTTCCGGGCGCAGAAAGACGACACGTGCGCCCTGCACGACACCGAGCGCGAACAGCCCGGCATCTGAAACGGAAATGGCCGCAATGTCGCCGACCTGCGCCTGCGAGGGGTGGATCTTGGTCAGATGCGCGGCCGCGAAATCCGCATGGGTTTCGAAGCCTTCAGCCCGGAGCAGGCGCAGTCCGCCGGCAAGCGTGGTGTATGCCCCACGATACCCCTGCGCGAAGTCGACACCCGTCATGGCCTCAACCGCGCCGGCGGCAAAGAGCGCGCAGTCGAACGAGCCCCATACAAAGGGGCGGCCCTGCACCTGGCTGAAATAGTCGGCGAGCGATGGCCGCCAGAACGAATGGCGCTTCATCCTATCGGCCCCGATTCCTCGCCCCATGCGATTTCCCACTGCCCGGCGACATCCGTGTATCTGTAAAAGCGATCGCCGAGCCGCCGCCGCTGATACTCGTCGGATTTCCGCGATGGCGTCTTCTTGGTCAGCGTGCGCGTGTGCGACACCAGATCGAGCCTGATGCTGCCTTCCGCGCCCGCCTTCGGCGTGGTGATCGGCGTGGCATTGATGAAGCCGAGGAAGCGCGACACGGCCGGCGCAATCGGGAGCCGCGTCTCCCGGTCGAGATAGAGCCGATGGATCTCCACCGGCCCGTTCCTCGGATCAAAACCCCGCACAGCCTGCTCGATTGCGGGGTCAAGCTGGCTGAAACTGATGGAGATCTTGCGCACCGTCAGGTCTGAGACCAGCGGGATCGGCGGCACATTCAGAAGACCGCCCATCCCGTAATAGGTCCTGGTCACGGTCGCGCCGGTCTCTCCTGAGACAACCGCGATATCCGCATGATCCTGACCGGTCCACAGTCCAATGCTCTCGGGCGCTCCAGTCGCCCGGTTCTTGGCGGTGATCCAAACCAGATCACGATGGATTGTGCCGTTCCGCTCCTGCAAAAGGGCAGCGGTTGCGGCGTCAACAGCGCGCACCATGAAGCTCTCCGGAAGTCAGGGGTGAAGGCGCTGCAGCACCGAGAAGCTGATCGCCACAGTGCCGAAGTCGTCGGCCTCGCTCACCGACAGGCTGTCGGGAACGATGCGCATGAAGGCGGCCGGTTTGATGAGCTCGACCGCGCCCCCGGCGGCAGCACCCGGCCCGAAATGCGGCCTCACCTCGAACGGCGCAGTCTCTCCCTGCGCGTCGGCAACCACGGGCTCCGAGAGCCGGTGCAGTGACCGCCGCACGGGGTTTCCCCCATATTCGAATGCGAGCATGTCGCCACGCGAGAGCTGATAGCCCGCCGGCAGATCACCAAGCCGCATCGCCTTGTTGTCCGCCTCAATCGACAGAACGACCGGAGCGGCGCCGGCGAGCAACGCGCCCTTCGGGTCGAGCCGCGGAAACGCGGTGCGCGGATCGTAGAACAGAAAGGAATGCAGCGAACCGTCGAGCGTATCGAGCAGCGCCTGGATCTCCAGACCGTCATCATGGAAGGCCGCATTCAGGCGCACGCTTGCAGACCACAGCGGCGGGGCCAGCTCGTCGGTGAGAAACTGGCCGCTGCCGAGCCCCGACATTTCTTCGAAGCGCTGCAGCCGAAACGGTGCCGTCGCCACATTGATCACGTCCTGAAACGCAGCAAGCGACAATGGAAAGGTGAGCGCCATCAGCCTCTAGCCCTCGGATCATTGCTGATTTCCTGAACCCGGTCGGGGAGACCGGCATTGAAGCGGCCAATCGATTCCTCGCTGACCTGCACCGCGACATTCTCGCTCTCGGCGCGGATGGTGGGTCGGAACATTGGCCCCTCCTCTGCGATCACCCGGAGCGTCACAACGCCGTCACGGCCCTGTCCTGACGACGCCATGCGCTCGGGCATGGAGAACAGACCAATGTTGCGGCCCGCATTCATGGCCTCAAGCATGGGGCGATACTGCCCGGCAGGCCCTGACCGCACGACGAATTCTTCGTTATGGACAAGTCCGGCAACCTTCTTCGGGTCGCCATCTCCCGTCCAGCCGCCAGTGTCGAAGCCCGTGACACTCCGCAATCCGGCCCAAGGATCGACGCCGCCACCTCCAAAGAAGCCACCACCGCCGAACAGGCCGGCAAGCGGACCGGTCCCCAGAAGCGCGGCCTGGGCAGCTGCGAAGGCAAGCTGGATGGCGAGGCGTTTGACCGCGTCCTCGGCCCGGCCGGAATTGTCGATCATCGCAAGGAAGGCGTCTTCGCCCGCCTGAAACAAATACTCGATGGACTGGGTGCGGGCTTCCTGTGCGGCCTTCAGCTGCTCCTCGGCTGCCCGCTGCGCTTCGATTGCCGTTACCAGCGCGCTGATGCGTTCTCCCTCGCGGGACGCTGCGTCCGCACCGGCATTGCGCAGCTCGTTCGAGATCCGCTTCTGCACATCGCTCTTGCCCATCAGGTCGAGTTCATGCTCGAGCCCAGAGATAACCCGGCTGATGGCTTCTGCTTCCTTGTCGCTTGTCTTCGAAGCGCTGGAGGAAGAACGCTCCGACTCCCGTCGCGCGATGGTCAGTTCGGCAAGTTCGCGCGCCTGCGCTTCGGTGAGCGTTGCGCCCTGCGAAGACGCATCGTTCAGAATGCGCTGCGTCTCGGCGGCAATGGCGCGTTCGCGGTTCGAGAGCGCAAGTTCGTCGCGGAACTGGCGAATATAGTCGACGGAGGTGTCGATGGTTTTTCCGCCCGATGGCGGCTTGCGGCCTCCGGTCTCCCGCTCATCCAGGATCTTTTCACGCTTTTTGTCGCGTTCGGCCAGAACCGAGAGCCCCTTCTCCAGACGATCAATGGTGGCCTGCAGTTCTTCGCGCTGATGCCTGTATCCAGCCCCGGTCAATCTGTTCTGTCGCTCTTTCAGCTGAGATATCTCGTTCTCAAGCTCGAGCCGCCGCTTGCCATCTTCGCGCGCGCTGTCCGTCAGTGTGCTGGTTTGCTGATCCTTGAAGTCGTTGTAGCTGTCGAGAAACTTGAACCACGCATTCACCGCATTGATGATCGCGCTCTTCATCGACGTGCCAATGGTCGTGGTGATGATGTTGAACTTGCGGTCAACCTCCTCAGCCTTGCGGATCATCTCCGCATCCATGACCACGCCGAGATCCCGCGCCGCCGCGATCTGTTCGCGAATGCCCTCTTCTCCCTCATCGATGAGTTCGACGAACCGCTCACCCGCCGAGCCGCCGAACAGTTCATCTGCGATGCGGATCCGCGCCGCCTGATCGAACTGTTCGAGCTTGCCGATGATCTCGGTCAGCAAAGCGGACGGGTTCTTGAGCTTGCGCGACAGCTCCTCGGAGGAGAAGCCCAGCCGCCCGAAAGCCTCCGACGCCGAGCCGCCGCCCGTGGCGATGAACTCGTCTGCGCGCAGGTTCAGTTCCTTGATGCCATCGGTCAGGATGTCCACGCCGATGCGGTTCTGCTCGGCAACGAACTTCAGCTCCTGAAACGACTCGACATCGATGCCGGCCTGCTTTGCCTGCCTGCCGATATCCGCAACCGCTTCGGCCGTCTGCCTGATCTTGGCAACGACAGCCGTTGCGCCGACCGCCGCAAAGAGCGCCGGCATGGCGCGCAGTGGGGCCATGACGGTTTCCACGCCCGTGCGGGCGCGGCCCATGGCGTTGTTGATGCTCGCCCCGGTGGACTGCGCATCACGCCTGATCTTGGCCCAGGCAGAGTCGATACCCGATGTATCGCCCCCGATCCTGTATCTCAGATCATCTCTGGACAATGCCGTCCCCCTGGTTCAGGCGTCTGCGATCACGGGCCGCCAGGGCTTCCTTGGCGGCCTCATAGGCTTCACGTGTTGGTGGCTGCGTCACGTTCTTCTTCACGCCGCTGGAGATGGCCCAGCCTTCCCAGGCAGCCCGGAAGAACGCGAAACCGGTCTGCCAGAACTCCGACTCCGTCCAGTGCAGGACGCCGCCGGCGAACTTCATCCACTCTCCGAATGGGAGGCGCTCGATTGGCCGATTGCGCGCGCCAGCAGGCCGAGCGCCATCGCCTGCAGGTCCCTTTCGCTTTCGGCCTGGGCTTTTTTTGCTTCGTCTTCCTCTTCCGGCGTCAGTCCGGACACGGCCCCCGAGATCGCCGCATAGACGCGCGTGAGGCCGACCGCACCGTTGACATGCGGCCAGAGCGTTGCCGCCTGATCCTCGCCGATCAGAATGGCGAGTGCCGCGCGCAGCGTCTCGGGCTTGCGCGCCTGCAATGCATCCTGCAGGCCTTCCAGCGTATCGGACTTCGTCTCGGCCATCAGGCGGGCGATGTGATCGAGCGACGCCGCCAGATTGACCGGGGCAGCGCCCGGCAGGGCGAGTTCCCGCTCGCCCCGCCATGCATTCTGCGCCGCCATCAGAGCGCCGTGTAGACGATCTCGCCGGAGGCCTGAACCTCGGTCGAGAAGTTCATGTCATTGTCGAGGTCGCCGGAGAACTCGAAGTTCGAGACCAGCCAGTCGCCCACGAAATCGCCATAGCCGGGCACGAACACGCCATACCCTGCAAGCACCGTCTGGTTGACGGCGGCATCGGCCAGAAGCTTGCCGGACGCGTCATCGTCAAAGATGCCGGAACCGGAGAAGTTCACATCCTTGCCGCCATATTTGCGAACGCGGATCGGCGGCTGTGAACGGTCGGCGCAGTTCGCGCGCTTGGACTCGATGATGTCGTTGAGCATGCGGAAGTTCGTGGTGTTGATGCCGCAGACATTCTCCCAGTCATCCGGCGCAGGCTGCCCGGTGGGACGCCGGATGATGAGAAGGCGGCCGAGCTGTGTCGACATGGCAATTGCTCCTTGGCAAGGGCGGGATCAGGAGACCCGCAGATTGTAGGTGAGCGAAAGTTCCCACACCGTCTGCTCCCCGCCGGGGACCGGTGTGATGGTGGTTTCGATATGCGTGCAGTCCTGGCAGACACCGCCAAGCGACGGATCGGCGTCGAGCGCCGCCTCGATCCAGACGGACGCATCGTCACAGAGATCGTCCCCGCCCGCTCCGGCGGCGATGTAGGCGGTGACGGTTAGCTGCGGCTCCCGGCGCTTGCGCTGCGCACCGCGTTGAACCGGCTCACTGGGGATTGCAGGCGTGATGCAGGGGCAAAGCGTGATATCGGGAAGCGGGCGTCCGTCCGCCTTGCGCACCGTCCATCCGGCGGGCGAAGCACCTGCCAGGATCGACAGCACGCTGTCGCGGATGAGCTTTCGTGGATGCGGCATCAGACGCGCTCCAGCTCGCAGCGCACCATGCCGCGCCCGTCCGGCAGTGGTTCATGGATGATCCATGTGACGCCCAAGAAGGTGAACCGGTCACCATCGGAGAGCCCCGGAACGTCTGCCTCGGCGAACGAGGCCCTGGGCGACATGCCGTTGACACCCGATTCGCCGTACCCGCCGCCATCGACGACACCGCCGAACGGCCCGCGAACAATGGCGCGAACCGGCTGCGGCAGGGGAATGCCACCGATGGTCAGTTCGCCGGTCTCGCCGAACGCGTCCAGAAACGCGTCCGGCATTTCGGCAAAGACGGGATGCGCGGGGATCGTCATGGCCTACTCCGGGCTGGGATCTGCCGCGCGCCTGGCAACCGGCTGCACCGGCTCAGGCAGGCGGCCAAAGCGCGCGTCGAACTCATCGGCCCGCGCCTTGAGAACCGTGGCCGGTTCACCGGGCGCGACACGCGTTCCTTCGTGGTCACGCACGGCGACGGGCCAGCGACCGGTGACGGTCTCAGCCTTCTTTGCCATTCTCGCCTCCGTTGGCGGCCGGCGCTTCCAGTTCCTTCAGCCGTTCGGCGAGCAACTGGTTGTCTTCGGCCAGGGTATCCCGCTCGGCCGAGACCTCTGCAAGGTTCTGCTCAAGCTCCGCGACCCTGTCGGAGAGCGCCTTGGCCTCCTTTTCGAGGGCGGCAATCGCGGTCGCCGCCTCCCCGTCCGGCCTCGCGGCGTTCTCGCCGCCCTTCCAGACACCGAACTCCTTTTCCAGTTTGGCGACCTCCTCGGCAGAAAGGCCATTCTTGCCACCAAGCGGCACATCCGCACCGGGCGGGAAGGTCTTTGCACCGAGGCTGACCGTGGAGTTGAAGCGATGGGTTTTCGACATGTGGATTCTCCTTGGCTCTGTTGCGGACCTCCCGCAGCCCTCCGCCGCCGCACCAAATGGGCGGCGGCGAAGGGTTGAAGGCGGCACGCGGATCAGCGCACCAGCGCGAACAGGGATGCGTTCGGTTCAGGCATGATCGGCAGCGGCGCTGCCTGCGTCTGCACCACGGTGCGGCTCGGGTTCTTCTCCGGCCACATGTCGGGGAAACGCTCCATTGCCAGGAGCGCCTCATTGTCGAGGATCGCGCCATAGGCGAAATGGCCGTTGAAGCCGAACGGATCGAAGATGCCGACGCCGTAGCCCGGCCAGAAATTGTTCTTCACGCCGCCCACCGTGTAGGGCTGCGAATACTGAACGAAGGTGAGCTGGCCAATCGTGCCAAGAACGGTGTGGTAGACGCCCTCCGCCCCGGTCGAGACCGGGCCAAGCTGGAACTTGCCGCCATCCTGCCGGCGATTATCGAGGGCAGCGAGGAAGCGCTCGGATTTCTTCAGGAGACCAGCCGCGCCCGGTCCGAGCAGAACGGTGCGCGCGGTAAACCCGTCCGTATCGGCCAGAAGCTGCACCCATGCCTCAATGTCGTCATAGGGATCGACACCGGGCTCACCCCAGCGGGCGGCGGCGGCAAGCGCAATGGTCAATGCAGGATCACGCCCGAAGTCGACCGTCTGGGTCGGGTAGTCCTCGCCCTCGACGATCACGGCACCATTGCGCAGCGCCTGACTGCACATCGCCTCTTCGCGGCGCGTGATGCGCAGATCCTGATCATCGATCAGCATGGCGAGGTTGTAGGCGTAACGCTGCTCGGGCGTCATATCGCCGGCAATCCGTTCGCCCGGGATGCGGATCATGTTCTGGCGCGGACGCAGCGTGTTCTGTGGCTTCACATAGGCGGGCGTGAAGCTGGTGGCCTTGAAGCCGCGATTGGCGGAATCCTTGCCCGGCACATCGGGGTGCACGAAGGGCGCCAGCTCACGATCGGGAAGGATCTTGTCAAAGACGATTTCCTCCAGATCGGAGAGCACCACGGTGCTGAACATGGTGCTGCGCAGGAATGCTTCAGGACGGTCGCGCGGCGGAAGAACGGCGACCAGTTCCGCAGTGTTGAGAAGAATGCTGCTCATGGGGGTGACCTTTCTGGTTCGAGCCCTGTGTCCGCCCGGTCGCAACCGTCAGACAGATGAGTGGATGAGATCAGGCGAGCTTGCGCACGAAGAGCGAAGCGTCTGCGGCCCGGAACGCCGCTTCGACACTGTCGGCATCGTGGCCGGCGCCGAAGGTGAGTTTGCTGGCGTCAAGGCCCGCAGAGGCATAAGCGGCGACAACGACATCGCCGCCCGAAGCATCGGCATCGAAGGCGAGCACAAGTGCCGGCACTTCCGAACCATCGGCTGCCCCGGAAACGGAGATCGTGTACTTGTCGGAGGCCGTGATGCGGCCCAGCACCGTGCCGCGCTCATAGGCACCGCCGGTCAGGGTGATGTTGCGCGTGACCACCGGAATGTCGGAGACAAGCAGGTCATTGGGCGCAAAGGTTGCAGTGTTCATGACTGTCTTCCTCGGGTTCTGGCCCCAGCGGGGCCGGGTTCAGGAATTGCCCGGCATTGGCCGGGCGCTGATCAGGCGTTGTCCGGCTTGCGCCCGTGCATGGCCTGAATGGTGTGCTTCACATTGGCGATGAAGGACTGGCGCGCACCGGCCGGACTGGCCGACACGCCGCTGCCGATCTTCGGGCTGCGGCCCGCCATGCGTCCTGCAAGCTTCCCGGTGCTGCCGCTGGAGTGTTCAAGCAACGCAGACGCTTCCTTTGCGGAATAGAAGCGCTCGCCAAAGGCGAGTTCAGACGCGAGGCCCGGGTTCGCATCGGCCCTGGGATGGGTCAGGATCGCATGAATGCGCCCCTGCTCCGCGCGGCGCACACGCTCGGAAGAGGCCTGTGGCTTCGGCTCATCCTCTTCGGTGTCTTCGGGACGCTCATCGGCCTCGGCATCGGTGTCGTCTTCATCGGTCTCTGCCGCCGGCACCTCTTCCTCGTCGCCCTCAGCGCCGGTCTCGGTTCCCGTGGTCTCGTCTTCGAGATCCTCGGCGGGCTCGTTCTCAAGGCGCGAAGCCCTGTTGCGTCCCCGCACGGCGGCGAGAACGCTTGCAGTGAGATTCGACATAAGTGTCTCCTTTGTCGCTGGGTTCAGCCGGCCACGCGGCCGAGCTCTTCTTCGAAAGCGGCGAGCACCTGGCTTGGCCGCGCAACCGCATCGGCAAGGCCTGCCTCGACGGCTGCCTGCCCGCGAAAGCACTTCGCTTCCGTCGCCATGGCGGCGTCGAAGCTCAGTCGCCCGGCCCGAAACCGCGCGACGGTTGCCGCGAAGTCCCGGCGCATCGCTTCCATGTCGGTGAGCGCCTCTTCGAGAACTTCCGGTGGGAGCGGCTGGTAGGCGTTGAAGTCGGCCTTGCGCGCGCCCGCCTTCAGGATCGTGACCGAGAGGCCCTGATCGGCGAGCCATTTGCTGGCGTCGACATGCATGGAGATGACGCCGATGGAGCCGGCCTGACCATTTTGAGGAACAACAATCTGACGGGCAGAGGCTGCGAGCAGGTATCCCGCCGACAATGCGTGGTCGGTCAGGATCGCAATCGTCGGCTTTGCCTGAGACAGTTCATAAAGACGCTCGGCGCAATCGAACGCGCCTGTGACCTCACCGCCGAAGCTGTCGATCTCCAGAATGACGCCTTCCACTGAACTGTCGTCGATCACGGCATTCACCTGAGTGATGATGCCCTCATAAGTGGTTTGGCCCGATGACTTGCCGATCCACTTGCCCTTGTTGATCAAGGACCCCTCGATCTCGATCACAGCGATCCGTCCATGGCGACGCGGTTCGTAGCAGCGGTCACCAGACTCGCGCCATTGCCCCATCTCGTCGCCAACAATACCCATGCTGACGCCCGCCGCCTGAACGTCGAGATCGGGCGTGCCGAGAACACGCGGGCCGAAGGCACGGGCGATCACATTGCCCTTGCCCTCGTGCAGCATGAGCGGCGTGTTGAACATGCGCGCCGCGATTTCGGGATAGTGCGCCGCCATGCTCATGCTGCCCTCCTGCGGATTGCGGGGATGCCAAGTGGATGACGCCGTGCCTGCTTTCGCGGCCCGTTCACCTCTTCCTCGACTTCCTCGTCGGGATCCTTGGTTTCGGTGATCGTCTCGCTCTGTGTGCGCGTCTCGGGCTGCCCGACATCAGGGTCGAGGCCGAGTTTCAGATAGTAGTCGCGCTCACGCTTCTTCTGCTGCGCGTTCATTTTCCAGTCGCGCCCCTGCTCCGCAGCTTCCTGCTGAAGCGTCGAGAGGTTGGAGGCGATGCGAAGGCCTGCCGCTGCCGCCTCTCGCTGCGGGTCGATCCAGCCACGACCGGGGCCGATCCACTCCGCATGACACCATGCGGCGGGGTTGTCCTCGAAGGGCACGGCATGCGCCGGGAGCTGGACCAGCCCCTTGTCAAAGATCTCTTCGAGAAACGCGCGGTAGATCCGGCCCATGAACTGGGCGGCGAAACTGTTCTTCCGGCTGGTCAGCCCCTTCCAGACTTCCAGAAGAGCAGCGCGGGCCGACGAATAATTGACCTTCGACCAGTCCATGGTGAGCTGCTCATAGGAGAGCCCCACCGCACTTGCGACCTTGCGCAGCGCCGCATTCACGAACGCCTCAAAATTGACGTTCGGGTGCTCCGGTCTGGTGAACTTCGCGGTCTCGCCGGGCTGAAGCGTGTTCACCCGGACGCCCGGCAGATCAATCGGCGCGGCGTTGTAATAGGCGTTCTGCGCCTCGGCGATGGCCCCATACATGTTGCCGACGGCCGAGTTGCCGTCCACGCCGAGCGAGTCCATCAGTTCGTCCGGATCAAAGGGCGTTTCGATGAAAGCCGCCATCACCGCATTGAGCAGCGCCGCCTGGCTCTCGAAATCCTCGTAGTCCGTCGCCTGCTTGATGGAGCGGATCACCGGCGCCCAGTTGGAAGCCCCGCGCGTCATGCCCGCGCGCGACGGCTCAAACGCATGAACCACGACCGGGCGGCCCCATTCGGTTTCGCGCTCCACGCGATCCCATTGCCACTGCTTGGCACCACCTGAGAACACATCACCCGGATGCGCCCTGCGGAAATGATAGGCGACGGCCGCGCCGTGCTCGTCGACCTCGACACCGTCGCGCAGGGTCTCGCTGTCCATCCGCCCATGCGGGTTCGAGCAGCGGCCCGGATCGACGACCTGCACAGCCGTCTGGAACCCCGGTGCATCCTCGCGCCAGATGAGGGTCGCTATTGCTTCCCCGTCCGCGCCAAACCGGTGACGCGCCGCGAGCCCCAGAATGCCGGTCATGTTCTTCGAGCGCTCGGCATCGCACCACATGTCGACATCGAGTGTAAAATCGCGCCAGAGCGCCTCGATCCGGTCGGCGATCTCCTCGGCCTCGTCATAGGTGAGGTTGAGCGATGCGTAGTTCGGCTTCGCCGAAAGGATCCAGCCCGAACCGATGATGTTGTCGACAAGCCGCGACACGCCGGCAGACGCCCAGCCGTCATTGCGCGCAATGTCGTTCAGCCGGTCGACCAGCTGCCCGCGATCCCAGCGCAGCGCCGAATGACCGGACCATGTGCGCGGACGCCATTTGGCCAGAGACGGATTGTCATAACCTGCGCCCTGATAGGCCGTGGACGCCATCATGCGGTTGCGGGTCATCTTCGCCCGGGCAGCACTGCGCACGGCAGCCGGAAGCGGCGCGCCGTCTGCGCCCATCAGCACCGGTGCCTGGCCGGAAACGGTCGGTTCCATCAGAACGTCACTCCCCTGCTGCGCGCGCGTGCGCTCCGGCGCAGCCCCAGCTGCGCTTCCAGTCGGCGGATGAAGCTGCGCAGCGAAGCCCGGTTCGCCGCCGAATACGTCACCTGCTCGCCGTCATAGGAGACGCTCGCCCGCAGGCTGCCGGTCTCGAGCTTGAACTCGGCCGCACGGGCCTGATCGAGCTGCGCCTGAAGCGCCGCCCGCCGTTCCTCGGTCAAAGCCATGGTGTTCCTATCGGTTGCGGCGCTTCGCGCGCTCGGCCCGCTGCAGGGCTGCAGCGATCAGGGCTTCCTTCGAAGCCGCCTCTTTGCTTTGGGATGAGGCCTGCTGCTCGCTCCCGACAGGAGTGATCAGGTCCTCAAGGTCGCCCTGTGCGGGCTTTTCCATCTTCGACAGACGCTCAGCGAGTATGTCCCACTCTTCGTCTGTCCAGTAGGTGACGCCCAGCCGGATCGCGCCGGCATGCGCCTGGTTCATCATGTCGAGCGCTTCGTTGCGCTGACCGGACGGCAGTTTCCAGACATAGCGGGCATGGCCCGACCGCGTCCGCTCCTCGACCCGGATCTCCGATGTGACCTGCTGATAGAAGTCATCACCAAGCCCCACCGCGAACCGGATGTAGCCGGCCTGCTCCGGGTCTTCCTTCTTCATGTCGCGGTAGAGCCCGATCTTCATGATCGAGGCGTTGAAGTTGAAGAACCGCGACGTCCATTTCTGCTTCTTCGGCTTGCCCTTGCGGTCGAACTCGCGCACCTGTGACAGGAGCCGCGCAGTGTCCCGGTTGTCGCCGCGCACCATGATGACGCGCGACTTCGGATGTTTGCGCACCCAGCCCCAGACATCCTCGGTATAGGCGTTGCCGTCGATGGCGACGATGTCGGCCGAGCGCTGGTTTCCCCACTCGTCCGCCCAGGTCCGCTTGATCAGCCGGTCGAGCGCAGCGCGAACCTCCGGCTCACTGATGTGCCCGGAATGGACGCGATAGCCCGGCAGGTGGCTGCCGGCGCGATGATCGACAACGCCACGGTCGATCACGCACCGGAAGCGATTGCGGCCATAGCCGATCAGCTGCCATTCGACGCGGTCGCCTTGAACGTCCATGCCGATGGCGAGGGCCAGCGCCTCGGCAGGGATCAGCCCCCGCTGGAAGCCGGTTTCCTCGCCCCGGTCCCGAAGGTCTTCCCAGTCGACTGCCTTGTTGTCCGCCTCGAAAGGCAGCCCAAGCCAGTCATTGTAAAAGACCTGCTCGGCCCCCGCGCCCTTCTCCTTGTCGTCGGGGCCGCCCGTCTGCACCTTCAGCCAGGCGCGCGCCAGCGCTTCCCAGCTCTCCAGCGGCGAATAGGCAACCCAGATATGGAACGAGCGGTGGAACCGCGCCCGGTCGGGGTATTTTGCCACCCAGCGCGCACCGTTCTCCGGCGCCACCATCCATGTACGATGGTGTTCGCGGATCTCGCAGCCGCAATGGATGCACACGAAGTGCGCATCCTCTGGCTTCTCGGGATCGATGTGATCCCGCATGTTCTCCCAGCGCAGCTCCTGCAGTTCTTCGCAGTGCGGGCACGGGACGTGATAGCTCTCCTGCGTCCCCAGGTGATAGTTCGTCGTGATCCGGCAGCCCGGCGACACCAGCGGCGTCGAAATCTTGAAGACCTTCCGGTTGAAGAACGCCTTCGACCGGCTGTCAGCCTGCGTTTCCGGGTCGCCCGCCTCGTTCATCGACCATTTGACAAGATCGTCCTGAACCTGCTTGCGCGGCGAGATCATCGACAGGCCTGCCGGCGAGTTCGCGCCTGCTGCCTGGATGGCCCCGCGACCGTCGATCCGCTCCTTGTAGAGGATCGAGTTGCCGCCATCCCGGCTGGTTTCCGAGAACAACGCCCGGATGGCGTCCGTCTCCCGAACAAGCGGCATCAGCTTGGTCTTCGACCAGCGTGACGCGTTCTCCTCGGTCGGATGGACGTAGAGGAAATCGCACGGGTCCATGTCCATGGTCCCGAGCGTAAAAATGTTCGCCAGGACCGTGCCGCCGACCTGCGCGGACTTGCCCAGCGTGACGATGCTGCACGGGTCTTCCGGCGAGAGCGCCTTCAGGATCTCCGAGAAGAACGGAAACAGCGCCTCGTTATAGGCACCCGAAAACGCAGAGATGCGCTCCGAAAAGACGATGTTCTGCTTGGCCCATGCCAGATAGTCGACCGGCGGCGGTGGTGTGGCGGCTTCGACGAGCGCCTCGTATTTGAGCCGCTCGGGATTAAACAGCATCGTCATGACGCCGACCGCAGCTCCTGTTCCTCGGCGTCCTCGACCATGGTGGGCGTTGCCTCTGCCTGCGCCCGGTAGCTTTCCGCCGCCTTCGCGCGAACCATCCGGAACGACTTCTGCAACACCTGCTGTGCGTCGCGTTCAGGGACCGAGAACTCGGCAGAAAGGGCATTGGCCATGTCGCGCAGTCCCTGCTCCATCACCTTGAACGCTTCTGCAACGGCGCGCCCCATCTCACGCCGCGCGGCCTCGGTCAGCATGTATCGTCCTACATCAAGCGCTTCCTCGCGTTCGGCCCGCGCCGTCTTGATGCGCTGCTGCTTCAGGCGCTCGGTGGCCAGCTCATCATGCACCGGCTCCGGAACCGTGCGGAGCGAAGCGCCGGCGCTCTGTTCGCGCACAGCCGCGCCATTGCCGCCCAGGCGCTGCGAAGGCTCCAGCGATTTGTAGAGCTGCGCGCGCGCCACGTCCGGGCGGATGCGGGCAAGCCTGCCCTCGCCATCAATGGCCTCACCGAAGATCTTGCCCTCGGTGATGTATTGCGACACGCGTCCGGGCGAGACGCCGATCAGGCGTGCAAAGTCGCCCTTCGCCATCGTCTCGACTTTAGCGGGTTCGCTCATCTTTAGGCTTCGACTTTAGGCTTTCAAAATTGGCTCAGACTGCCGAAACCCCGCGGTCCGAATTACTCGCTGGTCGGGGTTGCCCAGGAAGGACCCATCGCGCAGATGGGCCACCGGGTGGGGCCGGATCGGCCTGTTGGTCGCGGGGTCAGCGGTTCGGCCGACGCAGGATCAGGTCAGCGGAACGCTTGAAGTTGATCGGCATGCGGGCACGCGCCGTGGCGTCAGCCCAGTTCTTCCAGTCGAACACGTCGGCATAATCCGGCACGCGCTCCACGAAAATGAAGACCGGCGAAACCGAGCCCCGGCGATCACGCTGCCATATACCCCGGGGCAGACTGCTCGGCCTCACACCACCGATACGGGGTGCGTCCTTCCCGTAAGACACGAAGTATCGCGCTGCTCCCCGGCGCTGCTGGACGGCCTTGCTCCTGCGGCTTTCGTTACCGATGCCGCTATCGCCAATCTTCAGCTGCGCAAGGATCTTCGCATAGACGCCGCGCGGGACGTTGCCATACCGGTTCAGCTTCAGCGCCTTGCCCGGCATCGCGTATTCGTTCACCCGCATGACGCCTGCATGAATGAGGCGCTTCTCCCACCGAGTGTGTGGTCGCCGCCCGCCCCTGATCTGTGTCAGCAGGTATTTGCCGGCAGGCGTTCCCTTCGGTGCGAAATCCTTGAAGTAGACCTCGGCAGTCATCTGCCGCTTGGTCGCCGGCTTCACGAACGCCGCGTTCAGCGTCCATCGCGTCGGCCGATCAAAGACCCGGAGCATCCACTTCTTCGAGTTCTTCTGGATGTCCTTCGCGGTCCAGGTCGCGGCCCGAGCGACTGCAAACGGCAGGTCACGGCCAAGGTCACGGGCAAGCTTTTGCTCGAAGTTGCGCTGATTGTATGAAACGGATGTTCTCACGCCACCTATTCCCTTGCCATAAGGCTGTCCATGACGATCAGGGCCATTCCTTTGAGCAGCTCACGCATGCCAGGACTCCACATACGAGAAGCCCCAGCGCATGGCCGGGGCGTTCTATGCATTTTTTGCACGAAAGTCAGGACGGGCCGGGCATGTGCTGCGTCAGTCGCTGGCTTCCCGGCTTCCGCTTCTATCCAATGCGCCGCCGTCCTGATCTGGTTGCAGCGGGCGGATTTGAACCGCCGGTCTTCTGGTTATGAGCCAGACGGGATAGACCCCTTCCCCACGGTGCTGAAGCTGATACCGGTCGCCTTGCCGAACGCCTTCCCCTGGTAGCCATCGGCTGCTTCGATCCGTTCGATCACCAACAGTCCAGCTACCACCGCCGCTACCAGCAGCAGGATGAGTGCAGGCCACCACGACCAACCTCTCGAATGCGGCCAGATGGGAGCGGCCGCGGCCACAAGCCCGACGACGATGGCGCCTATCACTAGGATCATGCCGCTTCCTGCTCCCGCTTATTGGCTTCCCTCTGCCGCCGACGCCCATTGCGCTGCTCCGCCCAAGAGAAATCCGCCGTATCGTTCGAGAAGTAACTGGCAAAAGCCTCGTCTGAGGCCCATGATGTAACGCCTCTTTCCTCAGAGCGCTCGTCTTCGATGTTGGGCTCAATATGCCCGTTTTCCGGGGGAACAGGGAACCCCCTCAGATCGCCGGTTTCGCAATTCTGGACGCCCCTGCGAACCACATCACCGGAAAGCAGCATCACAGGCCGTTTTTCTTCAACTGCCGAGCCGTTCCCTTGGGATGTGGCATCGGCATCACGCCACCTCATAGGTCAGTTGGGTTTCGATCGCGCTGGGTGCGCCGTTCTCGACAATCCTCTCTCGCCCGATCATGGCAAGCTCGTCGGCCCGCTCATTGCCCTCAATTCCGGCATGGCCCTTCACCCATTCCAGAGTGACCGGAACCATTGCCAGCGCCGCGTCCAGTTCCTGCCAGAGCTCGGCGTTTGCCAGTTGCTTCTCCGGGCCGCGCTTCCAGCCCTTTTCCTTCCAGCCGTGACGCCAGGTGTTGCAGCCATTGACCACATACCTGCTGTCGCAGAGCAGGCGCACGGGCTCGACAGCGCCGCGATCACGAAACCACTGGAGCGCCATCAGCACCCCGGTCATTTCCATGATGTTGTTCGTGGTATCGGGATCGCCCCCACAGTCGGCGTGGATCTCGCGGCCGTCGCGGTAGACGGCAAATCCCCACCCACCGGGGCCAGGGTTCGGATCACATGCGCCATCCGCGAAGATCACCAACCCCTCCGATAAGCCGGGTGCGCTGACCGGTGCGGGTCGAGCGCCGCTCTTGCCACCACGCTTGCGCGGTGACCTGCACTTCTTCGAGCCGTCCAGAGCGCCGGCAGCCTGATAGGGCAACGCCTTCTGGATCTGCTGCAGAACCGGAAAGCAGGTTGCCCCCTTGGCCGGGAACCTGAAACGTGTCCCGGCAAGACGCTGCGCCATGAACGCGGCCTGCCTCTCGGTCTTGAAGGCGGCTACGTCCATGCCCTGAGCTCGGAGCCAGTCACGGAGGCGGTGCAGGCCCTCAGGAAACTCATACATCGCGCGCCTCCCCAAAATGCTCGGGCAGCGCCTCGTGCAACTCCGTCAGGGCCTGCTTCCTGAATTGCTCCACAATCGGCAGCACAACCTTGTCGGCGCGCGCCTTGATCTCCCGGTCGGCACGCTCGCCAATCTCGAACAGGCGATCACGTAGAGTCAGCAGCTCCTTCTGATCGCTCGAGAACGCCACAACGTCCTCGCGATATCGCCGACCGGAATACGCCTCGCGCAGCGCTCCATGGCGCAACTCGCCTTCGGCCAAAAAGGTCTTGGGCATCACCTTGGCAACCCTGAGCACGGGCATCATGGCTTCAGGATCATCACGATCCCAATTGCTGGTGAAGTCGTAGCCACAACTCGCAAGGACGCTGAGGTTCTCGGAGATGTCCTTGCTCGGGTCGAAGTGCGCATCATCAAGAACAAGCGCATAGCCACCAGCTTCAATGTCTATGAATTTCGTCATGTCGCGTCTCCGATCAGGTTGTCGTAAACTTGGCATTTCCATTCTTCTGCCAACTCATGCGCGGTCAGGATCGCTGTCTCGTAATTCGCACCCTCCCACATACCGATCCGGGTGCCGTCTTCCGCGATCACGTCCACGAAGAAACGCATCTGACCGATGCCGGAGAAATCCAGTCGACGGCCGGTAGCGCTTATGATCATCGCCGCTTTTGTGACCGTCCCACCGACGATTTCGACGCGAACCGTAACCGGGGTTTCGATTAAATTCGTCACGCCGCGCCTCCTGAGTCACATGACCAGTAAAGGCGCTCCAATTCGGACTGAACCGACCGGGCGAAGCGATTGACCTGACCTCTCGCTACGTTTTCGCAGAACCCCTGCGCTTGAAGCCGGCCAAAGAGACGGTTGCACTCTGTTTTCCAGAAGCGCTCGGCAGCCTTCCCTTGTTTCGATGAAAGCTGAAGCGCCACTTGCCGAACAAGTGCAGATTGGCGCTCCACTGGAAACGGGATCAGAAGGCCGCCAGGACCATTCTCGAATAGTTCCATCTGCTTGGCGTTCATGCTGCGTTCCCTTCTCCCTCGCTCCTCCCATGGGGCTCTGCCCCTTGGCACCCCGCTGGGGGATGATCCCCCAGACCCTCAGCATCTGTTCCAGCTTCGCTCGAACCGATGGATTGGCCGGGAGAACGGCTCGGCATCAGCAATACCTTGCAAGCCGCCGTGCCATGATTTTGGGAGGTTTCCAGATTTGGATTTGGCACAAGTGTGTCGCACTTAGTATCTATATCTACTCGCGCCACACCTGTGCCACGGCGTCGGTACCACGTGCGGCGTGAGATACCTTCGGCGTCCCACGGCCTTTGACCGGACAGAGATTGCGCCTCATAGGACTTGCGATTTTTCCGGCCCTCGGCCTTGCGTTTTGCTGCCTTGGCGTTCCTGTCTCGTTCCCTTTTTCGATCCTTTGCCAAGCGAAGCCGCTCCGCTCGAGTGACATCGCACGCGCCAATGGTTTTTAAGCCTACAGCGATGTTCTCTTTCAGCGTCACGTTCAGGAGGCCAGCAACGCCATCTGATCGCATCATTCGCTGCCGGTTCCGAGCTGCTGAAATGATCGGCAGTATGTCGGCGTCAGTTGCCCAGGGCGCCCACACTCGGCACCAAGCTGCCATGTCTTGATCGCTCGAAGTAAATGCAGCCGCTCGGACATAATCCAGACAGGTCTCGCGATCATCGGTGTCACCCGGGTCGGGAATGCGATCACCGTGCCGGTGCTTGATGACCTTTTCGATCTCGCGCATGCGCAGCAGTTCCAGAGAAAAATCTTCATCGTTGCGCCTGCGCTTTCGTCTCCCGGGCTTCTCGGCGTAGATCACGCCGTTAAAGATCATGTGCTCCGTGCCGTCGCGACTTTTTCTGATCTCCATAGAACTCAAAGCGCCCTCCCACGGATCAGGCACGCCTGCGTAATCGCCTCGCAAGCTTCCTTGGCACTCAGCCCGAAGCGCGCCCGGAGAGCGGGAACAACGGGATGCGGCTTCATGTGATCAGGCGTCGTCGCCAGCCAGCGGGCGGCCTCTTGGACCGCCTCTTTGTGTTCGTGGTCGGTGCCGGTCATGCGCCCCTCCCTGCGATTTCGCGTGCAGAGCGCATCCGGGCGTCACATTGTTCGACATGCCACCGGTAAAGGGTGGAATGACGCCGTGCCCTCCGTGTGTGGAAGAGGGCCAGAAGGCTGTGAAGAAGACGCATCATGCACCTCCTCGCATATGAGCCCCTTGGACTTCCTCCCAGACCCGTTTGACCTCCTCGGCCTTCTCCAGCATCAGGCGTGCCGCATAGAGCCCGGTATCCGCCTGTCGCGCGGTAAGCGTGACCTGATTGGAGACGCGGTGCCCCTCCAGAAGGCCGTGAATGATCTCTAGGGTGACATGCGCCATGTCGACGACATCGAAGACCGGGCATTCCAGATCGGCGTGGGTGGTGTTGGCGCTCATGCCGCTGCCCTCCCGATAGTGCTGGAGCGGAACGCAACGCCGTGATTACGCGCGACTAGGCTGGCAGCCAGCGCGCTGAAATCGGCGAGATCATCCGTGAGCCAGACGTTCAGCTTGAGAAGTAGCCATGCGCGATGCTCATCCATATGGGGATCGACAGGATCGGACGCGGTCGCGATCTTCCGAACCTCATCGAACAGCACATCGAAGAACTCCACGACCTTGAAGACCACCTCCCCGGCGGGGTTGAGGCCATTGTCATCGTTGCGATATCTCGGCTCATTGCCGATGCCGAGCAGCGCCTCGCGCCCTACGAAAAGCGCATCGGTTACATGGTGGAGGTGCTTTGCGCTCAAGGCCGCCAACTCGGCCTTGCTCAAGGTGACAGTTGCGGCAGCGCCCATGGACGTGCTATCGGTCTTCCCGTTCATATCTGATCCTTTGGTGTGGTGAGGGTTAGAACCACGGCTCGGAGAGGTTGCCGCCTCTGCCGGGCCTTTTTGTTTCTGGGTCATGCTGCGTCATCCTCCATGAAGAAGGCGATCAGCTTGCTGCGGCTGACGACGTAGCGCTCACCGATTTGCTTCACCATCGGCAGCTTGCCGCCTGCGATCATGTGATAGGTCTGCTGGTAGGAGCGGCCGATAATGTCGGCGATCGCCTGCACGCCCCAGACCAGATCTAGTTCCTTCGCTTCGCTCATTTTAAGTTTCCCTAAACCATGTTTGTCGTTGCTGCTTGCACGAATGATATCCAATGGACATCATTGATCATCCTTATATCCATTGGATATTATTGACGCAAGATCGAAAATATCCAAAGGACATCGCAAATGTGGAGAAGTGAGATAGATGGCCGAAAACAGGAGCAAGTCAGACGGGTTTATGCTCCGCTTTCCAGACGGCATGCGGGGGCGTATCAAGGCTGCCGCTGAGGCGAACAACCGGTCGATGAACGCGGAGATTATCGCTACTCTAGAGGAGGCTTACCCAGAGAACGAATTTGATCTTGCTGCGCTCCTTTCAAAGTTGTCTGCAGTTTTGCATGATGATGTAAGTGAAGAAGAACGTCGGCGGGCTGTTGAGCACGCAAATGCCGAACTTAAGGCAAGCCAAGCGGGCTGGCGGCTTGAAGTCTCTACTCGCAACGGTCAGAAGCAACTTACGTTCGAGGCCATTCTCGATGATGAAGCTTCTCTTCCATGAGCATCCGAAAGCGCACATGGGTCAACGGCAAGGGCGAAGAGAAAACCGCCTGGGTCGTTGACTATGTGGACACCAAGGGCAAGCGCCGGCTGAAGACCTTCAAGCTGAAGAAGGAGGCCGACCAGTTCGCGAGTACCGCTTCGGTTGAGGTGCGCGAAGGCACCCACGTCGCCGAGCGCGACACTGTAACGGTCGAGAAGGCTGGTGAACTGTGGATCAAAAGCGCATCACGCAGGGTCGAGCGCGGCACGCTGGTGCAGTACCGGCAGCATCTTGATTTACATATCGTCCCCTTCATCGGAGAGAGCCTGCTCTCCCGCCTGACCGTTCCGGCCGTACGCGATTTTGAGGACAACTTGCTTGACGCAGGGCGCTCGCCCTCGATGGTGCGCAAGGTGCTCGTCAGTCTTGGATCGCTGCTCGCAGACGCACAGGAGCGAGGATTAGTTATTCGCAATGCGGTTAGAGAGAAGAGCCGCGCGAGGCACAAAGGGCGTGACAGGCGTCACGAACGCCGTCAGCGGGGCAAGGTACAAGTGGGGAGAGACATTCCCACGAGAGAAGAGATCAAAGCCATCATTGGCGCGCTGCATGGGCGTTGGCGCCCTATGCTGCTGACCGCCATCTTTACCGGCCTCAGAGCTTCGGAGCTTCGCGGCCTGCGCTGGCAGGATGTCGATTTCGATCAGGGGGAAATTCAAGTTCACCAGCGGGCCGACAAATTCAACAGCATCGGCAGGCCGAAGTCAGAAGCTGGCGAGCGAAGAGTGCCTATCCCGCCGCTGGTGGCGAACACACTCAGGGAATGGCGTTTGGCCTGCCCACGGCCCAAGACAGCCCAGAGGGACCAAGACGGCAATGCCATCATGGAGGAAATCGCACCGCATCAGCTGGTGTTCCCGAACGGCCAGGGGAAGGTCGAGGCGCTGTCCAATATTGTGAAGCGAGGGTTCCTGCCAGCACAGGTCGCAGCAGGTGTTTCGCTCCCGACTGAGGAAATCGGCAAGGATGGGAAACCCATCATGAAAGGCAAGTACACCGGCCTGCATTCCCTCCGCCATTTCTATGCGTCTTGGTGCATCAACCGGAAAGAGGACGGCGGCTTGGGATTACCGCCGAAGATGGTGCAGGAACGCCTTGGCCATTCATCGATCACACTGACGATGGACACCTACGGACATCTGTTCCCCCGAGCGGACGATGCAACGGAGTTGGCCTCTGCCGAAGCCAGCCTGCTCGGATAACCCCAGAATCAACGCAACATGGACGCAACATGAAGATCTCAAACCCTTTTAACAAAAGGATTAGAGGAAGCTTCCTAATCTGAGGGTCACAGGTTCGAATCCTGTCGGGATCGCCAGCTCTCCCTTGCACAGCCCCCGCGTTTTCCGGTGACCCCCTTTTAGCGGCCCAGCCCGTCGCGCAGCCGCGCCCAGGCAACGGCCGCCGCGACCGCATAGCGGCGCATGAAATAGAAGGGGATGGGCTTTACCTGTGTCACGGGGAAATCGAGTTCCGCCTCCGGCACGCCGCGCGCGGCATCCGCGATCACCTTGCCCAGCGCCGTTGCCATCGCCACACCGCGCCCATTGAAGCCGCAGGCCGCCCAGACATTGTCGTCCATGCGCAGAAGCTGCGGATAATGACTCACCGTCATGGCCACGTAACCACCCCAGTGATGCACCCAGCGCGCCTCCGCCAGCTGGGGGTAGAGCCTGACGCTCGCCTTGCGCAGCACCTCGAACTGATGCTCCGTTCCGCCCTGCGAATAGTCGCCGCGTCCGCCCATCACGAAGCAGTCGCCCGGACCTTTGCGGAAATAATGAAGGAGCCGCCGCGTGTCGGAAGCCGAATGCCCCTGCGGGAAGATCGAACCGGCAATCTCCGCCGGCAGCGGCTCTGTCGCCACCTGGATGGAGCGGATCGGCACCACCGTCCGGCCAATCGCGCCGGAAAACCCATCGGCATAGCCATTGGTGCAGACGAGAACCTTGCCGGCGCGCACCTGCCCCTTTGCGGTGTGAATGCGCACACCGCCGCCTTCATACTCCCAGCGCTCCGCGCGGCTGTGACCGTGGATGCGTGCACCGGCACGCGCCGCAGCCTCTGCAAGACCAAGCGCATAATTCAGCGGATGCAGATTGCCGCCGCGCTGATCGAGCATGCCGCCAAGATAGGCGTCGGTTCCAAGAAGTGCAGCGGTTTCCTCGCGGTCGAGCATGCGCATGGCGGCATCGCGCCGCCGCCACTGGTCGAAGCGCTTGCGCACGGTGGTGCGGGCTGCCTCGCTGTGGATCGGCTGAATCCAGCCGGCGCGCGATGCGCCGCAATCAATGCCCAGACGCTCGATCAGGTCGAAGACGAAATATCCTGCATTGCCAGACAGCCGCACCATGCGCCCGCCCAGTTCGGAACCGAAGCGCCGCTCGATCTCATCGGGGTCTTCCTTGAGGCCCGGAACAACCTGTCCGCCATTGCGGCCCGATGCGCCCCAACCGGGCGTCTCGGCCTCCAGAAGACAGACGCTCACCCCCGCCTCCGCCAGGTGGAGCGCTGCGGAAAGCCCGGCAAACCCGCCGCCGATCACAGCCACATCGCATTCCTGCTCGCCGACAAGCGCCGGATAGTCTTTCGACGGATTTGCCGTCGCATTCCAGAGCGAGCGTGAAATGAAACCCTGTTCGTTGGCGATCACGGCTTCGGTCATGAACTTCCCCTCCTCAACCTTTCCGCAGCATTTCGCGAAAACCGCCGCTGCATCATTAATCTGGATTACCCATGTGCATCCGGACGGACGCCTGGCGATCCAGAGCGTTTTTGCGCAATTCCGGACGGAAAACCGGTTTCCACTTTTCCTGGAATTGCTCTAGTAAACCGCTGGCGTGACGATCCAGAACGCTTCGGTTTCCTCCTGCCCCTCACACCAGAACCGGATCAATGCGCTTGCCGGAAAGGCGAAGCTGTCGCCCGGCTTCAGAAGCACGGTGCGGCCGTCAATCTCCAGTCCCAGCGTTCCGTTCAGCACCGTTCCGCATTTGGCGCCCGTCTCGTGGCAATAGGGCGTGTCCCCCGTCGAGCCGCCCGGCTGGATGATCAGCCGCATCATCTGGATGCCGGTGATGTCGTCCGGCGTCATCAATTCCTTGCGCATGCCCTTTGCGCCAAGATCGAGCACACGGCGCTGGTGCGCGCGCACGACATACCGCTCCTGCGGATTGCCACCCGGATCGAACAGCCAGCTGACGGGCATTTCGAGCGCATTACAGATCGCGCTCAGGGAATGCACCGAGGGCATGGTGAGGCCGCGCTCGATCTGGCTGAGAAGCCCGATGGAGACATCGGCGCGTCCGGCCACGACCTGCAGGGAGAGACCACGCACTTTGCGCCTTTGCCGCAAACGAGCGCCGATCGCATCGCTGCTCCATTCGGTCGTTTCCGCTCCGCCCACGGGCTTCTCCCCTGTTTGCTTATCGTCTGAAACTCTCGACTGAGCCGCCGCGCGATCTCCGACTTTATCGATCATGCCGTTGACAAGCCTCCGTTTCTTCAAGCATCATGAAATAATGATCCAAAAATTTCAATCCGAGAGTAAAAAAATAACGACTGCCCTCGGATTGGCGCTTCAGGAGAGGAGAGTAGCATGAGCTTGAATAGCTTTTTCACCAACCGTCGCGGCCTTATCGGTCTGGGCGCGGCCGCCCTTATCGCGGCATCGGCAGCATGGACGCCGGCCAGCGCAGAAACCCCGACCTACAAGGTGGGCTCGACCCCGACGGGCGTTCCCTTCACCTTTCTCGACGTGAAATCCAACAAGATCTCGGGCGTGATGGTCGACATCATCACCGCCATCGGTGAGGAGGAAGGTTTCACGCCGGATGTGAAGGCAACCCAGTGGTCGGCGCTGATCCCGTCGCTGACCAGCGACAAGATCGACATCATCGCCGCCGCGATGTACGCGACCGAGGAACGCGCCAAGGTCGTCGATTTCACCGACACGGTCTATTCCTACGGCGAGGGCCTGTTCGTCTCCAAGGATGACGAAACCGAATACAAGACCCCGCAGGATCTTGAAGGAAAAACGGTCGGCGTGCAGGTCGGCACCGCCTATATCGAGCCGATGAAGGCGCTGGGCGTTTTCAAGGAAGTGAAGATCTACGACAGCATCCCCGACATCATGCGCGACGTGCAGCTCGGCCGCATCGATGCGGGCTTCGGCGACCGGCCCATCGTCGCCTACCAGCTCTCGCAGGGGGCTGCGAATGTGCGGCTGGTGAAGAGCTACGACTCCACCATCACCGGCGATGTGGCGATGTCGGTGAAACCGGGCAATGACGAACTGCGCGCCTCGCTCAATGAGGGGCTCAAGAAGATCAAGGCTTCGGGCAAGCTCGACGAGATCCTCACCAAATGGGGCCTGAACTGATTTCAGGGCAATTGATCTGAACGGCGCGGGAGCCCGTCTCCCGCGCCATCCGTTTCTTCGAACATTACGCAGGAAATACCATGTCCGAGGCTCTCTCACGTGCCGCTGACTATCTGCCAGTCCTGATGGAAGGTGTCTGGGTCACCATTGCGGTCACCGTTCTGTCCCTGCTCGTCAGCACGGTTCTGGGGCTCTTCTGGGCCATTCTGGGCTGGACCAAGGTGCGCGCATTCCAGATGATCAGCCGGACCTTCATCACGGTCATTCGCGGCATTCCGATCATCGTCCAGCTTTTCTACATCTATTTCGTGATGCCCGATATCGGCATCAACCTGACGGCCTTTCAGGCCGGCGTGATCGGCATGGGCATCGCCTATTCCGCCTATCAGGCAGAGAATTTCCGGGCCGGCATCGAAGCCATCGACCGGGGGCAGATCGAGGCCGCCCAGTCCATCGGTATGAGCGACAATCTGATCATGCGCCGCGTGATCCTTCCGCAGGCCTTCCGCATCGCCCTGCCGCCCTATGGCAACACGATGATCATGATGCTGAAGGACAGCTCGCTGGTGTCGACGATCACCGTGGCCGAACTGACCCGCCAGGGCCAGCTCATCGCCTCGTCCACCTTCGACAACATGACTGTCTTTACGCTGGTTGCGCTCATGTATCTGGTGATGGCGCTGCCCCTCACCTACCTCGCCCGCCAGCTTGAGAAGAGGTACAAAAACGCATGATTGAGGTCAGGGACATCCACAAGAGCTACGGCCCGGTCGAGGTCATCCGCGGCATCAGCTTCGATGTCGAGCCGGGTGAAGTCGTCTGCATCATCGGCCCGTCGGGTTCTGGCAAATCCACCATCCTGCGCTGCCTCAACGGGCTGGAGACCTACCAGAAAGGCGACATCCGGATCGACGGGCAACGCGTCGACCCGGAGGACAAATCCATCAAGGCGATCCGCCAGCGAGTCTCCATGGTGTTTCAGCGCTTCAATCTCTTCCCCCACCGCACGGCCATCGAGAACGTGATGGAAGGGCCGGTCTACGTGAAGGGCATGTCCCGCGCGGAAGCCCGCGAGATGGCCGCCGGCTACCTGAAGAAGGTCGGCCTCGAAGACAAGATGGAGAGCTATCCCGGCAATCTTTCGGGCGGACAGCAGCAGCGCGTGGCCATTGCCCGGGCGCTCGCCATGCAGCCCGAGGCGATCCTGTTCGATGAACCGACATCGGCGCTCGACCCCGAACTGGTGGGCGACGTGCTCGGCGTGATGCGCCAGGTGGCCGAGGAAGGCATGACGATGGTTGTCGTCACCCATGAGATGGGCTTCGCCCGCGAGGTGGCGGACCGGGTGCTGTTCCTTGAGGGCGGCGTGATCGTCGAACAGGGCTCTGCGGAAGAGGTGCTGCGCAATCCGCAGGAGCCTCGCACCCAGAGCTTCCTCAAGCGGGTGCTCAATCCGCTGATCTGACGACAGCTATCCTGAGCGGATGGGAGACATTTTTCCCATCCGCGCCACGATCCGATCCATTTGCGTTGCTATCGAGATCTCGTTTTGAGACCTTCCCTGACAAAATCAGGCAGCGTGGAGACGGACCGTGACATCGAAGAAACCCCAGAATGTGACCCGCGAGATCGCACGCGCCGCCCTGTTCGGCGCGTGTTTCGCCTTTGCATCAGCCGCTCAGCCGGCCTTTGCCGAGGTGGCTGACAGCGGGCGAATCGAAGCGATCACGCTCTCCTCCGGCGGTCTGGCCGAGATCCGGCGCACGGCCCGGATTGATGGCAACGGCACGCTGCGCATCGAAATCCCGCTCGACCAGGTGGACGATTTTCTGAAAAGTCTCGTGGTCCGCGACCCGTCGGGCACAATCGATGCGGTGACGCTGGACGGTCTCTCCCCCGTCGAGGAAACATTCCGTCGCCTGCCCTTCAACGCCAGCGAAATGGGCTCCGTGCCGGCGCTGGCAGCCGCGCTTCAGGGCGTTGCCGTGCGCGCCACATCCGGCGGGCGCACGGTGGAAGGCATGATCCTGGGCGTCGACACGCAACAGGCCGGCAGCGAAACAGCACCACGCACCGAGCGCGTTCTCTCTGTCATGACGGAAGCCGGTACGGTGGAGATGCTGAAGCTTGGCACAGACACCGAGCTCGACATTCGCGACGAGGCGATGCGCGAGAAGCTGCGCCAGGCCGCAAAGGTGAGCGGGCGCGGGCGCACCGACACGATCCGCTCCGTGGCAATTGATCTTACGGGAACCGGTGCGCGCGACATCACGCTTTCCTATGTGGTGCCCGCACCGGTCTGGAAATCCGCCTATCGGCTTGTTTCAGGCGAAGGTGAAAAGGCGCGCCTGCAGGCCTGGGCGGTGATCGAAAACGCCACTGGCGAGGACTGGAGAGGCATCGGCCTGACGCTCTCGTCCGGCGCACCCGTGACGCTCGCGCAGCGCCTGCACCAGCGTTACTGGAACGCGCGACCGGAGATCCCCGTCGCCGTGGGCAACGCCGCGCCACCCCGCCCGGACGATGCCAGCGCCATCGAAATGTCCGAGATGGACGCAATGCCGCTGCGCAAGCGCGCCTTTGGCGCAGCACCCGCGCCGGCCATGATGGCCGACATGGCAATGCCCATGCCTTCGGAACCGACCGACCGCAGCCTGCCGCGCGAGGGCGAAACCAGCGCCACCTATCGCCTGCCGAACGCCATCGATCTTGCCGCGGGGAAAAGCCTCTCCGTGCCCTTCGTGGATGCGGAAATCCGCGCCGAGCGCGTCTCGCTCTTCCAGCCGGAGGGCCGCAGCATCCACCCCGTTGCAGCCGTGTTCCTGAGCAACGATACGGAAGCGAGCCTGCCGCCCGGCATTGTCACCGTCTACGACACGGCGAGCGGCTATGTGGGCGATGCGCAGCTCACGGGCATTCCTGCCGGTGAAAGCCGCATGGCGAGCTTTGCCAGCGACCGCAAGGTCGAGATCGCAACGGAGACCAATCCGGACGAACGCGTGAGCGAGGTCTCCATCGTCGATGGCACGCTGCACACGACCACCGTATCGCGGATCACCACCAGCTATGCGATCAAGGGCGCACCGGACGCGCCGCGTACGATCCTGATCGAGCACCCGCGCCGCGACGGCTGGAAGATGGCCTCGACCGCCCTCGACAGCGCCACGCCGTCGCATTATCGCCTGCGCGCCAAGGTGGACGCCGGCGGCAAGGCCAGCGTGAAAGCCGTGATGGAACGCAGCCGCACGGAGAGTTTTGCCCTCTTCGACGCCAGCGCGGACGCCGTCTATGCCTGGGCGGGAACGGCAGCCGACACGACGACGACAGAGCGGCTCAGGACGCTTGCAGCCATGAAGCGTGAGGCCGCAACGGCGGAGCGCAAGGTGGAGAACATCCAGCGCGAGCTGGAGCGCACGACCGGCGATCAGGCCCGTATCCGCGACAATCTCGGCTCGGTTCCCGGCGAAAGCGCACTCGGCCAGCGCTACATGCGCATGCTGGAAGAGCAGGAAAACCGCATCGCCGGACTTTCTGACAGGAGAAGCGACGCGGAAGCAGAGCTCCAGCGCCTTGAAAAAGACATGCGGGATTTCATCGCCAAGCTTTAGAGCATCTTAGGGTCAGGGCCTGGGATGAGGGGCCGTGCAGGATCGCGCTATTTGCGATCCACCGCCCCGACATCCAGCAGCGGCGCGGCATCCAGCGCGCCGGCGTTGAGCATTGCGCCGACGCGTTCCAGCGCGGCAACGATCATGCCCTGCTCCCAGTCGGGCAGGGCCTGAAACTGCTCGGAAAAAGTCTTCTGGAGCGGGTCGGGCGCGGCTGAAAGAAGAGCCTTGCCCTCCTCCGTCGGCGCAACCCAAACGACGCGCTTGTCGCGCTCGCTGCGCGTGCGCGTCACCAGCTTGCGGGCCTCCAGCTTGTCCACCAGCGATGTCGCGGTGGCCTGCCCGACACCGGCCTTGCCGGCAATGTCCTTGGGCGTGGCGCGACCGGCGGCCACGACGATTTCAAGAACGATGAGCTGCGGCGTGGTCAGCCCCGTGGCGCGCGCCAGCGTGCGCGCGTTCAGCTCGGTTGCGCGCAGGATGCGCCGCAGCGCGATCAGGCTTGTTTCCGTACGGTCTTCCATGCCGCCATTCCCCAAAAAACGCGGTGGCCACTCGGCGATTCTCTGTCGCCCTCCCCATCGGCACATGGATAGCAGAGAAAATATAATTTGATTAGCGAATAAAACTTCGCCGCAAATTCCCATGTAATTCAATTATTTGCAGATCACACGGAACCATTTTTGATTCCGGCGGTTGAAATATCCTTCGATAGTCATAATATCCGGCGCGCTATGAGGAGACCAATGGCCATCACTGACATCAAGCTTGTACGCAAGCGATCGCCCGAAATTGTCTATCGTCCGCCTGCCAAGGAAGACGGCGCGGATGTGTGGCGGCTCATCCAGTCCTGCGAGCCGCTCGACGAGAATTCCCTCTACTGCAACCTTTTGCAGTGCGACCATTTCGGCGACACATGCATCGCCGCCGAAAGAACCAGCGACGGAGCGCTGGTTGGCTGGGTATCCGGCTATCTGCTGCCTGACGAAGACAACACTCTGTTCGTCTGGCAGGTCGCCGTGGACCAGAGCGTCCAGGGTCAGGGCGTCGGCAAGAAGCTGCTCGCCGCGCTGCTCCAGCGCGATGCCTGCGAGAATGTGCGGGCGCTGAAAACCACGATCACCTCCGACAACAAGGCGAGCTGGGGACTTTTCAACTCGCTTGCGCGCTCCCGGGGCGGCGAACTCAGCCATGAGCCCTACTTCCGCAAGGATGCGCATTTCGACGGCAAACACGCCACCGAACATATGGTGACGATTGCATTCGCAGACGACGCGTCTGCGGGCATGCGCGGAAACTGGGTTTCCCTGCGCAACGCCGACGAGGCCCGGAGCGACGATGCCGCCTGATGGCGGCATCACAATCTGCCTCCCCCGATTCGCCCCTTGCTAATTCGCACGACCGAACAAAAATCCGAAGGAAAACAGATGACGACCGTTACGACGGACGACAAGCAGATTTTCACGCGACGCGAATCCGAAGCGCGCAGCTATTGCCGCAGCTTCCCCAGCGTGTTCGCCAAGGCCCAGGGCGCGACCCTGACCGACGCCGAAGGGCGCGACTACATCGATTTTCTGGCCGGCTGTTCGACCCTGAACTACGGCCACAACGACCCGGACATGAAGGCCGCGCTGATCGAGCATATCGAGCGCGATGGCGTGACCCACGGGCTCGACATGCACACCGACGCCAAGGCCGACTTCCTGAAGGCCTTCGAGCGCATCATCCTGCGTCCGCGCGACATGGACCACCGCGTCATGTTCACCGGCCCGACCGGCGCGAACGCCATTGAGGCGGCGCTGAAGATCGCCCGCAAGGCGACCGGCCGCCAGAACGTGATCTCTTTCACCAACGGCTTCCATGGCGTCACGCTCGGCGCGCTGGCAGCAACCGGCAATGGCTACCATCGCGGTGGTGCAGGCGTGCCGCTGAACCACGTCACGCGCATCCCCTATGATGGCGCGATGGGCGGCGACATCGACACGGCGGATCTTCTGAACCGCATGCTCTCGGAGCCCTCCAGCGGCGTCGACAAGCCGGCGGCCATCATGTTCGAGACCGTGCAGGGCGAAGGCGGGCTGAACGCCGCGTCGCGCGAATGGGTGCGTCGCGTCAGCGAGATCGCCAGGGCGCATGGCGCGCTGCTCATCATCGATGACATTCAGGCGGGCTGCGGCCGCACCGGCCACTTCTTCTCCTTCGAGGAGATGGGCATCTCGCCGGACATCGTCACCATGGCGAAGTCGCTGTCGGGTTATGGCCTGCCCTTCGCAGCGCTGCTCGTGAAGCCGAAATACGACGTGTTCGGCCCGGCCGAGCACAACGGCACGTTCCGCGGCAACAACCACGCCTTCGTCACCGCGCGCGTTGCGCTGGAGAAGTTCTGGGCAGACGACGCGTTCCGCGCCACCATCGCCGAGCGCAGCGCCTATCTGGAAAAGCGCCTCAACGAGATCGCAGCGCTCCTGCCGGACGCCCGTGTGAAGGGCCGCGGCATGATGATGGGCGTCGATGTGGGCTCGGGCGAAACGGCAAGCGACATCTGCAAGCGCTGTTTCCGTGACGGCCTCATCATCGAGACCTCCGGCGCCTATGACGAGGTCGTGAAGATCCTCTGCCCGCTCACCATCGAGCAGGACACATTTGCGCGCGGACTGGACATCCTCCAGTCTGCCGTCGCTGAGACAACTCAGAATACGAAAATTGCAGCGGAGTAACGAACATGATCGTGCGCGACCTTAACGAAGCGAAGAACACCGAACGTCACGTCCATTCGGAAGGCTGGGACAGTGTCCGCCTTCTCCTGAAGTCGGATGATATGGGTTTCTCCTTCCACATCACGACCATCCATGCCGGCGCTGACCTGACCATGCATTACAAGAACCATCTTGAGTGCGTCTATTGCGTCGACGGCACCGGTTCGATCAAGGATCTGGCCACCGGCGAAACGCACCAGATCAAGCCCGGCGTCATGTATGCGCTCGACAAGCACGACAAGCACATTCTGCGCGCCGACGCCGACAAGCCGATGATCATGGCCTGCGTCTTCAACCCGCCGGTCACCGGCAATGAAGTGCACCAGGCTGACGGCTCTTACGCGCTGGAGGACGCCTGATCCAATACGGACGAAGCGCCGCGCCCGCTCATGAGGCGCGGCGCTTCGGACGCTGCATCCGCCGGCGAAAACCCTGAAAACAGAAGGAGACCGACCATGACAGCGATGTCAAAGGAACGTGACCCGAAGGGCGAGCGACGACAGGATCCCTATCCAAGCAGGCTGCCGAAAGAGCATTGGCTGCCGCGCCAGGACAGAACCGTTTGGAGCCAGTGGCGACCCGACGCGCCGCTCACCGCACAGCAGGCCGACCAGTTCGACCGTGACGGCTTTCTTGTTCTGAAGGACCTCTTCACGCCGCAGGAAGTGGAGGCGCTGAAAGCCGAATCCGCAGCCCTGCGCGGCGGCGAGCGCGCGCTGATGGATGACAGCGTCATTACCGAGCCCGGCTCCAGCGAAGTGCGCACCATCTTCAAGCTTCCGGAGCAGAGCCCTCTTTTTCACCGTCTCGCCAGCGACCGCCGCATTGCCGGCATCGCGCGCTTTCTTCTCGGTGACGAGGTCTACATTCACCAGTCGCGCCTGAACTACAAACCGGGTTTCACCGGCAAGGAATTCTACTGGCATTCGGATTTCGAGACCTGGCATGCGGAAGACGGCATGCCGCGCATGCGCGCCGTGTCCGCCTCGCTTCTCCTGACCGACAACGACGCCATCAACGGCCCGCTCATGCTGATGCCGGGCTCGCACAAACATTTCATCGCCTGCGCCGGCGAGACGCCGGAAGACAACCACAAATCCTCGCTGAAAAAGCAGGAAGTGGGCGTCCCCTCGCATGAGGCGCTGACCAGCCTCGCCAAAGAGCACGGCGTAACCGCAGCCACCGGCAAGGCCGGCACGCTGGTTCTGTTCGATTGCAACACGATGCATGGCTCCAACGGCAACATCACGCCGTTTGCCCGCTCCAACGCGTTCTTCGTGTTCAACGCCATGTCGAACCGGCTGCAACGGCCCTTCGGAGCCGGCAAGGCGCGACCAGACTTCCTCGCCGACCGTGGCGAACCCAACCCCGTGGCCATTCAGACCGGGAAACTGGCGTAAGCCAAAGAAACATTGGACATCATGACTGACCGACAAAACGAGGGTGCGGCCGATAACGGCCGTACCAACCAGCAACCGCTTGGCGACCACACCGTAGAGAAGATCGGCGGCACCTCCATGAGCCGTGCCCGCGAACTGCTCGACACGATCCTCATCGGCAAACGCCGCGAGGACGCGCTCTACAACCGCGTGTTCGTGGTGTCCGCCTTCGGCGGCATCACCGACAAGCTGCTGGAGCACAAGAAGTCGGGCGAGCCCGGCGTCTACGCGCTGTTCTCCCATGCCGACAATGAGCATGGCTGGATGGAGGCGCTGAGCGCGGTGAGCCGCGCCATGTACGCCATCAACGAGAAGATGTTCGACGAGGCCGCCGACCGCCACGCCTCCGACGACTTCGTGCGCGAGCGCATCGAGGGCGCACGCGGCTGCCTGATCGACCTGCAGCGTCTCTGCTCCTACGGGCACTTCCAGCTCGGCGAACACATGCAGACGATCCGCGAGCTTCTGTCCGCCCTTGGCGAAGCGCACTCGGCCAACAATCTGGCCCTGCTTCTGCGCCGCGAGGGCGTCAATGCGCGCTTCATCGACCTGACCGGCTGGCGTGACGAAACCCAGCCAAGCCTCAATGAGCGCATCGAGCAGGCTTTCGACGAAATCGACCTGACGCGCGAACTGCCCATCGTCACCGGCTACGCCCAGTGCCGCGAGGGCCTGATGCGCGAGTTCGACCGGGGCTATTCGGAAGTGACATTCGCCACAATCGCCGCGCTGACCAGCGCGCGTGAGGCGATCATTCACAAGGAATTCCACCTTTCGAGCGCCGACCCGCGCCTTGTCGGCACGGAGAATGTGCGCAAAATCGGCCGCACCAATTATGACGTCGCCGACCAGCTCTCCAATATGGGCATGGAAGCGATCCACCCGAAGGCCGCGAAGAAGCTGCGCCAGGCCGGCGTACCACTGCGCGTCGCAAACGCCTTCGAGCCGGAGGATCCCGGCACGCTGATCGACGCGGAACCGGCCACCGCCGCCGGCGTCGAGATGGTCACCGGCCTGCCCGTCACCTCGCTCGAACTGTTCGAGCAGGACATGGTGGGCGTGAAGGGATACGACGCGGCGATCCTCGAATCGCTGACGCGCCACAAGGTGCGCATCGTGTCGAAAAGCTCGAACGCCAATTCCATCGTGCACCATCTGGAAGCGACGCTGAAATCGGTTCGTCGCGTCGAGCGCGATCTTGCCGAGCGTTATCCCGCCGCCCGCATCACGGCGCGCCGCGCCGGCATGGTGTCCGTGATCGGCCGCGACCTGACCGGGCTTGGCGTTATGCTGGAGGGCCTCAAGGCGCTGGATGAAACGGGCGTCGAACCACTCGCCTCGCAGGAGACGGGACGCGGTGTGGATGTGCAGTTCCTCGTGCGCAGTGAAGACCTGGAAAAAGCCGTCAAGACGCTGCACCGGGCCTTCATCGAAGAGGGGGAGGAGACGTTGAAGGCAGCGGCCTGAGCGTCGCTTCCTTCAACGTCACCCAAGCACGCCTCACCCATCCCGCCCTACCGGGCCAGAACGTCGCTCCATTCGGGATGCCGGCGAAACTGGGCCGCGGCAAAGGGGCAGAGCGGTCTCACCTTCACGCCATTGCGGCGCGCGTCCTCAACGGCGCGCGTCACCAGCGCGAGCCCCACACCCTGCCCGCGAAATGCGTCGGGCACGCCGGTGTGATCGATGATGATCTGGCTCGTTCCGACCTTCGAAAAGGTCATCTCGGCCTCATGGCCTTCCGCACGATAGACATAGCGTCCCTTGCTGCCTTCTTCCTCCAGCATGATCGGTCCTATGTCGCTCATGCCTCGTCCTTTCCACGCGCGAGGAACGGCGCAAAAAACCGACCTGCCGCCGTGACTTCGCCGGGCCGCAACTCGTGCCCGCCCGTGTGCCATTCGATCTGCGTGTCAGCGCCAGCCGCCTCCAGATAGCTCAACAGGCGCGCCGTAAGCTTTTCCGGGCAGATGGGATCATGCCGCCCGGCGGTAACGAGAAAACGCGTCATCACCGCGCCCTCGCCCCAGTCGGGCTCGAAGGGGATGAGCGGATGCATGAGCACCGCCGCATCGAAAAGCTGCGGTGCAGCGAAAGCGACCGACGCCAGAATGTTTGCGCCATTGGAATAACCGAGCCCCAGAACGGCGCTCGGCTTTTCGCGCTCCACATGGGCCGCCACGAAATCCCGCATGCGTCCGGTGGCGCGGGCGAGGTCGTCCATGTCGTAGACGCCCTCGCCGGTGCGGCGAAAGAAGCGCGCCGCGCCCTGTTCGTTCACATCGCCACGCGGCGACACCAGACCGGCGCCGGGCGCCAGCTCCGCACCCAGCTGCAGGAGCTGACGCTCGTCGCCGCCTGTTCCATGAAACAGGAACAGGAGCGGCTTGCCCGGCCCCACAGAGGCCAGGTGATGCACATAATTGTCGACTGCCATCGATCAGCCTCCGATTTCCGGCAATGCCTTTTCGAGCTGTGCGCGCAGATGCGCATGCTGTTTCGGCAGTTTCAGCGCCTCGCCCAGATGCGCCATGTCCTCGTCATTGTCGAAGCCCGGCACATTGGTCGCAATCTCAAACAGGACGCCGCCCGGCGCACGGAAATAGATCGAATGAAAATAGTCGCGGTCGATCACCGGCGTGACCCGGAAGCCCTCGGCCTCCAGCGCCGCGCGCACGGCAAGCTCGGCCGGATCGTCTGCGACGGCAAAGGCGATGTGATGCACGGAGCCCGCGCCCTGTCGCGCCACCGGCGCATCGGGGCTGGTTTCCAGGTCGATCAGATCCGCTCCATTGCCGGCCTCGCGCTTCATGCGCAGGACGCCGCCATCTTCGGCAACCGGCGTGTAGCCCATCAGCGACAGAAGCGCCTTCGAGCCGCCGTTATCGCGCAGGACGAGCGATGCCGAGTGAAAACCGCGGATCGCGACATCCGCGTCAATGCCCGCACCGTCCCATGGCGCGCGCGCATCATCCTTCGTCTCCACCAGGGCGAAGCCATCGCCATCGATGCCGTCGAAGCGCAGGCGCGTTTCGCCGAAGCGGGTTTCGCGCGCAACGCCGGTGACATTGTGCTCATCGAAACGTTTCGTCCAGTAATCGAGACTGCCCTCGGGCACGGCGTAGACGGTTGTTCCCACCTCGCCAGCGCCGCGGCTGCCCGCCACGATGTTGGGGAACGGGAAATAGGTCATCACGGTGCCCGGCGCACCAACGCCATTGGCGTAATAGAGATGATAGACATCCGGCGCGTCGAAATTGACCGTCTTCTTGACGCGGCGCAGGCCGAGCGTTCCGGTGATGAAGCGGTCGGTTTCTTGCGCATCCCGCGCCATGGATGTGATGTGGTGAATGCCTTCGATCTGGGTAAGCATGACAAATCCCTTTTTGAGTTTGCCGCAACGTCTCCACGGCTGAGTGTAGCACCAAGATGGCGATGCGTGAGCGTCCATGAAAGCGATGACGGGAAGACGCATTGTCAACGCTGCATAAACAAAGAGCCCCGCGCTTGGCGCGGGGCTCCTTTATCGATGCGGTACGCGCAGATTACTGAACCTGCATCCGCATATCGTCACGCTGCTCGCCATAGACCGCCTCGTCATAGGCCGGCTGCTGCTCGAGCTCTTCCTGCGTGAACTCGGTGTAGAGATAGAACGAGCCGCTGCCGTCGGTCATGAAGGCGAGATTGTCCATGCCAATGGCGACCTCTTTCTCGCCAATGCCCAGGAAGCCGCCGACATCGACGATGATGGCGTCGACCTGACCATCCTGCGTGACGATCACGTCACCGATCTCGCCAATGTTCTCCTCATTCGCGCCGTAGACCGTGGTGCCGGTCAGCTGCTCGGTGCTGATCTGGTCGGTCGGCATCTCGTCAAGGCTCGAACGGTCGATGGCCGAGGTCATCGTGTCGTCGGTCATCGGCGCTTCAGCGTCCGGAGCCTGTGCGGTCTCGTCCATACCGGCGGCCGGGGCTTCCGTGCCTGCCATCTGGTCGTCAGAGCCGGAAGCATCCGGCGCGGGGGCAGCCGCCATGCCGTCGCCGCTCGCCGCATCGCCCATAGCGTCTGTAGTCGTGTCGGACGCCGGAGCCATGGCGGTTTCGCCAGCGCCTTCCTCGCTCTCGACCGGCGCATTGGCCAGATCATCCTTGGAGGCAGGCTTGGTCATCGACACATCGGCGTCTGCCGGCATCGGACGATAAGCCGAACGGTCAAACTCTTCCTGCGCCTTCAGAGCGTCGGCGCTGGTTTCGATCACCAGCCAGCGGTCGCCATCCTGCTCGGCCCACTCGGCCATCTCATATTCGAGCGCAACTTCCTTCTGGCCAATGCCCAGGAAGCCGCCAACGCCGACAACCAGCGTGGTGACGTCGCCATTCTCATCGAGAACCAGATCGGTCACCTTGCCGATGTTCTCGGCATCTTCGCCGGCGCCGTTATAGACCGACTTGCCGATCAGATCGGTGGCCAGATGGCCATCGGCGCGCACCACCATTTCAGTGGGCTGCTCGGTGGGGGCCGCAGCCGGTGCGCCGGTTGCGGGGGCCGTGGATGTCTGAGCGACCGCACCGGTCGCGACAAGCGTTGCAATTGCAGTGGTCGCCAAAAGGTTGCGGAACATGATAAGCTCTCCGTGTGCAGTGTTTCTGTACAGGCCGCGCTCCGAACCGAACTTGCCAGGGAGGATCGGTGCGTGGCCGTTTGCACCCTTAAAACGCGCCGCCCTCATTCTTGTTCCGCGTTTTTCCGAACGCATTGCCAAACTTTGCCCGGGAACCTTTCGACCAGCCGCTCCTTAACGGTCGAGCACAACACAATCGCGCAGCAAAACCTCAGGGAACCCTCCAATGCATGTTCTGGCTGTCCTAAACTGCAATGGGGGAACCCTGCGCAGCCTTGATACCGAAGCGCTGGCGCGCGAGATGAAGGGCATCTTCGAGGCGGCTGGCCATACCATGGACATCAGCCTTTGCAGGGGCGACGAACTCGTCGCGACCATGGAAGATGCCGCGTGCGACGAGACGGCGGACATCATTCTTGCCGGCGGCGGTGATGGCACCATCTCGCTGGCGGCGGGCCTGCTTGCCCATTCCGACAAGGCGCTCGCCATTCTTCCCGCAGGCACGATGAACCTCTTTGCACGCAGCCTCGCCATACCGCAGGATCTGCGCATGGCGATGGAAGCGCTCGCCCATGGCGACATCAAAAATGTCGACATCGCCGATGCCGACGGACACTATTTCGTGCATCAGCTTTCCATCGGCATGCATCCGAAACTGATCCGGCTGCGCGAACGGATGACCTTTCGCTCGCGGATCGGCAAGATATTTGCCTCGGTGCGCGCCGCGATGGCGACGATGATCCGGCCGCCCAAACTGGACGTGGAGCTGGAGCTCTCGGAAACGAAAGTCCGCACCACCACATCAAACCTCGCGATCACCAACAATCTCTATGCAGAAGGCCAGCGCCTTCCCTTCACCGACCAGCCCGATGGCGGGCAGCTGGGTGTCTACATCACCCATGCCCGCACCCGCAGCGAACTGATCCTCTGGCTTCTGAACATGGGGATTGGTCGCTGGCGGCAGAACGAACAGATGGAAATTCACGAGGCGACGGAGGTGACCGTGCGCATCTGCTCGCGAAGGCGACGCTTCAAATGCGCCATCGATGGCGAGTTGCGGCCTTTGCAGCGCGAGACCCGCATCAGGCTGCATCCGGGCGCGCTCCGCGTGGTGATGCCCCGGCCGGCCGACCAGAGGCTTTGACCCTTCTAGGCGCAATTCCAGAAACACGCAGGCGCAGAACGACAAAAGCCCCGGCTAATCTGGCCGGGGCTTTTTTTGATGCCGCGCGTTTCTCACACGTTAGTCGGCGATGATCGAGCGCAGCATCCACAGCGCCTTCTCGTGGAAGGTCAGGCGCTCGGTCAGCATGTCGGCGGTGACCATGTCACCCTTTTCATCTGCGGCAGCGCCGATGTCGCGCATCTTGCGAACGGCTTCCTCATGGTCCTCGACCAGATCCTGCACCATCTCAAGAGCCGAGCGGCCCGAGGCGCGAAGCTCGATGGACGTGTCGACACCCTTGCCCGCCAGAATGGGCGCGTGATGGCCCAGCGCACGAACCCGCTCGGCGATGATGTCCGTCGCTTCAAACAGGGCGTTGTACTGCTCCTCGGTCAGAACATGGATCGAATGGAACAGCGGGCCGACGACATTCCAGTGATAGATGTGGGTCTTGATCAGGAGCCTGTAGGTGTCGACGAGGATCTCCGAAAGCCCAGCGGCAATTTCCCTGCGGTCCGCATCGGAAATGCCAATGTCCATCTTGTCGGCATGGGTCTTGGGTTTGAGAACTTCAGCTGCATCGCTCATTGGTCTCTCCTTTCATTGAGTATCTTGAATACGGGAATCTCATGAAGCCGGTGAAACAAGCTGGTGAAACAATTGCGCGGTAAGCCGCGTCATCCAGTCGGCCCGTCCTCGGCGGCGGGCAGCTCTATGGCCTGTTCTTCATCGAGCATCAGGCCGTAGACCTCGACACCCCACCAGACGACAGCCGCCAGCAGAAGACCGAACACCAGAACCATGAGAACCGGGAAGCCGCGCCGTCCCTGGCGCGCCTCCTGAGAAGTCGTCTTGTTTTCAGGCATGATCACTGCTCCTGTCTTCTTCCCTCGACCAATGCCGTGGCCGAGGGAGAGTTCCATTGCAGTGCAAAAAAGTGAGCCGGATTGGCCGGCTCAAACCCGGCTGGAGCGGATTATCGTTTCGTGGAAACGCTGCTCCACGCCAACCGCCTTTGGTCCGCATTCATGCGGACGTCAGGTGTTCCCACCCGACTAACCGGCGTCGCGATCCGGATCGCCACCGCTGTTCTCGCGGTAGATTGCGTAGCCAACGGCCACGAGCACGGGAAGGGCGAGCGCACCGAACTTGCCGGTGCGCGAGAGGAGCGAGGGAAGCAGCGTCAGTGCCGCCGTTCCAGCCAGAACGCCCGCATCGGAAACGCGGCGCTCACGCGCGCGGCGCTGTTCGGCACGGGTCTAGATCCTGAGGCTGACAAGGACGACAAGCGCCATGGCCACGAAACCAAGGCCGAAGCCAAGCGCGGCCTCGAGCGTACCCCATTCGTCCGCAGCGGCAATGAACCCCGCCAGAACGAGAAAGCCAATGCCGAACAGACCCAGAAACGCGGCGAGCGCATAGAACATGGATGCGACCCGCGCGCGCTTGAGCGAGGCCGACACTTCTCCGGTCGCAACGGAGGCAAGCAGTCTTGCCAGCATCACAGCGGCCTAGCGGCGCGTGGCGAGAGCCAGCAGGAAGCCGGCTCCAACGGCCAGCGCCAGCGAGGTGAACGGGCGCTCGCGAACGGTGCGGGCCAGCTCTTTCTCCAGTTCCTGCGAGCTGTCCTTCACGCTGTTGAAGGCTGCCTCGCCCTGGCCGCGCAGCTGCTCGATGCGCTCACCGGCCGCCTTGCGCGCCGCTTCGCCGGACTGGCCACCCATGTCCTTGAGATGGCTAATAAGTTGAGCCATGTCGGAGCGCAGCTGCTGGATGTCCTTTTCCAGATCGCCGGTGGTCACTTCGTCGTTTTTCTCGGTGCGTGCGGATTTCGCTGCCGTGGTTGCCATCTCAGCATTCTCCAATGTTTCAGTTCCAAGCCAACGCCAAACAATATGTGAAGTTCCATTTAGCACGGAACCAATTACCCGGCGGTCTATTTTCTAATGAAACATTTCTGGAAAAGTTGCATGGATCAATCACAAAGCAGCCCGGGGGGCAAACGCTCCCACATCATGACACTGGAAACCGCACTCACCGCGAGCGCGCAGACTTCGGTCATCCTTCTGGGGCTCATCGCCTTTGTCGTGATGCTGCATTACGGGCGCTTTCTGCTTGCTCCCATGACCCTTGCCATCTTCATCGGCCTGATGCTCGGCCCCATCGCAACGCGGCTTGAGCGCATGGGCGTCTGGCCTTCGATTTCGGCTGTCGCGGTGGTGCTGATCTTCATTGCGCTGGTGGGGGGCTTTCTCGTCGCCATCGCCACCCCCCTGACCGCATGGGCCGACCGGCTGCCGCAGATCTGGAGCCAGTTGCAGCTTCAGCTCTCCAGCCTCCGGCAACCGCTCGACACGATCAAGGGGCTGCAGGAGCAGATCCGTTCAGTGACCGGCGGTTCCAGCGTGACGGTGTCGGTGGAAGAAGGCTCCACGGTCGAAAGCGTTGCCGTGCTTGCGCCATCGCTTCTGGCGCAGCTGCTCATCTTCTTCGCCAGCCTCTATTTTTTCGTGGCGACGCGCCATGAAACCCGCGCGACGATCCTGCGCCTGTGCTTTGGCCGGCGTCTGCGCTGGCGCGTGGCGCACATCTTCCGCGACGTGGAGAATGCGGTGTCCGACTATCTCCTGTCGATCACCATCATCAATATCGGGCTGGGCGTCGCCGTCACCGTGGCGATGTGGCTTCTGGGCGTTCCCTCCCCCGCGCTCTGGGGCGCAATGGCGACCCTGCTCAACTTCGTGATCTATATCGGCCCGGCAGTGATGGCCATCATTCTGCTGGGCGTCGGCCTCGCGACCTTCGACACGCTGACGGCAAGTTTCCTGCCGCCGCTCATCTATCTGGCCGTCAACGCCACGGAAGCCCAGTTCGTGACGCCGACCGTCATTGGCCGGCGAATGACGCTCAACCCGTTCATCGTGTTTCTGTCGATCGCATTCTGGCTGTGGATGTGGGGGCCGATCGGAGGCTTCATCGCCATTCCCGTGCTCCTGACGATTTACGCCATGGCCGGCAACATCATCCCCGGCATCGAACCGCCGACACCCGCCAAGGCCCATCGCCACAGGGCGAAGGCGATACCGCCAACGCCTATAGAAAAGGCCGCTTCCCCCCTGAGCCGGGAGTCCAGCCCGCCAGTTCGGCCAAGGCCTCCTGATTGAGGATCTTGCAGCCGCCATCCTCCCATTTCAGGTGATTGCGGCTGGCAAGGCGGGCGATCGTCTTGTTGGTGTGCACAAGAGAAATGCCCAGCGTGTCGGCCACGTGCTGCTGGGTCAGGGCAAGCGTCCCGTTCCTCGAGAGCCCGCTTTGCCGCGCGCGGTCCAGAATGAAGACAAGCAGATAGGCGACTTTCTCCAGCGCCGTTCGCCGGCCAACAGTCAGGAGATGGTCGTCGAGCATGCATTCCTCACGCGAAGCGATCCAGGTGATGTCGTAGGCGAGTTCGGGAAACTTCTTGTAGAGCGAAAACAGCTCGGCCTTCTCGAACACGCATAAGGACATCTGCGAGAGCGCCTCGACCGAGTGCTTCATCTCGCCCATCAGGCTGCCCTGCAGCCCGACGAGATCGCCCGGCATCACATAATTGACGATCTGGCGACGTCCGTCTTCCAGGAGCTTGTAGCGAAAGCCCCAGCCGGAAAGTACCGTATAGAGATGCGGATTGTGCGCGCCTTCCACTAAAACGGTCGCCCCCTTCTTCACCGCCAGATCGCCCTTCTTGAAACGACCGACGAACTCCAGTTCATCCCCCTCGAAATCGCGAAAGACCTCGCGCTTTCTCAAGGGACATTGCTGGCAGGGCAGACTCTTGTGGGTGAATTCCTGTTCTTTTGTCACTGACTGGCCCCCGGTTCATTGCTGAATAGGAAAGCCGCATCCAGTGCGAGCGGTTCCCGCAAATCGTACAGACACGTCTTTTTTTAATGACAATCTACACGGGTAATGAGATGGCAAAGAGGAACGAATTCTCTGGCGTCGGAAGGATGTCTGCTTGAAGAAACCTCTGGAGGGCGCCCGCGTCCTGCTCGTCGAAGACGAAGCCATGATCGCCATGAGCATCGAAGAACTGTGCAAGGAGCACGGCGCAACGGACGTGTTCACTGTCGGCACCTTCGATGATCTGGGACCCGACGTTCTGGAAAGCCGGGGAATTTCGACAGCGATCCTCGACATCAAGCTGTCCGACAACTGGACAGACGAGTTCGCCCGCCTGCTTCAGGCGCGGCGCATCCCCTTCATCTTCGCCACCGGCTACGCCTCAAGCCACCAGGTGTTCGAGGCGTTCGGTGGTATCAGGATCGTTGAAAAGCCTTACAGGGACAGCGACCTTATCGACGCGCTGTCCCAGGCGATTGTCGGCTCAAGCGCCGGGAAGGACTGAGAGCGGTCAGACCAGATTGCCCTGTGTGCGCCCTAAGGGACGCACGGCAATCCTGGCTCAGGACCTAGGCGATGAAGGCCGTATTGGTGATCTGGGTCGAGATGGCGTCCGGCCCGAAATCGCCCTCACCTGAAATCTCGAGGATTTCCTGCAGGCGCGTTCTGGCGCGGCTCACGCGGCTCTTGATCGTGCCGACCGCGCAATCGCAGATCTCCGCCGCTTCCTCATAGGAAAAGCCGGACGCGCCGATCAGGATGATCGCTTCACGCTGGTCTTCGGGCAATTGCTCGAGAGCGCGCCGGAAGTCCTTCAGATCGACCGAACCCTCCTGCGCCGGGTGCACCGACAGACGTCCGGTGATCGCACCGTCCGCGTCTTCGACCTCGCGCTTGCGCTTGCGCATCTGCGAGTAGAACTCGTTGCGAAGGATGGTGAAGAGCCAGGCTTTCAGATTGGTGCCCGGCTGATAGCTGTTCTGTTTGTCCCACGCCTTGACCAGCGATTCCTGCACGAGATCGTCCGCCCGGTCCGCACTTTTTGAAAGCGAAACGGCGAAGGCGCGCAGGCTTGGCACAGCGGCCAGTAGATCGTCACGAAAGCCCGGATAAACACTCATATATATCAGTCCTTGTTTCCGGCCGTTTCAGCGCCGCTTTTCTGCTCAAGCTGGTTGAGAAGGTCGCTGAACCGATCCGGAATATCTTCCGTTACCAGGTCGTCGTAATATTGCCTGAGCTTGCGTCCGATCTCTGAGTTTGCGCCGAGCGGGTCTTCATCCTTGCCGCGCCGGGTCAAGCTTCCTCGGGTGTTTGGTTTGCCGTAATTCATGCCCTGTCTTTTTCCATCAAATCTGGTCTCCCAATGACCCGAAACCGTCCGCATCGCCCGGGCCACAACTGTCTCGTCTGCTTTCAAACGCCATTGAGCGGAATTCGTTCCCTCCGACGGGAACATTTTCGCATATGGGGCGTTTCACCCGTCACAAATGCACTAATTCTCATTGCCATGTCTTGAGGGAGACTTGAAATCCATGACCCTGTCAGCGCGTATCGCTCCGCACCTTCCTTACCTGCGGCGCTTTTCCCGGGCCGTTTCCGGCTCCCAGTCCAGCGGTGACGCACTGGTGGCTGCAACGCTTGAAGCGTTGATCGCAGATACGAGCATCTTTCCCGAGGCATCGACCGACAAGATCGCCCTCTTCAGGCTCTTCACATCGCTGTTCGAAACGCTGGACGTTCCGGTCCCCGAAGGCACGCCGAGCTCGGCATGGGAAAAGCGGGCCATGAGCAACCTTTCTTCGCTCGCGCCCCGTCCGCGTCAGGCCTTCCTGCTGGTGGCCGTCGAGAATTTCCGGCCGGAAGAGGCTGCGGAAATTCTCGAGACGGATATGAAAGGCATCAACACGATGCTGCGCGAAGCCAGCGAGGAGATTTCCCGTCAGGTGGCGACAGACATCCTCATCATCGAGGACGAGCCCCTGATCGCCATGGACATCGAGGAAATGGTCGAAAGCCTCGGGCATCGCGTGGTCGGCACGGCCCGCACCCACAAGCAGGCGGTCGAAATGTTTGCCAAGACGCAGCCGAAAATGGTGCTGGCCGACATTCAGCTTGCCGATGGCAGTTCAGGCCTTGATGCGGTGAACGAGATCCTCGACACGGCCACCGTGCCGGTCATCTTCATCACCGCCTTCCCCGAGCGGCTTCTGACGGGCGAGCGCCCGGAACCGACCTTCCTTGTGACCAAGCCGTTCAGCCCGGAAATGGTCAAGGCGCTCATCAGCCAGGCGCTCTTCTTCGATCAGCAGGCGCACGCGGCGGCCTGACACGCCCCCGCTTCTTCACGCGTTTCTCAAAAGAGCCGCCTCCGGGCGGCTTTTCTTTTTGCCCAAAATCTCTCCGGCGGAACCAAATCCGAATGCCAGACGTTTAACCGGCATAACTAAACGGAGAGACAGAATGCTATACTGGGCCCTGATATTCCTTGTCGTCGCGATCATCGCCGGCGCACTCGGTTTCGGCGGAATTGCCGGCGCTTCGGCAGGCATTGCGCAGATCCTCTTCTACATCTTCCTCGCCCTGCTCGCGATCTCGCTGATCATGGGCCTTCTGAAACGCGGTCGCTAAACGGCGACGCACACATAAACGAATGCGGCATAAGCGAACCGGACCATCCATGGCTTCCGTTTCGTGAAGACAATGAAAGGAGAAAGCCATGGAACACATCGCTGCACTTCTTTTGATTGTCGGCTGCTCAGGCAATGTGGGGGCCGGCGACACGCGCGAATGCCAGGAACTGCCCGCCCCCACCCCGGTCTACGAGACGTTTGAGGAGTGCGAGGCGGAGAAGCCGGTTGCAATGCGCGAGCTGGAAACCGAAGCGCCGCAGGTTCTCGCCACCTGCGTCTATGTGGATCCCGCACTCGTCTATGACGATGCGATCCTGGAGTGGGACATCACCAGCAATGGCGAGCTGACCGCTTCCATCGAGCCGGTGACGAGCTTTGCCGTGGCGCAGAACGAGCATGCCCGCCCCGGACACGCCGCCACGAAATAACGGGCGAAGAGCTTCAACGAAAAAGCCCCGGTCGAACCGGGGCTTTTTTAATGGCTGTATCGCGTTTGTCAGGCTTCGCGGATCGCATAGCCCGCGCCGCGAATGGTGCGGATCACATCGGGCAGACGCCCGTGGTTCACGGCCTTGCGCAGCCGGCCCACATGCACGTCCACGGTGCGCTCGTCGATATAGATCGTCTCGCCCCAGACATTGTCGAGCAGCTGGCTTCGCGAGAAGACGCGGCCGGGATGCTGCATCATGAATTCCAGGAGGCGGAACTCTGTCGGCCCGAGACGGATCTCGTTCTTGCGGCGGTAGACACGGTGCGATTCACGGTCGAGCACGATGTCCCCGACCGAGAGAACCGTCGAGAGCACTTCCGGCTTCGCGCGCCGCAGAAGCGCGCGAACACGCGCCACGAATTCCGGCGTCGAGAAAGGCTTCACCAGATAGTCGTCCGCGCCGGTTGAAAGGCCGCGCACACGGTCGCTTTCCTCGCCTCGGGCGGTGAGCATGATGATCGGCAGGCGCTCCGTTTCGGGGCGCATGCGCAGCCGGCGGCACAGCTCGATGCCGGAAACGGCCGGAACCATCCAGTCCAGAACGAGCAGATCGGGTACGTTTTCCTGCAGGCGCACTTCGGCTTCATCGCCGCGAGAGATCATCTCGACCTGATAGCCTTCGGCTTCCAGATTGTACTTGAGCAAGACGCAAAGCGGTTCGTCGTCTTCAACGACCATGACCTTGGGGGCAATCATGGCAGGCATTCTCCTCGGGCAGTCTACGGCCGGTTAGACATCGGATTCGACCGTCATCTGTGTTTCGTCAAGCTTCGGCCGCTGGACCGGAAGCTGGGACCCCGTCACCACATAATAGGCATTTTCGGCGATATTGGTCACATGGTCGCCGATACGCTCAAGATTTTTCGCACAGAACAGGAGGTGCGTGCAGGCCGTGATGTTGCGCGGGTCTTCCATCATGTAGGTGAGGAGTTCGCGGAAAACCGACGTGTACTGAATGTCGATTTCCTCATCCTCGTCGCGCAGCCGGATTAATGCCTCGGCATTACGCGCCACATAGTGCTCGACCACCGAATTGACCTGTTTCAGCACGAGGCCGGCCATCGCGTCGATGGAATGCGCAAGCGTGCGCGGCGTGGCGCTTTCGCCCACGGCGCCGACGCGCTTGGCAATGTTCTTGGCCAGATCGCCGATGCGCTCGAGATCAGCCGCCATGCGGATGGCGCCCACGACGCTGCGCAGATCCTGCGCCATCGGCTGGCGCTTTGCGATGAGCGTGATGGCGCGCTCATCAAGGTCGCGCTGCTTGGCGTCCATGATCGTGTCATCGGAGATGATGCGCTGTGCAAGCGCCGTATCGGAGTGCAGCAGCGCCCTGGTGGAAGCGCGCGTCATCTCGCCGGAGAGATCGCCCATGTCGCGGATGAGGCGGTCGATTTCACCGAGTTCCTCATCGAAGGAGCTGACTGTGTGCTCGCCCATGGTCTGGTTCCTTATCTGTGCGTTTGCCGCGCCGTCAGCCGAAGCGTCCGGTGATGTAATCCTGGGTGCGCTTGTCATCCGGATTGGTGAACATCTTGTCCGTCGGGCCTTCCTCGACCAGATTGCCGAGGTGGAACATGGCCGTGCGCTGCGAGACGCGGGCCGCCTGCTGCATGGAGTGCGTGACGATCACGATCGTGTAGTTCTCGCGCAGCTCGTCAATCAGCTCTTCCACCTTGGCGGTGGCGATGGGATCGAGCGCCGAGCAGGGCTCGTCCATCAGGATCACTTCCGGCGACACGGCAATGGCGCGCGCGATGCATAAGCGCTGCTGCTGACCACCGGAAAGACCGGTGCCGGGCTCATGCAGGCGGTCCTTCACCTCATTGAAGAGGCCAGCCTTCTGGAGGCTCGCTTCCACGACCTCGTCGAACTCCGACTTCTTCGTCGCCAGACCGTGAATGCGGGGACCGTAGGCGATGTTCTCATAGATCGACTTGGGGAACGGATTGGGCTTCTGGAAGACCATGCCGACCCGGGCGCGCAGCTCCACCACATCGATGCGGGGATCGTAGATATCCTCGCCATCGAGCGTGATCTTGCCGGTGATCCGGGCAATGTCGATCGTGTCGTTCATGCGGTTCAGGCAGCGCAGGAACGTGGATTTGCCACAGCCCGAGGGGCCGATCAGCGCGGTCACCTGGTTTTCGCGCACGTCGAGATTGACGCCGAACAGCGCCTGTTTCTCGCCGTAGAAGACGCAGACGTCTTCACCGCGCATCTTGAGGGTGTCCGAGTTCTGGCTCGCATCCAGTGCTTCTTCAACAGCAGCATCAGTGAGCATGTTCATGTCCTTCCACTCCGTTACCAGCGACGCTCAACGCGCCGCCGCAGAATAATGGCGGTAATGTTCATCACGGCGAGGAACAGCAACAACACCATGATAGCGCCCGAGGTGCGCTCGACAAACGCGCGTTCGGCCTCGTTCGCCCACATGTAGATCTGAACCGGCAGCGCCGTAGCGGGATCGAGCGGCGTGGTCGGGTAATCGGCCACGAAGGCCACCATGCCGATCAGAAGCAGCGGTGCGGTTTCGCCAAGCGCCTGCGCCAGACCGATGATCGTGCCCGTGAGAATGCCGGGCGCGGCCAGCGGCAGCACATGGTGAAACACCGTCTGGGTGCGCGAAGCGCCGAGGCCGAGAGCTGCCGCACGGATGGAGGGTGGCACGGCCCGCAGCGCTGCGCGCGTTGCGATGATGATCGTCGGCAGGGTCATCAGCGTCAGCACGAGGCCGCCCACCAGAGAGGCGGAGCGCGGCAGATGCATGAAGTTGATGAACACGGCCAGGCCCAGAAGACCGAAGACGATGGACGGCACGGCCGCCAGATTGTTGATGTTGACCTCGATAAGATCGGTCAGCTTGTTCTGCGGTGCGAACTCTTCAAGATAGATCGAAGCGGCAACGCCAATGGGCAGCGCCAGAAGCAGCACGATCATCATCATGTAGAGCGAACCGACGATGGCCACGCCCATGCCGGCCGTTTCAGGACGGCTTGATGCGCCACGGGTGAAGAGACCGGTGTTGAAGCGCTGCTCCAGAACCCCGTCCGCTTCCATCGTGCGGATCCATGTGAGCTGCTGGTCGGAAACCTTGCGGCGGCTTTCGTCCACCTCGAGATTGACCTGCCCCTTCACGGCGGAATCGACATCGCCGCTCGCCAGCACCCACACATTCCGTGTCGTGCCGATGATCGCGGGATCGGACACCACCATGTCGCGCAGCTGCGTACGCACGCCATTGGAGATGAGCCCGCCCACTTCGCGAACCAGCTTGCGGTCTTCGGGATCAACCCCGAGTTTCGCCACAAGCGCTTCGGTCGCAAGCTTGGGATAATTGGCCGTCAGGAGCTTGTTTGGATCGGTCGCGCGCTCGCCATTCGGGTCGATCACGCTCTCGGCGAAGTTGACGTCCAGATTGATCGAGGTCTGCCAGAAGGCGGTGTAGCCATTGGAAACCACCGACCACAGGAGCGCAGCCAGGAAGAAGAGGCCGACGGCAATGGCCGCCACGCCATACATCCGGAAGCGCTGCTCTGCCGCATAACGCTTCTTGATGCCGATGTCGCGCCGCGCGGCGGCTGCGCGGGGGGCATTGCCCCCTTTGTAGACAGCGTCGCTCATTCGTATTGCTCCCGGTATTTGCGCACGATGTAGAGCGCGAAGACATTCATGCCGAGCGTGAGCACGAACAGGGTCATGCCCAGTGCGAAGGCCACCAGCGTCTGCGGAGAGGTGAACTCCAGGTCGCCGGTAAGCTGGTTGACGATCTTGACGGTGATCGTCGTCATCGCTTCGAACGGGTTGAGCGTGAGATTTGCGGCAACGCCGGCGGCCAGAACCACGATCATGGTCTCGCCGATGGCGCGTGACGCCGTAAGCAGAAGCGCACCGACAATGCCCGGCAGAGCCGCTGGCAGGATGACGCGCTTGATCGTCTCGGACCGCGTTGCGCCAAGGCCGAGCGAACCGTCGCGCATGGCGCGCGGAACAGCGGTGATGATGTCATCGGACAGCGAGGACACGAACGGGATGAGCATGATGCCCATCACGAGGCCGGCCGTCAGAACGCTCTGCGCCTGAATGAAGCCCGGACCGCCGGCAATCGCCGCGCTGATATCGCGCAGGAACGGGCCGACCGTGACCATGGCGAAGAAGCCGTAGACGATGGTCGGGATGCCGGCCAGAACCTCAAGCAGCGGCTTGACCACCGAACGCACCCGCTTGGACGCATATTCGGCCATGTAAATCGCCGCCATGAGACCGACGGGCACGGCAAACAGCATGGCCACGAAGGCGATGTAGACCGTGCCGGCAAGAAGCGGGATGAGGCCGAACTGGCCTTCCTGCGCCTCTGCGCCTGCGGCCGCAAAGCGCGGATCCCAGACCGTTCCGAGGAAGAAGTTGCTCAGCGAAACCGAGCGGAAGAAATGGATCGTCTCGAACAGCATCGAGAACACGATGCCCACCGTCGTCAGAATGGCGATGGTGGATGCGGCCAGAAGGCCCCAGGTAATGACGCGCTCGACATTGTTGCGGGCGCGGCTGCGCGGGCGAACGCTTCTCAGGCCAAGATAGGCGCCACCCAGTGCGATGAGGATCGCCAGCACGGTGCCGATCATCGCCGCATTGTCCTGCATCGCATTCAGATCGAGCGCGATGGGGATCATGTAGTCCTGCGTGTCGGAGGCAAGCGCCACACCGCGTTCGGCAAGGATCGGACGCAGGTCTTCAAAGCTCTGCGGCACCTGGGCGAAAGCGGGGTCGCCTTCAATCCGGCGCAGGCCTTCGGCAAGATTGTGCACCATGCCCAGCGCCAGCGAACGGCTCGCAATCGCGCTGTCTTCGGTCTGCGCAGGCAGTTGTTCGCTTACCGCGCGATCCACATAGGCATAGCTGCCAGCCGACCAGGCCGCCATGAAGAACAGCGCCGGCAGAACCGCAAGAAGAAATACCCACCAGCCATGGTAGTGCGCCCGCGAATGCGGCTTTTCAGTCGCGGTTGCGATCTGGTTCTTCGCGCGCGCATTGCCGAGCACATAACCGACAACGCCAATGAACACGATGATCGTAAGGAGAAGTCCCCAGGACACAAAGCCTCCTCGCCGGCAGGAACCGGCAGCGTCATTCAGACCAATTTCGCAGAGACGAAAACGCAGGCGGCCAATGAGCCGCCTGCGTCGTCATGCGAAAACCGGATTACATGGTCTCGCCAGCGGAGAAAGCTTCGCGCTGTGCGTCGCGCTCTGCATCCGGAGCCGGAACCAGGCCGTAATCGGCAAGCGGGCTCTCCGGGCCGACCATCTGGTCGTCGAGGAAGAACTCAACATATTCCTTGAGGCCCGGAACAACGCCGATGTGCGCCTTCTTCACGTAGAACTGAAGCGGACGCGACACCGGATACTCACCGGTCGAGATGGTCTCGACGGTCGGCGTGACACCGTTGATCGTTGCGACCTTCAGCTTGTCGGCATTGTTCTCGTAGAAGGAGAGGCCGAACACGCCAACGCCGGTCTTGTTGGCGTCGATGCGAGCGAGGGTCTCGGTGTAGTCGCCGTCGATGTCGACCGCGCCGCCATCCTTGCGGACCGCGATGCAGGCGTCTTCAGCGGCGTCTTCGTCCAGGCCAGCCTCTTCAGCAGCCTTCAGACCGCCAGCAGCTTCACAGCCAGCAGCGAGAACCTTCTCTTCGAAGACTTCGCGGGTGCCGTGCTTCTCGCCCGGGATGTAGGCAGCAATGTCCCACTCCGGCAGGTCCGGATTGACTTCGTTCCACTTCTTGTAGGGGTTGTCGACGAGCTTGCCGTCAACAGCAACCTTGGCAGCCAGCGCCTTGTAGACGTCGATCGGCTCGAGCGCCCAGTCCTGGCCCTGGATGTCGGTGGCGAAGACGATGCCGTCATAGCCGAACTGGACTTCCTGGATTTCCTTCACGCCGTTTTCGGCGCAGGCAGCAACTTCCTTTTCGCGGATTTTGCGCGAAGCGTTGGCGATGTCGATCGTGTCTTCACCGACGCCCTTGCAGAACTCCTTCAGGCCAGCGGAGGAACCGCCGGACTCGACGACAGGCGTCTTGAAGCTCGGGAAGGTCTCGCCGAAGTTCTCGGCAACGATCTTCGCGTAGGGGAGAACGGTCGACGAACCGGCAATCTGGACCTGATCGCGGGCCGCAGCCGCACCGACCGCACCGACAAGGGCGATCGTGGCCGCCGAAGCGGTGAGGAGGAATTTGTTCATTGGAGACAGCTCCCTGTTCGGAATTCGGTCAGACGCCCTCTCGGCGTCGGGGAGCGGAATAACAACTCTGTGTAACAGTTCCATGACACTTACATGTCAGCCCGATTACGTATGAGAAAACCGTTGTTTCTCAGACTATTCGCCCATCAGGACGACAGAAGGCGCAGATCGGACAAGACAGACGCCGTCGCATGGAAACTGTCATATGAAGGGAAGAAACAGGTTCTGGCCGAGGGGCAAGGAGCCTGGTCCGGACCTGGCCGAAGGCCTGTTGGACCCGCTTAAAAAGCCGGGCGGGGGAAAGCCTGAGAAAGGCAAATCACACTTGGCTGGGTTCAAAACCCGGATAGATCCTGTTGGGGCTCGTTTGGACCACCCATGGCCCTGTGGATCTCCGCCCGCCCGGAAGCCTGATAGGTCAACCAGCGACCAATCATTTCAACTTTAATGAGAGGTTTAAGTTTATTATATGGCGCGATCACGCCAGTCGGCGTCGCTTTCAGAAAATTTGAATAAAAATGTTACCCTACAGGCAGTTAGCAATCAAAGCCGGCTCATTTCAAGATTGAATTTCTGCGCGGATGTTTCACCCAGGAGTTGATCTTATCCATCAGCGCGCGCGGACTGATCGGCTTGGAAAGATAATCGTCCATCCCGGATTCCAGGCACAGATCACGATCACCTTTCAGGGCGTGCGCAGTCACACCGATAATGGGAACGCGCGTTCGCGCGACCTTCTCAAGCCGGCGGATCTCCCGCGTTGCCTCCAGCCCGTTCATCTCCGGCATTGAGACATCCATTAAAACCAGGTGCGGCTGGCTGTGCTCCCACGCCTCAACCGCCAGCCGGCCATTGTCGACAATCTCGAAGGAAAGCCCCGCTTCGCTCAGGATCTGGCGGAAGACAAGCTGGTTCACCTCATTGTCTTCAGCAACGAGCACATCGATGCCGCCCATTGCGGTAACCGGCGGCTCCGGCTCGGAGATGACGGTTGCGGGCTCCACTTCCTCGGACCGGACTTCCGGCTCCGCAGCGACTTCCACGCCGTCATCCCCCTCTTCTTCTCGACCGCCATGGATGGCCTTGACCACGGCATCCAATAGCGCCGAGGCGCGCGCCGGCTTGATGAGATGCGAGGCGATGGACAGGTCGCGCGCGCCAAATCCCGACAGAGACTGATCAACGGAAGTGAGCAGCACCACCGGCGTGTGCGCAATTTCGGGTTCGGCGCGGATGGCCTCCACCATGTCGAGCCCGTTCATGCCCGGCATCTGGTAATCCACGACCACACAGTCGACCCGCAGCCCGAGCTCCGTGGACACTCTCAGAACGTTCAGCGCCTCCACTGCCCCTTCGGCAACGCAGGCATCGAAGCCCCAATGGGCCATTTGCTCGCCGAGGATCATACGGTTGACGGCGTTGTCATCGACCACGAGGACACGGGCGTGTGAAACGTCGCCGGGGGCCGAGGGCTGGGGCGCCGCATCCGTGGCCTTCGGCAGCGTCAGGGTGAACCAGAAGGTCGAGCCGCGCCCTTCGACGCTCTCGACGCCGATTTCGCCGCCCATGAGATCCACAAGCCGCGAGGTGATCGCGAGCCCCAGCCCCGTGCCTTCGTGACGGCGGGTGGAAGAGGCATCAACCTGGCTGAATTTCTCGAACACCAGTGCGAGCTTTTCCCTCGGAATGCCAATGCCCGTATCCGTCACCGAGAATTGCAGATCGACCCTGCCGTCCTCCGTCTCCTGGCCGCTGACATTGACGAGAACATGCCCCTTCTCGGTGAATTTCACGGCATTGCCGACGAGATTGGTCAGGATCTGCCGGATGCGACCGACATCGCCCACGACCGCGCGCGACAGCCCCGGCGCCACACGCACGATCAGCTCCAGATCCTTTTCCTTGGCCCGTGACGACATCAGGGTCACCACATCGCCGACGGCCTCCCCCAGATGAAACGGACCTGCATCCAGAACAATGTGCCCGGCATCGATCTTCGAGAAGTCGAGAATGTCATTGATGATGTTGAGCAGCGCATTGCCCGACTTCAGGATAATGTCGGCGAATGTCTTCTGCTTCGCCGAAAGGTCCGTCTTGGCAAGCAGTTCGGCCATGCCGAGAACGCCATTCATGGGCGTGCGGATTTCATGGCTCATATTGGCCAGGAACTCAGACTTCGCCCGGTCCGCGATGATCGCTTCCTCACGGGCGCTGCGGAGTTCTTCCTCGCGCTGCTTGAGTTCGCTGATATCAACGCGCACGCCGACAAATGTGCCGTCTTCCGTGCGGGTATCGATCGCCTTGAACCAGCGGCCATTGGCATGGCTGCGCTCAAACACCCGGTGACGAACCTGATAGGACTGGAGATAGCCTTCGATCCAGGCTTCGGGATCAACGTCATAAAGCGCATCGAGGTCCGGATCGCCGCTCTGGCGAAAATATCCCGCCTCATGTGCAAGCAGCACCGCATCGCGCAGGGTCTTGCCGGGCTGCATGGCCGGGATCATCGCCGGCAGGGCCTCGTGCAGCTTGCGATTGGCCAGCACATAATGATCATCACGGTCATAAATGACGACGCCTGCCGGCAGGGATTCAAGCACTTCTGCAAGCTGCCGCCGCGCGTCTTCAGCGTCATTCTCGCGCTTGCGGATATCAGAGATGTCGAACAGCGCGCCGACCACATAGGGCTTGCCGCTCTGCGTTTCGACACGATGCTTCCGCACGATGCGGTAATTGCCGATGCCCGGCTGCTCGAAATCCTCTTCGATCTCGTAATCTTCGCTCGTGTCGAGAACGCGCTGCTCGCTTTCCTCGAACGCACTTGCCAGTTCCGGGGGGACGAAATCGATCGCCCGTTTGCCCAGAATGTCCGGCACATCATCGCCGAGCGTCCGCTTGAACGCGCGGTTCACCAGAACGAAACGCAGGTCCTGATCCTTGGCGAAAACCGGATTGGGCAACTCGTTGAGAATGGCCTCGGCGAGTTTCGCCTTCTCAAGGGCGTCGGCGAGGGCATCTTCATGCCGCTTGAGCCTTGTGATGTCTGTGCAGATGCCGATCCTGCCACCATCCACCAGCCGCTTCTCGCGGTGCATGATCCAGCGGCCATCATGAAAGCGGAGCACGCTTTCGAAGGCCTCTTCGCTCTGCCGCAGGTCAAGAACCTGCCGTATCCACGCATCCGCCCCCAGCCCTTCGGTTGACCAGATCTCCCGCGTGACGCCAGCCCACAAAAGCGCCTCGAACGAGGTTCCGGGCCGGATCACATCTTCCAGCCCGGCATACATCTCGATCATCGCCCGGTTGCTGAGCACCAGACAGTCATCGGCATCGTAATAGCAGAAGGCGTCATGAGTAACGTCAAGCGCCGCCATCAGCCGGGTCAGATGCCCATCCGCGCCGCTGAAGCGAAATGGCAGCGACGCCCCGTCGCCCTCATCATCATTCGCCCCGTTTCGCAGGCAATCCATGGTCGACGTCACATTGTGCGCGACGCCCCGGTAACCCAGAAATTCTCCCCGCTCATCGAAGCGCGGAAAACCGGAAACGGAGATCCAGCGGCACTGCTCCGCGCCGCCCACGAGATCGTAGATGAACTGGCTGAAGGGTTTACGCGCGGCCAGCAGGGCTTCATGCGCCTCAACATCGCTGACCGGATGGAAGGCATTGCGGGCAAGCGTGATGCGCGAGCGGCCGAGAAAGCGCTCCGGTTTCAGCCCCGTGACGCTTTCGAATTCCCCGGAGATCCAGACAAGCCGGTGCTGCCGGTCGGTTTCCCAAACCCAGCCGGCAGCCGACCGAAGCAGTTCGGTCAGCTCATCACCGGAAAATCTCTGCGCGAAACCTGCGCCTTCGCCGGTCTCCAAACTCAGTTGCTCCCTTCAGAGGCACATAGCGATAGATATGCGCATGCACCACGTATGCTCAGCCTGACGGCCAAGCCCTGACGATATGCTAACCATAAAGTCGATTCGCACCAATATGACAGGCGGAGCTTGCCTCTCGCTGGAGTGTGCGCCCACCAGATCATGTCTTGAGCTGGATCTGAACCGGGAGTGAATAGCGATTACAGTACAGGTTCAGGTGAATTCGGCTTTTCTACCTGCAGGGGCATAAAACTTCTGGAGGACTTCATGAAAAGCGTAATGCAAAAACTCGCTATGGCGCTGGTCGCCATCGGCGCAATGGCCACCACCGCACAGGCTGCCACCGGCACCAAGCATTATGGAAAATGCTACGTGAAGGAAATGTATGGCGGGCGTGAAGTAACCAATGCCTATAGCTGTCAGGCTGCAAATGTCAGTTGCCCGAACCCCGAATGGGGCGGCGAATGTACCGTCGACGGCAAGCTGGGCACGTTCAGCGATGGCGAACGCGCGCGCCGCAACGACAAGGCACTATAGAGCTTGCACCGGCGCAATACGTCTCCGCTTCCTGAGGAGCGGAGACGACACGCCAGATTGCCCCTGCGTTTCGCTCACCCAGCCGGGCCGCATTCGGCAGAGACAGCTTCCCTTCCGGGCCTTACGCCCAGATCGCAAGCAGCAGCGACACCGCTACACCTATGCCCAGATTGAAGATCCAGAACATCTTGCTGGAGACTGCCTCGCGAAAGGGCGTCCCCCTGGTCATTCGCCAGCCGATCCAGCCACCGGTCAGAAAAGCCTGCAGCATCAGATAAACGACCAGCACAAAGGCTCGAAGATCCAGCCAGCCTCTGGAAGGAACCAGTTCGGTCAGCAGCGGAAAACTCACGAGCATGGTGGCGAACGACCAGCCCGCGCCCATCAACAGCACGATCAAAAGCGCCTTGACCCAGCCAAGCACCGCCACCCCGTATTGCCCCGCACTCATCCGCCCACCTGTTCAATGCTGCATGCTCGCCTGCAAACGCAATCGCGCATCCGCCGGCGATTCGCCCTGAGGGGCAAGATGTATTGATGGTTTTCAGGCAATTGTGCTGGAAATGCGGTGTGATGTTCTTTTGCCCGCAACACAAAATACGGACCGGAAAGGATCAAAGCCGACACGCGCGCCGGGAAACTCTGACGTTGCTTCGGTCAGCCCGGGATCTGCGCCCTCAGCGCCCGATCATAACCTCCGACTTCCTCAGCCCCGGGCGAAGCACCCGCATTTCCGGCACGGTTCTTTTCGCTGAGTTGCGCGGGCGATTGATCGTCTTTCACCGTCTGATCATCTCCGGACGCCACCTGATTGTGGGCACAGCCCGCAAGAAGAGCGAGAACAGGCAAGGCGACGCATAAGCGGATCATGGCAATGTCCTTCGGCTTCCACCCAATGACGCAGCGTAAGACGAACGCACGGTTTGGGTAAATGGCTGAAGCATCAGACGGACAACTGCCCGGCCGCACCGTTAATGAAAGGTTATGCTGAAAACGAAAGTGGCACTCCCAAGGGGACTCGAACCCCTGTTTCCGCCGTGAGAGGGCGGCGTCCTAGACCGCTAGACGATGGGAGCGCAGCGATTGCGGCGATATAGGCGCGTTCGCGGCCGAATGCAACAGCCGTTTTGCGATCTTTGTGAATTCGGCCAAGTTTTTTTGGCCGACCCCGATCATCAGGGCTGCAACGTAAACCGCGCAGCCATGTTACCGTTCGAAAGATCGTAAAGACGAAGCTCTTCACCGCCATCAGCCAGACGCACATGCAGGGAGATCCGCGCGCCGTCGAGCGACTGCGAAAGAACCCGTGCGCCCTCAGGCAGATCGATCACGCCTTCCATGGCGTCACCCGGCAGGGCAATCGCGACCGCCGGCTCCTCCGGCTTCTCGCTCAGCGTCTTGTAGACAAAGGCGAGCACGACCGCCATAACCGCGGTGAACAGAATGGCCAGATTGATGCCCATGAAGCGGACCATCTTGCGGCGCACTCGCTCGGCTGCCGGATCGAGCGTCTCCTGCTCCGGGGTTTCCTGTTCTTCTGGCGTGGCCATGTCTCACCGTTTTGAAAGCAATCTCAATGCGCGATCCTGATACCGAAGACCACAACGAATGGGAAGACGCAGACGCAAGCAAAGCGTTCACCGTTGACCCCGAAGACGCCGGAGAGCGGCTGGATCGCTGGCTTTCGGGCCGGCTGGGCGCGGCGGTTTCACGCAGCCGCCTGCAGTCGCTCATTCGCGCAGGCGCCGTACGCTGCGACGAAATCCCGGTCACCGAGACCAAGCACAAGGTCGCGGAAGGCGAGGTCTACGCCCTCATCGTGCCCGAGGCGGAGCCGGCGGAACCGGAACCCGAGCCCATCCCGCTCGACGTTCTCTATGAAGACGCCTCGCTGATCGTCATCAACAAACCGGCTGGCCTCGTGGTGCACCCCGCCCCCGGCAACTGGTCGGGCACGCTGGTCAATGCGCTGCTTCACCATTGCGGCGACAGCCTTGCCGGCATTGGCGGCGTGCGCCGCCCCGGCATTGTTCATCGCCTCGACCGCGACACGACAGGCGTGATGGTCGTCGCCAAGACCGACAATGCCCACCGCATCCTGTCGGAAGCCTTTGCCGATCACGGTCGCAGCGGCGACCTGGAACGCGCCTACACCGCCCTTGTCTGGGGCGCGCCGGAGCGCATGGCAGGCACGATCGACGCGCCGCTTGGCCGCCATGCGCAGAGCCGCACGCTGCGCGCCGTGGTGCCCGCCGGCCGCGGCGACGCACGCCACGCCGTCACCCGCTACAGGGTGCAGAAGCGCTATGGAACCGACGGCGCGGGCAATGCATTTGCTGCACGGGTGGAATGCCGGCTGGAGACCGGACGCACGCACCAGGTCCGCGTGCACATGGCGCATATCGGCCATCCGCTCATCGGCGACCGGGATTACGCCCGCGCCTTCCGCACCAAGGCCAACAGGTTACCCGAGGAGATACGCCCCACAGTCGCCGCTTTTCCGCGTCAGGCTCTGCATGCTCACCTCCTCGCCTTCCGGCATCCGGAAACCGAAGAACTGATGCGTTTCGAGGCCGATCTGCCCGCCGATTTGCTGGCATTGACAAAGGCACTTGATATTTTGTAATAGTCGGTACAATAATAGTGTCCACCATCTGGTGACACAATGTTGACAGCAGAGTGAGACTTTAACTGTCGGGAATCGTTCCTATATGGGATATGGTGCGGTGCATCAAAGATGATCGCGCTGTTTCCCATCCCAGCAAACGCCAAGACATAAGGCGTCCCCGCATGAGGGCGGATCCGGCAAAGGAGGGTGCTTAATGGCCCAGACATTACCCAGCGTCGCCACGGGCGAAGGCGGTCTGACCCGCTACCTGGAGGAAATTCGCCGTTTCCCCATGCTGCAGCCCGAAGAAGAGTACATGCTTGCGAAGCGCTATTCGGAGCATGACGACACGGCGGCTGCGCACAGGCTCGTGACAAGCCATCTGCGCCTCGTGGCCAAGATCGCCATGGGGTATCGCGGTTATGGCCTGCCGATCGGCGAAGTCATTTCCGAAGGCAATGTCGGCCTCATGCAGGCCGTCAAGAAATTCGAACCGGAGCGCGGCTTCCGCCTCGCCACCTATGCGATGTGGTGGATCAAGGCCTCGATCCAGGAATATATCCTGCGTTCGTGGAGCCTCGTGAAGATGGGCACCACGGCCAACCAGAAACGGCTGTTCTTCAACCTGCGCAAGGTGAAGAGCAAGATTCAGGCGCTCGATGACGGCGACCTGAACCCCGAGCAGGTTTCCGAAATCGCCACCCGTCTCAAAGTGAGCGAGGAAGAAGTCGTGTCGATGAACCGTCGCCTGTCGGGCGATGCGTCCCTCAACGCGCCGATCCGCGCCACGGAAGGCGAGTCCGGCGAGTGGCAGGACTGGCTGGTGGATGACGGCGAGAGCCAGGAAGACATGCTGGCCGAGCAGGATGAGCTGGAAACACGCCGCCAGATGCTTGGCGACGCCATGTCCGTGCTCAACGACCGCGAGAAGCGCATCTTCCAGGCACGGCGTCTTTCCGAAGACCCGCTGACGCTGGAAGAACTGTCGGGCGAGTTCGACATCAGCCGCGAGCGCGTTCGCCAGATCGAGGTCCGCGCCTTCGAGAAGGTGCAGGAAGCGGTGCAGAATTCGGCCCGCCAGCAGGCGCTGGCTGCGAAGACACTGGCCGCCGAGGCCCATCGGCAGGCAGGCGCCTGAACGCGCCTTCCGCAATTGAGAATGAAAAAAGCCGGCGGTGATCCCGCCGGCTTTTTTGTTTCATCGAATTTCACGCCTGCCGTCAGACAGGGCGCCTGACCTGCAAGTGGCTCTAGCCGCTCGTCGCGTTCTGCCAGGCTGCCAGAACATCGTTGAAAACCTTCTCGCCTGGAATGCCCTTCTCAAGGGTGATGAGCGCACGCCGTCCGGACTTGTAGACGATGGGAATGTCGATCCAGCGCTGGCGACGCAGCAGCAGAAGATTGGTCTCGATATCGGCCGCGCTGTCGCTGAGCGCCACGAGGAAGAAGCCATCTGCAATCTTGGCCGGAATGCCAAGCAGCGGATTGCCCGTATCCTGCTCGGAGCGCTTCAGGGAAACGCGCAGGACATTGTCGATGCTGCCGCCCTCGAACTCGTCGGGCGTCAGGAAAATCACTTCCATGATGTGGCTTGCCGGCAGTGATTCATCCGCATTGCGGCGGATCGTCATTTTCAGCTGCAGGTTCTTCTGGGGAATGGTCGCCTCGGCGCGAATGGCCGGCTCCGGCGGAAGATCATTGCCCGGCGATTCCTGCACCACGGACCAGACCACGGCGCCGACATCGGCAGAGCCCTGCGAAACGCTGGTGCGCTCTTCATAGAAGATCGCCTTCTGGCCAACCGGAAGCGCCTGATCGGCACCCGCATCGCCATTCTGGGCAGGTGCGCCCTGCGAAGCCTCGTCACCAGTCTGGGTCGCCTGCGCGACCGAAGTCCCCTCGCCCACTCCCGGCTGCCCGCCAGCCGGCCCGTCATCCACCTCGCGGCCATCGGGCAGGAGGCGCTGCGTAAACTTGCGCGCCGGTTCGGGCGCTGCCGGCTCGGCAGTGGCGTCTTCGCCGCCTGCGGCCGCAGTGTTTGCGCCGTCGTCTCCGGAACTCTCACCAGCGGCAGGCGTGGCCGCCTCACCGCTGTCGGTCGCGACCTGCTCCCCGCCGCCACCGACGAGACCTGCAAGATCGTCCTTGTAGAACCATGCACCCGCGGCAATCGCCACGAGCAGCAGAAGCGCCGCGATCAGACCGCCGGAAACGCCCTTGCGCCCCTTGGCGCGCGGCGGCGGGGGCGGCGTTTCCAGCCCCGCTTCCGGTCCATCGACGCCACGATCCCTGTCGGACGCCTGCTCTTCCACACCGGCAACGACAGGGTCTTTCGCACCGTCATCCGCCTTTGCGGCATCGCCGGTTTCAACAGGGGCGGGAGCCTTCTCGTCAGGCCGTGCGGCGAAATTGCCGTAGAGCGGGTCGGCCGGTTTTACCGGGTCGACATCAAGCTCGGCAAAAATCTGGTCGAGCTCGTCCTGATCCGGCTCCTCGGGCGGTGGCGGTGGTGCGTATTCAGCCTCAACCTTGGCGATGGCGTCTTCGAGCAGCTTGCGCTGACGTTCCACCACCGCCGCAGAGGGCGCCGGCTTCACGCTGGCAAGCTTGTTCTCGATTGTCATTCGGGCTTTCTGATAAACGCGCTCACGCGCTTCCGGAGAATTCTCCGAAAGCGCATCGATCGTTTTCTTCAGAACCGCAGAAAAATCCGCCATGCCTTATCAAACCTGTTTTACTTTTTTGATCGCGCAGCCGCCCCACGGACACGCAAAGCAGTTCTGCCCGCGAAACTAATCCTGAAAAGGATCGGTCACAAGTATGGCGTCTTCGCGTTCGGGGCTGGTGGAAAGAATAGCCACCGGCGCGCCGATCAGCTCCTCGACGTGACGCACATATTTGACAGCCTGCGCCGGCAGGTCCGTCCACTTGCGCGCGCCCTTGGTCGTGCCCTTCCAGCCTTCCAGCGTTTCATAGACCGGCTCGAGGCGCGCCTGTGCGCCCTGGCCCGCCGGCAGATAATCGATCAGTTCGCCATCGAGCTTGTAGCCCGTGCAGATCTTGATCTCGTCCATGCCGTCCAGAACGTCGAGCTTGGTCAGCGCGATGCCGTTCATGCCGTTTGCGACAACGGCCTGGCGCACGAGAACCGCATCGAACCAGCCGCAGCGACGCTTGCGGCCCGTGACGGTGCCGAACTCATGACCGCGCGTTCCGAGGAACTCGCCGACTTCGTTGTCCTGCTCGGTCGGGAACGGACCTTCGCCAACACGGGTCGTGTAGGCCTTGGTGATGCCGAGCACATAATCGATGGAGCCCGGCCCGAGACCGGAGCCCGTGGCTGCCTGACCGGCAATCGTGTTGGAGGAGGTCACGAAGGGATAGGTGCCATGATCGATGTCGAGCATGGTGCCCTGCGCACCCTCGAACAGGATGCGCTGGCCAGCGCGGCGCGCGTCCTCGAGGATCTTCCAGACGCGATCCACATAGGGAAGGATCTTGTCGGCCACGGAAGTCAGTTCTTCCATGATCGCCTCATGCGTCACTTCTTCATGGCCGAGGCCACGGCGCAGCGCATTGTGGTGCGTGAGCAGACGGTCGATCTTCATCGGCAGCGTGTCGGTGTTGGCCAGATCCATGACGCGGATCGCACGACGGCCGACCTTGTCTTCATAAGCCGGGCCGATGCCGCGGCGGGTGGTGCCGATCTTCGTGCCGGAATTGGATGCGGCGTCCTCACGGAAACCGTCGAGTTCACGATGCAGCGAGAGAATGAGCGCCGTGTTCTCGGCGATCTTCAGACGGTCGGGGGTGACATTCACGCCCTGCTCGGCCAGACGGCCCATCTCGGCGACAAATGCATGCGGGTCGAAGACCACGCCATTGCCGATGACCGAAAGCTTGCCAGGACGCACGACGCCGGAGGGCAGCAGCGAGAGCTTGTAGCTCACACCATCGATGACCAGCGTGTGGCCGGCATTGTGGCCGCCCTGAAAACGCGCGACCACATCGGCGCGTTCCGACAGCCAGTCAACGATCTTGCCCTTGCCTTCGTCGCCCCACTGCGAGCCGACAACCACCACATTTGCCATGAAAAAGTCCTTCCCGGCGCAACGTCCGGCGGGTCCCCCGCCTGGATGATTAAGAAAACGAATGGCCTCTATAGAGCCTCAAGGCTCCCATGGAAACCATGCTGGCATTGTGGCTGCATGTTTTAACGCCGCATCGGGCGATCATGCCGCACTTGACTGGAAAAACGGATCGGCGTAACTCCGTCCGTGGGCCACCTCTCCCCACCGAGAGGCGTGCTATCTGTAAGGATAGGATATATCATGAGCGCACTCCCCACGCCGGACAACCGTCCGGCCAATACCCATTTTTCTTCAGGTCCCTGCACCAAACGTCCCGGCTGGTCGCTTGACGCGCTTGCCGACGCTCCCCTTGGCCGGTCGCACCGTTCGTCCGTCGGCAAGGCGAAACTGGCAGAGGCCATCGACCTTACCCGTGAAATTCTGCAGGTGCCCGCGGATTACCGCATCGGTATCGTGCCCGCATCCGACACCGGCGCCGTCGAAATGGCGCTCTGGTCGCTTCTCGGCGAACGCGGCGTCGACATGGTTGCATGGGAATCCTTCGGCGCCGGCTGGGTGACGGATGTCGTCAAGCAGCTCAAGCTCGAAGACGTGCGCCGCATCGAAGCCGACTACGGCGACCTGCCCGATCTCGGCACAATCGATTTCGACCGCGATGTCGTCTTCACCTGGAACGGCACCACTTCGGGTGTCCGTGTTCCCGATGGCAATTTCATTCCCGCCGACCGTGCGGGCCTGACGATCTGCGACGCCACCTCGGCTGCATTCGCCCAGCGCCTGCCCTTCGACAAGCTCGATGTCGTCACCTTCTCCTGGCAGAAGGTTCTGGGCGGAGAAGGCGCGCATGGCGTCATCATCCTGTCCCCGCGCGCCGTCGAGCGCCTGGAAAACTACGCACCGGCATGGCCGCTGCCGAAAATCTTCCGCCTCACCAAGGGCGGCAAGCTGATTGAAGGCATCTTCCGCGGCGAGACCATCAACACGCCGTCCATGCTTTGCGTGGAAGACTATATCGACGCGCTGAACTGGGCGAAGTCCGTCGGCGGCCTCGACGGTCTTGTCGACCGCGCCAATGCGAACTTCGCCGTGATCGACGAGTTCGTGCGCAAGAGCGACTGGCTCGATCATCTGGCCAAAGTGCCTGCCACGCGCTCCAACACTTCGGTCTGCCTGTCGATCGTCGATCCCGAGATCGCCGCACTCGATGCGGCCGATCAGGCGGCCTTCGCCAAGGGCATGGTTTCGGCTCTCGCCAAACAGGGTGTCGCCTACGATATCGGCCATTACCGCGATGCGCCTTCGGGTCTGCGGATCTGGGCCGGCGCGACTGTCGAGGCATCCGATCTGGAAGCCCTGATGCCGTGGCTCGACTGGGCATTCCAGTCGCAGAAGGCCGGCCTCAAGGCCGCAGCCTGACAGGCTCACGCTGAATTTGCGGCTCCGCGCGCGGAGCCGCCACCCCTGATT
>MRWG01000244.1_pt1 | contig 86250 bp, 79 predicted proteins | sample 1013341 | NCBI WGS metagenome assembly MRWG01 (sample SAMN06117577, study PRJNA244670) | biofilm metagenome | biome: Water; feature: Cathode Biofilm; material: Biofilm; isolation source: microbial consortium enriched at the cathode of a solar microbial fuel cell | place: USA: District of Columbia ...
GACGAGCACCTTGCAGCGCCCCCACTGCTGTTCGGCAAGACCGAGGGCTCGACCCCGTTCCGGTTTTCCCTTCATGTCGGCGATGTCGGACACACGCTCGTCGTCGGCCCGACCGGCGCGGGTAAGTCCGTCCTGCTGGCGCTGATGGCGCTCCAATTCCGCCGCTACGCCGGTGCCCAGGTCTTCGCCTTCGACTTCGGCGGCTCGATCCGCGCCGCCGCACTCGCCATGGGCGGCGATTGGCACGATCTCGGCGGTGGCCTGACCGACGGCGATGACCAAAGCGTCTCGCTGCAGCCGCTCTCGCGTCTGGAAGAGACGGCCGAGCGCGCCTGGGCCGCTGATTGGGTGGTGGCGATCCTGATGCGCGAAGGCGTCGAGATCACACCAGAGGTCAAGGAACATCTGTGGACGGCGCTGACCTCGCTCGCCTCGGCCCCGGTTGGGGAACGCACGATCACAGGCTTGGCCGTGTTGCTTCAGTCCAATGATCTCAAACAGGCGCTCAGACCCTATTGCGTCGGCGGCGCATACGGACGGCTGCTCGACGCCGAGTCCGAGCACCTCGGCGAGGCGAGCGTGCAGGCCTTCGAAACCGAGGGTCTGATCGGCACAGGCGCGGCGCCCGCGGTGCTGGCCTATCTCTTCCACCGCATCGAGGATCGGCTCGATGGCTCCCCGACGCTTATCATCATCGACGAGGGCTGGCTGGCGCTCGATGACGAGGGGTTCGCCGGCCAGCTCCGCGAATGGCTGAAGACGCTGCGGAAGAAGAACGCCTCCGTCGTTTTTGCCACGCAGAGCCTCAGCGACATCGACGGTTCGGCGATCGCACCCGCCATCATCGAGAGTTGCCAGACGAGATTGCTGCTCCCCAACGAGCGCGCGATCGAGCCGCAGATTACCGCAATCTACCGGCGCTTCGGCCTCAACGACCGCCAGATCGAGATCCTCGCTCGGGCCACGCCCAAGCGCGACTATTACTGCCAGTCGCGCCGCGGCAACCGGCTCTTCGAATTGGGGCTGAGCGAAGTGGCGCTGGCGCTCTGCGCCACCTCCGCCAAGACCGATCAGACCGCGATCGCCCGCATCCTTGCCGAACATGGCCGCTCGGACTTCCTCGCCGCTTGGCTGCGCGAGCGCGGCGCTGACTGGGCGGCGGATCTCATTCCCGACCTCAGCAATCTCATCCCCCAAGCCCAGAAGGAGACTGACCATGAAGACAGGTAAATCCCGCTCGCGCGCGGTGCGCTTTACCGCCGCGCTTATCGCCGCGCCGGTCGCGGCGCTGCCGATAGTGCTGGCGCCACCGGCCCATGCCCAGTGGACCGTATTCGATCCTACGAACTACACGCAGAACATCCTCCAAGCGGCGCGGGCGCTCGAACAGATCAACAACCAGATCACGTCGCTTCAGAACGAGGCGCAGATGCTGATCAATCAGGCGCGCAACCTGACAAGCCTGCCTTACTCCTCGCTGCAGCAATTGCAGCAGGCGGTCGGCCGCACGCAATCCCTTCTGCAGCAGGCACAGAACATCGCCTTCGACGTTCAGCAGATCGACCAGGCTTTCCAGCAGAAATACGCCAATATCGACCTGAGCGCTTCCGAGCAGCAGCTCGTGGCCGATGCGCGCTCGCGCTGGGAGAACACCGTCGGCGGTTTGCAGGACGCCATGCGCGTCCAGGCCGGCGTCGTCGGCAATATCGAGACCAACCGCGCCCAGATGGAAGCGCTGGTCGACCAGAGCCAGGGCGCGACCGGCGCGCTGCAGGCGACGCAGGCAGGCAATCAGCTTCTCGCACTGCAGGCGCAGCAGCTCTCCGATCTGACGGCCGTCATCGCCGCCAATGGCCGGGCGCAGGCGCTGACCGACGCCGAGCGCGCGGCCGCTGCCGAACAGGGCCGCGTGCAGCGCGAGCGCTTCCTGACACCCGGCAGCGGTTACCAGCCCGGCAATGCGCAAATGTTCAACACAGGCGGCAACTGACGCGGCCGATGGCCGGAAAGGAGGGAGCGATGGAGGGCAAGACGCTGGCGCGGATAGGAGCGATCGTCTTTGTCGCCTTCGCCATCACGGCGACGGTGATCGAGTTGACGCGCGAGGACGAACCCGCGCGAGCGGCTCCTGCGCCAGCGTTTGCGCCCTCTACCGACCCGCTGCGCGCGGAGCAACGCCGCTGCCAGCAACTCGGGGAAGAGGCGGTCCGCGACGCCGAGTGTCTCGCTGTCTGGGCCGAGACCCGCGATCGTTTCCTCGGCCGCGCACCGTCCGGCGCCGCATCCAGAGACGAGGAATAGCGATCCATGGGCGGCACCGGCGTCATAGATAATTTCTTGGGGGTCTTCACCAGCTACATCGACAGCGGATTCGGCCTGCTCGGCGGTGAGGTGGCCTTCATAGCGACGACATTGATCGTCATCGATGTGACGCTCGCCGCGCTCTTCTGGTCCTGGGGCGCTGACGACGACATCATCGCACGGCTCGTCAAGAAGACCCTCTTCGTCGGCGTCTTCGCCTACATCATCGGCAACTGGAACAATCTCGCCCGCATCGTCTTCGAGAGCTTCGCCGGCCTCGGTCTGATGGCGTCGGGCACTGGTTTCACAGCCGCCGATCTGATGCGGCCGGGCCATGTCGCCCAGACTGGGCTCGATGCGGCGCGGCCCCTGCTCGAATCCATTTCCGACCTGATGGGCTGGGTCGCCTTCTTCGAGAACTTCATCCAGATCGCCTGCCTGCTCTTCGCGTGGGCACTCGTCCTGCTCGCCTTTTTCATCCTGTCGATTCAGCTCTTCATCACCCTGATCGAGTTCAAGCTGACGACACTTGCCGGCTTCGTCCTCATCCCCTTCGGCCTCTTCGGCAAGACCGCCTTCATGGCCGAACGGGTGCTCGGCAACGTCATCTCGTCGGGCATCAAGGTTCTGGTGCTCGCCGTCATCATCGGCATCGGCTCGACGCTGTTTTCTCAGTTCACTGCCGGTTTCGGCGGCGTCACGCCCACGATCGACGAAGCCATGGCCGTGGTGCTCGCGGCACTCTCGCTGCTCGGCCTCGGCATATTCGGACCTGGCATCGCCAACGGCATCGTCTCGGGCGGCCCGCAGCTTGGCGCTGGCGCTGCGGTCGGCACCGGGCTTGCCGTGGGCGGCGCTGCCTTGGCTGGCGCCGGTGCCGCGGGTCTCGTCGCCAGAGGCGGCGGCATGGCGCTCTCGGGCACGGCGGCCGCAGCACGTGGCGGCGCCGCAGCGGCGGGCGGCGCGGCAACGGCCTACAGCCTCGGCTCGGCCGGTCAGTCCGGCGCGGCCGGCGTCGCCTCCGGTCTTGGTGCGGTCGCGAGCACCGGCGCGAAAGCCGCAACGTCGTCGTTGCGGCGCGCCGCATCCAGTGCTTCCGGCAGTATGCGACAGAGTTTCCAGTCGGGCGCCCGGTCGGCCTTCGAGACGACCGGCGGAACCTCGGGCAATACCGCCAGCACGACGGATTCCGCCGCCATCCCATCCACACCAACCGACGGTGCGCCTGATTGGGCGAAGCGCATGAAGCGCTCGCAGCGTCTCTCCCACGGCGTCCAGGCCGCCGCGCACGCCGTGCGCTCCGGCGACAGCCATGGCGGCGCCAGTTCTGTCAATCTTTCCGAGGGGAATCGCTCATGAGCTTCTTCAAACGATCCACGACCCACTATGGCAAATCCCCCGAACCGGAGACGCCCTATCAGCGTGCGGCCCAGTTGTGGGACGAACGCATCGGCTCGGCCCGGGTCCAGGCACGAAACTGGCGTCTGATGGCTTTCGGCTGCCTGATCCTCTCCGGCGGCTTCGCGAGCGCCCTGGTCTGGCAGTCCACCACCGGCACGGTCGTGCCATGGGTGGTCGAGGTCGACAATCTCGGCGAAGCCCATGCTGTCGGCCCCGCGGACGCTAGCTTCGAGCCAAGCGATCCGCAGATCGCCTTTCATCTCGCACGCTTCATCGAGCAGGTACGCGCGATCCCCGCAGACGCGATCATCGTGCGCCAGAACTGGCTGCGCGCCTACGAGTTCACCACCGATCGCGGCGCGCTGGCGCTCAACGACTATGCCCGCGCCAACGATCCGTTCACACGGGTCGGACGACAGCAAATCGCGGTGGAGGTTTCCAGCGTCATTCGTGCTTCGCCGAATTCGTTCCGCGTGGCCTGGACGGAGCGGCACTACGAGAACGGCCAGCTGTCCACCACAGAGAGATGGACTGCGATTCTGACGATCGTCATCCAACCGCCGCGCGACGCCGAGAGGCTTCGCGCCAACCCGCTCGGAATCTACGTCAATGCCATCAACTGGTCGCGGGAGATGGGTCAATGAGCACGATCACCCGCAAACCTGCGTTCCCGGTTTTCCGTAAAGCCGCATTGCCGCTTGTGCTGATTTCCGCATCGGCGCTCGCCGGATGCGCCACCTATCGCCCGCCGGAGATCAGCTACGATGACAGCGTGCCGCCGCTGCCGAGGGTCGAGCGACCGACGACCGACGAACGGCCGCGTCCGCTTCACACGCCGCCGGCCTGGACAGTCGCGCGAGGTGGACAGGCATCTTCCACACCAATGGGACAAGTCGAGAATGCCAATGTGGCCGCCCGAGTCGAGCCTCGCCGGGAAGGCTATTACAACGCGATCCAGATCTATCCCTGGAGCGAGGGCGCACTGTATCAGGTCTATGCCGCACCGGGCCAGATCACCAACATTGCGCTCGAACCGGGCGAAGCGTTGACCGGCGCCGGGCCGATCGCCGCCGGCGATACGGCCCGCTGGATCATCGGCGATACCGAGAGCGGCTCGGGAACATCGCGCCGCGTCCACATCCTCGTCAAGCCGACAAGGCCCGATATCGTGACCAACCTGGTCATCACCACAGACCGGCGCACCTACATGATGGAGCTACGATCGCGCGACGATCCCTACATGCCCGCCGTCGCCTGGGCCTATCCGCAGCCGCCTGTCACGCAGCGCGCAACGCCGACAACTCCGAGGATACCGGCCGCCTCCGCGCGCCACTACCGGTATGGACTGCAGGGCGAAAGCCCACCCTGGCGGCCGGTTTCGGTCTTCGACGACGGGCGGCGGGTCTATATCGTCTTTCCCGCCGGAATCGTGCAGGGCGAGATGCCGCCGCTCTTCGTCCTTGGCTCGGATGGTGAGCCGGAGATCGTCAACAGCCGCATCTACCGAAACATCCTGATCGTCGACCGCATCTTTGCGGCCGCCGAGCTACGCCTCGGCGGCGGTGACCGCCAGCAGGCCGTCAGGATCGTGCGTACCGACGGGAGGCCCGGATCATGAGCGACATAGACAACACCCGAGCGGACGATGTGCCGCTTGATGCGCCAGCCGTCGATCCCGCCGAACCGATGCGGCTCCGGGGAACCCCGCCGCGTGTCACGCGGCTCTCGCGCCGGGTGCTGGCCGGCCTCGGGCTGGTCGCGGCTCTCGGGATCGGTGGTGCGCTGATCTACGCGCTCCAGACGCCCGACAATGGAGTTGGCAGCGACGAACTTTATTCGACCGAGAACCGCAACACCGCTGACGGACTCAATGAATTACCGCGCGATTACACCGGACCGGTGCTCGGCCCCCCACTTCCCGGCGATCTTGGCCGTCCGATCCTCGACGCGCAGGAACGAGGTCAACCCGTCCCGCCGCCCGCCATCAACGCGCCTGCCGTCGATCCAGAAGAACAGCGGCGCCTGGCTGAGGAAGAGGCCGCGCGCACCAGCCGAGTCTTCTTCCAGACCGTACCCGGCACCACGCGCGATGCGGCGGCACCTGGCCTTGCCGGTCTGAATCTCGGCAACCAGCCGGGCACCGCGCAGAACAACGATCTCGTCTTCCTCAATACTCCGGTCGACCGTCGCACCGTGGCGTTAGATCGCGTGATGCCACCGGCGTCCCCTTTTGTGCTGCAGGCCGGGTCCGTCATACCGGCAGCGCTCATCACTGGCATCCGGTCGGACCTTCCCGGTCAGATCACGGCGCAGGTCACCCAGCATATCTACGACAGTCCCACCGGCAGCATGGTGCTGATTCCGCAGGGCGCGCGTATCATCGGCGAATACAGCAACGACATAGGGTTCGGCGACCGGCGCGTGCTGCTCGTCTGGAATCGGCTGATCTTTCCCAATGGCCGCTCGATCGTGCTCGAACGCCAGCCCGGCGCTGACACGCAGGGCTATGCGGGACTCGAGGACGGAGTCGACTACCACTGGTGGGACCTGGCCAAGGCCGCCGGCCTCTCCACCTTGCTCTCGGTTGGGGCAGAACTCACCATGGACGACGACGAGCGTTTGATCCAGGCGATCCGCAACGGCGCCCAGGATACGATCAACGATGCAGGTCAGCAGATCGTCCAGCGCCAGTTGCAGATCGCACCGACGCTGACCATCCGGCCAGGTTTCCCGGTCAGGGTCATCGTCACCCGCGACCTTGTCTTCGAACCCTATGGAGGCTGAGTCATGACTACCAAGCTGAAGCTCTCATCCGTTCCAGATGACAAACCCGTCAAGCTGAGTGTGGAGCTTCCCCCCGACATCCACCGCGACCTGCTCGACTACGCAGCAGTGATGGCGCGCGAGAACGGACAGGCAGCGCCCGAGCCTGCAAAGCTGGTCGCGCCCATGCTGCACCGGTTCATGTCGACGGACCGTGCTTTCGCGAAGGCCCGGAAGACCCTGCGTCAGCCTTCGCGACCTCGCGCGCCAGGCTCAGAAATCGCCTAAGGGCGGGATTGTCGTTTTCCGGGCGCCAGGTCAGCGAGAAGGGAATTGTCTCCGCTTGCCCGTTTTCCTCAAGGGGAACGAACACGACATTTGGATATCGGACACCACACCATTGGTCGCAAACAAGGCTGATACCGAGCCCGAGGCCCACCAGATTCATCAACCCCTCGCGCCGCATCCTTTGTACCTTGATGCAGGCCTGGTGCCCGAAACTGCTGATCGTTCGAATGATATAGTCATGAATTGTCGGCCCGGGCACGTCCGCGCTCACCACAAAGGGCATCGCCGCCACTTCCGACCAGTGAACGCAACGCCGGTGAGCAAGCGGATGCTCTTCTGAGACTGCAATATAAAGGGGCGCTCTGGTGAGCAGCATCATGTCACTGTGCTCGGATGTCGGTTCTCCCGCCGCTCCGACCACATCGAGGCTCCTGTGACTGAGAGCGGTCATCAATTCACCGAGGCTCGCCTCCGTGAAAGACAGTTCGACATCGGCATGTTGCATCTGAAACCTGGCGACAACTTCGCGCAACGCCCCTTGAGACAGTGATGCCGTCAGGCCCATGCGCAATTGTCCGTTTCCGGCCATACCCGCGGCCCGGGCTGCACGCACCGTGTCCAGAACCTGGTTGACAATCTGTCGTGATCGGATGGCGAAACTCCATCCGGCCGGTGTCAGACGCGCCCCAGCCGCGCTTCTCTCGAACATCGAGACACCGAGCACATCCTCCAGTTTCCGGATCCGGCGCGTCACGGCCGACTGATCAATGCCTAAAAGTTTGCCGGCCTTCCGGAAACTTCCGGCTTCAGCGACCGCCAACACGGTTTCGACGTCGTAGATTTCGATATGCTGGCATTGACGCCACGTATCCGAACCGAGCCTTTGAAGTTTTTGCGGGAAGGACATTCAAGACCCCCGCTCCATCGTCGCCAGGCCGCATCCGATAGTGCAATTCGAGCACCGGGCGTGACTCGGATGCCGCGAGACCAGCACTTCATGCTCCAACCGTTGGGATGCTCCGTTTCAGGAACTCCATGACCCGTTTCGACTGGTTCGGAAGATAGTGATAGCCGTGTTCGAGAAAGCACACCTCAGCATGGGGTGCCGCTTTCGACAGTCTGTCCCGCGTCTCCCGTGAATCCAGCAGAGCGTCTCTCCCGCCGAGAATAACGAGTATTGGCATCTCCAGTTTGCGCAGTTCGTCGTCGGTCAATTGTGGAATCTTGACAACCCGTGGTCTCACCACACGGCCGATCTCCTCCATGAGATCGGCCATAGGTCGCATCTCTTCGGGAGTTTCGGAGGGTTTCGAGCCGAATATCATTTCCCGAAACCTGTGTTTTCCCCACGAGCCGAGGAGAAGCAGGGGCGCCGCCTTGAACAGGAAGTTCTTTTGGCGGCCGATTCCTGCCGGACAAAACAGAGCGAGCGCCCGCACTGCTGCCGGTCGTCTGCTTGCATAATCCAGAGCGAGCCATCCTCCCAAAGAAGTGCCGACGATACCGGCGGTCTTGATTCCGAGACCTTCGAACACGTCATCGAGCCACAGTGCGTGCGCTTCACCTGCTAGATCCGGCCTCACCCTCGCACTGAGACCGGGTTCTCCGATCATGTCGATGGCAAAGACCCGATACTTCGATGACCACAGCCTGACGTCCGGCATCCAGGCGGCCGAGTTCGCCTGTGAGCCGTGAAGCAGGACAAGTGGTGGTGCATTCTCAGGTCCGCAGGCGACCACAAAAGTCTCGCCCCGCCGCGTCGGTATGCGAAGTTCGGACTTCTGGACCGGCCATCGATCCAGAACCTGCCGATATTGCTCTTCGACCCGGTGGGCTGCCTCACCACTTCTGAACACGATGTCGTTCACGAGAGCGATCCCAGTTGTAGTTCCACCATTTCGAGTAATCGGGCGGCATCCGAAGGTCGGCCGACCACGACAACTTTGAGAGTCTTGGCGGCAGGATCGAACGCGGTGCTGATATGCAGTCGCGGCGTTTGAGCATCTCCCGTCATCGCGGCTGCGTTGAGCAGCATTGAGATCCGCTCCGCGCTTTCCACTTCCAGGCTCGGGATATCGACGATGCAGGTCGCGCGCGCGCCATCATCCACGCTTGCATGACCGCTGGCGACGCCGGCGAACTCATCAAGTTTTGCCCGATCGATGCGATAGGATTTGCCAATCCGTGTGGCCTGCAGACGTCCATCCCGGATGTAGCGGAGGACGGTCTTGGGGTGGAGCTTGAGCTGCTCCGCTGCTTGTTCAACCGTCACCAGGCCGCTAGACATGCTCTTATTTGTTCCTTATTAGTCCATTTTAAGGTCTATATACGGATAATAGAGAATAATAAGGAGTGTCAAGCGACCTGAATCAGAGGCGCGGTTCGATCAATGCGAACGGAGCCTAGTACTCGCGTCACTCAGCCGGCGACGCGTGGGAGTGTCAGGTCGGTGACCAAGAGCGCCAGCAAATGCCCAAAATCGACATCCAACTCATCAAAGCGCTCCGTGAACGCACGGGGTCCGGGATCATGGCCTGCAAGCGTGCGCTGATCGAAACCGATAGCAACCTCGACGCCGCGGGCGAGCTCTTGCGGGCGCAACAGCTCCATGCCCCTAAAACCAGGCACCGTCTCACCCCGGAGGGCGTCATTGCCTGCCTGGTTGAAGGAAGGCGCGGGGTGCTTATCGAGTTGCTGGCCGAAACGGATTTCGTAAGCCGTAGCCCCTTGTTTCACGACGCCGCGAGCAGCTTGGCACGCATCGCTCTGGAAGCGGGAGCTGAGATCGAACCGACCCTACGCGCTCCTTCGCCCGACTTGGACGGAGATGTCTCTCACTTTCTCGCGCGTCTCTCCGCTCAGTTTGGCGAAAACATCGTTTTGCGGCGTGTCGGCGGGCTCAGAACCAACGAGGGCGATATCGGAGCGTATGTCCACGACAGCCGCGCGCCTGGTGTCGGCCGTATCGCCGCTATGGTTTCGGTTGCCGGTGGCTCTGAAAAGGCGTCCGCAAGCGTCGCCCGAAGCCTAGCATTGCATGTCGTCGGTGCGTCTCCCTTGTGGACTTCGCCTGATGAGGTACCAGCTAGCGTGACTCAGCAGAAATATCGGGGCGGTGCGGAAGGATCCGAGGTTGACCCTTCTATTCAGGCGCGCCTCGAAAAGTTCTATGAGCAGACGGTGTTGGTGCGCCAACCCTATCTTCTAGCTCCTGAAATCACTGTTGCAGAGGTCTTGGCGACAGAAGCCGGCGCCAACGCACACGTTGAAGGATTCCTTTGTTTCCGGGTCGGTGAGGATGCTTCTCACGACGCGCGCGTCGCGCAAGCCGTCGAGTTGGAATGGACCTTCGGGAACGACTGGTCGAGTGAAGCGCCCCTCAGATTGGTGGAGGCTGGCGCGATCAAGGTTTTTGAGGTGCGTCCGTCAGGGCCGAAACTGCGCGACGACCGCGATGCTGTCGACCTGATCAACGCGGCTTGGTCGGTTGGAACAACGTTCATCGCACTGCCCATCGAACGCCTCGGGGACGACTTCTTCCCGCTAAACACCCGGAGGGCTGGAACGATTCTGCAGAAGTTCTCCAACCTGGGGACGCGACTTGCAATTGTAGGCGACTTGTCCGCCCAGATTGCTGAGAGCGCGGCGCTACGCGATTTCATCTATGAAGCCAATCGCGGTGAGCACATCTGGTTCGTTGCGGATATGGAAAGCTTGCTACGGCGACTGCGTCGATTGACATAGTATCGATATTTAGCTAAACATCGAAATTATAAGTGACGTGTTCAAAGCCCTTGCCGATCCGACACGCCGCAAGGTGCTGGAATTGCTGCGCCAGCGGCCGATGACCGCCGGGGAACTCGCCGACCATTTTCCGGTGTCGCGACCTACTATGTCCGCCCATTTCGCGGTGCTGCGCGAGGCGGATCTCATCAGCTCGGAGAAGATCGGCACCACCATCACTTATCAATTGCGGCTGTCGGTGCTCGAGGACGCGTTGCTCGGCTTTGCCGAACTGTTCGGCGTGCGTGCCGGGACAGGTGCGTTGAGCGATGCCCATGAATCGTATGAGGCCAGTGCAATAAAAAAGGGAACCGTCAAATGAGCAGCCGATCACAAGCGCGAGGCGGTCTGCGCGCCGCCATCATCACCGGGGCAATTTTGGTCCCCGGCCTCGTGCTGCTTGCCTTGGCTCGGAACCAGGAACTGATCGCCGATGAGACTGCAACGCGCGGCATCATTGTGCTGATCGGCCTCGCGGTCGCTGCCTGGGGCAATGCGATACCTAAGGCTATGAATGGTCCGCCCCTCGACTCTGTAACGCTCGCCGGGGTGCGTCAGGGCGTTTTCCGCACGACGGGCTGGGCGATGACGCTTCTCGGCCTAACAGTCGCCGGCCTATGGGCGTTTGCGCCGTATGACATTGCGCAAAGCGGAACGCTTGTTGCGGTCGGCGTGGTCATAGCGGTCGTGTTCGGGACCATCATATGGCGAGGCGTCTTACTCCACCGATCATCGAGTTCGTAACGCCCGCCGCAGAACTCGTCGGCCACCGCTGGGCCTAGCCAAAATCCACACAGATCGACCGGACGTCCGGTCGCCGAACGAAGGAAGATGCCATGATCGTCGAGGTCCTGAAGCGTACAGTTCTGGCCTTGGCGATGCTTGCGGCGGCAGTGAGCGGCGCACCGGCGGCAGCGCAGGACGCTGCCGGCGATTGGGTCGGTGTCATCGAACCGGCGCCCGGATCGCGCGTGCCGCTGGTTCTTCATATCGAGCGCGACAACGAAGGCGCTCTGCAGGGCACGATGGACAGCCCGCTGCAAGGCGCACACGGCATCCCGCTTGCAGACATCGCGGTCGAGGCGGGGCGCATCACTTTTGCAGCGCCAACAATCGGCGGCCGCTACCAGGGGGAATGGGATGTCGAAGCGAACGCGTGGGAGGGGGAATGGACGCAGGCCGAGCAGAGCTGGCCGCTTTCCTTCTCCGTCCCGTCCGCGTCGCAGCCGCTGTCAGCAGACTGGCAGCTTCCATCGAACGAGCAGATCGCGGCACTGCTCGCCGCCCGCAGCGCACCGCGCGCCGGCCAGGGCATCGTCGTTGGGATACTCGATGGAAACGGTCGCAGGATTGTGACGTACGGTCCCGGCGAGAACGTCCGCTTCGACGGAGATACCCTGTTCGAGATCGGATCAATCACCAAGGTCTTCACCGCGCTGATCCTTGCCGACATGGTCAACGAGGGCGAGGTTGCTCTCGACGACCCGGTGGCCGGGTACCTGCCCGCCAATCGCGCGATGCCCGAACGGGAAGGAAAGCCTATCACCCTGCGAGACCTGGCGACCCATCGATCGGGGTTGCCGCGCATGGCCGACGACATGGCGACGATTGCCGATCCCGGGGGTCCCTTTGCGGACTATTCGGAAGAGCGTTTGCTGGGTTTTCTCAGCCGCTACGAATTATCCCGCGATCCGGACGCTGCATGGGAATACTCCAACCTGGGCGCCGGACTGCTCGGCTATGTGCTCGGACGCGCCGCAGGCAGCGATTACGCCACCTTGTTGCGCGAGCGGATCATTGGCCCGCTCGGCATGACCGACACCGCGATCGAACTCAACCCGGCGCAAGAGGCCCGATTTGCACCGGCCTTCGATGCCTATATGCGGCCCGCCGATCTATGGAACTTTGCCGCCATGGTGGGGGCGGGCGGTATTCGTTCGAGCGCATCCGATATGCTGACCTTCGCCGCGGCGGTGCTTGACCCGGACTCGCCGATCGCGGCGGCCGTGGAGACCGCCCTTTCGGTCCGCCTGCCGGGCGAAGCCGCTGCCGTCGAACAGGCGCTTGGCTGGCAGGCGGCGCAACCCCTGCCGGGCCGCGAACTGCTGCTGCATTCCGGTGGGACGGGCGGCTTTCGTGCCATACTCGCGCTCGAGCCAGCCACGGGCCGTGCGGTCGTCGCCCTGGCCAATTCGGCCGCCGAGCCCTCCGTTATCGACCTGGCACTCCACATGCTCCTTGGCACACCCGTTGCGCCGACCCCGAGCGTTCCGCCGGCGCCGGCGGCGCGGTCGGAAATTGCCCTTACCGCGACACAACTGGACAAGTTCGTGGGCCTCTACGATTTCGGCGATGGATTTGTGCTGGCCCTGACACGCGATGGCAGCGCGCTTCGTGCGCGGCGCGAAGATATCTCCGGCGCGCCGCCGCTGCGGATTTTCCCGGAAGCGCCGCTTGTCTTTTTCTGGAAGGACGTTGATGCCGAACTGCGTTTCACTGTCGATGCAAGCGGCACGGTGACTGGTGCCGAACTCGAGCAAGGCGACGTGTCGCTCACCGGCATTCGTCTCCAGCGTGAAAGCCCAACGCATAGATAGTGTCTCAGCTTCAAATCCGACGCTCGCTCAAGCCTGCTGCCCGGTGCACAAGACTCTGCACGTCGGATGGAGAAAAAGATATGTCCCGTGAAATCGGAATTTGGATTGCCATATTGCTTCCCATTGTCATCGGCGCATCACTGGCACTCATTCTGGCACTCTCATCCGAACGGGAAAAAAGGCCGATGCCAAAAAGCCCGAGCGAAGAAAAGCACCCCGGCGAGATGATCGGCTCTGAAGCTCAGACGACACTCCGGCGCTGACCGACGCATGCTTCATGCAAATTGACGCGCAGCAGTGAGGGGTAGGGCGCCCTCCTGATCTGGACCTGCCTTCAGTTTTGCGCGCGCCCCAGCGGTCGGTCGAGATCGTGCTTTCCGAAGACAGGCGGTACGCGAAGCCGAGAAGTGCGTCGATGTAGGCCGCCAAATCGCGCGAATCCCGATCCCGACATTGCCGCAATATTATCAGGCGCGTCGCACGCCGATGCACCAGCCGGAGGCGGTGCAAGTCATGGGTTTTAATGAGAAATGGCGCACCCGACAGGATTCGAACCTGTGGCCTTCGCCTTCGGAGGGCGACGCTCTATCCAGCTGAGCTACGGGTGCATTTGTGTCGCAGCTGCTTACGCAGTGCTTACTTGAACATTCTGCGAGAAAAAGACAAGAACGAGGACCTCGCAAATCCTTGTTCCAAAAGCTTTTTTCGGACTCCTCTTTCGTCGACAGCCCCTTGACATCAGCCTTCGGAGGGCAGCGCTCTATCCAGCTGAGCTATGGGTGCGCGAGACGGGGAGGCTTAGCCGATACGCGGGGCAAGTGCAATTGGCTTGCTCCGGCCGGCGGCAGGCCGATGTCAGCGGTATTGCAGTCAGAACCAGACACGCAGTCCGGCGACCAGGGCGGTATTGTCGGTGCGCCCGCCGGCAGCGCGGGCGAAATCGCCCGTTTCGCCCAGCTGACGGCTCCATTCGACACCGATATAGGGCGCAAACTGGCGCCGGATCTCATAGCGCAGGCGCAGCCCCGTCTCGATCGTGCCGAGACCGGATCCGGTCCCGAGCTCCGGGATCGCCTCGGCCGACCAGGTCAGCTCGGCGCGGGGCTGCAGGATGAGGCGCTGGGTCAGGCGCAGCTCGTATTCGGTCTCGAGGACGCCTGTCAGTTCACCTTCATCGGACAGGAAGAGCGCAGCGTCGATCTCGAACCAGTAGGGCGCCTCGCCCTGCACGCCGAGCACGGCATGGGTACGGCCGGCATCCGGCTCAAAGTCGTGGCGGATGCCGGTCTGCAGGTTGAAGAAGGGCGAGATGGCGCGGCTGTAGAGGGCCTGGACTTCCAGCTCCTCGAACGTGTCGTGATCGAAGGAATACTCGGCCTCGCTCTTCAGCCAGAGCCGGTTGATGGCGCCGCCATACCAGGCGTCGATATCCCACAGCAGGACCTCTTCATCGTCACGCTGCTGGCGGATCTCGAACCGGTCGGTGCGGAAGAAGGCATGCCGGGCGCCGCCTGTTGCGTGATGGAGCGCGGCGCGGGCCGCGGCCATCTCCTCGGGCGGATAATAGGTATCGGCCTGGGTCTGGGCGAGCGCGGTGTCGGAGAAAGCGGCAGCTGCAGCAAGGGTGACTGTCGACAGCAGTGTACGCATCAGTGGTGCTCCCCGTGGCCGCCCTGGTGCGGCGTCTGCCCTGGCTCAGGCGCCGGCGCCCGGGCCGGCATGGCGTGATGACCGGCGTGCGGGTCAGCCTGCTGCACAGCGGGAGCGGTGCCCGGCAGGACCGAGACGACCTGCATCATCCCGGCATGCATGTGGTAGAGCAGGTGGCAGTGGAAGGCCCAGTCGCCCACCGCGTCGGCGGTGATGTCCAGCGACAGTTTTTCACCCGGCTTGACGGTGATCGTGTGCTTGCGCGGCTTGTGCGGGTCATTGTCCGCGCCGGTCACCACATCGAAGAACATGCCGTGCAGGTGGATGGGGTGGGGCATCATCGTGTCGTTGACGAGCGTCATCCGCAGGCGTTCGCCTTCGTGGAACACGATGGGATCGACGACCTCCGAAAAGCGCACCCCGTCGAAGGACCACATATAGCGTTCCATGTTGGAGGTGAGATGCACCTCGATCTCGCGGCCGGGACGGCGCGTGTCCGGGTTGGGCGTCAGGGCCTTGAGGTCGGTATAGACCAGCACCTTGTGACCGGCATTCTCCAGCCCGGCGCCGGGTTCGTGCAGGCGGCTGACCGGGGCTTCGGCGAGGCCGACGACACCCGGGCCTGCCGGGTGGTCGTGCCGCTGGGGGCCTGTGGCCTCAGGCGCCGGGGCAACATGCGTCATTGAGCCGTGGCCCATCATGCCATGATCCATTGAGCCGTGGTCCATGCCGCCATGTCCGCCTGCATCATGGTTCATCGTGTGGCCATCGGCAGCGGGTGCTGCTGTGTGGTCCATCCCGCCATGCCCCATCGCGCTGTGATCCATCGCCATGTCGCGCATGGTGAGCGTGGGGCGCGGGCGCAGCGGCGGGACGGGCGCGGTCATTCCCGGACGCGGCGCCAGCGTGGCGCGGGCAAAGCCGGAGCGGTCGATGCTCTCGCACATCAGGGTGAAGGCCCGGTCCTCGCGCGGTTCGACGATCACGTCATAGGTCTCGGCCGGGCCGAACTGGAACTCGCCGACGTCGACCGGCTGCACATCCAGCCCGTCGGCCTGGACGACGGTCATCGGCAGGTCCGGGAAGCGGACATTGAAGATCGTCATGGCCGACGCATTGATGAAGCGCAGACGGACGCGTTCGCCGGGATTGAAGAGCCCGGTCCAGTTGTCCTGCGGCCCGTGACCATTGACGAGGTAGTCGAGCGTTGCGGCCGTTACATCCGAGATATCGGTGGGGTTCATCCGCATGCGGCCCCAGGCCATCCGGTCGCGCAAAGCGCTGCCCAGGCCCTGTTCGCGGGCATCACCGAAGAAGTCGCCCAGCGTGCGCTGCTGAAAATTATAGGTATCGCTGGACTTCATCAGCCGGTCGAAGACGCGGTGCGGGCCTTCGAATGTGTAGTCGGACAGGACGATCACATATTCCCGGTCGAAGGCGACGGGATCGGCGCCGGCCGGTTCGATGACGATTGGACCGTAATGGCCCAGCTGTTCCTGCAGGCCGGAATGGGAGTGGTACCAGTAGGTCCCTGCCTGACGCACCGGGAAGCGGTATTCGAAGGTTTCGCCGGGGCGGATGCCCGGGAAGGTGACGCCGGGCACACCGTCCATCTCAAACGGCAGCAGCAGGCCGTGCCAGTGGATCGAGGTGTCCTCGTCCAGCGTATTGTGGACGCGCAGAATGACCTCATCGCCCTCGCGCCAGCGCAGCAGCGGCGCGGGGAGTTGACCGTTCACCGTCACGGCGGGGCCGCCGCGCCCATCGATACGAACCTGCGAGCGGCCGACCGTCAGGTCGAAGGCCTGGCCGTCCAGCGGGCGCAGGCCGCCGAGATTGGCCGCGCCGTTCGACTGCGCCCAGGCGGGCAGCAGATTGCTGGCCGCGACGCCGCCGAAGGCGGCGGCCGTTCCCATGAACAGGCGTCGTGAGATCACGCGCTTCACTCCCTTGCTGGTGCAGGCGGCGGAGTGTCCACCTTCCCCCTGCTGGAAGGTCAATCGCGTCCCTGCAGGCTTGTGCAGTGGTGGCCGGGCGGGTTCCGGAGACGTGTTGCGGCATACTTTTTGCTCAAAAACGCGTCGGGCGCCCGCTTGTACGCGTGTATTGGTGTGATGGTATGCGTGGCACATCCAGACCGATAATTCGGAAATCGCGAGCTGCACTTGTCACCACACGGTGCGGTGCCGCATAGTCCTGCGACAAAAAGGAGAGAGCAACATGCCGCAGATCGATGCCAATGGTCTGAAGCTGGAATATGACGAGCGCGGGCCGCGGGACGGCAGACCGGTTCTTCTGATCATGGGGCTGGGCTCGCAGATGACCCGCTGGCCGGAGCCTTTTCTTGACCAGCTGGCCGGGGATGGATGCCGGGTCATCCGTTTCGACAATCGCGATGTCGGGCTGTCGACCTGGTTCGACGCGGCCGGGACACCCGATTTCGGTGCGATCGCCGGTGCCGTCGCGGCCGGCAAATCGCCGGACCTTGCCTACGCGCTCGAGGACATGGCTGCCGATTCGGTGGGGGTGCTCGACGCGCTCGGTATCGATCAGGCGCACATTGTCGGCGTGTCGATGGGCGGCATGATCGCCCAGCTCATTGCCATCCACTATCCGGACCGGGTCCTGTCGCTCACCTCGATCATGTCCAGTTCGGGTAACCGGGCTCTTCCGCGCGCCACGAAAGAGGCGCAGGCCATGTTGATGACGCCGGCGCCGAACCCGGAAACGGATCGCGAGGCCTTTCTGGACCGCGCCGTGGCGTCGAGCCGGGTGATCGGCTCGCCGGCCTATCCTCTGGATGAGACCGTCGTGCGCGAGCGGGCCGCAGCCGATCTGGACCGGGCCTATCACCCCGCGGGCTTTGCACGGCAATACGCCGCGATCATCGCGGCGCCGGACCGCCGCACCCGGCTTGCACAGATCGGGGTTCCCACCGTGGTGCTCCACGGTGCTGACGATCCGCTGGTGCCCGTCGAGGCCGGTCGCGACACGGCAGCGAACATCCCCGGTGCCGAACTCGAAATCGTGGAGGGCATGGGGCATGATATCCCGCCGGCCCTGTATGGCCGGGTCATTGCTGCCATTCACCGTGCGGCCGAACGAGCGAGCGCGGAGACCGCTGCGCAATAGTCGCCTGCGCCGTGCGGTTTCAGCGTCTGGTCACCGTCTTATGGTGGGGGTGACATTTCGCGCTGGATTGCTGCCCAACAGGACAATTCATGTCTCTTACGACCGACGCCCTTGCCGACCTTGCCTCCGTCATTCCGGTTCTCACTGTCAGCGATGTGGCGGATGCGGCACCGCTGGCCCGCGCTCTGGAGGCCGGGGGGCTCAAGGTGATCGAGATGACCTGGCGCACCGCTGCAGCGCTGGATGTGTTGCGGGCCATGAAATCCGCGGCGCCTGGTCTGGTCGTGGGAATGGGCACCATCCGTACACCGGAGCAGGCGGCCCAGAGCGTGTCGGCCGGGGCGGACTTCCTGGTCTCGCCGGGGCTGACGCCGAAGCTCGTTCCGGCTCTGCTCGATGCGGGTGTTCCGGTGCTGCCCGGTGTCGCGACGGCAAGCGAGGCCATGGCGGCTGCCGAAGCCGGGTTCGATCTGCTGAAATTCTTCCCGGCAGAGCAGGCGGGCGGGCTGGACTATCTGAAGTCCTTGCAGGGGCCCTTGCCGGATATCCGCTTCTGCCCGACCGGCTCGATCACGCGCGAGCGGGCTCCCGACTATCTGGCGCTGGGCAATGTTGTCTGCGTCGGCGGGTCCTGGATCGCCAGCAAGACGATGGTTGAACAGGGCGACTGGGCCGGTATCGAGGCGAATGCCCGCATGGCGGCGGCGATGCGTACCTGATGTTCGTTTCGGTGCCAGCGAGGCCCGGGTCCACGAACAAAGTGCACTGAAATTATTGTTCCTGTTTAATTTGACTCCCCGATCTCGCCATACTCAAACTTTGAAAAAGCGCCAAAACCAAGAATGACGCGGCGTGCGAGGTCTGGGAGGACATATTGGACACTGTCGGCAGGACGGGTGACGGCCCCGTGCGTGAAGGGGAGGGGGCGCCGCAAGCAACCCCGGCACTGAAACGCTCCACGATCTTCCTGCATGGCTCGCTCGCCCTGCCTCTGGCGATCTATGGCTACCCCCTCGCGATCTGGCTGCCGGCGCACTATGCCGGCCATCTGGGACTGTCCCTGTCGGTGATCGGCCTGATCATCATGGTGGCCCGCTTTACCGACGTGATCACCGATCCGCTCATGGGCGAGATATCCGATCGTGGCCGCACGCGCTTCGGCCGCCGCAAGCCCTATATCGCGCTCGGCGCGCCGCTGCTGATGCTCTCGACCTGGTTCCTCTTCGTGCCGCCGGAGGGCGCAGGCCTGGTCTATTTCCTGATCTGGCTGACGGCCTTTTTCGCCAGCGCCACGATGATCCAGATCCCCTTCCGGGCCTGGGGTGCCGAGCTGTCGAGCGATTATCATGCACGCAGCCAGGTCACCGCGGCGCGCGAATTCTACTATCTGGGCGGCCTCCTGCTGGCCGCGGCGGTGCCGATGGTGGTGGAGATCCTTGCCGATGGCGGTGCCGTCGGCCAGATCTTCGCCTCGATGTGGCGTGACATCTCGGGTGCCTTCACCGGCGAGATCATGCAGCGCACGCCGACCAGCCGCGCGGCGCTCACCGGGCCGGTGATGATGGGGCTCGCCGTCACGATTGTCGCGATTGTGCCCTTGCTCGCGGGCATCGTGATCCTGACCGTCAGCGAACCCCCGCCCGCCGCGCGCGAGCGTGTGCCGATGATTGAGGGCTTCCGCCATCTCTGGCGCAACGGACCGATGCGCCGGATCCTGATTATCGCCTTCCTGGTCATTGCCGGCGAGAGTTCGCGAAACGCCGTCTCGCTCTTCTTCATCCGCGACATCATCGGCATTCCGACGATCGGCGCGGCCTATTTCCTCTATTTCATCGCCGGTATCGCCGCGATCCCTTTCTGGCTCTGGATGGGGCGCAGGATCGGCAAGCACCGCGCCTTCCTGGTGACGCTGGGCTTTGTCAGCGCGGTCAGCGCGGCCAACCTCCTGCTTGGCCGGGGCGACTATCTGCCCTTCTTCTGCCTGTTCATTCTCAAGGGATTTGCCTTCGGCGGGCTGCAATTCCTGCCTCTGGCCATGCTGGCGGATGTCGTCGATATCGACAGCGCCCGTTCCGGCGGCCGCCGCGCCGGAACATACTTCGCCGTGCTGGGGCTGTCGGAGAAGCTCGCTGTGGCCATCTTCACCGGCGTGTCGCTCAATATTGTCGGCCTTCTGGGCTATCACGCATCGGCCGGTGTCGAGGGGTCAACCGAGATCGGCGTGCTGTCGCTGCGTCTGGTCTACTGCCTCGGACCGATCGTGCTCTACGGCCTCGCGGCCCCCCTGATCTGGTCCTACCCGTTGACGCCGGAACGCCATGCCCGCCTCAGTCAGGGCATCGAGCGCCGCGCCCGCCGTATGGCCGCGGCCGCGCGTGATCAGGCGGAATTGCCGGCTCCCTGACGCGGTCCCGGACTCCTGATAATGAATCTCGGACTGGACCGACGGATTTCCTGTCCTACTTCGTTCAACAGGACTATGGGATAGCGAACACTACCGCTTCCAATCCGCTGGGAGGCCCGATTGACGGCTGGATTTTCGGTTCGCGGGGCCGTGCTGTGCACGGTGCTCGCTCTTTTGGTGTCGGCATGCGGCGGCGAGCCTTCGGCTGGCGGGCCGTCTGCGGGCGGTGGCCGTGCGGACGAGGCGATCCGTGTTGTCACCCAGCCCGTCCGGTTCGCGCGCGAGCGTACGGACATCGAAGCGGTCGGCACGGCCCGCGCCCGTTCCACAGCGACGATCTATCCCGAGGCCGGCGGCATCGTGACCGATGTTCCCTTTGTCACCGACAGTCATGTCGAAGCGGGTGCCGTCCTCTTGCGGCTGGACGATCGAGAGGAACAGCTCGCCGTCAACCTGGCCCGGGTGGCCGTGCAGGAGGCGGAGCAATTGCTGGCCCGCTATCGCCGGATCGAGAATACGGGCGCGATTTCCGCCAGCCAGATCGATGAAGCTCGCACCACGCTCGACGCCGCGCGTATCGAACTGCAGCAGGCAGAGGTCGCCCTGGACGAGCGCACCGTGCGGGCGCCGTTTGCCGGACATGTCGGCCTGACCGACATCGACCCGGGTTCGCGTATCACGCCGACGACGGTTATCGCCCAGCTGGACGACCGCAGTGTACTCTTTGTCGACTTCTCGCCGGCCGAGCAGGTGTTCGGCCGTCTGCGTGAGGGTGACACGGTCACCGCTACGCCGTTCGCCGATCTCGATCTTGCCGTCGAGGCCGACATCATCGCTGTCGACAGCCGGATCGACCCGACGCGCCGCACCTTCACGGTGCGCGCCAGTATCGACAATGAGGCCGACGTGCTGCGGCCGGGGATGAGTTTTCGCGTCGCCTTCACCATTGAAGGCCAGTCCTATCCGCGCCTGCCCGAGGCGGCGATCATCTGGGGCGGCAGCGGTTCCTATGTCTGGGGTGTCGACGGCGATACGGCATTCCGCGTGCCGGTCGACATCGTGGCGCGTAATGAAGGCCATGTCCTGGTGCGCGGCGATCTGCAGGCCGGCGCCCGCATCATCACCGAAGGCGTGCAGAAGGTCCGTGAAGGCAGTCGCATTATCGATGTCGGCGAGCGGGAAACCGGGCTCGCGGTCGGCGGTTCGCCCATCGTCTCGGATGAAACCCGATGAGCCTGCAGCGCAACGATCTTCCCGCACTGGCCGTCAAGCGTCCGGTCCTCGTCGCGGTCCTCAACCTGCTGATTATCATCGGCGGCCTGGCGGCCCTGTTCGGCGTCGAGGTCCGCGAACTGCCCGATGTCGACCGGCCGGTCGTCTCGGTCACGGCGAACTTCCCTGGCGCTGCGCCGGAAACCGTCGATGCCGAGGTCACCAGCATTCTCGAGGGCGCCGTTGCGCGCGTCTCCGGCGTGCGGGAAATCGATGCCCAGAGCGAGGAAAACGGCTCGCGCATCCGGGTCGAGTTCAACCCCGGTGTCGATCTGGACTCCGCCGCCGCCGACATCCGCGAAGCCACATCGCGCGTGGCGCGTCAGCTGCCCGACCGGGTCGAGCAGATCCGCGTGGTGAAAGCCGACGACAATGCCGATCCCATCGTCCAGATGGCGGTGCTTTCCGACGTGCATGACGAGGAGACGCTGACGGCCATCGTCGAAAACGACATCGTGCCGGAATTTCTCTCCATCGAAGGCGTGGCCAGTGTGAACATGTTCGGTGACCGCCAGCGCCTTCTGCGCGTGGTGATCGATCCGCTGCGCCTCAGCCGTTTCGGTCTCACCGTCGGCGATGTTGCCGATGCGCTCCGCCAGGCGCCCTTCGATGTGCCGGTCGGCAGTTTCCGCTCCGAAGACCAGCAATTGCTGGTGCGGGCCGAGGCCACGGCTGCAACGCCGGAACGGGTCAAGGATGTGATCATCGACGGCAATACGCGTGTCGGTGACGTCGCCGAAGCCTTCTTTGCGCCGGCCGATGCGACCAATTTCGTGCGTCTCGACGGCCGGCCGATCATCGGGCTCGGCGTGGTGCGACAGGCCCAGTCCAACACGATCTCGATCTCCGACGGGGTGCGCGAGACGGTCGAGCGCCTGAACAACCGCTTCGACGATCTGGAAATCCGCATCACTTCCGACGACGCCGTCTTCATCCGCGGCTCCGTGCGCGAGGTCCTGACCAGCCTGGCGATCACGGTGGTCATCGTCATCGCGACCATCTGGCTCTTCTTCGCGCGCTTCCGCGCCTCGCTGATCCCGTCCACCGCCATTCCTGCCGCGCTGGTCGGGGCTCTGGCCGGCATCTGGCTCTTGGGCTTTTCGGTCAATCTCCTGACCCTCCTGGCCCTGGTGCTGGCAACCGGTCTTATCGTCGACGACGCCATCGTCGTGGTCGAGAATATCCAGCGCCTGCAGAAGAAGGGGCTGGGCCGCCGGGCCGCGGCCGTGCTGGGCACGCGCCAGGTCTTCTTTGCCGTTGTCGCGACCACGGCCGTCCTGGTCTCCGTCTTCATCCCGATCTCCTTCCTGCCCTCGACGGCGGGGCGCCTGTTCCGCGAATTCGGCTTTGTGCTGGCGCTGGCGGTGGTGATCTCGTCCTTTGTGGCGCTGTCCATCGTGCCGGCGCTGGCCGCGCGTCTCTGGCTGCATTCGGAGAACCGCTCGCAGGGACCGCTTGAGCGTATCGGCGGCCGCATCTCGGATGGCTATGGCAAGCTGTTGCGGCTCGCCCTGAACCGTCCCTGGATCACCGCCGGCATCATGCTGGTCTCGGCGCTGGGAGCCGTGTTCGCCTTCACCTCGCTCGAACAGGAACTCGTGCCGCAGGAGGATCGCGGGCGGATCTACATCTTCGCGACCGGACCGGACGGGGTCGGGCTCGACTTCATGGAGCGCCAGGCCGACCAGGTTGACGCGATCGTCCAGCCCTATCTGGAGAGCGGCGAGGTGACGTCGGTCTTCTCCATCGTCGGCCGCTGGGACCCCAATCGCATCTTCATGACCGCCACCCTGGCCGACTGGGAAGATCGCGACCGCAGCCAGCAGGAGATCATGGCCGAGATGCGTGGTCCGCTTTCGCAGATCCCGGGCCTGCGCGCCTCGGTCTTCGGACGCGGCAGTCTCGACATGCGAGGCTCCAGCCGCGGCGGTATCCAGGTCGCCCTGACCGGCCGCGAATATGCCGAGATCTATGAAGGCGCCCTCGCGCTCGAACGGGCCATCGATACGGAAAGCCGGATCCTGTCCAATCCGGAAATCTCCTACCAGCCGACCCAGCCGCAATTGTCGATCCGCATCGACCGGCGCCGCGCGGCCGATCTCGGCGTGCCGCTCAACGAGCTGTCCGTCACCCTGCGTGCCATGGTGGGCGGTGACGAGCTGGTCGATCTGAATGTCGGCGACCAGGCGATCCCGATCTTCCTGGAGTCCGCCAATGGCGCCATCGACGACCCGACCGATCTGCAGAACCTCTATGTCCGCTCCAATGCCGGCGAGCTGATCCCGCTCTCGGCCCTGACCACGCTGGTCGAGGAAGGCGTGGCCGCCGAGCTGAACCGGACCGAGCAGCGCCGCTCGATCGATGTCGAGGCGGATGTCGCCGCGGATGTCGCCCTGTCCGACGCCGTCGCCGAGATCGAGCGCCTGGCGGAGACAGTCCTGCCGCCTGGCATCGAGATGATCATGATGGGCGAGGCGCGCACGCTGAACGAAACCTCGCGCGACATGGCGATCACCTACCTGTTCGCCTTTGTCATCGTCTTCCTGGTCCTGGCAGCACAATTCGAGAGCCTGACGAGCCCCATCGTCGTCATCCTGACAGTGCCCTTCGGCCTGGCCGCTGCGGTCTATGCGCTGGTGCTGACGGGCACGTCCCTCAACATCTTCTCGCAGATCGGCCTGGTCATGCTGATCGGCCTGATGGCGAAGAACGGGATTCTCGTGGTCGAGTTCGCCGACCAGCTGCGAGCCGAGGGCAAGAGTGTCCGCGAGGCGATCGAGGAGGCGGCAACGATCCGTCTTCGCCCGATCGCCATGACGCTGATCTCGACGGTGCTGGGTGCCCTGCCGCTGATCCTGTCGACCGGGGCCGGTGCCGAGGCCCGCACCTCGATCGGCTGGACGGTATTCGGCGGGCTGGGCCTGTCGGGCCTGTTCACCCTCTTCCTGACCCCGGTGATCTATCTGGGCGTCGCCCGGTTCGGCAAACCGCGCTCGGTCAATCTCGTCGAGCTGGAGGAAGAACTGGCCCGCGTCGAGAACGATCCCGACACCCAACCGGCAGAATGATCATGCGTCACGTCCCGAGTATTGCCCTTGCCGCGCTCGCGGCCTGCCTGGCCGGTTGCACGGTCGGGCCCGACTATAACGCGCCGGCGCCGGGCGTGCCGGACACCTGGTCGGAAGCGGTGCCGGGCGGTGAGGCCGCTCCGGCTACCGCCTGGTGGCGGGGCTTCGGCGACGCGCAGCTGGAAACGCTGATCACTACGGCGCTGGACGATAATATCGACGTGCAGATCGCGGTCGCGCGCCTGACCGAGGCCGAGGCCCGGATCACATCCCAACGCGCCGCGAGCTGGCCGTCCCTCGATGCGAGCGCCGATGCGTCGGCCACGGGCGACATCTCCGGCGATGCCGCGTCCTCGACTGGTGCCGGTCTCGGCGCGGCGCTGGCCTTTGTGCCGGACGTGTTCGGTGGGCGCCGCCGCCAGATCGAACAGGTCGAGGCGACCGCTGCTGCCCGGCGTTTCGACATCGAGGACGTGAAGCGCGTCACCGCCGCCTCGATTGCCGAACGCTATATCGAACTGCGCCGCAGCCGGGCCCGGCTCGACCTGCTGACGACCTCGCTGGAGCTGCAGCAGCAGACGCTGGACATCGTGCGCCAGCGCGCCGAGGCGGGTCTGTCGGCCGATCTCGACGTTCAGCGGGCCGCCTCCGATCTTGCGCGCACACGCGCCCAGCGCGGCAGTCTCGACATTGCCGAGGCGCGGGCGCTGCACGATCTCGCGATCCTGACGGGTGCTGTCCCCGGCACGCTCGGTCTGGAGCCGGCTGCAGAAACCACCATCCCGGACTTTGCCGATCCCGTTGCGCCGGGTGTGCCGGCTGATCTCCTGCGCCGCAGGGCCGATCTTCAGGCCGCCGAACGTGACCTGGCCGCGGCCAGCGCCGCCATTGGTGTGGCCACGGCCGAGCTTTACCCCGCCTTCTCCATTCCCGGCAGCATCACTGCCGATCTGGGATCAGCCGACCGGCTGGTCGGAGACACGGTTGCGCGGATCGGTGCTGCGGTCGATGTGCCGGTTTTCGATGCTGGCCGCCGCCGCGCCGGTGTCGACATCGCCGAAGCCCGGGCCGAACAGGCGCTGCTTGCCTACCGGCAGACGCTGCTCGAAGCGGTCGGCGAGGTTGAGGACGCCCTCGTCTCGATCCGCGCCGTCGAAGCGCGGACGGCAGAGCTCGAGCGCGCCGTCACCGCGTCGGAGCAGGCCTTCGACCAGCTCGACGCGCTCTATCGGGAAGGCCTGGCCAGCTTCATCGACATTCTCGATGCCCAGCGCACCCTGATCGACAGCCGCGAGTCGTTGCTGGACAGCCAGGCCGATCATGCCTTGGCCGTGATCGCGCTGCACCGGGCGCTGGGCGCGCCGGTCGATCCGGCCCTCAATCCGGGCGGGGCGCCAAACTCGCGCTCTTGATCAATGCGACAACCGTATCGCCCGGTTTCAGCGCGAGCGCCTCGGCGGCGGCGCGGGTGATCCGGGCGCACAGGCGCTGCGCCGCCACCTCCAGCTCGACATCGCACCAGGCCGTGTCCGGCCGGTCGGTGATGGCCGCCACCGTTCCGGGCAGTCTGTTCTGTACCGAAAGCCCGTCGACGGCATCAACGGCCAGCGTGACATCACGGGCGGGCACGTAGAGACGCGCCTCGCTGCCGATCGCGAGTCCCGTCAGCCCCGGCAGGGCGATCCGGTGCGCGCCGATATGCAGGTCTGTCAGGTGAAGACGCGCATCATGGCCGGTGATCCGGCCGGTCAGAACGGCGCCGGGCTCGTCTGCCGCTTCGCTGCCGCCTTCGGAACCGGCAAGCCACGCATCCCGTTTGCAGAGCGTGCCGATCTGTCCGTTTTCGACGGGCAGGACATGGTCGGCCATGACGGCCATCTCCCGGGCGGAGTGGCTGACCATGAGCGCGGGCAGTTGCCAATGCGCCAGCCTTTCACGAAGCGCAGGCAGAAGGGTCTGGCGGAAGCTGGCATCAAGGGCCGAGAAGGCTTCGTCCAGCAGGAGCAGCCGCGGCCGGGCCGACAGTGCCCGGGCCAGCGCGACGCGCTGGCGTTCTCCGCCAGACAGGTCCCCGGTTCGGCGCTTCATCAGGGGCGCCAGCTGCAGCAGGTCGACCAGCTCTGCCCGATCAGGGCCGTGACCGCCCGGGGGCGCACGCCGGCTGGCATAGTCCAGATTGCCGGTCACGGAGAGGTGGGTGAAGAGCCGGGAGTCCTGGAAGACCAGCACGGTCCGGCGCCGGTAAGCCGGCAGGAATGAGGGGCCAGCCTGCCATGTTTCGCTGTCGAAACGGATCGTATTGCCGCGCGTCCGGTCCAGTCCTGCGACCGCGCGCAGCAGGCTGGTCTTGCCCGCGCCGTTGGGGCCGACAATGCCCGTCACGCCGGTCAGGGGCAGAGCTGCCGCGCCGGTCAGGCTGAACCCGCCGCGACGGTGGTCGAGGTCGATATCGAGCGTTCTATCCGGCATGGACGGGATACCGGCGATTGATCAGGAAGACGGCGACCAGCACGCTCATCGAGGCGGCGACAAGGCCCAGCGCCAGCGCGTGAGCCGAGGCATAGTCCAGTGTTTCGACATGGTCGTAGAGCGCGATCGACACCACACGGGTGCGTCCGGGAATATTCCCGCCCACCATCAGCACTACGCCGAACTCGCCCACGGTATGGATAAAGCTGAGCACCCCCGCCGTGATGAAGCCGCGCAGGCTGAGGGGCATGACGACCGAGATGAAAGCGTCCAGGGGTGACGCCCCCAGGCTGGCGGCGGCGTCCAGCGGCCCGCGGCCGACCCGTTCAAAGGCGGTCTGCAGCGGCTGCACCATGAAGGGCAGGGAGTAGATCACCGAGGCGATGACCAGTCCGGAAAAGGAAAAGGCGAGCGTGTCGCCGGTCAGACGCACCCACAGACCGCCGATTGCCGAGCCGGGATTGAACAGGATCAGCAGGTAGAAGCCGATGACCGTCGGCGGCAGGACGAGGGGGAGTGTGGTGACGGCTTCGACTATGGGTTTGACCCGTGTCCGTGTGGTCGCCAGCCACCAGGCCAGCGGCGTGCCGATCACGAACAGGATCAGCGTGGTGACCAGCGCCAGCTGTACCGTCAGGAGGATTGCCGGCAGGCTCTCGCTCACTCCGGCGCCTCATAGCCATGGGCGGCGATGATGTCGCGAGCTTCCGGCGAGGCGAGAAAATCCATGAAGGCGCGGGCGGCCTCATTGTCACGGCTCCGCTCAAGAAGAACCGCGTCCTGGCGGATCGGATCGTGCCAGTCGGCCGGGACGAGGTCATGACGGCCGGCGGGCGCGCTGCCGGGGTGCCGGATCTGTGACAGCGCGACGAAACCCAGATCGGCATTTCCGGTGGCGACGAAGGCATAGGTCTGCCCGATATTCTCGCCGAAGACCTGGCGAGGAGCCGAGGCGGTCTGAAGCTCCAGATGGGCCAGAACCTGGTGCGCCGCGGCGCCATAGGGCGCGAGGTCGGGATTGGCGAGGGCGAGGCGCCGGTAGTCACCGGACTGCAGGCGCTGCAGCGGTGACGGGGTGCCGGCCGTGGCGTCCCCCGGCTCCATCAGGGCCAGCCGGCCGATCGCATAGGTCTGTACGCTGTCGGCAACCGCCAGGCCGTCTTCAACCAGGCGCGCCGGGCGGGCCGTGTCGGCTGCGAGGAATATGTCGACTGCCGCGCCATTGACGATCTGGGCATAGAGGTGGCCCGTCGAGCCGTTCGCGACCAGAAGCGTGTGCCCGGTTCTGGCGGAAAACGCTCCGGCAAGGGCCAGCATCGGTTCGTCAAAATTCGACGCAACTGCCACCCACACGATGTCGGCGCGGGCCTGACCGCCCAGCGCGGCGGTCAGGGCAACCAGCAAAGCGACTGCAAATCGAAGGAGGAGAGACCGGGCCATGCGGGACACATTGCTGGCTTTAGCCGGTCCGGTTCAAGCGCAAAGTGTGGCTGTTCACGCGCTCGTCAGGCGGCGCTGTTCATCCGCTCTGCAAGGGCACGGGCCGTCATCGGGGCGCCGAAATGCCAGCCTTGCAGGTATTTGAAGCCCAGCAGGCGCAGCATGGCGGCCTGACTTTCGGTCTCCACGCCTTCCGCGACCATGTCGAGATTGAGCGCATCGCCCAGCAGCGCCAGTGCCTGCAGCATCTTGTTCGGTCCGTCGCCCTTGCCGATGGCATCGATGAAGCTCTTGTCCACCTTGATCTTCGAGAAGGGCAGCATGTGCAGATAGCCCATCGAGGCAAAGCCGGTACCGAAATCGTCGAGATTGACGCGGAAACCGGCGGCATTGAATTCATGCAGACGCTGTTTGGCCTGTTCGAAATCGTCGACCAGCACGGTCTCGGTCAGTTCCAGTTCGACCTGGCTGGCGGTCAGTCCGGCAGCGCCGAGCTTCTCCAGATAGCGCGCGCACAGGTCCGGATCCTTGAGCTGGGTCGGGGACAGGTTGATCGAAACGGTGAAGCCGGCCTGCTTCGGGATTTCGCGGCAGACGCAGTCGACAACGAAGTCGCCCAGCCGGCGGATCAGGCGCGAGCGCTCCGCCACGCCGATGAAGACGTCCGGCGGAACGGCGCCGCGGGTCGGGTGCTCCCAGCGCAGGAGGGCCTCGACCGACACGATCTTGCCGTCGCGGGCGCGCGCGATCGGCTGATAGACAACGCGGAACTCATTGCGCTCCAGGCCCGCCTCGATATCCGCTTCCAGCGAGCAGCGGGCATCCTTTTCCAGGCCAAGGCTGGCATCGAAGCACAGGGGTTGTTCCAGCTGATCGGCCTTGGCGCGATACATGGCCAGGTCGGCATCATTCACCAGCTGGGCGAACGTCTTGGGGGCATCCGGCCGCGACCAGGCGACGCCGATGGCCGCGCCGATATCGAAATGGCGGCCGCCGATCTCGACCGGGTCGCGCAGGCTGGCCGACAGCGCGCGGGCAATCGGCAGGGCCTGGCTGGCATAGGCCTGGCCTGTGAGCGCGCAGGCGAATTCGTCGCCGCCGACGCGGGCGATATGCACGCCGTCCGGCAAGGCTGCGCGGAACTTGTCCGACACGATCCGGATGACCTCGTCACCGGCCTGGTGACCCGCCTTGTCATTGACGGCCTTGAAGCCGTTGAGGTCGATATAGATGACGGCCGCCTCGCCGCAGGCAGCGGCCTGCGTTGCGGTCTCGCCCTCGATGAAGCGGTTGAAGCCCAGCCGGTTGGGCAGTCCGCTCAGCGTGTCCGTCGTTGCGGCGCGCAGGGCACGGCGTTCATTGCGTTCCGCCCTGCGGCCCAGCTTGCGGGCGCGGTGAACGAGTATCTGCGCCCCGGCGAAGAAGACGATGATATAGGCCAGCAGGGGCAGGAAGCTGTAGCGCAGTGTCTCATTGCCCGGCCGCGAGGGCGTCCAGGACAATTGCGCCACGGCATGCCCGGAATTGTCCGTGATCGGCAGGCGGCTGCCCTGCTCCGGCGTTGTGTCCATCGGGATCAGCGAGACATCCTCGACGAGGAAGCGGGTCTGCATCTCGTTGACAAAGCTCTCGTCGAGCGCGGTGCCGATCACCAGGACCGGTCCCGTCAGCGGGTCGGTGGCAGCGCGGTCCTCATACTCGCCGACCAGGGTCACCGAGGCGAGGTAGGGCCGGCCGCGAACGGTGAGCATGTGCGAGCCGATGAAGCTTCCCTCGGCATAGGCGCGCGCAAGGTCGCTGCGCAGATTGTCGAGATCGTCCGGGGTGAGCAGGTGGTCCAGAGGGGTTTCGCCGCTGTCGCGGTGCCAGGAATAGGTGAGCGTGTCGTTCGCACGCGACATCACCACGAAGTCGAAACCGAGATGGTCCGAGAAGGACGATGCCATGCTGTCGCTGAGCACATCGACATCGCCGGCGTCCAGACGCTCGAGCGCGACCGACCACCAGCCATAATCGGCGACCCAGGTCTCGTTGTGATGGATTGTGGTCTGGATGCCGGCCGTCAGCAATTGCCGGTCGGTCTCGGCCGCGCCCCGATTGAGCGCGCCGACAAAGAAATAGATCACCAGTACGGACGCAATCAGGCTCACCAACGCCGCGACGTTGATATAGCGCGCCAATTGACTGTCGAGTGACCGATCCATCCCTGTCCGCCGGTTTTTTTGTCCGTTACCGGGCGAGCCTTGCACGGGATTCGTAAACACCCGGTCGATGGGGCTGCATCATCGCGCCTCAGAACGCAGAAAAGTGTCGCTATTCGGGTATTATCTTATAAGCCATGCGGCCGCCGGGTCAGTCCGGCTTGCGGTAGGCAAACTGGCCGACATCGATCCGGCCGGTCGTGAAACCGGCTTCGCAATAGGCCAGGTAGAAGCGCCAGATGCGGTCGAACCGGGCATCGAAGCCCAGGCCGGCGATATCCGGCCAGGCATCGCGATAGGCGTCATGCCATTCGGCCAGCGTGCGCGCATAGCTCGCACCGAACATGCAGGTATCGATCGGCACCAGGCCGGCACGATCGGCTTCTTCGCCCAGCCGCGAGGGCGGCGGCAGGATGCCGCCGGGGAAGACGTATTTCTGGATGAAGTCGACGGATTTGCTGTACTGGGCAAACAGGTCTTCGCGGATCGTGATGATCTGCAGCGCGGCCCGCCCGCCCGGCTTCAGGCAGGCTGCGACCTGGTCGAAATAGACCGGCCAGTTCTCCTCGCCGACCGCCTCGAACATCTCGATCGAGGCGATGGCGTCGAACTCTTCCGAGACGTCGCGATAATCCTGCAGGCGGATGTCCGCCTTGTGGGCGAGGCCGGCCTTGTCCAGGCGGGCGACGGCATAATCGTGCTGTTCGCGCGACAGGGTGAGCCCGGTGACATGACAGCCGAAATCGCGGATCGCCACTTCTGCAAACCCGCCCCAGCCGCAGCCGATCTCCAGCACGCGGTCGCCCGGCTTCAGGCCCAGCGTCTCGCAGATGCGGCGGTATTTGCGGGCCTGCGCCTCGGCCAGCGTGTCGCCGGCCGTGTCGAAAATGCCCGAGGAATAGGTCATGCTCCCGTCGAGCCAGCGCTCGTAGAAGCTGTTGCCGAGATCATAGTGGAAGGAGATGTTCCGCCGGCTGCCGCTGCGCGTATTGGCGTTCATCCAGTGCTGGATCTTGCCGATGATGCGGCTGGGGCCCTTGCCGGCGCGGGCCGCGCCGATGCCGTCGAGTTCGCCGGCCAGCGCCCGGAGCAGGCCCTGCAGGTCGGAGGTTTCCCATTCGCCATGGATATAGCCTTCGGAAAAGCCCAGCGTGCCGGATCCGGCAATGCGCAGGAGCGCGTTCCATTTTCGGATCGACCAGTCGGCCTTGTGGGCGGCGTCGGCGGGCCCGCATTCAAAGCGGTAACCGCCGGGCAGTTCGATGCGCAGACGGCTGTCCGTCAGGTCCGAGAGGGCTTGGCGCATCTTTTCGCGGGCATAGCGCTGCAGGCGGCTGGCCCGGCTTTCCAGCGTGTCGGCGGATTGCGTCGTATAGTCCATCACAGTCCCCTCGGCAGTGTGTCCGTACTCCCTCGGCGCGGCGCGTAGGTGCGCAGTCCCTTCAGGCGCAATCTTAACGCCTCGAACAGGATTCCGCCAACCGTCGCGAGAGTGTTCAGCGGCTGGGCAAGCTGGGCTTTCCAGAGAGAACGCGTCGTCAGCGCCTGCCGTTCCGCCTGCAGGATCGCGCCCATGATGCATGCTCCGTCGCGATAATGGCGGATGCCCAGACGCAGCATGTCGTCGTCGCGGTCGAGCCGGAAGCGGTACTCGCCCTCGACCGGATTGAAAGGCGAGACGAAGAAGGTCTTCTCGCAGGCAAAGCGCAGCGGTTTGGCCGTGTCGTCGGGCACGTCGAAGGCATAGACCTGACGGCCACCATGAAAATTCGCGACCTCGAACAGCACCGCGCCCAGCCGGTCGTCGGCCCTGTGGCAGAAATAGACCGACACCGGGTTGAACACGATGCCCAGCACGCGCGGAGCGGCGAGCAGCTGGATGCGGCCCGGTTCGAAATCGATACCGTTCTGCTGCAGCCGGCTGCGCACCCAGTCGCGCAGCGCGCCATGACCGCGGCCATGATCGGCCGCATGCTGGCTGACCGGCGCGAACCGGTCGAAGGCAAAGCCGGCAATGCCCCGGTCATTGCGGGCCGCGCCATCGATATCCGTCAGCAGCGACACCATCCGGTAGCGCAGGCTGTGGCGGCGCGGATGGTGCCGCATATGCCCGACATCGCCGGTGTAGAGAGAGGCGGGAAGCGGTTTCATTCCGCAGCAACGGCCAGGGCGGGCTGAACCGGTGCGGGCGCCTGCGTCCAGGGGATGCGGGTATCGCCGTCGGTGCAGGTCCAGGGCCGGCCCGGCGCACCGAGCGCTTCGGCGACGGCGAGCCCGGATTGCAGCCCGTCCTCGTGGAAGCCCGCTCCCAGCCAGGCACCGCAATACCAGGTGCGCCGATGCCCCTGCAGCGCACCGAACTGCGCCTGCGCCGCGATCGCGGCCGCATCGAAGACCGGATGGTCGTACTGGTCCGTGTGCAGCACCTGGGCGGGATCGGGCGCGACTTCCGGATTGAGCGTGACGAGGACCGGGGTCCGCGTCGGCAGCGGTTGCAGCGCATTCATCCAGTAGGTCAGGCTGATCCTTGCCGCGCTGTCGTCCGTGCGCGCGGACTCGAGATAATTCCAGCTGGCCCAGGCCGGGCGGCGGCGGGGCAGGAGGCGGGTATCGGTGTGCAGGACCGCGGTATTGGGCCGGTAGCGGATCGCGCCGAGCAATTGCCGCTCCACCGGGTCCGGCGCGTCGATGAGGGCGAGGGCCTGGTCGCTGTGACAGGCCAGCACAATCTGGTCGAACCGGCTTTCATCAGTATCGGTGCGGACAGTGACCTGGGCGCCTGAGCGGTCGATCTGGCGCACCGGCGCGGACAGGCGCACGCGGCCCTTGATGGCACCGGCCAGCCGCTCGACATAGCGATGGCTGCCGCCGGTGACGGTGCGCCATTGCGGCCGGTCGGACAGTTGCAGCAGGCCGTGATTGGTGAAAAATTCGAAGAAGGCGCGCGCCGGATACGCCCGCATCTGGTCGACGGGCGAGGACCAGATCGCGGCGCACATCGGCAGGATGTGATCCTCGCGGAACGTGCTGGAATACCCTTCCGCCCGGAGGAAATCGTCGAGCGAGCGAACCTCTCCGGCGTGATCGCCGCGCCGGGCATGATCGTGCAGGCGCAGGATGTCGCGGATCATGCGCCACATGCGCGGCCGGACCAGATTGCGCTTCTGGGCAAACAGCCCGTCCGGATTGGACGAGTATTCGAACCGGCCGCCATCCAGCGAGGCCGCGAAGGACATGCTGCTCAGGGCCGTCTCGACATCGAAATAGTCCAGCAGCGGCGTGAAATTGGGATAGTTGCGCGGATTGAAGACGATGAAGCCGGTGTCCACATCGACGCGCTCACCGTCGATCTGGGCGCGGACGGTATTCGCGTGACCGCCGAGCCGGGGCGCGGCTTCATACAGGGTGACATCATGGACCAGCGACAGGCGCCAGGCGGCCGCGAGCCCGGCGATGCCGGAACCGATGACGGCGATTTTCTGTCCGCGCGAGTGAGTCATGCAAAGCCCTGTCCCTTGACGGCCGGACGTTCGGCCATTTCCGGGGTTTACGCGGCGGGCGCGGCAGCGGATCACTGACATGCGCGCAGGCGGTCAGTGATCCGTCAGGGCGGTGCAATCGTAATCCGAAGCATGTACGCTGCCCTTCACACCCCGCCCGCAAGGGCCAGACGCGAAACGGTCGAGACCGGGAAGGCACGCATGACGCAGGATACCGACCGCCGTCGGTCCATCTCCGACGCGGCTCGGCTGGCCGGCCTGCTGGAACTGGTCGGACGGAAGCGTGATGCGCAGGCCTTCCGGGCACTGTTCGATCATTTCGCGCCTCGTATTCGCAGCTTCCTGATGAAACGGCGGGTTTCTTCGGCTCTTGCCGACGACCTGACCCAGGATGTGATGCTGGCGATCTGGCGGCGTGCATCGAGCTTTGACGCAGCGAAGGCCTCGGCGGCGACGTGGATCTACACGATCGCGCGGAATGCGCACATCGATCACTACCGCAAGGCGGTTCGCGCCCGGAAGATCGATGAGCACGATCCGCACTTCCAGCCGCCGGACCAGCCCTTGCCCGACGACTTGTACGAGCGGGCCGAGGCTGGTCAAAGCGTTACCGGTGCCCTTTCGGGGCTGCCGGACGATCAGCGCCTTGTGCTGGAACTGGCCTTCACCGAAGGCCTCTCGCACAGCGAGATTGCCGAGCGGCTGGACCTGCCCCTGGGAACCGTGAAGTCCCGCGTCAGGCTGGCCATGAACAAAATGAGACAAGGTCTTGGAGAATGGAAATGACCCAGCGCGGTCATGTGTTGGATGACAGCTGGTATCTCGACTACGCCGCGGGGACGCTTGGAACCGAGGCGCAGGACGTGATGATGGCATCGCATGTGGAATTGTCGGACGAGGCCCGTGGCCGCGTCGCTGCGCTTGAAACGCTCGGCGGCGCCATGCTCGACGCATCGGACGGCGAAGCGCCGCTTGGCTTCAGCGTCGAGGATATCCTGCGGCGTGCCGGAGGTGAGGCGGAAGAAGACCTGACGGCGGCACCGGCGACAGCGGCGCCGGCCGCAGATGACAGCCTGTGCCTGCCGCAGGCGTTGCAGGACTATCTGGTCCGCACCGGCACGCCGGTGCGCTGGGGCTTCCTTGGCCCCGGCATGCGCAAGGCGATCCTGTGGCGCGGCGAGCATGGCGAGCGTCTGTGGTTGCTGCGCGCCCAGCCGGGCGTCGCGATCCCGCATCACGGGCACAACGGTTCCGAACTCACCCTCGTTCTCAAGGGCAGTTTCTGGGATGGCGAGCAGGAGTATCGCCCCGGCGATGTCGAGGAGGCGCACCCCGGCGTCGAGCACGATATCCGTATCGATGAGGGCGGCGAGTGCATCTGTCTCGCGCTGACCGAAGGCAAGCTGAAATTCGAGAGCCCCGTGCTGCGCGCTTTCCAGGTCTTCACCGGGCTCTGACGGCCGGGCGGCACTGCGCTGCAGTTGTCCCCGGACATCAAGCGGGTATGCTGCGTTTGCGCTACCATCCGGTCAGCGATTGGACGCGAGAGCCGGTACCCGACACGATGACTGTGAAAACGCGGGCCAACAAGCAATTCGGTGCCACGATCAAGGATGTGGCGCAAAGTGCGGGCGTGTCGGCGATGACCGTCTCGCGGGTGCTGAACGGGGAAGCCAATGTGCGCCCGGAGACCCGCGAGCGGGTCCAGGCGGCCATCCGCGATCTGCGCTACCGGCCCAACCTGTCCGCACGAAACCTGGCCCGCGCGAACACCTGGTTCATCGGTCTGCTCTACGACAATCCCGGCGCCGGCTCTGTCTCCGAACTGCTGATCGGGGCGCTGAAACGGTGCCGTGAGGCTGGCTATCATCTTGTGGTCGAGACGTGCGGCACCAGCGAAGACGACTGGGCACGCACGGTCGAAGCCATGCTTGAGAGAGGCGGGTCTGACGGGCTGATCCTGCCGCCACCTGTCTGCAATCATGCCGGTGTGCTGGCGGCGATCGAGGCGGCCGGTCTGCCCTTCATCCGCATCGCACCGGACGAGGCCGGCGATCACGGGCCTGCCGTCACCACGGACGACCGGGCTGCAGCCCGCAACATGACCGCGCACCTGATCGAGCAGGGTCATCGCCGGATCGGCTTTATCGGCGGTCCGGACGGGCAGCGTGCGAGCCGTGAGCGCCATGCGGGTTATCGCGACGCACTCATGGCGGCCGGCCTGGACGTCGATCCCGCACTCATTGTGCCGGGCGAATTCACCTACCGCTCCGGCCTCAGGGCGGCCGAGCGATTGCTCGACCTGTCGCCCCGGCCGACGGCGATCTTTGCCGCCAATGACGACATGGCCGTGGCGGTGATCGCCCAGGCGCATCGCCTGGCGCTCGATCTGCCGGGTGAGCTGAGCGTTGCCGGCTTCGGCGATACCCACAGCGCCACAGCGGTCTGGCCGCAGCTGACGACGGTTCGCCAGCCGGTTTCGCGCATGGCGGCGGCGGCCGTCGGAATGCTCGCCGGCCGGCTGGATGCGGCTCGGGCGGGAGAGGAATGCGGCGATGCCGGGCCGCACGAAGTCGGGTCCGAGATCATCGTGCGGGAATCCGTCGCGCCGCCCGCCAGCGCCGGTTAGGCGCTCGCCGCTTGCCGGCATGCTGGAGTGGTGACTAAAGTCGCGCCCCTTGCGGGGATTCCATCGCGGAGCGAACCATGTCCGACTGGCGCAACAAGCCGGAAATCGATAGCGCAGCCGTCCAGGCGCTGGTCAGCGCGGTCGGCGAATCGGTGTTTCGCGACATGAGCGTGCAATTTGCCGCAGACCTGCGGCGGCTGGTGGATACCTACTGGGCCGCCATGGACCGCGGCGAGCGCCCGGATGCCCACGCCACCGCTCATGCCCTGAAGGGCGCGGCCGCCAATATCGGGCTCACCCGGCTGGCGGCAGTGGCCGCGGCGCTCGAACAGGACGACAATGCCGCCCGTGATGCGCTCAATGCCGAGCTGGAGGTGGCCCTGACCCGCCTGACTGAAGCGGTCTGACGAGCGCCCGCCGCTGGGGCGGGCCGGGGAGTGACGATGGAATACAGATCCGAATTCACCGGTAATCCGGTCCTGGTCGCGATCGAAGGTGTTCTCACCTTTGACGATCACGAACGCTTCCGCGAACTCGTCGGCACGCTCGCCGATCAGGTTCCCGGCCCGGTGGTCTTTGACCTGTCCGGTCTGACCATGATCGACTCGGCCGGTATCGGCATGCTGATCATGGCCAATGACCGCATCGTCAAGCGCGGTGGCGGTCTGCGCCTGCGCGGTGTTTCCGGGCAGGTTGCCAAGGTTGTCGAGCTTTCCAGGATCGAGCAGCTGATCCCGATCGACTGAGGCGCGGATGGACCTCGCACACTCCCAGTCCGAGCATGACGACCCGGCGCGTGACCGGATCCTCATTGTCGACGACCAGGCGTCGTCGCGCCTGCTGATCGGATCGGTACTGGACGCGGCGGGCTATACCTGTCTCGCCTATGCCGGTGACGGGGTCGAGGCGATCGAATGGCTCGCGGCCAACACGGCTGACATCGTCATCCTGGATATCCGCATGCCGCGCATGGACGGGTTCGAGGTGTGCCGCGAAATCCGCGGCCGGCTGGCGCTCGATCTTCCGATCCTGGTGCAGACCGGCATCCAGGAGGCGGACTGCCGGGTCGACGCCTTCAAGGTCGGCGCGTCCGACATCGTCTCCAAACCGCTCAATCCCGGCGAACTGGTCTCCCGCGTGCGGCTGCATCTGGAACGCCGCCGCATGATCGGCCGGCTGCAGCGCTATCAGGACCGGATGGAGGACGAGCTGCGCGCGGCCCAGTCCATGCAGCTGGCGCTTCTGCCCGGACCGGAGGATGTCGCCGCAATCCTGCATCCGCGCGGTGCCGCGATGACCGCTTTCTACCGGGCTTCTCACATGCTGGGCGGCGATCTCTGGCAGGTCTTTCCGGTGGACGAAACCCGGTTCGGTGTCTTCATGGTCGACCTGTCCGGGCATGGCGTGTCGGCCGCGATCAACGCTTTCCGGGTCAACATGATTACGGCCGGACTGGTTCGCGAGCGGGCCGATCCGGACCGGTGGCTGACCGCGCTGAACCGGGCACTCGTGCCGATCCTGCCGGTCGAGCATTTCGCGACCGCCTTTTACGCCGTCATCGACCCGGCCGCGGGCGAGATGCGCTATGCCGTGGCCGGTGCCCCGCCGCCCCTGATCCTGCGTGGCGATGGCCACTGGGATGAATTGTCCGGACGCGGCCTGATCCTGGGCTGCCTGGCCGATGCGGAATATGAGTGCTTTTCGGCACAGCTGGGACCGCAGGACCGGCTGTTCGCCTACAGCGACGCGCTGTACGAGAACTTCGAGAATCCCGAAGCCAGTCTCGGGGCCGGGGATATCGCCATGGCCGTGCAGGCCGAGGCAGCCGCCGGCAGCGATGCCTTCGCGGCCCGGCTGCTGACACGTCTTTTCGGCCGGCCCGATGCCGAATTCCGCGACGACCTGACCTTCCTGCTGATCGGACTGAATGCCCCATGAAACACCGCGAAGACCTGATCTGGATGATGGTGTCCGACGGCCCGCTGGCGCGCCGCCTGGGCGACTATCTGCAGGACGAGCCGCGCGGTGTGCTGGTCGGCGAGACCGCCCTGCCGGAGCGCGGCGAGATCGGTGTGGTGATTGCCGATGATGCGCATCTGGGGGCCCTCAAGGCCGCTCGGCTGCGGGCCGGCGAGGCGATGCAGTCCATCTTCCTGACCGAACGGACAGACAGCCAGGTCCAGGCCGATTTCGTGCTGTCGCGCGATACCGATTTCGGGTCGGTGAAGTCGGTCTTCGAGGCCGCCTGCGATTATCGCGACCAGGTGCTGGAATTGCAGGCCGATGTGGCGCGCCGAAAATCGGCCATCGGCACGATCATGAGCGGGCAGTTCGTCTTCCGCACGCTGGACGAGGCGCGCAACCTGTCGACCATGCTGGCGCTGGCCTGTCCCAATTCCGATGCCGTGGTGGTCGGTCTCCAGGAATTGCTGGTCAATGCGGTCGAGCACGGCAATCTGGAGATATCCGGCGCACAGAAGCGCGACCTGCTGATCGCCGGGACCTGGCGCGAGGAGGTCGAGCGGCGGTTGGCCGACCCGGCCTATGCCCAGCGGCGGGTCATCGTCACCTTCCAGCGCGGCGCGCGGATGATCGCCTTCACCATCCAGGACGAGGGCGAGGGGTTCGATCACGAGGCGTTCCTGAAGGGGCCGCCGGCCGGCGCAGGCTATCGCGGCCGCGGGATCACGCTGGCGCGCACGCTGTCCTTCTCCTCGCTGACCTATATGGGCTCGGGCAGTGTGGTCGAGGCGGTGATCCTGCTGGACAGGCAGGCGGGCTGAACGCCGCTGCGCCGACTTGAAACTTTCATTGGTCATTCCCGGTCGTATTCGATAGGCCTGCGCGACCTGGAGCAGGGCCGTTTCCGGCGGAATCGTCCCTGCTCCGGAATCTTGAGCGGTCGCGTGATCGAACGGTGAACCGGTTTCCGTTTCACCGGATCACGCTCCAGCGGAACGAGGTCACGACGTGCGTATCAAATCCTTCGGCCCGGCGGTTGTCCTGGGCGTCTTCCTGGCCGGTGCCGCGAGCGCCGCAACCCTTCAGGACACCGGCAGCGACAGCGATAACTGGCAGCGCGCCCGCGCCGAGCTGGACCGCCGCATGGCGATCGACGTCCGTCCGCAACAGGCCCGCAATGTCATCCTCTTCATCGCCGACGGGATGAGCATTCCGACCATTTCCGCCGCGCGGATCTATGGCGGCGAGCAGGCCGGCGATGGCGAGACTCACACCCTCTCCTTCGAGGGCTTCCCCAGCACCGCCCTGGTGCGCACCTACAATGCCGACGCCCAGGTCGCCGACAGTGCCAGTACGGCAACGGCGCTGGTGACCGGCCACAAGACGCGTTCCGGCGCGGTCAGTGTGCGGGCCGACCAGTTCCTCGATGCCTGCGCGCCCGATGCCGACCTGCCGCCGACCCTGGTCGAGCTGGCCGAGCGCCGCGGTCTTGCCACCGGCATCGTCTCGACCGCCCGCCTGACCCACGCCACGCCGGCCACGCTTTATGCGCACAGCCTGATCCGCTCCTGGGAAGCCGACAGCGATATGCGGCCGGAAGGCGTTTCTGCGGGCTGTGTCGACATCGCCGCGCAATTGCTGGCCTTCGACGAGGGCGACGGTATCGAGCTGGCGCTGGGCGGCGGCCGGGCCCGCTTCCTGCCTGAAGCCGAGGGCGGCGTGCGCGCCGACGGGCGCAATCTGATCGCGGAATGGCAGGCGAACGACCGCGTTGCCGTGACCGACGCCGCCGGTTTCCGGGCGCTCGATCCGGCCGCCGGTGCGCCGGTTCTGGGTCTCTTCACCGACAGTCACATGGCCTATGAGGCCGATCGCAGCGAGGCCGACGAGCCCTCCCTGGCGGAAATGACCGCCTTCGCCATCGACCGCCTGTCGCAGAATGAGGACGGTTATGTACTGATGGTCGAGGCCGGCCGGGTCGATCACGCCCACCATGTCACCAATGCCTATCGCGCCCTGACCGACATGCAGGCTTTCGATGCCGCCATCGCGACGGCGCTGGAACGGGTCGATCTGGACGAGACGCTGATCCTGGTCACCGCCGATCACGGCCACACCATGACCTTTTCCGGCTATCCCGCCCGCGGCAATCCCATTCTCGGCCTGGTGCGCCGGGGGAATCCGTACGAGCCGGGCTCCGAGCCGCGGCTGACGCTGGACGAGACTGGCCGCCCCTACACCACGCTGGGCTATCAGAACGGCCCCAATGTGCGCGCCCATGAGGGCGAGCCGCTGGACGACGAGACCGTGCTGGCGCCGGATTATCGCCAGGAAACCGCGGTGGAACTGTCCGACGAGACCCATTCCGGGGCCGATGTGGCGCTCTACGCCAATGGCCCGCGGGCACACTGGTTCGGCGGCTCGATCGAGCAGAACACGGTCTTCCACCTGATCTCGGCCGCGCTCGGCTGGCAGCCGGACGAGAACGAAAACGGGGACGAAACGGCGGGCGAATAAAATTACGCGTTCAGCTGTGGTTCAGTGCCAGAATTGTCTAAACTGGGGTCACGCTACCGGATGGGACGGCACACGGGAGGCCGGGCCGGCGGCTCGAAAAGGGGATCCGTCATGCAATTTCGTTGTCTTGCCGCCGCTGCGGCTGTCCTGGCCTGCGCCGCTCCGGCCATCGCCCAGGATTTTTCCGCGCCGCCCACCTATGGCAGCGTCAATCTGAACTCCGGTTTCACGCCGGACCCCTACACCGTGCGCATCACCTCCGGCGGTGCGCGCTCGGCCGCCAATGTGTCCTCCTCCTGCCGCGGCTGGATCGCCAATGCGCCGGACTATTCGGTCTACTACACCGCCGGCAGCGTGTTCGACCTGACCATCGGCGCCACCTCCAGCTCGGACACGACGCTCGTCGTCAACGGGCCCAGCGGCAACTGGTATTGCGACGATGACAGCGGCGAAGGGCTCAATCCGAGCATGACCTTCTCCAACCCGCAGTCCGGCCGCTACGACATCTGGGTCGGCTCCTACAGCCAGGGCGATTATGCCGACGCCGTTCTCGCCATCTCCGAACTCGGCGGCTCCGGCGGCAGCTATAATGGCGGCGGCAACAGCTATGGCGGGATCGATTATTCCCTGCCGGCCAATTTCGGCAGCGCCAATCTGCGCGCCGGCTTCACGCCCGACCCCTATCGCGTCGACATCGTCTCCGGCGGCGCCTACCGCGCCTCGGACGTGCGCAGCGGCTGTGCCGGCTGGGTCTCCGCCGCGCCGGACTTCGAGCTGCGCTACACGGCCGGCTCCTCCCTGCCGCTGATCCTGTCGGCGGCCTCCGGTTCGGACACGACCATCCTGGTCAACGACCCGAACGGCAACTGGCACTGCAATGATGATGGCGGCAACAGCGGTCTCAACCCGGCCCTGACCTTCCACAATCCGGCCTCGGGCACCTATGACATCTGGATCGGTTCCTACCGCCAGGGCGAGAATGCCAACGCCTCGCTGTCGATCTCGGAACTCTACAGCGAATAGGCCGTCCTAGCTGACACCAGAACATGAAGGGCCGTCCGGACAATCCGGGCGGCCCTTTTTCTGTCTGCTTTCTTGTCTGGCGCCGGGCTTTCACGCTACAGCTTGTGAACGCTGTTCATGGGAGGGACGGGGCATGACACGGATCATTCTGGGCGCGATCGCCATCCTGCTGGCGGTGGCTGCCGGCCTCTTCTTCTACGTCATCCCCGTGCGCATCGATGCCGGGCGCAATCTCGTCCTGCCGCACGAACCCTATGACATCTCCGCCGGGGCGCAGGCCCTGCACGCCACGCTCGACGTCGCCGACCTGCACTCCGACATGCTCCTGTGGATGCGCGATCCGGCACAGCGCAATGATCGCGGCCATACCGACCTGCCGCGCCTGCGCGAGGGGCGGGTGGCGCTGCAGGTCTTCGCCAGCGTCACCAAGACGCCGTCCTCGATGAATTACGAGGAAAACTCGGCCGACAGCGACAATATCACCCCGCTCGCCATCGCCCAGCGCTGGCCGGTCGACACCTGGGGCTCGATCCGCAATCGCGCGCTCTACCATGCCGACCGTCTCAACCGCCTGGCCGAGAATGACGACGCCTTCACCGTCATCCGCACGCGCGGCGATCTCGATGCGGTCCTCGCCGCCCGGCAAAGCGATCCGATGGCGATGGGCGGCCTGCTCGCCACGGAAGGCGCGCACCCGCTGGAAGGCGATCTGGCCAATATCGAACCGCTCTGGGAGGCCGGCTACCGGCTGATCGGCCTGCAGCATTTCTTCGACAATGAGCTGGGCGGATCGCTGCACGGCGTCTCCGGCGCGGGTCTCACCGATTTCGGCCGCGAAGCCGTCGCCGCCATGCTCGAGCGCGGCCTGATCATCGATGTCGCCCATTCCTCGCCCGCCGTGGTGGCCGAGGTTCTGGCGATGACCGACCGGCCGCTCGTGGTCTCCCATACCGGCATTCACGGCCATTGCCCGGTCACCCGAAACATTCCCGACGGGCTGATGCGCGCCATCGCCGCGGAAGGCGGGCTGATCGGCATCGGTTTCTGGGAAGATGTGACCTGCGATGACAGCCCGTCCGGCGTCGCCGACACCATAATCGCCGCCATCGACCTGGTCGGCCTCGACCATGTCGCCCTCGGCTCCGATTATGACGGCACCATCACCACCACATTCGACGCCTCCGAATACGCCGTCCTCACCGACCGCCTGCTCGCGGCCGGCCTGAGCGAGGACGATGTGCGCCAGGTGATGGGCGGCAATGCGATCCGGTTTTTCCGGGAGCAGCTGCCGGAATAGAAACTGCGCGCTGACGCGCTGCGCGGCGCTTTGCGCCGCCCCCTCAGTCCGCTTCGCGGACAGCTCCCCCGCAAGCGGGGCGAGCCCTTTTTTTCAGGCTTCCCCTGCGTGAGCGGGGGAAGTGGCCGAGCCCGGCCTTGTGCCGGGTGAGGTCGAAGGGGGCCGGTAACCCCCTAAGCCGCCACAGCCTCCGCCTCCAGCCGCTCCACCAGCTTAACCCCGGCGCCCGAACACGTCAGATCTCCGCCGATATCGCCGGTCCATTCGCCGGCCTCGTGCATGGCGTTGACCGCCTTGCGGATGCGGGCGGCGGCGTCGGTTTCGCCCAAGGATTCCAGCAATTGCGCGGCGGCTTCGATGGCGCCGAACGGGTTGGCCTTGTCCTGGCCGGCAATGTCGGGGGCCGAGCCGTGGATGGGTTCGAAAATGCCGGGACGGGCCTCGCCCAGCGAGGCGGAGCCCAGAAGGCCGATCGAGCCGGGCAGCATGGAGGCCTCGTCGGACAGGATGTCGCCGAACATGTTCTCGGTGACGATGACGTCGAAGCTGGCCGGCGCGCGCAGGAGGTGCATCGCCGCGGCGTCGACATACATGTGGTCGAGGGCGATATCGGGATAGTCGCGCGCGCCCATCTCCGAGACGGTCTCGCGCCACAGGCGGCTGGTTTCCAGCACATTGGCCTTGTCGACCGAGGTGAGACGGCCGCGCCGCAGGCGGGCCTGTTCGAAGGCGACGCGGGCGACGCGGGCGATCTCCGCGCGGCTGTAGGTGCAGGTGTCGGAGGCCTGGCTGTCCGTGCGCTCGCGCAGGCCGAAATAGATGCCGCCGGTCAGCTCGCGCACGATCAGCAGGTCCGTCCCCGCTACGAGGTCGGCTCGCAGCGGGGACTTGTCCGCCAGCGCGGGGTGCACGCTGGCAGGTCTCAGATTGGCATAGACGCCGAGCGCCTTGCGCAGGGCCAGAAGGCCGGCTTCGGGGCGCGAGGGGGCCTGGTCCCATTTGGGTCCGCCCACTGCGCCGAGGAAGACCGCGTCGGCGGCCTGGCAGGCGGCCAGGGTCTCGTCGGTCAGGGGTTCGCCAGAACGGTCGATCGAGGCGCCGCCGAAAGCGTGCTCCTCGAACTGCACCGAGAAGCCGGACAGGGCGGCAGCCCGTTCGATGACGGCGCGGGCGACGCGGGTGATTTCCGGGCCGATCCCGTCACCGGGCAGAAGGACGATGCGATAGGTCATGCGGTCTGTGTCTCGTAAGCGGTGATGGCGTCTTCGTTGGCGGTGAGGAAGCCGAGCGGGTCGGTGCCTTCCATCAGGCAGTGCCGGGCGAAAGGCTCGATCGTGAAGTCGAAACCGGGCCCATTGCCCATCTCGACGCGCTGGGCGGCAAGATCGACGGTGATCTCGACGTCTGGATGGGCGAGCAGCCAGTCATGGGCCTCTTTCGGGGCGAGGATGGGCAGGAGGCCGTTCCGGGCCGCGTTGGAGCGGAAGATGTCGGCGATCTCCGAAGAGATGACGGCGCGGAAGCCGAAATCGTGCAGCGCCCAGGGCGCATGCTCGCGCGAGGAGCCGCAGCCGAAATTGCGCCCCGCCACGAGGATGCGGTGGGTGGCCGTGTCCAGCGCGTTGAGGGCGACGGTCTCCAGCGGCTTGCCGTCACTGTCATAGCGCCAGTCGTGGAAGGCCTTGTCGCCCAGCCCGTCGCGCGAGGTCGTGGTGAGGAAGCGCGCCGGGATGATCTGGTCGGTGTCGATATCCTCCTGGTCGATCACGAATGTGCGGCTGGTCAGCGTGGTGAAGCGTTCAGGCATGGGCGGGCTCCATCAGCGTCGCCGGATCGATGACATGGCCGGCGATGGCGGCCGCGGCGGCCGTGGCCGGGCTGGCCAGCACGGTGCGCGCGCCGGGCCCCTGGCGGCCCTCGAAATTGCGGTTGGAGGTGGAGACGATCAGCTGGCCCGGCTCACCCCTGTCGCCATTCATGGCGATGCACATGGAACAGCCCGGCTGGCGCCATTCCGCGCCGGCCTCGATGAAGATCCGGTCCAGCCCTTCCGCCTCGGCCTGCTGGCGCACGGCGACCGAGCCGGGCACGATCAGCGTCCGCACCCCGTCCGCCACCCGGCGTCCGCTCATGATCGCGGCGGCGGCGCGCAGATCGGTGATGCGCGAATTGGTGCACGAGCCGATGAAGACCTGGTCGACCTTCGCGCCGGAAACCGGCTTGCCCGCCTCGAACTGCATATAGCCCAGCGCGCGGGCATGGGAGGCCGACCGTGCGGCCGGAACCGGGGCGTCGACGGCGATACCGGTATCCGGTGCCGTGCCCCAGGTCACCATGGGCCGGATCTGCGTCGCATCGATCACGACCTCACGGTCGAAGTGCGCGCCCGGATCGGAGCGGAAATGTGACCAGCGTGTCACCGCCATGTCCCACTTATCGGGGTCTGACGGCACATGTTCGCGACCCTTAAGCCACGCAAATGTGGTCTCGTCGGCGGCAATCATGCCGGCCCGTGCGCCCGCCTCGATCGACATGTTGCAGACCGTCATCCGGCCCTCCATGTCGAGCGCCTCGATCGCCTCGCCGGCATATTCGATCACGCATCCCGTACCGCCATCCACACCGATCTCGGCGATCACGGCGAGGATGATATCCTTGGCCGAAACGCCCGGCGCCGTGGGGCCGTCCAGCGTGATGCGCATCGATTTCGGCTTGCGCTGCAACAGGCATTGCGTCGCCAGCACATGGCCGACTTCCGTCGTGCCGATCCCAAAGGCCAGCGCTCCGAAAGCGCCATGGGTGGCGGTATGGCTGTCACCGCACACAATCGTCATGCCCGGCTGGGTCGCCCCCAGTTCCGGCCCGATCACATGCACCACACCGCGATGCTCGCTGTCCCAGCCATGCAGGGTAATCCCGTGCGCGGACGCATTCGCCTGCAGGGTCTCGACCTGCTTGCGAGCGGCCTCGGTGGCATAGGGCGGGGTCTCGCCGGGGGCGAAATCCAGCGTCGGCGTGGAGTGGTCGATTGTCGCCAGGGTGCGGTCGGGCCGGCGCACCTTGAGGCCGCGCCCGTCCAGTACCGCAAAGGCCTGGGGCGAGGTGACCTCGTGCACCAGGTGCAGGTCGACATAGAGCATGGCCGGCGTGTCGGCCGTCTCCGCCCTGACCAGGTGGGCGTCCCAGACCTTCTCGAACAGGGATCGCGGACGCCCGCTATCAGGCGACATGCTGGACCTCCATCGGATTGTCCTGCACCGGCTGCAGCCAGCCGTGATGATCCGGGGTCTCGCCGGTGAACAGGCCGAAGAAGCGCTCCTGCATCTTTTCCGCGACCGGGCCACGGCCGCCGCAGCGCACGATATGGCCGTCGACCGAGCGCACCGGCGTGATCTCGGCGGCGGTGCCGGTGAAGAAGATCTCGTCGGCGACATAGAGGCTTTCGCGCGACAGGGTCTGCTCGCGCACGTCATAGCCTTCCGCCTCGGCCAGCTTGATCACGCTGTCACGGGTCAGGCCGGACAGGATGGAGGCCGAGGTCGGCGGCGTGCGGATGATGCCGTCGGAGACGACGAAGATGTTCTCGCCGGCGCCTTCGGACACCAGGCCGTTGACGTCCAGGCCGATGCCTTCGTCGAAGCCGCGCGAATGGGCTTCATGGCTGATCAGCACGGAAGAGAGGTAATTGCCGCCGGCCTTGGCGCCGGTCGGGATGGTGTTGGGCGCAGCCCGGTTCCAGCTGGAGATGCAGCAATTCACGCCCTTGGACAGGGCTTCCTCGCCCAGATAGGCGCCCCAGGGGAAGGCCGCTATGCAGACATCGATACTGGTGTCCTTGCCGGGCAGGACGCCGATCCCGCCATAGCCGAAATAGGCGATCGGCCGGATATAGGCGTTCTTGAGATGATTGGCGCGCACCGCCATGCGGCAGGCGGCCTCGATCTCCTCCTGGGTGTAGGGGATCGGCATGTGATAGACGCGCGCGGAATCGAACAGGCGCCGGATGTGGTCGGTGAGCCGGAAGATCACCGGGCCGGACGGCGTGTCGTAACAGCGGATGCCCTCGAACACCGAGGTGCCGTAATGCAGGGCGTGGCTCAGCACATGGGTCTGGGCTTCGTGCCAGTCGATGAGTTCGCCATTGCGCCAGATGAAGTCGGTTTCGGAAATAGCCATGGTCTTGGTGTCCTGATCAGACGGCGTGTGCCGGTGTGGGTTGGTTGGCCTCGGCCCGGTCGTAGGCTTCGCCGCGATCGAGGGTGAACAGAAGGGCGTCGATGGCTGCGGTTACGATGTCCGGCCCGCGGGCCCGGCCGGAGAAGCGGCGGCCGTCGATCTCGACCTCGATATCGGCCACGAATTCGCGGCCCGTGCCATTGGCCCGCATGCGGGTTTCCAGGCTGATGACATCGACATCGGTGCCGGTGATCCGCTGGACGGCCGCAAAGGCCGCGGCAACCGGTCCGTCGCCCGAGGCGATGTCGGAGATGCGGCCCCGCACGGGGTGTTCCAGCTCTATACGGGCAAACTGCTTGGGCTTGCGGCCGGCCGTGGTGCGCAGCTCGGTGCGCAGTACCGTCCATTGCGAACCGGAGGCCGAATAGCCCTCCATCATCGCAACCAGATCGGCATCATTGATCTCGCCATGCAGGTCGGCCGCAGTCTTGAACTGGGCGAAGATCTCGTTCAGCCGTTCCGGATCGGGCTGGTAGCCCAGCTTGGCCAGGCGCTGCGACAGGGCGTGCTTGCCCGAATGCTTGCCCAGCACCAGCGAGGAGCCGGGAACGCCGACGCTCTCCGGGGTCATGATCTCGTAGGTGCGCCGGTCGGCGATCATGCCGTGCTGGTGAATGCCGGCCTCGTGGGCGAAGGCATTCTTGCCGACGATGGCCTTGTTGGGTGCCACAGCCGTCCCCGTCATGCGGGACAGGCGCTGGCTGGCGGCCCAGATCTGCGTCGCATCGGCATGGCTGACGGCGGGGAAGATGTCGGCCCGCACCTGCAGCGCCATGACGATTTCCTCGAGCGAGCAATTGCCGGCCCGCTCGCCGATGCCGTTGATGGCACACTCGACCTGGCGCGCGCCGGCTTTCACGGCAGCCAGCGAGTTGGCGACGGCGAGGCCCAGATCATTGTGGCAATGAGCCGAGAAGATCACATGGTCCGGCCGTTCCACCTTCGCCACCAGGTCGGCAAAGACGCGATAGATCTCGTCCGGTTCGGAATACCCCACCGTATCGGGCACGTTCAGCACGTCGGCGCCGTTCCCGGCGGCACAGCTCAGGGCCTCAATGAGGAATTCCGGTTCCGTGCGCAGCGCGTCCTCGGCCGAGAACTCGATCTCGTCGAACCGGCCGGCTGCGTGTTTCAGGCAGCGCTCGACGGTCTGGATCACCTCGCGGCGCGACAGGCGCAGCTTGGCTTCGCGGTGGATCGGGCTGGTGGCGATGAAGACGTGCAGCCGGCTGCGCTGCGCTGGTTCCAGCGCATAGGCCGCGGCGTCGATATCCTTCTCCGTCGCACGGGCCAGCGAGCAGATCGTCGGACCGCGGACCTCGCTGGCGATCAGGCGGATGGCTTCAGCATCGCCCGGCGATGCCGCGGCAAAGCCGGCTTCCATCGTGTCGACCCGCAGATTGGCCAGGAGATGTGCCATCTCCAGCTTCTCTGGCGCAGTCATGGAGAAGCCGGGGGCCTGTTCGCCGTCGCGCAGCGTCGTGTCGAAAATGTGCAGCCGTTCTGGCTGGCTGCTGGGTACGGGGCTCAATTTCGGGGCGGACATGCCTGTCTCCAGTGATATGAGGCGTGAGCCGCTTCGGCGGCCGCAATTTCAGGGGTGAAGACGGCGCGTACATCCATCAGGCGTCCGATCTGGCGGATCAGCACATCCAGCTGGCGCGCCGCATCGCGCGGCGTCACCTGCAGGGTGATGGTGGACTGGCCTTCACGCGCTTCGCTCTTGTCCAGCGTGCCGATCGTGTAGCCACGGCGCTCGACAAGTCCGATGAGGCGCATCAGGGCGCCTTCGGCTTCGGCAAGTTCGATGATGAGCGTGTTGAGCATGATCAGTCCTCCATCATGTCGGCATTGGATGCGCCCGGCGGCACCAGCGGCCAGACGTTTTCACGCGGGTCGATCAGCACATGGGCCAAGATCGGGCCGCGCGCGTTCAGCAAACGGTCGATTGCGCCGGGAACCTCGTCCCGGCTGTGAACCGTGAAGGCTTCGATGCCGAAGGCGTGCGCCACCTCGGCGAAATCCGGATTGTCGTAGAGATCGATCTCGGAAAAATTCTGGTCGAAGAAGTATTCCTGCCACTGGCGCACCAGGCCCAGCGAGGCATTGTCCAGCAGCAGGATGCGGATCGGCACGCTGTAGCGCCGCGCGGTCGCCAGCTCCTGGATATTCATCATGATCGAGCCGTCACCCGAGATCGTGACGACCTTGGCGTCGGGACGCTCCATGGCGGCACCGATACCGGCCGGCAGGCCGTAGCCCATCGCGCCCAGCCCGGCAGAAGTCAGGTGGGATTCCGGACGCGCAAAACGGCAATGCTGGGCCACCCACATCTGGTGCTGGCCGACATCGCAGGCGGCGATGAAATCGTCGCCGGCCGCTTCGGACAATTCCTTCAGCATGGCCGGTGCGAAGACGCCATTGCCCGGCGCGTCATAGCGGAAGGCATGGCGCGCCTTGCGTTCGCGGCAGGTCTGGCGCCAGGGTTCGATATCCAGATAGCCCGGATCCATGCGTGCCAGCGCATCGCCGATATCGCCCGCGATCGCCACATCGGCGGCGCGCAGCTTGCCGATCTCGGCGATGTCCGCATCCATGTGGATGATGCGGGCGCCCTTGGCGAAACTGTCCAGCCGGCCGGTGGCCCGGTCGTCGAACCGCGCACCGCAGCACACCAGCAGGTCGCACTCGTCCACGGCGACATTGGCCGCGCGTCCGCCATGCATGCCCAGCATGCCCAGGAAATTCTCGGCATCGGGGTGCGGGCAGCCCAGACCTTTCAGGGTCGCCACGGCGGGAATGCCGGTGCGGACCATGAAGTCCCGGACCGCGTCGACGGCGCGGCCCAGGGCAACACCGCCGCCGATATAGAGAACGGGGCGTCTGGATTGAGTCAGCAGGGCCGTCGCCGCAGCCACATCGGCGTCACTGGTACGGGACGGCCCTGCTGCAGGCCGAGGCTCTGGGGGTAAGGTGGGGTACGCCTCGGCTTGTAGGACATCCTTCGGCAGATCGATTAGGACGGGGCCGGGGCGCCCGCCTTCCGCGATCTCGAAGGCTTCGGCGATCATCTCCGGAATCCGCATGGGATCGCGGATGATGATCGAGTGTTTCACGACCGGCATGGACATGCCGAAAACATCGACTTCCTGGAAGGCATCCGTGCCCATCAGCCCGGACGGGACCTGGCCCGTCAGGATGATCATGGGGACAGAGTCCATGTAGGCATTGGCGATGCCGGTCAGCAGGTTCGTCGCGCCAGGACCGGACGTGGCCAGGCACACACCGGCCTTGCCGGTGATGCGCGCCTGGGCGTCGGCGGCAAAGGCGGCCGCCTGCTCGTGGCGGACCAGGATGTGCTGCAGGCTCGAGCCGGTCAGGGCGTCGTAGACCGGCATGATCGCCCCGCCCGGATAGCCGAACACGCGCTCGACACCCAGGGCCTCCAGCGTGCGTACGACGGCGTGCGCGCCGGTCTGCTTGGCTGTCTTGGGTGCCGGAGCGGTCTCTGCTTCGGTCAGGCTGTCATTGGCGGGCAGGGCGGTCATGATACTGGAGCTTTCCTGTCGTCAGTGCGTGTTGGCGCCGGGCTGCAGCCACGGCATGTCGGCGCGCAGCTCGGCACCGGTTTTCTCGATCGGGTGTTCCAGATCCTTGCGCAGCAGGGCCTGGTATTGCGGCTTTCCGGCCTGGTTCTCGGTGATCCAGTCACGGGCAAACGTGCCGTCCTGGATGTCGCGCAGCACTTCGCGCATACGGGCCTTGGTCTCGTCATTGATGACGCGCGGGCCCGAGCGCAGATCGCCATAGATGGCGGTCTCCGAGATGAATTCGTGCATCTTCGCCATGCCGCCCTCGTAGAGCAGATCGACGATCAGCTTGAGCTCGTGCAGGCACTCGAAATAGGCGACTTCCGGCTGGTAGCCGGCTTCGACCAGCGTCTCGTAGCCGGCCATGACCAGCTCGGTCGTACCGCCGCACAGAACGGCCTGCTCGCCGAACAGGTCGGTCTCGGTCTCTTCGGCAAAAGTCGTCTCGATCACGCCGGCCGTCGCACCGCCGATGCAGGCGGTGTAGCTCAGGGCGCGGTTGCGGGCCTTGCCGGTGGCGTCCTGGTTGACGGCAAACAGGCAGGGCACGCCGCGGCCGATTTCGAACTCGCGGCGGACCAGATCGCCCGGGCCTTTCGGGGCGACCAGGATGATGTCGGTATCCGGATCCGGGTGAACCCGGCCGAAATGCACCGAGAAACCGTGGGCGAACAGGACGGCATCGCCCTTGTCCAGGTTCGGCGCGACCATCTCGCGATAGACGGCTTCATGCGTCATGTCCGGGGTCAGGATGGCGATCACATGGGCGGCCTTGGTGGCTTCTTCCGGCGTCGCCGTTTTCAGCCCGTCAGCCTTGGCCTTCTTCTCGCCGGCGCCGCCGGGACGCACGCCGACGATCACGTCGCAGCCGGAATCCTTCAGGTTCATGGCGTGGGCACGCCCCTGGCTGCCATAGCCGATGACCGCAATCGGCCTGGACTTGAACTCGGTGGTGTCGACTTCGAAGGCGGCGCGCCGGGAAGTCGATTTGGAAGCGGACGCGGTCATGCGGTGATCTCCTGCTTGGATGTCGCGTTGTCAGTGGATTGCGGGGCGGCCGGAGCGTCGGGTCCGGCCGGAATGGTGACGGCGCCGCGCGAGGCCGAAGAGACCAGCGCGGCATATTTGGCGAACACGCCGCCGACAGATTTCGGTTCGGGCCGGACCCAGTCCTTGCGGCGCGCGGCCAGATCGGCGTCGACATCGATCCGGCGGGCGCCAACATCGATGCGCACGATGTCGCCATTCTCGATCAGGCCGATCGGACCGCCGGCGGCGGCCTCCGGGCTGACATGGCCGATCACGAAGCCCTTGGAGGCGCCGGAGAAACGGCCGTCGGTGATCAGGGCGACGTCTTCGCTCAGGCCCTGACCCACCAAAGCCGCCGTGACCCCCAGCATCTCGCGCATGCCGGGGCCGCCCTTGGGGCCTTCATTGCGGATGATGATGATGTCGCCGGCCTTGACGTTGTTGTTCTCGATTTCGGCGAAAGCGGCTTCCTCGCTCTCGAACACGCGCGCCGGACCTTCCATGGCGGTGCGTGAATGGCCGGAGGTTTTCAGCACGGCGCCTTCAGGGGCCAGCTCGCCATAGAGGATGCGGAAACCGCCATCGGGCTTCACCGGATCGGCGACGGTCTTGATGACGCGCTGGTTTTCCGACTCAATCGCTTCGGCGGCTTCCGCGTGCAGGCTGCGGCCGGTCACGGTCGGCGTGTCGGCCAGCAGGCCGGCTTCAACCAGACGCTGGGCGAACAGGCGTGTGCCGCCGGCCAGGAACATGTGGTGCGCCAGGAAGCGGCCGCCGGGCTTCAGATCGGTGATCACCGGTGCGATGCCGGAGACCTCGTCGAAGATATCGATCGAGAAGGGCTCGCCGGCCTCGGCCGCAATCGCGGCCAGGTGCAGGATGGCATTGGTCGAGCCGCCGCTGGCGGAGGCTGCGATGGCGGCATTGCGCAGCGAGGCCTGGCTGACAAACTGGCGCGGGCGCGTGCCCGATTTGGCCAGCTCGACCGCCAGCTTGCCGCAGCGCGCGGCGGCAGCGGGCTTGTCGGGATGCGGCGCCGGGATGTCGTTGACGCCCATCGGCGACAGGCCCATCACCGACAGGATGGTCGCCATCGTGTTGGCCGTGAACTGGCCGCCACAAGCGCCGGCACCCGGGCAGGCTGCTTTCTCGACGGATTTCAGGCCTTCATCGTCCAGCGTTCCGGCCGCGTGTGCACCGATTGCCTCAAACACGTCCTGGACGGACAGGTCCTTCTCGCCCAGTCGGCCCGGCATGATCGTGCCGCCATAGAGGATGCAGCCGGGCACATCCATGCGCGCCAGCGCCATGGCAGCCGCCGGGATCGTCTTGTCGCAGCCGACCAGGATCACCACACCGTCCAGGCAATGCCCGCGCACGGCCAGCTCGATCGAGTCGGCGATGGTCTCGCGCGAGATCAGCGAGGCGCGCATGCCTTCCGAGCCCATGGAGATGCCATCGGAGACGACGACTGTGTTGAAGTCGACGGGGAAGCCGCCGGCTTCGCTCACGGCCTCGCGCACCGGAACCGCCAGGTCCGCCAGGTGCATGTTGCAGGGCGTCACCGTGGTCCAGGTGTTCACGACGCCGATCATCGGCTTGTCGAAGTCGGCGTCCTGCATGCCGGTCGCGCGCAGCATGGCGCGGGCGGCGGCGCGGGCCGGCCCTTTGGTGATCGCGTCTGACGTTTTTTTCGAACTCTGTGTCATCGAAGCTTTCCGTGCGGCGAAACACGAAAAACCCCGCTCCCAGGTTCCGGGAGCGGGGTTTTTCGTGTCTGCCTTTGCTTTGGTTTTTACCTAGCCGGCAGGCGCGTACGCCACTCCCGTTATGGGGGTGATAATAAGTACGAGTACGAGAAGGAGGAGGCCGAGCGAACCTGCCCGCGCGCCCTCAAGGGCGGCGGCCGGAAGAACCGGCAGGGCAGTGGCGTTCATCGACATGACAGGGGTGTTCCCGTTTCCTATTGCGCTGCAGCGTGACCGCACTCGATAATGATTGCAACCCCTCAATTGGAAAATTTCTGCATCAAATCGCATATCGGGGTGAGTGTGAGCAAAAAACGGCGAACGGAGGGGTTCCTGCGCAATGGAATTTCAAGGCGCAGAATCGTGCGTTTCGCGGTAGGCTGACGCGTCATGGTTCGCTTGTTGTGGCTGGCATTCGGAGGTGTGTGCGTCGGACTGGCAATTGCCGGTGCCGCCTTGCCTCTTTTGCCGACCACGCCTTTCCTGCTGCTGGCGGTCTTCGCCTTCGCGCGGAGCTCGCAGCGGCTGCATGACTGGCTGGTCGATCACAGGCATTTCGGGCCGATGATCCGAAACTGGCGCGAGCATGGCGGAATTGACCGCCGCTCCAAACTGCTCGCCGTCGCCGCCATGCTGGTGGCGCTTCTGGTCAGCTGGGCTGTCGGTGTCGGCCCCCGCCTGCTGCTCATCCAGGCGCTGGTTCTGGGCGCATCCGCGACCTTCATTCTCACCCGTCCGGACGGTCCGCGGCGTCCGGAAAGCTGATGCGCCATTCATCTTGCTCGAAATCCGGGCAGCCTGTCTCAATTCCGGGCAATGGTGGTGTTGCGGCAAAAAATTGCATGAAACCGGTTGACCGTGCTTCGGGCGAGGGCCGCTGATTTCCCCGCGGCATCCGATCATGTCGCGACTCTGTGGATTGAACTGCTGGCGGCGACGGCCGCCAGCTCTTTTCCGCAGAGCGGGAAAATATCCTGCAGAATGACCATACGGTCAAAAAATACGCACGAATAACTCCTCAAAAGTCGCCTTGAAGAAAAATGTTGCGGTGCAGCATTCGGTGTCATAGGGTTGTCAAACAACGAGCCGCGATGACGCGGCCATATCACAGAGCGCGTTGATGGGGTCCGTCGCTGCCTGAGGGTAGTGAGGATCAACTTGCCCGGCGAAACAGGTGTTTCGCCATTGCGCGCAATATTCGTGCACAAGTCAGATCCGAGTCGAACAAGCGGACCGTTCAATCAAGAACGGTTTCACCGCATGCGACCGGTGCGCGAGGCTCACCCGCAGGCGGTTCAAGGGATGGTTGCCAGAGCGGGGGGATCCCAATGATTGGCACAACAAAGACACGCAATACACTTCTAGGCGGCGCGCTTGTCGCGCTGGCTGCCGGCGCCCTGGTCGCCGGGCCGGCCCAGGCCGAGGTGTCCGAAGAAACCGCATTCGTTTTCAACACGCTGCTTTTCCTGATCGGCGGCTTCCTGGTCATGCTGATGGCGGCCGGGTTCGCGATGCTGGAGGTCGGCTTCGTGCGGACCAAGCACGCTGCCGCGATCTGCCTGAAGAATATCGCGCTCTACTCAATCGCGGGTATCATGTTCTATCTGGTGGGCTACCAGATCATGTATGGCGGCGAGACGCCCTGGTTCGGCATGCCGGCAGTCTGGGGCCCGTCCGAACTGGCCGGCGACGCCGAAATCTCGCTGGAGACCGGGTATGCGGCAGCGTCCGACTGGTTCTTCCAGATGGTGTTCGTCGCGACCGCGGCCTCGATCGTGTCCGGCACGATCGCGGAACGCGTCAAACTTGGTCCCTTCTTCATCTTCGTCGTGGTGCTCACCGCCGTGATCTACCCCGTCCAGGGTTCCTGGGAATGGGGTGCCGGCTGGCTCGACAGCGACTTCGGCTTCTCAGACTTTGCCGGTTCGACGCTGGTTCACTCCACCGGTGGCTGGGCCGCGCTCGCCGGCGCGATCCTGCTGGGTGCCCGTACAGGCCGCTTCGGTCCGAACGCGACACCGATGGTGCCATCCTCCCTGCCGCTTGCCACGCTGGGGACCTTCATCCTCTGGTTCGGCTGGTTCGGTTTCAACGGAGCCTCGCAGCTGGCGATGGGCTCGGCTGCCGATGCGGTCGCAATCTCCCAGATCTTCGCCAATACGAACATGGCGGCTGCGGCCGGTGTGGTGACGGCGTATCTCCTGTCGATGGCGCTCGGCGGTGGCAAGGCCAATCTCGCCTACTGCCTGAACGGCGCGCTGGCCGGCCTGGTCTCGATCACGGCCGAACCCCTGACGCCGACCATCCTCGAAGCGATTGCCATTGGCGCGGTGGGCTCGGTGATCGCGACCTTCGGTGCCAAATTCCTGGAGGCCGTGCGCATTGACGACGTGGTGGGCGCCATTCCGGTCCACCTCTTCGCCGGCATCTGGGGCACGATGGCGGTTCCGCTGACCAATACCGAAGCCTCCTTCTTCGGCCAGGCGGTCGGCGTCGGCGCCGTCGGTGCCTTTGTCTTCCTGTCCAGCTTCGTGGTCTGGCTGATCCTGAAGATCACCGTGGGTATCCGCCTGTCGCCGGATGCCGAGAATGTCGGCGGCGACCTGTCCGAGCTGGGTCATCCGGCCGGATCGATCTTCGCCGCGATCGACCCGGGAAAGCCGACGGCCCCGGCCGAGTAGCGGGGATTCCGGCTGGTGAGGCGACCCGTGCGGTCGCCGATCCGGCCGGTCTGCCCGGGGCCGAACCGACCGAACCCCAGTCCCGAAATGCCGCGGACACCTTCCGGTCCAGACCCGGACCGCCGCGGTCCCTGAAATCCGCGCCAGTCAAGCTGCGCGCACCCGGAATGCTGCGCTCGCGTCCGGCCGATGGCCCGCCGAGCAAGGCCTGAACATCAACGAGGAGTAACGAGATGAAAGCGAACATCCTGACGGCCGCCCTGGCCCTTGCTGCCCTGACCGGTCCGGTCGCGGCCCAGACCATTGAAGGCAATGTCGCCCTGACCACCAATTATGTCTTCCGCGGCATTTCCCAGACCGGTGACGGTCCCGCGGTCTCCGGCGGTTTCGACATTGCCGCAGAAAGCGGGCTCTATGCCGGTGTCTGGGGCTCCAGCGTCGACTTCTCCGACGACACCACGATGGAGCTGGACCTCTATGGTGGTTATGGCTGGGAAGCGGGCGGCTTCGGCTTCGATGTCGGCGGCATCTACTATGCCTATCCCGACAGCCCGGACGGCCAGAACTTCTTCGAGGTCTATGGCGGGGTGAGCCACGCGCTCGGTCCGCTCGAATGGGACGCCAACCTGGCTTACTCGCCCGAATTCTACGGTGAGATCGGTCCGGGCTGGTATGTGTCGACGGGTGTCGCTCTGCCGCTCAATGACACTGTCTCGATCGATGCCCGAGTCGGGGTCAGCCGCTTCGACGACCTGTCTTCGGCCGACTATGAGGACTACCAGCTGGGCATCTCCGGTACGGTGTTCGAGAATATCGGCTGGGATATCCGTTATTTCAGCGCTTCCGATGGCGGTGATGACGGCGTCTTCGCGACGATTTCGCAATCCTTCGGCGGATAGGACGGACGGCGGGCGGGATCATCCTGCCTGCTGCCCCCGGCGGCGCAGTCCCTGCGCCATCACGGGACGGGTCCGGCCATAGAGGCCGGGCCCGTCAGTCCGTCCGGAGCGGGATGGTTGCCAGCTCGATCCGCGTAATCCGGCCTTCGGAACCAACCGCCCAGCCAGCGGCACCGTCGGGCGCGAAAGCGATTGCGTGATGGCCGTCCAGCGCATCCCAGGACACCCAGATCTCGCCGCTATTGCGGGAAATATCCGTGCCGTTGGGGCCGGTGGCTATGAGGGTGTCCGGATGACCCGGCAGGTGGGTGACAGCAGAGCGATAGCCGAGCGGGGGCTCCAGGGCACCGTCCCAGCTGTTGCCGCCATCGTCGGACCAGGCGAAATTTCCGGTCCGGTCGTCTTCAGCCGAGAAATCGCCACCGACGATGACGATGCGCTCGCCGGTCGCATCGATGGAGAAGACGCCGGCACTGGGCTGCCCTGCAGCCAGCGGCGTATCGGCGACACCCCAGCTTTCTCCGAAGTCACAACTGCGCAGCATGCGTGCTGTGGCGCCGCCGCCGGTGCCGATAAAGGCGCAGCCGGACGGCGTCAGGGCCATCGCGCTGTCTGACGCGGCAAAGCCGGCTTCGCCGTCCAGGGCTTCCGGCGCGTCCTCGACGGCCCGCCAGGTCTCGCCGCCATCGCCGGTCAGCAGGATCAGGAAACGTCCGTCGACCGGATCGGAAAAGGCGATCCCGTAGAGATCGTTCCAGAAATCCAGCCCGTCGAAAAAAGCCTCACCGGTCGGGTCCTCCCAGACCGTTTCGAAACTCGCGCCACCGTCTTCGGTCAGATAGAGGCGCGCGGGCTGTCCGGCCGTGAAGAACAGGGCCCGGTCAGCGCTGAAAGCGTGAACGGAGCGCAGGTCCAGCCCTTCGGCACCTGGAATACGCGCCAGCGTCCAGTTCGTACCGCCATCGGTCGTGCGCAGGACCTGCCCGTCGGGGGCGCCGATCCAGGCCGTCTGTGCGTCGACCACTGAAAGGCCGCGCAAGCTGGCGCTGGTCCCGCTGTGCTGGGCAATCACCTGCGCATCCAGACGTGCCGGCGGCGGGCCGCCGGGCGAGCAGCCGGCCGCCGATAGGAGCGCGGTCGCAGCCAGGAATGGGCCGAGCGGCTTCACTCGCCCAGTCCCAGCAGCGTGGCGCTGTCGCAATGCCAGCACGTGTCGGCACCGATCGGGCTGCCCGGCGGGATATCGGTGCTGATCAGGCTGGGCGTCTCGCCACGGTCGAACCGGTCCAGGCCGGCCTCGATCGCGCGAGCCAGCCACAGGCGATGCGCCGCCTCGGCGCCGCTGTCGCGCCGGCCGGGGGCTTCGGCGGCCAGGGCTTCCAGACGCTGACGAGCCAGTGCCGCGACGGCCGGCGAGCCCTGGGCGACCAGGTCGAGCAGCTGGTCGGCATACTCGGTCTGGATCGCGAAACGGACCGGCTGCAGGCGGCCGGCTTCCCCGCGCGGGGTCTGCATGAGCTGGGCTTCGATCCGGTCGAACAGGTCTGCCGGCGACATCTGACCGCTGTCACGCGCGTGCTGATCGGCGAGGCGGGCCATGCGGCCCGGTGCCAGCATGGCGTCGAGGGTGATCCGCGCGGCGGCGCCGGCGGCGGCCGTACGGCTGAAGGCCGGATAGGCCGGGCTGTCGAACAGTTCGCGGGTCGCGGCGGCGTCATAGTCGGAGAAAGGAGACGGGGCCATCAGCGCCAGGATGCGGTCGGAGATATCCAGCGTTTGCGGGTTGAGTGTCGCCAGAAGTGCATCCAGCGCGCGGCGCTGGTCGGCGGCTGCGACCGGGCGCAGCCCGTTCTGGCTACCGCTGTTGAGCTCATAGTCGAACACCACGCCGCCGATCGCCTTGGCCGCGGCCTCGGCCTGGTAGCGATGATAGAGATAAATCGGCGAGAACACGTCGCGCAGCGAGCTGGCGGGCAGACCCCCGGCGAGCACGTGCGGTCCGAAGGCCTCGAGCGCGGCTGCGCGGACGGCGAGCGTCTCCGTCAGGCTGTCCGCCGCGTCGGCGCCATTGTCCCAGAGATTGGCCTGGGGATGGGCGCTGTCATTGCCGCGGGCGTGCCGGTCGGTGATGTAGAGCAGCCCGTCGGCGCGGGCTTCGGTGAGGATGCGGTCCAGCGCGGCCGCTTCGGCATCGCCCTCGCCGAACTCGCCATAGAGCCAGGTGATCGCCACCTTGTCCCATTCGCCGATGCCGGTGTCATAGGCGCGCGAGGTGTCGATCTCTCCGGTGCCGTCCAGCGTCACGAGCGGGGCCGGATAATCCATCACCGACGCCCGGTCGGAGACCGAGGCCGCGAAATTGTGAGCCAGGCCGATCGTGTGTCCGACCTCGTGCGCGGAAAGCTGGCGGATGCGGGCCAGGGCCAGTTCCAGCGGATCGTCCGCCGCACCGGAGCCTGTCCCGTCGGCGCCGAGCAGGCCTTCGAAAATCATCCGGTCCTGCCGCACGCGCTGGCTGCCCAGGATGACATGTCCCTTGATGATCTCGCCGGTGCGCGGATCGACAACCGACGCACCATAGGACCAGCCGCGGGTCTGCCGGTGCACCCACTGGATGATGTTGTAGCGGATATCCAGCGGGTGGGCGTCTTCGGGCAGGAGCTCGACCCGGAAAGCGTCTTCATAGCCGGCTGCCTCGAAAGCCTCGGCCCACCAGGACGCGCCTTCAATGAGGGCGTCGCGGATCAGGGGCGGTGTGCCGCGGTCGAGATAGTAGACGATGGGTTCGACCACAGGGCCGCTCTCGGCGGTCGGGTCGACGCGCTCCAGCCGGTGCCGGATCGCGTAGGCGCGGCGGACCGGTTCGTCGAGCGGTGCAGCCATGTCGTAGAAGTCGAGCGTGATCGCGCCCGAGCGGTCGTCCGCCTCCCGAATGGACTGGCCGGCCTCGGGCAGGGCGGAGAAGGAGTGGTGCACGGTCAGCGTCACCGAACGCGGGTCGGGCGTGACGGCGCGGACTTCCGATCCCGGATCGCCGCCGGACAGGGTCAGAAGGGCGTCGATCTCGACATTCAGCGGAAACGCCAGCGCCTGGTCGGTCAGCGGCGCGCTGCGATCGCTGTCGATGGAGAAATTGCCCTGGCCGGTATCGGAGAGCTGACCGGCCGTGCCGACCGGGTCGCGGGTCAGGAAGCCGGACAGGTCGATCAGCACGCGGTCGCCATCCTCGGCGACGATGTCGGTGCTCCAGATGACCGAACGGGCGAAGGATTGGCGGGTCGCGCGGGCTTCGTCGGGACCGGCGCCCAGCGTGCGGTAGCCGGTGTTCTCGAACTCGGCGAAGACGCGGTCATTGACGCGGAAGAAGCGCAGGATTTCGGACGATGTGCCCAGACCGCGGTCGAGACCGACCGGGTTGGAGCCGAGGCCGGATGTCAGGCGGGCGGTGTAGATCATGCGGCCCAGGGAGCCGTCTTCCTGTTCGGAGAACTCCGCCAGGATGCGGCCGTCGCCTGTGTCGACATGCAGCGGGAAAAATCCGTCGCGGCGCTCAAGGCCATCGGTTTCCTCCGACCAGTCCTGGGCGAGGGCGGCCGGGGCCATGGCGAAGGCGAGCGCGCAGCCGGCGGCGCGCCAAAGGCTAACGGTTTTCATGATCTTGAAGTCTCCTGATCCCCTGTTCGGCGCTCACGCTAGCGACTGGCCGGACGCCTGTCACCATGGGTGCGCGCCGGGGCCGGGCGCGGATCAGTCTGCGGTGCCGCGGACATAGTCGCCGGACTTGCCGCCACGCTTTTCCTCCAGCTGGACGTCAGTGATGCGGATCGCCTTGTCGAGCGCCTTGGCCATGTCATAGAGCGTCAGCGCGGCCACGGAGGCGGCTGTCAGCGCTTCCATCTCCACACCGGTCTTGCCGTCAGTCGCAACTTCGGCCCGCACCAGAAAGGCCTGTGCATCATCGTCCGGTTCGATAGCGACGCGGGCGCGGGTGAGGGGCAGGGGATGGCAGAGCGGGATCAGGTCGGCGGTGCGCTTGGATGCCATGATGCCGGCCAGTTCCGCGGTCCGGATCGCATCGCCCTTGGGGCCGGCCCCGTCGCGGATCGCCGTGAAGGCTGCCTGGTTCATGAAGACGCGGGCCGAGGCGATGGCAAGCCGGGCCGAGACGGGCTTGTTGCCGACATCGACCATGCGCACGCGTCCGTCCTTGTCCTGATGGGTCAGTCCGCTCATCGTGCTCCAGCTCCTATGCGTCTTCGCTGGCCATCTGGTCGAGCCAGAAATCGGCGGCCCGGCGATCGGTATCCGCGGCATCGACCCAGTGGCTGCCGCTGTCTGTGTGTACGCGTTTCCAGAAGGGCGCCTCGGTCTTGAGAAGGTCGATCATATAGCCGACCGCGTCGAGTGCGGCCCGGCGATGGGGCGCGGTGGCGCCGACGAAGACGATGGGCTCGCCCGGTGTCATGCGGCCGACCCGGTGGTGGATCACGGCCCGGTGCAGCTGCCAGCGCTCGGCGGCGGTCTCGGCGATCCGGGCGAGCGCCTGTTCGGTGACGCCGGGATAGTGTTCCAGTTCAAGCGCGGTCAGCCCGTCTTCCTGGCGTACCTGGCCGAGAAAGCTCGCGACACCGCCGGCAGAGAGATCCGCACCGGCCAGGCGCGCCAGTTCGGCAGCCGGATCGAGGGCGATGTCCAGTATGCCAGTATCGATGGTGCCGGTGTCGACGCGTGCCAATTCAGCCTCCCGTGAAGGGCGGGCAGAAGGCCAGCATGTCGCCGTCGGCCAGCGCGGCCGGGCGCGGCACGATGGCGTCGTTCAGGATCAGCCGGACTGACGGGTGCGCCAGGGCTTCGGCGGCGGCATCGGTTTCGCGCAGTCGGGCGATCACGGCCTCGCTGTCGGCGGCGCCGCCGGGCAGGGTGAGCGTATCGCCGGGGCGGCCCATCCGGTCGCGCAGGGCGGCGACATATCTGACGGTGATCTGCATGCGCGGTCAGCCTCCCGTGCGGGCCATGTTGCGGGCGACGGCCGGTGCTGTGCCGCGCGCGATCGAGAAATCATGCGCTTCCGGCTTGATCGCCATCGCCGTGTCGATCAGCCGGTCGACAGCACCGGGCCCGCCGGCGCGCAAGGCGCCGCGCAGGTCGAGGTCGTCATCATGGCCCAGACAGGTGTGCAGCGTGCCGGTACAGGTCATACGGATGCGGTTGCAGCCGGCGCAGAAATTCGAGGTCAGCGGCGTGATGAAGCCGACGCGCCCGCCGGTCTCGGCAATGCGCACATAACGGGCCGGACCGCCTGTACTGTCGGGCAGATCGGTCAGGGTCCAGCGGGCTTCCAGACGGTCGCGGATCGCGGTGAGGGGCAGGAATTGGTCGGCCCGGTCCGATCCCACATCCCCGACCGGCATGACCTCGATCAGGGTAAGGTCGAAGCCCTGGTCATGGGCCCATTCGATCATCGCCGGGATTTCGTCCTCGTTTTCGCCCTTGAGGGCGACCGTGTTGATCTTGATGCCGATTCCGGCGCGCCGGGCGGCCTCGATTCCCCTGAGTGTGCAGGCGATGTCGCCGCCGCGGGTGAGGCGCGCGAACCTGTCACGATCGAGTGTATCAAGTGATACATTGATGCGACACAGGTGCGACATAGCGAGCGCATTGGCGTGACGTTCCAGCTGCGTTGCGTTCGTTGTCAGGGTGAGTTCGTCGAGCCCGCCGCCGACATGCCGGCCGAGATTTTCGATCAACCGGACGACATCGCGCCGGACCAGGGGTTCGCCGCCGGTGATGCGGATTTTCCGGATGCCGCGGCGGATGAAGGTCTCGGCGACGGCGGTGAGCTCTTCCAGCGTCAGAAGTTCGGATTTGGGCAGAAAGTCCGGCCGCTCCGCCATGCAGTAGACGCAGCGCAGGTCGCAGCGGTCGGTCACCGACAGGCGCAGATAGTCGATCCGCCGGCCGAAGCGGTCGGTCAGCGTCTCGCTGGCGGGGTTAAAGGCGGGGGTGTGGTCCAAATCCTGTGTCTTTCGCCCTGGTTTGAGTGTCCGGTCCTGAGCCTATCGGGTGCGCCGGCGATTGACGACCGGCCTCACGCCGTCCTCCGGCAAGTGTGATCGCGCTGAAGGATTTTCCGGCGCGCACCGCCATTCTCGCATGATCTGGTGTGACCGGGGATAAGTTTCAACGAATGTTCTCTGTGACCGGGAGATTGCCCAACCATCTTGTGTTGCGCTGCAGCGCCGCCGGCCGGGCCGGGGAATAAAATTGCAGTTGAAGTGCTGTTGTGTTTCTGACAAGGCATAAGCATCCCTTCAAATCGGGATATCGGGCAAAAAGTGCTAAAAGGTCGCGTGGGCGCCATCTTGTGCGGCGGCGGGGTCTGTGCTGCACTAGCGAATTCGTGACCAGATGAGGGGCATCGCTTGCTGAGATTTGTAGACATCGACCAGGCCTATCCGGAGAAGCGTTCCGAGGCGGAAAGACGGCAGGATTTCAACGAGATCTACCGTCCGTTCGACCCTGTGAAAGCAAAGGACCAGGCGTCGCGGTGTTCGCAATGCGGCATTCCCTTCTGCCAGTCCGGCTGCCCGCTGCACAACAACATCCCCGACTGGCTGATGCTGGCCGGCGAGGGGCGGCTGGAAGAGGCCTACGAGATCTCCTCGGCGACCTCGACCATGCCGGAAATCTGCGGCCGCATCTGCCCGCAGGACCGGCTGTGCGAAGGCTCCTGCGTGGTGGAGAAGTCCGGCCATGGTGCCGTGACCATCGGCGCGGTCGAGCAATACATCACCGACACGGCGTGGAAAGAAGGCTGGGTGAAGCCGATCCGTCCGGGCGCGCCGCGCGGCGCAAGTGTCGGCATTGTCGGGTCCGGCCCGGCGGGCCTGGCGGCCGCGGAAAAGCTGTGCGAGGCCGGCTATGCGGTGACGGTGTATGAGCGCTCCGACCGTGCCGGCGGGCTTTTGATGTACGGCATTCCCGGCTTCAAGCTGGACAAGGCCGTCGTGCGGCGCCGGCTCGACCGGCTGACCGAAGCCGGCGTGGATATCCGTACCGGTTTCGAGGTCGGCCGCGATGCGATACTGGCCGATCTGCGCAATGAGCATCATGCGGTCCTGCTGGCGACCGGCGTCTATGCGGCTAGGCAGCTGACCTGTCCGGGTGCGGGCGACGGGGTCATCGCGGCGCTGGATTATCTCACCCGCTCCAATCGCAATGATCTGGGCGATGCGCCGGACAGCGGTGGCCGCCTGTCCGCCAAGGGCAAGCGCGTCGTGGTGATCGGCGGCGGCGATACGGCGATGGACTGCGTGCGCACGGCCGTGCGCCAGGGCGCGGCCTCCGTCACCTGTCTCTATCGCCGCGACCGCGAGAACATGCCGGGCTCGGCCCGCGAGGTGAAACATGCCGAGGAAGAGGGCGTCGTCTTTGAGTGGCTGTCCTCGCCGCTCGCCGTGCTGACCAAGGGCGAGGCCATCACCGCCGTGCGCGTACAGGGCATGCGTCTGGGCGCGCCGGACGTGTCCGGCCGCCGCGCACCGGAGCCGGAACCGGGCCGCACCTTTGATGTCGGCGCCGACATGGTGATCTCGGCCCTAGGCTTCTCGCCGGAAGACATTCCGGCCTTGTTCGAGGCGCTGGATCTGGAAACCCACCGGGATGGCCGCATCGATGGCGATCTGGCCACCAAGATGACCAGCCTGGACGGCGTCTTCGTCGCCGGCGATCTGCATCGTGGCGCCTCGCTGGTCGTCTGGGCGATCCGCGACGGCATGGATGCCGCCCGCTCGATCGAGAGCTATCTGTCGAACCGCCTTCAGGTTCTGGGAGCTGCCGAATGACACACCAAACCTGGAATGAGGCCCGCACGCGGGCCGGCTTGTCCCTGCTCGAAAGCACGGGTCTGTGGCGTCCCGAGGACGAGCGCGATGCCTGCGGTGTCGGCCTGATCGCCGACATGCAGGGGCGCGCCCGCCGCGATATTGTGGAACTGGCCATCGACGCCCTGAAATCGGTCTGGCACCGCGGCGCGGTCGATGCCGACGGTCTGACCGGCGACGGGGCCGGTCTGCGCGTCGGCGTGCCCCAGGACTTTTTCAAAGCGGCCGTCGCCCGCACCGGTCACGAGCCGGAGCGCGGCGATGTGATCGTCGGCATGGTCTTTCTGCCGCGCACGGATTTCGGCGCCCGCGAACGCGCCCGGGCGATCATCGAGGCGGAAATCCTGCGCGAGGGATTTGCCTTCTATGGCTGGCGCCAGCCGCCGGTCGACACGTCGGTGCTGGGCGAGAAGGCGCGCGCCACCCTGCCGGAAATCGAACAGGTCCTGTTCCGCGATCCGCGCGGCCGCGACATCGATACGGTCGAGCGCATGCTCTACATCGTGCGCCGGCGCATCGAGCGGCGGGCGCGTGAGGAGAATCTGCGCGATCTCTATGTCTGCTCCCTGTCCTCGCGCGACGTGATCTACAAGGGCCTGTTCCGCGCCCAGGATATTGACGGCTTCTTCCACGATCTGCGGCACCGGGATTTCATCTCGCCCTTCGCCATTTTCCACCAGCGCTATTCCACAAATACCTTCCCGGAATGGCGCCTGGCCCAGCCCTTCCGCATGCTGGCGCACAATGGCGAGATCAACACGATCCGCGGCAATACCAACTGGATGAAGAGCCACGAGATCCACATCGCCGAGACCGCCTTCCCGGGCGAGGAGCGCGATGTGCGGCCGGTGATCCAGCCGGGCGCGTCGGACAGTGCGGCGCTCGACCAGGCTTTCGAGATCCTGGTGCGCGCCGGACGCTCGGCGCCGATGACCAAGACCATCCTCATCCCCGAGGCCTGGTCCAAGCGTGCCGATGTGATGCCGGAAGGCTGGGCGCGCATGTATGAGTACTGCAATGCCGTGATGGAGCCCTGGGACGGGCCGGCCGCGATCGCCGCCTTTGACGGGCGCTGGGCCATCGCCGGCATGGACCGCAACGGGCTGCGGCCGATGCGCTATGCCACGACCGAGGACGGTGTCCTGGTCGCCGGGTCGGAGACCGGCATGGCGCCGATCGACCAGTCCAAAGTGGTCGAGCGCGGCTCGATCACGCCGGGCCGGCTGATCGCGCTGGATATCGAGAACGGCCGCTTCTACCGCGAGCAGGAAATCCTCGACGAGCTGAGCGAACAACATCCCTATTCGCGCTGGCTGGGCGAGATGGAGGACATCGAGCCGGTGATCGGCCCGGGTGTCGAAACACAGGCCTACAGCGATGACGAGCGCACACGGCGCCAGGCCGCCGCCGGCTTCTCCTTCGAGGGGATCGAGCTGGTGCTGAACGCCATGGCCGAGGACGGCAAGGAAGCCGTCGGCTCGATGGGGGATGATGCGCCGCTGGCCGTACTGTCGGAAAACTACCGGCCGCTCTCGCACTTCTTCCGGCAGAATTTCTCCCAGGTCACCAACCCGCCGATCGACCCGCTGCGCGAAGGCCGGGTGATGGGTCTGAAGACCCGCTTCCGCAATCTCGGCAATATCCTGGCCCAGGGCGAGGCGCGCGCCAGCGTGCTGGTTCTCGACAGTCCGATCCTGACCAATGGCGCCTATGAACGCTGGCGCGAGCATATGGGCGGGGCGGTCAAGGAGATCGACTGCCTGCTGCCGGTCGAGGGTGCGACGGGCAATGGCCACACCCTGCGCAAGGCGCTGGACGGTGTGATCGCCGAGGCCGTCGCCGCTGTGCGCGACGGTGCGGCTCACCTGGTACTGACCGATCACCGCCAGGACGACAAGCGCGCGGCGCTGCCGATGATCCTGGTGGCCGGCGCGGTGCATTCCACGCTGACCCGCGAGGGGCTGCGCAATTTCTGCTCGATCAATGTGCGCTCGGCGGAGTGTTTCGACTCCCACTACGCCGCCGTGCTGGTCGGCCTCGGTGCGACGACGGTGAACCCCTATCTCGCCTTCGACACGGTCACCGCGGGACGCGAGACCGTGGGCGGCGACCCCTGGGCCCAGGGCCGGGCGCGCCGGCTGAAGAACGCGCTGGATGGCGGGCTTCTGAAAATCCTGTCCAAGATGGGCATCTCGATCATCTCCTCCTATCGCGGGGGCTGTAATTTCGAGGTGCTGGGCCTGTCGCGCGCCCTGGTGGAAGCCTATCTGCCGGGCGTGGTCAGCCGGATCTCCGGCATCGGCCTGCCGGGCCTGGAAGTGCGCACGGTCGACCTGCATCGCAAGGCCTGGGCGGGCGCGGCGCGCCTGCCGATCGGCGGCTTCTACCGCCAGCGGGCCTCCGGCGACCGGCACGCCCTGTCGGCGCGCGTGATCAACGAGCTGCAGACGGCGGTGAAGGAAAACGATGCCGCGGCCTGGAGCCGCTATCGCGAAGCGGTCACCGCCCAGGGGCCGATCCATCTGCGCGATCTGATCGACATGCGTCCGCTGGGGCCGGGCATCGGGCTCGACCGGGTGGAATCGATCAACGGTATCCGCCGGCGTTTCGTGACGCCGGGCATGTCGCTGGGCGCCCTGTCGCCGGAAGCGCATGGTGCGCTGAATGTGGCGATGAACCGGATCGGTGCGAAATCGGTGTCCGGCGAGGGTGGCGAGGACCCGGTCCGTTACAAGCCGCTGCCCAATGGCGACAACATGAACTCGGCGGTGAAGCAGATCGCCTCCGGCCGCTTCGGTGTGACCGCGGAATATCTCAACCAGTGTCGCGAGTTCGAGATCAAGGTCGCCCAGGGCGCCAAGCCCGGCGAGGGCGGGCAATTGCCCGGCTTCAAGGTGACCGAATTTATCGCCCGCATGCGGCACGCGACGCCGGGCGTCAGCCTGATCTCGCCGCCGCCGCACCACGACATCTATTCCATCGAGGACCTGGCGCAGCTGATCTACGATCTCAAGCAGATCAATCCGAAAGCGCGCGTCGGTGTGAAACTGGTGGCGGCGGCCGGCGTCGGCGCCGTCGCGGCGGGTGTCGCCAAGGCGAATGCCGATATCATCAATATTTCCGGCTCGGTGGGCGGGACCGGCGCTGCAGCGCTGACCTCGATCAAGTTTGCCGGCGGACCGCTGGAGCTGGGCCTCGCCGAGGCGCACCAGATGCTGTCGCTCAACGGGCTGCGCGAACGCGTCACCCTGCGGGCCGATGGCGGGATCCGCACCGGCCGCGATGTGGTCATCGCTGCCATGCTGGGCGCCGAGGAATTCGGCATCGGCACCGCCTCATTGCTGGCGCTGGGGTGTCTGATGGTGCGTCAGTGCCATTCCAACACCTGCCCGGTCGGGGTGTGCACCCAGGACGAGGATCTGCGCGCGCGCTTCGGCGGTTTCCCGGATCATGTGGTCAATCTGATGACCTTCCTGGCGCAGGATGTGCGCGAGATCCTGTCGGGCCTCGGCGCGGCTTCCCTGGAAGACGTGATCGGACGCTCGGACCTGCTCGCCCAGGTCTCACGCGGCTCGGAATCGCTGGACGATCTCGACCTGTCGCTGATCATGTCGCGCGCCGATGCGGTGGAGCGGCCGGCCCGCTCGACCCGCAGCCAGCGCAATGAAGTCACGCCCAGCCTGGACGAGCAGATCATCGCAGATGCTGCGCCGGCCTTCGAGCGTGGCGAGAAGATGCAGCTGGACTATGGCGTGAAGAATACCGACCGCGCGGTCGGTACGCGCACCTCGTCGGAAATCATCACGCGCTTCGGGCCGGACGGTCAGGGCGAGGATCATCTCACCCTGCGCCTGCGCGGTTCGGCCGGCCAGTCGCTGGGGGCGTTCGCGGCGCGCGGCTTGCGGATCGAGCTGGATGGCGATGCCAATGACTATGTCGGCAAGGGCCTGTCCGGCGCGACCCTGATCGTGCGGCCCTATGGCGGGTCCGGCCCGGCCAACGAGTCCCACGCCATCATCGGCAATACCTGTCTTTACGGCGCCACGTCCGGCCGCCTGTTCGCGGCAGGCCGGGCCGGCCAGCGCTTTGCCGTGCGCAATTCCGGCGCCGAGACGGTGGTCGAGGGATGTGGTACAAACGGGTGTGAATACATGACCGGCGGTGCGGCCGTGATCCTCGGTCCTGTGGGCGATAATTTTGCGGCCGGCATGACCGGCGGCGATGCCTTCGTCTACGATCCCGACCGGCGGCTCGATGCCCGGCTCAACCCGGAAACCGTGCTGGCCTTCGATCTGGACGGCGAGGCCGAGCAGCGCTGCCTGGCGCTGATCGAGGCGCATGCGAAGGCCACCGGGTCGGTCGTGGCAGCCCGTCTGCTGGCAGCCTGGGAGGCCGAGCGCGGCTATTTCGTGCACCTGCGCGGCGAGGAAGTGGTCAAGCGGGAACGCGTCCGTCTGACCCCGGCCAATGAAAGCCGCTCGGCCTGACGAAAAACCTGTATTGCGGTGCAGCAGAGGCATTGGTTCCGGCCCGGGAACAGCGTAAGAGGTCGCCAGTTTTTTTCGTGGCCTCGCGCGCCGGCTTGCCGGCATGCCCGTCTGGCCCCGATCGACCGGCCGTAAGGAGCATGCGATGCGGATCGACAAAATCTCCGCGGGTGAAAACCCGCCCGAGGACATCAACGTCATCATCGAAGTCCCGGTGGGCGGCCAGCCCGTCAAATACGAGATGGACAAGGACGCCGGTACGCTCTTCGTCGACCGCTATCTGCACACGCCGATGAGCTATCCGTGCAATTACGGCTTCATGCCGCACACCCTGTCCGAAGACGGCGATCCGATCGATGTCATGATCATCGGCCACACCACGCTGGTGCCGGGCTGCGTCGTGCGCGCCCGTCCGATCGGCGTGCTGATGATGGAAGACGAGAGCGGTCTGGACGAGAAAATCCTCTGCGTGCCGCACCACAAGCTGTCGCCGCTGTATGACGAGATCAAGGAATATGGCGATGTCGCCCAGCCGCAGCTGATGCGCATCAAGCACTTCTTCGAGCACTACAAGGATCTCGAGCCCAATAAATGGGTGAAGGTGACCGGCTGGGGCGATAGCGCCAAGGCCCGTCAGCTGATCATCGAGTCGATCGAACGCGCCGGTCCGGACGCGTAATCCTTGTCCCCCCGGAATAGCAAAAACCCCGGCCGAACGGCCGGGGTTTTTTGTTTCTTCTCGATATACCTGTTTTCCCCGGACCTGTTCCGGGGCTTGGTTGATCCGGCGAATACCCGCGGCGGTGAATCATTGTCTGCTTCGCGAGGCCCCGGAACAGGTCCGGGGAAAATGGCGTTGGCGTGAGGGCGAGGCCTTAGATCCGCCGCCGGAAATCCCGCAGGATCTCGCGCGCGGCGTTGTGGCCGGGGGCGCCGGTGACGCCACCGCCGGGATGGGTGCCGGAGCCGCACTGGTAGAGGCCTTTCACCGGGCTGCGATGATCGGCATGGCCCAGCACGGGGCGGGCAGAGAAGAGCTGGTCGAGGCTCAGCGCGCCGTGGAAGATGTCGCCGCCGACCAGGCCGAATGTGCGCTCCAGATCCTTCGGTGACAGGACCTGCCGGCCGAGAACCAGATCGGAGAAGCCCGGCGCCCAGCGGTCGACCGTGGCGATCATGTGATCGGCGACCGCGTCGCGGCAATCATCCCAGTCGCGCCCGCCGGGCAGGACGGGGGCGACATGCTGGCAGAACAGGCTGGCGACATGCTGTCCCGGCGGGGCGAGCGTGTCGTCGAGCGTCGAGGGGATCAGCATCTCGATCACCGGTTCGCGCGACCAGCCCTCGCGCCGGGCATCGCTCCAGGCGCGGTCCATATAGTCCAGGCTTGGGGCGATGATGATGCCGGCGGTAAGATGGTCGCCCGGCTCGGGCCGGGCGGTGAAGCGTGGCAGGTCCTTCAGCGCGACATTCATCCGGAACGTGCCCGAGCCGCAGCGATAGTGGGCGATGCGCTCGCGGAAATCGGCGGGCAGTTGGGCCGCATCGACCATGGTGCCACCGAACAGGAGTTTCGGGTTGAGATTGGAGACGACGGCGCGGGCGCGGATCGTCTCGCCGCTGTCCAGCACCACGCCCTGCGCGCGGCCCTTTTCGGCGATCACCTCGCGCACCGCTGCGCCGGTGCGCAGCACCACACCGCGCTCGCGGCAACAGGCGGCCATCGCCTGGGTGATCGCGCCCATGCCGCCGATCGCATGGCCCCAGGCGCCCTTCTTGCCATTCACCTCGCCGAACAGATGATGCAGCAGCACATAGGCACTGCCCGGCGTGTAGGGGCTGGCGAAATTGCCGACAATGCCGTCAAAGCCGAACAGCGCCTTGATCGGTGCGCTCTCGAACCAGCCGTCCAGCCAGTCGCCGGCGGACTTGGAGAAAAGGTCGAGCAGGTCGCGCTTGGCGGTCATCGACAGCCCGCCCAGCCGGCCACCGAGGCCCAGCGCCTTGAACAGGTCGGGCAGGGCGCCGGTCAGGTTGCCTTCGCGCAGATTGGGCGGGGTTTCCAGCACCAGTTGGCGCAGCGTGTCGGCGATGGTTTCCAGCCGCGCTTCATATTCGCCAAGGCGGGCCGCGTCGCGGGCGGAGAATTTCGCGACCTCGTCATGCGTCAGGCCGGGCCCGGCGAGGAGATAGCCGTCTTCCAGAGGCAGGAAATTGCCGACCTTGCGCTCGACGATCCTGAGACCATGGCGGTGCAGGTCGAGATCGGCGATCACTTTCGGATTGAGCAGGGAGACGGTGTAGGCGGCGACGGAATTGCGGAAACCGGGATGGAATTCCTCGGTGACCGCCGCGCCGCCCAGCACGTCGCGCCGTTCCAGCACGGTGACCTTCAGGCCGGCGGCCGCCAGGTAGGCGGCGCAGACGAGGCCGTTATGGCCGCCGCCGATCATCACGATATCGGTGTCCGGCGCGGTTCGGGGTGCGGGTTTTGGCAGGGCGTTCATGGGCGGCGAGTTTCCACGCCGCCGCGCAAAGCGCAATCCCGCGCGCAGGTTGTGGCGTCAGGCAAAGGCGCCGGCGACATCGCGGGCCAGCACGAGCGCGCGGCCGCGCGCGACCAGCCGGCCGTCCTGCGTGCGGCAGATGGTGGCGAGATCGACGAGATGTTTGTCCGGCCGCAGGCGGGTGATCTCGACCGTTGCAGTCACGGGCGTGTCCAGCGGCGCATCGGCGAGAAACTCGGTTTCCTGCTTGAGATAATTCGTGCCCTGGCCGGGCAGGTCGACGCCCAGAAGGTAGGAGAACATCCCGTTGATCAGCGCTTCGGGCACGCTGGCGCCGCTGTCGGGGGCACCTGTCAGGCGCTGCAGGGCGTCGATATCGGCGCGGGTGAATGTGCGCGTGGTCTGGGCGCTCTGGCCTTCGTTCAGCGGCATGGCGCCACCTCCGTTTCGCCGCGGCAGGTCACTTCGCCATCGGCCAGCCGGGTCACGGTGAGGGCGAGCGTGATCCGGTCGGCGGTCTCGCTGGTCGTCTCGGCTTGAAAGCGCAGGGCTTCATCGGCGGGCGAGGGGGCGGGATACATGGTCGACTGGCGGATCTGCCGTCCGCCGGGCACGATTTCCTCGACCAGCCCGCGCAGCACCGAACACAGGAGCGCGCCATGCGCGACGGTGCGGCCGAACCGGGTGCGGGCCGAGAAGTCCGGGTCGACATGGATCGGATTATCATCGCCGGAAAGGGCGGCGAAAGCGTCGAAATCGGCCTGGGCGAAGGTCTTGTCCAGCGTGGCGCGTTGGCTCATGTGATCGCCTCGGGCTCGGGCAGGAGATGTTTCTGGACCTTGCCGGCGGCCGTGCGGGGCAGGTCGTCAGTGAAGCGGAAATGGCGCGGTACCTTGTAGGCGGCCAGCCGTTCGCGGCACCAGTCCGACAGGGCTTTGGCGTCGGCGCTCTGGCCCTGGCGCAGGATGATGTGGGCGCCGCCGACCTCGCCCCATTTCTCGTCCGGCACGCCGGCGACGGCGGCTTCCTGGACGGCCGGGTGAAGGGACAGCACATTCTCGACCTCGGCCGGATACACGTTCTCGCCGCCCGAGATGTACATCTCCTTGATCCGGCCGGCGACATAGCAATAGCCCTCATCGTCGAAGCGGCCGAGATCGCCGCTCTTCAGCCAGCCATCGGGCGTGAACAGGGCGGCGGTTTCCTCCGGCCGCTGCCAGTAGCCCGGGGTGAGGCCGGGCCCGAAGAACTGGATCTCGCCGGTCTCGCCGGGCGGCAGGACGCGCCCATCCGGTCCGGCGATGCGGGCCTCGACGAGTACCTGCGCCTTGCCGACCGAGCCGATCTTGCGCAGGGCGTTCGCCTCGTCGGAAAGGAAGGCGGTGGGGCCGGTCTCGGTCATGCCGAACCCGTTGCACACCAGCGCCCCCTTGCGGGCCATGGTCTCGACCAGCACGTCGGGCAGGGGCGCGCCACCGCAGGACCAGTGGCGCAGCCGGGTCAGTTCGGTGGTCTCGAAATCGGGATGCAGGGTCAGTTCGCGATAGACCGCCGGCACGCCGATGAAGACATCCAGCTCGCCGGCATCGATCAGGGCCAGCGTTGCGGCCGGATCGAAGCCGGGCAGGATATGCACCTTGCCGCCGTTTATCAGCACCGGGAGGGTGTGGAGATTGATGCCGGCCGTGTGGAAGAGGGGCAGGAAATTCAGCGTCGCATCGCCGGGACGCAGACCGATCGCCTGGCCGATATTGATCGCGTTCACCAGGGCCATGCGATAGGTCTGTATCACGCCCTTGGGCCGGCCCGTCGTGCCGGAGGTGTAGATCAGATACCAGGGCTCGTTGCCCGGCCAGGCCGTGCGGCCGGCATGGGGTTCCAGCGCATCGCGGCGGCCGGCATAACCGGTTTCCAGATCGAGGCTGGCCAGGCTGTGGGTGCGGGCCAGTGCCGCCGCGGTCTCGCGATCCTCCGCGCCAGTGATGATCAGCTTCGGCGTGCAGTCTTCAACCAGCCCGTCCAGCTCGCTGGCCGGCATGCGCCAGTTCAGCGGCACCAGGATGGCGCCCAGCTTGGCGCAGGCGAACAGGATCTCGAAGAACTCGACCCGGTTGCGGCACAGGATGGCGACGCGGTCGCCCGCATCGATCCCGTCCGCGGCGAGCAGGCTGGCGGCACAGGCGCTGCGCCGGTCGAGCTCCGCATAGCTCAGCGTCTCGCCGGTCTCCACGATGTGGAAAGCGGTCGCGTCAGGTGCCAGCGCGGCGCGGCGCGCCGTGATATCGGTCAGTATGTCCATGCCAGTCCTCCCGAATGGGCATGTTATTTCGCGCCGGCGAGGAAAGCGTTCATGCGCGCTCTTGTGTCCTCGCGGGCAATGCGGTCGAGAAATTCGCGTTTTTCGTCGTCCAGGCGTGCGGCCAGGTCCGGACCGGCGATCTGTGCGTCGAGCAGGCGCCGGGATGTCAGGGCAAGGCCGGGATCGAGCGGTTCGAGCGCGGCGAGCTGGCGGTCGATCTCCGCATCCATGCCGCCTGCTTCCACCACCCGGTCGACAAGACCGACCGCCAGCGCTTCGCGGGCGTCCAGCCGTTCATCGAAGGCGAGCCAGCGTGCGGTGCGGGCGCGGCCGATACGCTCCGGCATCAGGGCCGTCCAGCCGCCATCCGGTGCAAAGCCCATGCGGGCATAATAGGGCTGGATGAAAGCCGCCGCGTCCATGAGGATCATGTCGGCGGCCAGCATCAGGCCCACCGATCCGCCGGTCACCGGTCCGTTGACGGCGGCGATGACCGGGCAGGGCATGTCGCGCAGGCGCAGTATCACCCGGTTCAGCGTGCCGACCACGCGCTCCGAATAGGCCAGCAGCGCCTCGCGGTCGTCCGCGCGGGCACGGAATTCCCCGACATCGCCGCCGGAGGAAAAGGCGCGCCCGGCGCCCGTCAGCACGACAGCGCGGACATCGCCGGCGGTGTCCAGCGCATCGAGACAGGCGTCCAAGAGGTCCGGGACGAGCGCATTGCCCCGATGCGGCCGGTCAAGCACCAGCCGCAACACGCCACCGCGCACCTCTGTCCGGACTGTGCCGGTCGATGTCGCGGCGGCCGCGCTCACGCTTCCAGACCCCGGCGGATCAGGTCGGCGGCCTTGCGGGCGACGTCCTCGGCGCTGCTTTGCGTATCCCAGATGCCATAGCGCAGGCCGAGAAACACGCTCATCCCGATCAGCGCCCAGGCGCGCACCGTCTCGTCGCCCTCGCGGATCTCGCCGCGCTCGGCGGCTTCGGACAGATTGCGGCAATAGCGTTCGGCGAACCGGTCATAGTGGGCCTTGTAGGCGTCCGGCGCGACGAACTGGGCCTCCTCGATGATGCGGTAGAGATTGGGGTGGGCGCGGGCAAATTCGATATAGGCGACCAGGCCGAGATGCTCGGCCTCCATCCGGTCCTTTGCCCCCTTCACCCGTTCGGCAATCCAGCCGCGCACCATCTCGCCCATATGGGCAACGAGGGCGCGGAAAATCTCGTCCTTGGAATCGAAATAGACGTAGAATGTGCCCAGAGCCACCGACGCCCGGCGCGTGATGTCGCCGATCGATGTGGTGTGGAATCCGCCTTCCCCGAAAGCCCCTTCAGCCGCATCCAGCAGCTTCGCCCGGGTGCGCTGGCCGCGCGCGGTCTTCGGCTTTTTCGCCGTCGTGGTCGTGTTCAAAGTTGACATATGATTCAGTTTTCACAAAATTGCACCTGACGCAATATGGCATGAAAGCCAGGGCGGGGGAGGATCCAGGAGTTGTCGGAACCGTGCTGAACATCCGCTCGGACAATCCGGCCGGCCGTGACGGGGTGCTGAAAAGCCTCGCACTGCCGGATGGGACGGACATGGCCTACCGGGATGCCGGGCAGGGGCCGGTCCTGCTGCTCGTGCATGGCTGGGCGGCCTCCGGACGGTTTTTTGATCCCGTCGTCGACCTCCTGAAACAGGATTTCCGCGTCATCGTCCCGGATCTGCGGGCCCACGGACAGACACCGGCCGGTCCCGGCCGGCCCGATATCGACGCGCTGGCTGACGACCTCGTCGTGCTGCTGGACGCGCTGGATGTCACCCGTGTTGTCGCGCTGGGCTGGTCGATGGGGGCCCAGGTGCTCTGGAGCCTGATTGCACGGCACGGATCTGCACGACTGGCCGGCCTCGTCGTCGAGGATATGAGCCCGCGCATTCTCAACACGGACAACTGGTCGCTGGGCATGTCCAGCGGCATGGATACGGCCGGCAGCCAGCGCGCGCTCGAGGCGATGCGCTCGAACTGGCCGGCCTATGCGGCCGCCTTTGTGCGCCACATCTTCTCCCGCGATCGCGCCAGCCGCGATCCGGATCTCATTCAGCGCGTGCTGGTGGAACTGCACCAGTGCGACGCCGAAGCCATGGCGGCCCTCTGGGAATCCATGGCCGGACAGGATTTCCGTCCGGCCCTGCCCGCCATGTCTCTGCCGGTTCTCGTGACCTGGGGAGAGGCCAGCCAGGCCTATGACCCCGCCACGAGCCGGTATCTCGTCGACACCTTGCCGAACGCGCAGGGCAAGGCCTTCGCCCAATCCGGGCACGCACCGCATCTCGAGCAACCCGAAGAGTTCGCCGAAGCGGTCCAGCAATTCGCCAGCCAGGTCCAGGCCGGCGACACCCACCCAAAAAATATCGAGGGGAGTTTCTCGTCATGAAGAAAACGATCACCAAAGCCGTCCTCCTTGCGAGCACGGTCGCCTCGGCCGCGCTGATCTCGGCGCCGGTCCTGGCCCAGGACGATGCCGGCGCGGCCGAAACCCGCGACGTCATCACCGTCACGGCCCGCCGCCGCGAGGAAACGCTGCAGGATGTGCCGCTTTCGGTCTCCGCCCTGTCCGGTGCCGAGCTCGAGCGCACCGGCGCCATCGACATCACCGCCGTGGCGGAAGTCACGCCGAACGTCACGCTGGAAGTCTCCCGCGGCACCAATTCGACGCTGACCGCCTTCATCCGCGGTATCGGCCAGCAGGATCCGGTCGCCGGCTTCGAGGCCGGTGTCGGCATCTATGTCGACGACGTCTACTTCAACCGTCCGCAGTCGGCCGTTCTGGACATCTATGATGTCGAGCGGATCGAAGTGCTGCGCGGCCCGCAGGGTACGCTGTACGGCCGCAACACGGTCGGCGGTGCCGTCAAATACGTCACCAGCCGCCTCGATCCGGACGCCCCGACCCTGGAAGCGCGCGTCAATGTCGGTTCCTATAACCAGCTTGACCAGATCGTGTCCGGCAGCGTGCCGCTGACCGACACCTTCCGGGTCGGTGGCGCCGTGGCCAATCTGCAGCGCGACGGTTTCGGCGACAATCTCTATACCGGCCAGGACAACTACAACAAGGACGTGCTGGGCTATCGCGTCAGCGCGGAATGGGAGCCGGCATCCAACCTGTTCTTCCGTCTCGCCTATGACCGCGTCGAGGACGAGTCCAACCCGCGCGGCGGTCACCGCCTGATCCCGAGCGCGCCGGGCTATACGCCGAGCTATCCGGTTCTGGACGATGTCTTCGACACCCGCGCCGGTCTGGATGTCGTGTCGCAGAGCGTCGAGGCTGAAGGCCTCTCGCTGACGGCGGAATGGGAGATCAACGAGCACTTCACCGTGCGCAACATCCTGTCCAGCCGCGAAGACGCCTCGGTCACCCCGATCGATTTCGACAGCCTTCCGGAAGGCGATTTCGACGTGCCGGCGATCTACGAGAACGAGCAGTTCTCCGAAGAATTCCAGCTGCTCTATTCCAGTGAGCGTCTGAACGGTGTGATCGGCTACTACTATCTCGACGCCAGCGCCTACACCGTGTTCGACGTGTTGCTGGACACCACGCTGGCCGGCCTCAACGCCCAGACCTATGGCGATGTGGACACCAAGACCTGGTCGCTGTTCGCCAACTTCACCTATGATCTCACCGATCAGCTGAGCCTGACGGTGGGTGGCCGCTATACCGAGGACGAGCGCACCTCGCGCGTCCTGCGCCGCACCTATCTGGGCGGTTTCTCCGAGTATTTCGGTGGTGCCGGTGTGTCGATCGCGACCACGTCGGACTTCCTGGGCACCAATTCCTGGGATGATTTCAGCCCGTCGATCTCGCTGGCCTGGCAGCCGGATGCGGAGAATAATTTCTACGCAACCTTCAGCCGCGGCTTCAAGGGCGGCGGTTTCGACCCGCGGGCCCAGACCACGGGTGCTCCGGACTTTGACCAGAACGGTACTGTCACTGAAGCGGAAGTCTTCGAGTTCATGAGCTTCGATCCGGAGACGGTGAACAGCTATGAAATCGGCTGGAAATATGAAAACGGCCGCTATCGTCACGCCCTGGCCTATTTCTACATGGACTATACCGACGTCCAGGTTCCGGGCTCGGTGGGTATCGATACCGACAATGACGGCGTCAACGACACCTTCACGGGCGTGACGACCAATGCCGGTGCCGCGACCATCCAGGGCATCGAATACGAAGGCATGCTGGACATTGCCGACGATCTCTTCACCCCGGGCGACAATCTGAATCTGGGGTGGGCTGTCGGCCTGCTGAACGGTGAGTACGACCAGTTCATCAACGCCTTCGGCGTCGACATCTCCAATGACGTGGAAATCCAGAACACGCCGGACATGACGGCCAGCGCCACGCTGACCTACATGACGCCGTTCGCGGGCGGCGACCTGACCATGCTGGGCACGGTGAGCCATCGCGGCGACTCCACCCAGTTCGAAGTGCCCTTCGAGGCGCTCGACCAGGAAGCCTACACGCTGTTCAACGCCTCTGTGGTGTGGGAGAGCGCCGACGATCGCTGGCAGCTGGGCATTCATGGCCGCAACCTGACGGACGAGGAATACATCGTCGCCGGCTATGACTTCGTCAACAACACGACCTTCGCACCGGAGCTGGGTCAGGCGGGCACACTGACCGCCTACTACGGCAATCCGATGACGATCACCGGAACCATCGCGTTCCGCTACTAGGCACAGCCAGGGCGGGCCGATCCCTCCCCGGCTCGCCCGAAAGCTGCCAGACTGGGCCGGCGCTGCGATCTGCAGTGCCGGCCATTCCCTTTCTCCCGCCCGGAGCTTCCGTCATGATGCGCACGCTTGGTCTCATTCTTGTTCTGCTGGCCCTGGTCGCCGGCATCGCCTGGTTCGTCTTCGGACGCGGCGGCTCCGAGCCGGCCCCGGAAGCGGCCATCGACTCGCCCTGGTGGAGCGCACAGGACCGGCTGGTCGATGTCGACGGCGTCACGGCGCGGGTGCGCGTCGAGGGACTGGACGATGCACCGGTCCTCGTGATGATCCACGGCTTCTCCTTCTCGCTGGAGAGCTGGGATGACTGGGCGGACGCGCTTTCCGCCAACTACCGCGTCGTGCGCATGGACCTGCCGGGCCATGGCCTGACCGGCCCGGATCCGCAGGCGCGCTACTCCGTGCCGCAAACGGTCGAATTCCTGGGCGGTCTGATGGACGCGATGGATATTGATCGCGCGACGCTGGTGGGCAATTCACTCGGCGGTCTGGTCGCCTGGCGCTATGCCGCCGATCATGGCGACCGGGTCGAGAAACTCGTCCTCGTCGCGCCGGGCGGTTTCTCGATCAATGGCGTTACCGAGGAACCGGTCGATGTGCCGGTCGGTGTGCGTTTCTACCTCACCCAGGGCCCGCAGCCGGTTGTTGCCGGCGCGACGGCGGCGCTGTTCGGCGATCCCACGCGCATGGACCCGGACCTGCCGGCCCGTGTGCACGGTCTGATGCAGGGCGAGGGCGTTGGTGAAGCCATGGTGCAGCGGCTGGAAGTCTTCACCCTGCCGGCACCCGAAGCGGATCTCGCGCGGGTGACGGTGCCGGCGCTGATCCTGTGGGGCGGCCGCGACGCGATGGTGCCGGTCGATCACGCCGCCCGTTTCGAGGCGGCGATGCCGGATGTTCAGCTTGTCGTCTATGACGATCTCGGCCACATCCCGCACGAAGAAGCGCCCGAGCGGACGCTGGAGGATGTGCGGGCTTTCCTGAGCGCGAATTAGCGCCGCGCGGCAGCCTTCTCGGCGATCTCGGCCTGCAGATCGGCCCAGTCCTGCGGGTCGACATCGCATTCGCGCAGCACGACCACGCCCAGCCCGGTATCATTCGCCGGTGCATCGGCGGTCAGCAGTCGGCCGAGGGCGTGGGTGCGGGCGGTCTCGCGATTGAGACAGGGACGGTAGACGATCTCGCGCGCGGTGCGGTGCCGGTCGACGGCGCCCTTGCGGCGCAGGCGCTGCAGCATGGCGAGGGTCTCGCCGGCCGGACGGCGGGTCGCAACCGACAGCTCGCCCACAGACGCACCGCCGCGGTCCCACAGGATGCGCATGGTCTTGTGCTCGTCTTCGGTGAGGGTCTGTTCGTTCGCCATCTTCGTCATCCCCTTAGCCTTGTACGCCGCGGCCCGAATTGCAACACGCGCGGCCGTTAAGATTTTGTTTGCAATTTCGGGGCCGGACCGGGTTGACGGATGAGGATTGCTCGTATATTTCACCAATCAGCTATATAACTAATTGGTGAAATATGTCGGATCTCGACGCGACTTTTACGGCTCTGGCCGATCCCACCCGCCGGGCCATTCTCGCCCGGCTCGCAAGCGGCGAAGCGACGGTGATGGAGCTCTCCGAGCCCTTCACGCTCAGCCAACCGGCGATCTCCAAGCATCTCAAAGTGCTCGAGAAGGCCGGGCTGATCACGCGCAGCCGCGACGGGACGCGGCGTCCCTGCCGGATACAGGCCGAGACGCTGGCCCAGGCAACGCACTGGCTGGAGGAATTCCGCAAGCTCTGGGATGCCCGCTTCCGGGCTCTCGACGATCTGCTCGACGACATGAAGGCCGGCCACGAGCCCGGCCCCCGCGACCACTGATCACAAACTTTCCGGAGGAAATCCCATGTATCGACACACACTCGAGGTCGCGCCGAAGGGCGAGCGCGAGCTTGTCATGACCCGCCGGTTCGATGCGCCGCGCGCGCTGGTCTTCCGGGCGCTCACCGAGCCGCACCTGGTCAAGCGCTGGCTGCTGGGGCCGGACGGCTGGATCCTGTCGGTCTGCGAGATCGACCTGCAGGTGGATGGCGCCTACCGCTATGTCTGGACCCATGCCGAGCGCGGCGAAGAGATGGGGATGGGCGGGCGCTATCTCGAGATCGAGCGTCCGGACCTGATCGTGCACACGGAGCAGTTCGACATGAGCTGGTATCCTGGCTCGGCCATCGTCACCACGCGACTGACCGAGGCGGCCGGTGTGACGACCTTCGAGATCACCATCACCTATAAAAGCACCGAAGCCCGCGACATCGTGGCGGCCAGCCCGATGCGGGAAGGCGCCGGGGCCAGCTATGACCGTCTGGACAGCCTTCTGGCCGGCCTGGCCACGGTCTGAGAACGTCTCAGGCGCGGCGGTGCAGGACGTTCGGATTGCGCAGGATGGCGGCCGAGACGAGGCTGACCAGCACGCCGACGGGGAAGATCTCGGTGAAGGTGACCGGCATGCGGAACCATCAGTTGGCATAAAGTGCCATCGACTGGCGCAGGCTGGCCTCGTAGGCGGCGAGCTCGTCGCCTACGAGGCCACGCTCGCGCTGGCCCTCGATCTGGGCGGTGATGTAGGCGTCCATGAAGGCGCCGCCGGTCATGTTGAAATAGATCTCCCAGGTGATGACGTAGAACAGGCCGGCAATAGCCGCGACGCCGAGCCCGGTCGCCAGCGCCGGCCAGAAGCGGATCACGCCGCCCAGATTGATGTCGCGATGGCGCTTGATCGCCACGAAGATGAAGGCGAGCGCCAGTAGCATGGTCAGATAGCCCGCCGTCTCCGAGCCGACCCCGTCGGGGCCGGCCAGGAGGGTCATGCCGATGACCATCAGAAGCGAGACGATGAGACCGGCAATGATGCCGAAGGTGAGGACGATGCGTGCCATGACGGGATACCCCCTGGTTCTGGCGTTCACTTGACCGGGATGTCCAGCCTTTGCCGGATCGCCCCGTCGTCACCCCAATGGGTGATCGGGCGGAATTCACCCGTCCGGATGCGGTCTGCTGTCCGCCATGTCGCCTTGCGCATCGCCGGTACCGGGGATCAGTCTGAGAAGCCGGGCACGCTCCAGCGCCTGCACGCGGCTGGAGACGTCCAGTTTGTCGAAGAGGCGGGCGATATGCGTCTTCACCGTGTTGGGCGAAACGCCCAGCGTGCGGGCCATTGCCTTGTTGCCGTCACCGGCCGTCATGGCCAGCAGCACGTCGTATTCGCGCGGCGTGATGCCCAGAGAGGCCAGCGCGGCGTCATTGCGCTGGAAGGGGGCGGGCGGGGCCTGCCGCGTCAGCCGTACGCCCAGCCAGATCCCCAATGCGATACACGCCGCGCCGACAATGGCGATGAAGGCCTCGATACCGATCGTGCGCGCCCAGAACCGGTATTCCAGCCATTCCAGGGCAAAGACCGCCAGCGCGAGCGCTGCGGCCGAGAGGAGGATGGTGCGCCACATGGCGGCGAATCTGGCCGAAAGCGGCGGGTTGATCAATCTTGCGGGAACCCGGCGGAAGCGCGCTTGTTGTCCTCACGCGCCATCCGGTCGATCTCCCAGATCGTCGGTTCCGCTTCCGCCACTTCGGCGTCGCGCCGCGTGTTGTAGACGGCGAGGGCGCGCTCGAACTCAGCTGCCAGCCCGGCCTCCGCCTCGCATTCGAGCTGGCCGTCATAGACGCCGAAATGGCGCGGGACGAGGTCGGCACCGAATGTGTCCTGGTATTGGCTCTCCAGAACGCGATACCGGTCGAAGGCCGGGTCGTCCCAGTCGACATCGACGGTTTCATACGCGAATGGCACGGCACTGACGGCGAAGAGCGAGGACATCACCGGCCAGCGAGTCGCATCCTCAAGGACATAGGTGAAGACACGGCCGTCCGCTGAGTGCGGGCTCAGCTGGCCCGACTGCATCACGCTCATCAACACCATGCTGCCGGTCAGCATGGCCTGCACGATGCGCAGCGTCGCCGGGAAGCGGACGGGTTTCGGGCGGATGATGTCGGCGCACAGCCACAGCGCCAGGGTGATGGCAAACAGGCTGGATGCGAGCAGCAGTGTAGGGCGGCCGAGCAATGAGGCGGTCCACCAGTCGACATAGTCACGGCAGGCATAGCTGATGAAGACGAAATAGTGGACGAGATACCAGAGGAAGGCTCCCGAGCAGACGATCCCGATGGAGTACCAGCCGGCCACCACCGGCTTGGCGTTGCGCCGACGGCGTCGTGCCTTTCGCTTTCGAAGATGTATCCCGGTTCTCACGCTTCACGCGTATCATGATCGGCAAGCACGAAAAACGGGAATTGAATACGATGTCGTCCCCCGGACCAAACCGTCTCGCGCCGTCGGGCGGGAACCCGGCGCGGCCGGCTGCGTTACACGGGAGTGGGGAGCATGCTGACATTCTATCTTCGCCGCATCTGGCAATCGATCTGGTTCCTGCCGGCCATCTATGCCGTGGCCGCCGTTCTGGCGGTCGGCGTGGCGCCGGTGATCGGCGGCTATCTGCCCGATGACTGGGTCGCGCTGGTCAAGATCGATGCGCTGGCCGCGACCCTGAATATCCTGGCCTCGAGCATGCTGGCCGTTGCCATCTTCTCGATGGCGACGATGTTTTCCGCCTTCCAGGCGGCGGCCAGTTCGGCAACACCCCGCGCGCGTCCGCTCTTGACGCAGGACCGCACCGCCCAGACCGCGATCTCGACCTTTGTCGGCGCTTTCCTGTTCAGCCTGCTGGGCCTGATCGGCGTCAATTCGGGCCTGTATGGCGAGGCGGCGGTTGTCGTTCTGCTCGCGCTGACCCTTCTGCTCGTGGTCCATGTGGTGGTGATGCTGATCCGCTGGATCCACCGGCTGTCCGGTTTCGGCGGCGTGGAGGAAGCTATCGCGGTGATCGAGGCCGCAACGCAAAAGGCGATCGACCGGGCGCAGGGCTGCCCCAATCTCGGCGCCAGCCGGCTTGATGAAATCCCCGACGGCGCGCGGGCGCTGTGTCCGGCCCGGGCCGGACATGTGCAGACCATCGATGTGGCGGCCCTGCAGGCGATCGCCGAGAAGACCGATGCGCGCATCTATATCCTGTCACCGCCGGGCAGCTATGTCGGCCCGGGCGAACCGGCTGCCCATGTCGCGGGCGGCGGGGAGATCGGCGACGCGGTGCTGGAACAGATCATCACGGCCCCGAGCCGCACGCTGGAGGAGGATCCGGCTTTCGGCCTGGTCATGCTGGCGGAGATCGCCTCGCGCGCGCTGTCCGACGCCGTCAATGACAGTGGCTCGGCCCTGTCGGCGATCACGGCCATGACCCGTCTTCTGACCCGGATGTGCAGCCAGTTCGAGGCGCTCGCGGACGAACCGGCCGATCGCGTCTTCATGGCGCCGCCGGACCCGGCGGTGCTGGTCACCAACGCTTTCCGTCCGGTCGCCCGTGACGGTGCGGACCGTGTGGAAGTCGGGATCAGCCTGCAAAGGGCGCTCGGCGTTCTTGTCGCGGTCGATGAGACAGTATTCGGCGAACCGGCGCGCGCCATGAGCCGCGAGGCGCTGGCCCGGGCCGAGGCTGCCATGCAATACGCCCCGGATGTCGATGCGTTGAAAGCGGCGGCGGTGTTCAAATAAATCCGGAAACGAAAACGCCCCGGCGGGAGGTCACCGGGGCGTTTCGGGTCAGGGCTGGAGAGAGCCCTAGTCCTGTTCGTGCAGCCAGGCGGCATGCTTGGGCGCGCGCTTGGTCTGGCTCCATTCCTCGATCATCGGACGGGCGACGCGCTTGAGCTCGGCCATCTGTTCCTCGGTGCCGGTATTGGCCGCCAGTTCGAGACGGTGGCCGTTCGGGTCGAAGAAGTAGATCGACTTGAAGATGCCGTGATTGACCGGGCCGAGCACGTCCAGGCCTTCGGCCTCGATATGCGCCTTGGCGGCCAGGAGGGCGTCCATGTCCTCCACCTCGAAGGCGATGTGCTGGACCCATTCCGGCGTATTGCCGTCGCGGCCCATCTCCGGCGAATTGGGCAGTTCGAAAAAGGCCAGGACATTGCCCATGCCGGCGTCCAGGAAGACGTGCATGTAGGGATCCGGCGCCTTGGTCGAGGGAACCTCGTTCTCGGCGATGGCCAGTTTGAAATCCATGCCCATGACGCGCTGGTAGAACTCGACGGTCTCCTTGGCGTCCTTGCAGCGATAGGCAACGTGGTGGATGCGCTTGAGATTGACGCTCATGTCTGCCTCCTCATGGGGGACATGTACCTTGGGTACGTGTCCCGGGAAATTTCATCCTTCCCCTTGACGGGGAAGGAGTGCCAGCGCGCAGCGCTGGGTCGGAAGGGGTGAAACCCGGTGCTTGTCCAGGAGACACCTCGCCCCCACCCCCTCCACCGCACGTTCCGTGCGGTGGAGGGGGTGGGGG
>MRWG01000245.1_pt1 | contig 85665 bp, 73 predicted proteins | sample 1013341 | NCBI WGS metagenome assembly MRWG01 (sample SAMN06117577, study PRJNA244670) | biofilm metagenome | biome: Water; feature: Cathode Biofilm; material: Biofilm; isolation source: microbial consortium enriched at the cathode of a solar microbial fuel cell | place: USA: District of Columbia ...
GACCTGAAGCGGCGTGGGGATCGGGTCGATCTTGGGGGGGGAGGTCCAATATGGGCGCACATCTGGGACGGATCGGGTTCGTGCTGTTGGCGTTGCTCTTTGCGGCGGCGGCGATGCTCGGCGAGCCGCAGGGGGCGTCGGCGACGGGTGATGCGGAGCCGGCGTCGGGGGCGTTGGGGCTGCCGCTCTCGCCCGAGCGGCTGAGCCTGACGTACTTCAACGCCTTCGGGGACCACCGCGACAAGCCGGAGCGCGAGCCCAACGACAACGAGCTGGGCATCGCCCCGGGATGGCGAGGAGTGATCGATGGACCGCTCGCCTTCGAGCGGGCGTGCGACGAGGCCGCGGCGGCGGGCGCCGATGGGATCATGCTCAGCAAGCCGGTCGGGAACCCGTACCTGCCCGAGGACCTGCGGCGTGAGGCGGAGGCGCAGGGGAAACGCCCGTTCACGGATGTGCCCGGGTTCGTGCTCGTCTCGATGTCGGACGAGAAGCTCGAGGCGCTGCGCGACGCGGTCGCCCGGGTTCGGCGCCGGCACGGGGCGGGGTTCCGTCTGGCGATCTTCACCGGTTCCAAGGGGTACGCCCCGGAGCTGGCGTACGGGGGCACGTCGGCGCTGACGGCTCGCTACGGGCGCCCGGCGTACATCGGGGATGACTCCGATACCGGGCGGGTGATGGAGTCGCAGCTCTTTGAGACGTTCGGATCGATGGGGTTTGATCTGTTCTTCATCGACGCGAGCGCGTCGGACCCGGACAAGCTCGTGGCGTTGGCCCGGCGTCAGGGGGCGCTGGGCCGGAAGGTCATCGGCGAGGCGTGGCCCTACGAGCCCCGGTCGAGCGTGCTCGATGGAGAGGCGTTGCTCTCGGCGCCCTGGGTGCAGGTCTACCGACGCATCGAGCAGAAGCACCCCCGGGGAGACGTGGAGTTCGATCCGGAGATCACGGAGATGTGGGCGTGGCTGATCGGGCCGGAATGGCGGCGCCTGGACGTGAACGAACGCGTCCGCGTCATCCGGGACTACCGGGCACGGGGGATGAATATCATCGCGGCGCCGGAAGACCTGCGGGCCGAGGCGTCGGCGCCCTGAGCGGGCTCAGTCGTCTTCCTTCTTCATGATGAAGAGGTAGTTGAATCCGCGGAGGAAGTAGTTGCCCTCCTGGGCGGCCTTGTGCCAGTTGCCGCGGGCGAGCTTCTGGTTGTGCCGGACGACACTGATGATGTCCACCGGTCGGAAGTAGTCGCGCATGATCGCGAAGAGTTCGAACCCGATGGGCATGAAGTGCCCCCCCTTGCGACCCTTCTCCTTGCGGAAGGAATCGGAGACGTAGAGCCCCATGTAGCGTCGGTTGCGGAGCACGCGGTGCAGCTCCGCGATGACCTCCTCCATCGCCTCGTAGTACCGGGCGCCCTCGGGCTCGTGCTCGGAGGCCGCCCGGGCGCCCGCGTCGAGCTTGCCGATGCAGGCCGGGTCGTCGGAGTAGTCCACGTGGGTGGAGTAGGGGGGGTCCACGAAGGCGAAATCGACCGACTCGTTCTCGAGGGGCAACTCCCGGGCGTCGGCTCTGGTGATCTCGGGGCGGGTGGGCGCCAGGTCGAACCCGATGCCCTTCCGGTCGAGATCCGTGCAGACGTCCAGGGTGGTGCCCGAGCCGCACATGGGATCGACCACGGTGTCGCCGGTGCGGGTGTAGCGTTGGAGGAGCTGCCAGATGACCCAGCTCGGGGTGGCGCCGGTGTAGTCCTTGCTCCCCTGGAAGTTGCCGTTGGGGCTGTCGTAGTGCTGGCTGGGGTACTCCCAGAGGGTGGAGGTAAAGACGCGGAGGGGTGGGCGTTTGCCGGGACGCACGCCGCGCGGCTCACGCTCGACTTCGCTGGCGGCTTTCTCGATCCGCTCGCGCAGGTCGGACTTCGGCTTGTGCCCCTGGCGACCCCGTTTCATGCCAGCGCCTCAAGAAGCTTGGCCTTGGCCTCGTCGAGGGGCGCCATGACGCGGACGCCCGCGGCCCGGGCGTGCCCGCCGCCTCCGAGCTTCTGGGCCACCTGGTTGACGTCCACGGCGAGATCGCCCCCCTTGCTCCGCAGGGAGATCTTTGTGAAACGGGAGTGGTCGGGCGCCTCGATCTCGGTGAGCAGCGCCGAGACGCGGATCTTCCCCACGGTGCGGGGGATGTCCACGAACCCGCCCGAGTCCCCCGGGGCGGCGCCGGAGGCCTCCAGGTCCTTCGGCGTCAGGGACATCAGGGCGATGGAGTCGTCCTGGTGGAGTTCCAGCGAGGCGAGCGCTCGCGCCATGAGGCGCAGGCGCTGCGGGCGATCGTTCATTTCTGTCGCCTGGTACAGGCGTTCGTGGTTGACGCCGCAGGCGAGAAGATCTCCCGCGGTGCGCATGACGTCGGCGCTCACATTGCCATGTTTGAACCATCCCGTATCCGTGGCGAGACCGAAGTAGAGCGGTTCGGCGATCTCCGTGGGCAGTTCGGACAGTGCGTCGAGGCCCAGCACGAGGCGGCAGAGTTCCGCGATGGGCTGGCAGACCGCGGCGGCGGAGGTCGCCAGGTGGCGTCGGGGCGCGGTGTCGGGATCGCCCTGGAGGTGATGGTCGATCACGCACGCCCGGTCAGCGCGCGCGCGCAGCCAGTCGGCGTAGGCGTCGAGCTGGCCCCACGTCCCGGTGTCGCAGACGACGATCGCCTCGGGGTCGAGGGTGAACTCGGGGGTTTCACCCGGGTCGATGTGGCGGGTCTTGGTGGAGCCGGTGAGCAGCTTGTGCCAGGCGGGCATGGGGCCCATGTACCAGCACTCGGCGGTGCTGGCCGCGCCGCTCGTGTTTGTCGATCGGTTGATCGCCCGGGCGAGGGCGAGGGTGGAGCCCATGGCGTCGCCGTCCGGCTTGGCGTGGGTGAGGAGGACCACGGAGCGTTTGCCGCGCAGCCATTGAGCGATCTCGGGGAGGGAGGCCGTGCTGGCCCACTCGGGGTTGGTCACGAGGCGGTCTCCATGGTGGGGGCCAGGGCGGCGCGGGCGAGGGCGCAGTCGCGCAGGAGCTGTTCGCGGAGGGTATCGACGGAGGGGAACCTCGCCTGGTCGCGGACCCAGGCGATCAGCTCGAGGCGCAGGCGCCAGCCGTACTCGGGGAGGCCGGGGATCGGGGCCCAGCCCGAGCCGTCCGGGTGAACGTCGAGCAGGTGGGCCTCCACGCGCCGGTCCAGGCCGTCGAAGGTCGGGCGGGACCCGACGCTGAGCGCGACGGGGTAGACGCGTCCGTCGTCGAGGATTCCTCGGGCGGCGTAGACGCCGTCGGCGGGCAGGGCGGTGTCGCAGGTCATGTTGGCGGTGGGGAAACCGAGTTCACGCCCGAGGCGATCGCCCCGGCCAACGACGCCGGTCAGTTCCGGCGGGCGTCCGAGCATGCTGGCCGCGTCCCGCACGCGTCCGCGCTCGATGAGCCAGCGGAGCATCGTGCTGGAGGCGATGCAGACGGTCTGGTCGGTGAGGGCGACACGGACGGGGGGGACGACATCGGCGGTGGCGCCCCGGGCCTGAGCGAGTCGGGCGAGCGTGCGCACGTCCCCGGCACGTCCCTTCCCGAAGCGGAAGTCCCGACCCTCGACGAACACCTGGGCGGCGTGCTCCTCGATCACCCGGTGTACGAACGCTTCCGGGGTGAGGCCGAGGAGTTCGCGGGTGGGCGCCAGTGGGCGGACCTCATCGGCGCCCAGGTCCCGGAGGAGGGCCGCACGGCGTTCGAAGGTGGTCAGGCGGGTGGGGGCGGCCTCGGGACGAAGGACGCTGGCGGGGTGCGGATCGAAGCTGAGCACGATGACCCGACCGGCGGGGGTGGCCAGCTCGCGGGCGCGGGCGAGGAGAGCGGCGTGCCCGAGGTGCACGCCGTCAAAGTTCCCGATGGTCACGGCGGTCGGCATCCGGGGAGACGGTAGCCTTGCGCGGGGGGTGGCGACGAGTGAACCTATACTGCCCGCCCCCATTCCCAAGGCCGGAGGAGCCGTTCATGGCGATCTTTTCTCGTCGCGCCAAGCCCGCCCAGGTTGCCGTCAACGGCGCCCCGCCCACGACCGACCAGGAGGCGGAGGCCCGGACGCAGGCGCTCGGTCGAGAGTTGCTCAGCGCCGCCCGCGCCCACAAGACGGGGCTGCTCTCGGCAAAGTTCTACTCGGATAAGCTGATGGACTGGTCCATGAAGGACCAGGCCTTCAAGGTCCAGCTCTTCCGGTTCGTGGATACGTTCCCGGTGCTCACCACACCGGAGATGGTGCACGACCTGCTGGTGGACTACCTCTCGCAGCCGGGCGTCAAGCCCCCGCCCGGGATGGACCTGGCGCTCAAGGCGGGGGGGGTGGCCAAGTCCCTGGCGGCCAAGACCATCTCGTCGCAGATCAAGTCGATGGCGGGGAACTTCATCGCCGGCGTGGACGCGGCGGACGCGCTGCCCGAGCTGCGACGTCTCTGGAAGGATGGGATCGCCTTCTCGGTGGACCTGCTCGGCGAGGCGTGCGTCTCGGACGCGGAGGCCGACCAGTACCGCGACAAGTACCTCGACCTGGTGGAGAACCTGCACACCGAGGCCTCGAGCTGGACGCCCAACGAACGGCTGGAGAAGGACCACCTCGGCTCGATCCCGCGCGTGAACGTCTCGATCAAGCTCAGTTCGCTGAGCGCCAAGTTCGACCCGATCGACCAGGATGGGGCGATCCGGGATGTGATGTCGCGGCTGAAGCCGATCCTGAAGGGCGCCAAGCGCAACGGGGTGCTCATCAACTTCGACATGGAGGACCACGCGAGCAAGGACCTGACGCTCGAGTGTTTCCGCCGGTGCTGCGAGTCGTTTGACTTCGAGGCCGGCATCGCGATGCAGGCCTACCTGCGGTCGGGCGTGCGCGACGCGCAGGAGATGGTGGAGTGGTCGCGGAGGGTCGGGCGGCGTGTCACGGTCCGACTGGTCAAGGGGGCGTACTGGGACTACGAGACCATCCACGCCGAGATGGAGGGGTGGCCCTGCCCGGTCTGGGCGGAGAAGTGGCAGACGGACAAGTGCTTCGAGGACATGACGGACGTCTTCCTCGACGGCATGCCGCGGTCGCGCGAGGAGGGGGGCGTGAAGCTCGCGCTGGGTTCGCACAACGCCCGTTCCATCGCCCACGCGCTCGCGGGGCTCGAGACCCGGGGGCTCGCCCGGGAGTCGATCGAGCTGCAGATGCTCCACGGGATGGCGGACCAGCTCAAGCACGCCGCGGGCGATATGGGCCTGCGCGTTCGCGAGTATGTCCCGGTGGGGGAGATGATCCCCGGGATGGCGTACCTGGTGCGTCGCCTGCTGGAGAACACGTCGAACGAGTCGTGGCTCAAGGCGGGGTTCCTCGACGACGCCTCGCCCGACGAGCTGCTCGCTCCGCCCCGGACCCAGGCGGGGCGTCGCCTGAAGCAGGACCTGCTGGAGATCGCCCACGAGCGTCACGGGCTTTCGGACGGCGTGGAAGGGGTGGGGGACGGGCGTCCGTTCTTCACCGAGCCGGTGCGAGACTTCTCGATCCGGTCCGTGCGCGAGGCGTTCGCGCGGGCGGTGGAGGAGGCGGAGGTTCCGGTCATCGCCAACGACCGATCCCCGGAGCAGGGGCTGGAGATGATCGGGAAGGCGGAGGTGGCCTACCCCGGCTGGCGCGACACGGACCCGCTGGTGCGTTCGGACGTGCTGGTGCGGGCCGCGGCTGTGTTCCGCCACCGGCGCGACGAGATCTCCGCGGTGATCGTGAAGGAGAACGGGAAGGACTGGCGCAACGCGGACGCGGACGTCACCGAGGCGATCGACTTCCTCGAGTACTACGCGCGGGAGGCGATCAAGTTGTTCCGGCCGCGTCGGCTGGGCCGGTTCATCGGGGAGCTGGACGAGCTGTGGTACAAGCCCCGGGGCGTGGCGGTGGTGATCGCGCCGTGGAACTTCCCGCTGGCGATCGCCGCGGGCATGACCTCCGCGGCCCTGGTGACGGGGAACACCGTGGTGCTCAAGCCCGCGGAGCAGACGCCCGCGACGGCGCGGATCCTGTACGACGCGTTGCAGAGCGCGATCCGTGAGGTGGGGGCGAGCCCGGACGTGCTGCAGTTCTGCCCGGCGCCGGGGGAGACGACGGGCGCCGCCCTCGTGCGTGACTCACGCGTCGAGACGATCGCGTTCACGGGCTCGCGGGCGGTGGGGCTGGACATCATCCAGTCCGCGGCCTCCGCGGACCCGGCGCAGACCCACGTCAAGCAGGTGATCGCGGAGATGGGGGGGAAGAACGCGATCATCGTGGACGCGAGCGCCGACCTGGACGAGGCGGTGCTGGGTGTGCGGGCCTCGGCGTTCGGGTTCCAGGGGCAGAAATGTTCGGCCTGCTCGCGCTGCATCGTGGTGGACCCGGAGGGCCCGGAGGGACGGGCGACGAAAACCTTCCTCGACCGCCTGGTGAACTCGACCAACTCGCTGGTCATCGGGGACCCGCGCGATCCGGGGACGGACATCGGGCCGATCATCGATCAGGAGGCCGCGGGGCGGATCCGCGTGGCGATTGAGCAGGCGACCGAGGAGGTCGGCCCGCCGGCGTTGGCGATGCAGGTTCCCGAGGGTCTGGAAGCGAAGGTGGGCAAGCCGTACGTGGGGCCGCACATCTTCGCGGGCGTGGAGCGACACCACCAGCTGGCGATCCACGAGATCTTCGGGCCGGTGCTGGCGGTGATGCACGCCTCGAGCTTCACCGAGGCGCTCGAGATCGCCAACGACCACACGTACAAGCTCACGGGTGGCGTCTTCACGCGCAAGCCCTCGCACATCGAGCTGGCGAAGCAGGAGTTCCGCGTGGGGAACCTGTACATCAACCGCTCGATCACGGGGGCGCTCGTCGGGCGTCACCCGTTCGGGGGGTTCGGGATGTCGGGTGTGGGGTCGAAGGCGGGGGGGCCGGACTATCTGTTGCAGTTCGTGCTGCCGCGGGCGTGCGCGGAGAACACGATGCGCCGGGGGTTTGCCCCGGAGTTGTAATCCATTTCCCCCGTTGTGAGCGGCAGTGGTCCGCATCCATCTCACGCTGGCGGGTGGGGCGACATTCGACGATGTGCTCACGAGCCTGAACGCGGGCGAGGGCGGCTTTCGGATGGCGGCGCCCGTGCAGGGGCTGGATCCGAACGACGCCTCACTCTGGGTGGTGACGCCGGCACCGAGGGCTGCGGCGCCGCTGGCCATCGCGGGACTCGGACCGGCCCGGCGTCGGCGCCGAGGCTGAGCCAACCGGGCAGGCGGACCGAGAAGATCCAGTCGTGCAGCACCAGAGCCCCCCGGGGGCTCTCTTTCTGTGCCAACACCTTCTGTGCAAGGTGCGGAAGTGGTTGAATGGCAGTGGCTTATGTGAGCGACGGCGAGCGGGCGGATTTGTTCCACCAACCCGCTGGCCCGGGGGGATCTGTGTGGCACATTCTCGGACGGACGCGGACCGCGACGGACCCATGAAGGAGAGAGCAGGCATGCGCACGACACTGATGGCATTCGGGATCATGGCGTCGGTTTCTGTGGCGAGCGCGGGCATCTCCGGTGAGCGATTCGATCTGTTCGTGTTCGAGAACGCCGACGGTGTGGGCACGGGGAACATTGATATCTGGGTTGAGGTGATCGATCTGGGGACGAGCGTGGACTTCGTCTGGCACAATGACTCGACTGAGACGGCGAACCTCACGCAGATCTACATCGAGAGTTCCGGCGCGTCCGACCTGCTTCTCAACGCTCAGATTTTCAACTCGGCAACGGTGAACTACGCCGAGGGGGCCGCGCCGGGGAACCCGCCCGGGTCGATCGCTGCGTACGGCGGGGTGTGGGGTGGCAGCATGTTTGACGCTGATCCAACAACGCCGATGCCGATTGTCAACGCGATCAACGCGGGCGAGTCGCTGACCACGCGGTTCGACCTCTCAGGGGGTCTGACGTACAACGACATCCTCGGGGCGATCAGTGGTGGGGACGGCGCCTTCCGCCTCGCCGGGCACGTTCAGAGCATCGGTGCAGGTGACGCCTCGATCTGGGTCGTCACTCCGTCCCCCTCGACAGCGTCGCTCTTGATCGGTGGCCTGTTGGTGGCGTCGCGCCGGCGGCGTTGAGGCGCCTCACCAGTCCATCGGCTCGCCGTCGTACCGGACGAAGCGTCGATCTCCCTCAGGGGTGAGTGAGTCGATGGTCTTGATGATCATCGCGGCGGCATCGGTTCGTTCGAGGTCGGCGCCTTCGCCGCCCATGTCGGTCTTCACCCAGCCGGGGTGGATGGCGACGGAGGCGACGCCGCGGCTGCGCAGCTCGTTGTCCATGAGGACGCTGACCATGTTGAGGGCGGCCTTGGAGGCGCAGTAGGCGGTCCAGCCCGTGCGTCGCTCACGGATGGCGGCGCTGATCGAGCCGAGGTTGGAGGAGGTCTGGATGGCGAGTTTGCGCTGGCCGCGCTCCAGGTTGGGGGCGAGCGCGCGGGTGAGCAGGAAGGGGCCGACGACGTTGACGCGGTAGGTGTCGAGCATCTGCTGGGCGGTCGTTCCTTCGGAGGACTGGGCCCGCCCGTCGAGGAAGACACCCGCGTTGTTGATGAGCACGTCGATCGGCTCGGCGGCGAGGCGATCGGCCAGGGCGAGGATGGAGTCCTCGTCGGCGGTGTCGAGCTGCTCGACGCGGTCGGTGAGGGTGCGGAGATCGGAGGCGCCGTCGGGGTCGCGGGCGGCGCCGATGACGGTGTCGCCCCGAGTGGTGAGCTGGCGGGTGAGTTCGAGGCCGATGCCACGGTTGGCGCCGGTGATGAGGTAGGTGGGCATGGGTGGGCTCCGCGTCGGGGTGTGCGTGATCGTAGGGGGAGCGGGGGTGGGGCTCAGTTCACCAGGGCGCGGAGCCGGGTGACCAGGGCCTCGATGATGGTGGCGTCTTCACCTGAGAGCGGGTCTTCCGGGCGTCGGCGGACCACCGGTCCGCGGGCGTCGGCGGGGGCGTACCGCTCGATCAGCCGGTTGACCTCGGCGATCTCGTCGCCCTGGATGTGCTTGAGCGCAAAGCGGGCGAAGTCCCGGTCGGAGATCGGCGAAACGTTCAGGAGGGTGACGTTGTCATGCCGGTGGTCCGCGGCGATGGACTTGTAGAGGGCGTCGATCGTCTCGGGCGCCCCCTCCAGGACCTGCACGAACCGCTTGGGGCCGAACCAGAGGCACCCGGTGACATCAAGGCGCCGGTTCTTTCGCATGGCCGGGAGGACGATGTGGTCCACCACATCGTCCGTGGAGACCCCTTCCTTGCGTCGGCTGACGTACACGAGCTGTGTGAGTCCGGTCATCTCACGATTCCCCCATCGCGCAGGGCAACCGCCCGGTCCGGGGACCCCTGGCGGGGGGGCATTCGACCGAGGAGAGGGTGCGGATTCAGGGGCGATCGCGGGCCGCCGGACCCGTCCGCGCCGATTCCGGGGCCAGCCGGGCCCGATGGTGGGGCGCCGTTCAGCGTTCGACCACCATCGCGACGGCGTTGCCGCCGCCGAGGCAGAGGGCGGCGAGCCCGCGTTTGGCGCCGGTGCGCTGCATCTGGTGGACGAGGGTGGTCAGGATGCGGGCGCCCGAGGCGCCGATGGGGTGGCCCAGGGCGACGCCGCCGCCGCAGATGTTGAGCTTCTCATCCGGAATCTTGAGTTCCTTAATGTTGCAGAGGACCTGGGTGGCGAAGGCCTCGTTGATCTCGAAGAGGTCGATGTCGTCGATGGAGAGGTTGGCCTTCTTGAGGGCGCCCTGAATGCCGCCGATGGGGGCGGCGAAGATGTCCTTGGGGTCCACGCCATGGGTGTGGTAGCTGACGATCCTGGCCATGGGCTTGAGGCCGAGGGCCTCGGCCTTGGCGGAGGAGCAGACGGCGACGGCGGCGGCGCCGTCGGAGATCTGGCTTGCGTTGCCCGCGGTGACGACGCCGTCCTTGGTGAAGGCCGGGCGGAGCTTGGCGAGGCCCTCGGCGGTGGACTCGGGGCGGATGCCCTCGTCGCGTTGGATGCCGCCCTCGGGGCCGGGGTTGCGACGGTTGCCGAGCTGCTCGCCGGTGAGGGTGACGACCTCGGCGTCGAAGTGGCCGGCCTCCCACGCGGCGTGGGCCCGCTGGTGGCTCATGGCGCTGAAGGCGTCCTGGGCCTCACGCGAGATGCCGAACTTCTCGGCGATGTGCTCGGCGGCGTTGCCCATCGGCCAGCACTCGAAGGGGCAGGTGAGCCCGTCGTGGGCCATGAGGTCGGTGAGGTTCGTGTTGCCGTACTTCACGCCCTGGCGGACGTGGGCAAAGTGGGGGGCGCCGGTCATGTTCTCGAACCCGCCGGCGATGACGCACTCGTTGTCGCCCGCCTTGATGGACTGGGCGGCCATCATGACGGCCTCCAGGCCCGAGCCGCAGACCTTGTTGACGGTCTTGGCGGAGGTGGTCGTAGGCAGGCCGGCCTTGAGGGCGGCCTGACGGGCGGGGTTCTGGCCCAGGCCCCCCTGGAGGACGCAGCCGAAGATGGCCTCGTCGATGTGGTCCTTGATCGCGGGGACGTCGGCGAGGACGGCCTGGATCGCGAAGGCGCCGAGCTGCGGGGAGGGGGTGCTGGCGAGAGATCCGAAGAACTTGCCGATGGGGGTGCGCTTGGCGCTGACGATGACGGGGGTGCTGGACATCTCGGCCTCCGTGAGAGTTCGTGGTTGGGCCGAAATGATAGGGACGCCCGAGGGGGGCGTCCGTGCGGGCTCCTGTGGGGCTCAGGGGCAGCCGGCGCCGAACGAGACCAGGAAGGCCAGCACGTCGGAAAAGTCGTAGACGAACGCGGGCGGGGCGAGGTCAGCGCTCGGGCGGGCCTGGGAGAAGGCCTCAAGGAAGGCCAGCACGTCGGTGAAATCCAGCACGCCCTCGGGGGCGGCGAGATCGGCGGGGCAGTGTCCGGGGCACCCGAAGCGGTAGATCTTGCCCTGGAAGTAGGCGCCCAGATAGACCTCGCCCTGCGCGTCTTCTCCGAAGCAGGAGATTTTCAGCCCGGTGGCGGTGGCGATGTTCTCGACACCGAGTGATCCGGTCGCGTCAAAGTCCATGGCCCAGATGTTGCCCGAGATGAAGTCGCCAAAGACGTATCGCCCGTGCAGGGCGGCGCAGGCGAAGCCCTCGTAGACGTGTCCACCCGTGACGGCGAGCCCGCCCTCGGGGGTCGAGTTGTGCCCGTAGTCGTACAGCGGGAGCGTGAGGCCGGTCTGGTCGCAGGACTTTGTGCCTTCGGGGAAGCAGTCGAAGCCTTCCATGATCGGCCAGCCGAGGTTGGCGCCGGAGAAGCCCCAGGAGATCTCCTCGCGCCGTCGTTGCCCGACGTCGCCGATCCAGAGGTTGCCGAGCGAATCGAAGGAGAACCGCCAGGGGTTGCGCAGGCCGTAGCAGTAGATCTCCTCGACATATCCCTGCGTGTTGCCCGCGAAGGGGTTGTCGTCGGGGATGGCGTAGTTGAGGCCGGGGTCGGCGTGGTCGATGTCGATGCGGAGGATCGTGCCCTGGATCGTGGTCAGGTCCTGGCCGTTCTGGTCAGGGTCGTTGCAGCAGCCGCCGTCCCCGACCGAGACGTAGAGGTATCCGTCGGGGCCGAAGACGAGGCGGTGCATGGTGTGGTTCTGACGGAACGTGTTGAGGTTGAGGATCTCCACCTCGGTCGCGGGGTCGAGGGCGTTGGGATCCTCGGAAGAGCGGGTGAAGCGGGAGACGATCGACCGGTGCGTTCCCCCGTCACTGATGGCGTAGGTCACAAAGGCGTGCCCGTTGTCCGCGTAGTCGGGGTGAAAGGCGAGTGCGATGACACCACCCTCCTCCGAGAACGTCACGCGGTCGGAGAGGTCGAGAAAGACTGATTTCTCGGAGGTGGTGGGGGTGTTCTGGAAGATGGAGATCGTGCCGGGATGCTGCTCAACCACGCAGAGTCGTCCGCTGGCGTCCGGCGGTGCGACGATGTCCACGGGGTTGCTGAACGAGAGGTTCGGAAAAGCGTCCACGAGGACCACGGAACCGGCGCGGGCGGGCTGGGCGGCGCCCGGGCTGGCGAGCACGGCGATCAGCGCGCCGGGGGCGAGTCGCCGCGTCATGGAGAGGAGTTTTTTCATCGGTATCGTCCGGGGTTCAAGTATGCCTCCCCGCTCTGCTGAGCCCAGCCCCGCGTCGGGAAAGGCGTCGGCGAGCCGGGCAGGGCTTGCGTTATGGGCAGCCGGCGCCGAACGCGCCGAGGAACGTGATCACATCCGTGAAGTCGAACACCCCGACGGGGGGCGCCAGGTCCGCCGCGCTCCCCATCGAGCCGAACGCTGTGAGGAAGCTCACGACGTCGGTGAAGTCGAGCACGCCGAACGGTTCGGAGAGGTCTGCGGCGTTGCAGGCGACCAGGCCGGTGAGCACGATGCCGTCGGCGCTCGGCCCGCCGAGGGCGGTGATCTCCGCGTCGGTGAGCATGTCGTCGGCGAAGTACATGTTGGCGAGGTACACCGTCTCGGACCGCCCGCCCACGAGGTCGGCGAAGAGGCAGACGGTCGCGGAGCACGGGCTCGGGCCCTGCGAGCCGGGGGCGGTTCCGGTCGAGAGCGCCCAGGGGCTCGGGAACTCGCCCCAGGAGTCCCAGACGCCCGGGTCGATCGCCTCGCCGTCGGCGAAGGTCGGGTTCGTGGGATCGACCTGGTTGTAGAGCCAGTCGCCGTTGGTCTCGAACTGGTAGACGCCGTCGAGGAAGACGCGCGTTTTCCCGGTGGTGAAGTCGTCGCAGACGAGGGCGAGTCGGAACCAGGTGTCCGGAGCGATCGGCAGCGGCTTGTAGACGTTTGACGAGAAGTCGTCGCTGGAGTTGCCGAAGGTCATCTGTCCGCCGGTGTTTCGGAAGAACGTGTCGGCGGCGTTGTCGTTGTTGTGGTTGCCCTGAAGCAGGGCGAGGGGGAACTCGCGCGGGGTGGTGTTGGCGGGGTAGTCGGCGTACCAGGCCTCGCTGGGGATGTAGAGGTCAAAGATCATGGTCCACTGCCCGAAGAACTTGCCCGGGTAGTTCGGCTGGGTGGCCGGGAAGAGCGCGAGGCCGATGCCGCGACGGTGGTCCGGGTTCCCGGTGGCAAGGTTCCGAGCGGGGCTGGTGCAGTAGACGGTGTCCTCGAGGCCTCCCGGGCCGGGGATGCCCAGCGCGGTGGTGGTCATAAAGGCGGACTGGGCCTGGGTGACTCCGGTGGGCGTGGAGGGGTTGGGGTTGTCCTCGTCCCCGACGCCGCCGAGGATCGTGCCGAAGGCGGGGTCATCGAGGTAGGCGAGTCTTGCGTGGTCGGAGCCCGGGGCGCTCTCCAGGTCGCCGTCGAATCGCCACTCGGTTTGCTGGCGGGGGGAGGGGGCCCAGGTCTCGAGCATCGCGAAGCCATCGGTGAAGGTGGCGCTGCCGGTGAGAAAGCCGGTGGGGATGTCGATGTCCTTGAGGGCGCCGGAGAGGGCGCCCTGATCGTCGAGGCTGAGGTCAATGGTGATGGAGAGGTCGAGGGTGAAACTGTCGTTCCCGAAACTTCCCGCGAAGGGCTCAGACCAGATCTGGTTGTTCGAGGCGAGCATCCCGGCGGGGTAGCGGACGTAGCCGCGAGTCAGGAAGGAGTTGCCCGGCTGAAGGATGTCGAGCAGTTCCTCCAGGGTTGAGCCGGAGGGGATGAAGCTGGACAGGGGGAAGGTGGTATCGAGCGTGCCGCCGAGCGTCCATCGGTACCCGGTGGCGGGGAGGATGTACTGCGCCGGGCCCGCGGGGAGCGGGGAGGTGACCGAGTCCCGCACCTGGTCCGGGAAGCAGGGGCCGAGGAACTCGCACTCGATCTCCACGCCGGTGAGATCGACGGCGACATCGTTGTCAGTCTGGGCAATCGCGCCCGCGGGGATCGAGGCGATCAGCGCGAACGCGAGGGGGGTGGATCGGGGCATGGTCTCTCTCCTTGGGACCGACAGCCTACCGGGGGACCCGGGGAGGGCCAAGAGGGGCCTAGGGCAGAGGGCCGGGCGGGCCCGCTACACTGGCCAGATGCCGCCATCCGGCCCCAAACGCGCTTCCGCCTTCACCCTCATCGAGCTGCTCGTGGTGATCGCGATCATCGCGCTGCTCATCGGGATTCTGCTCCCCGCGCTGGGGGCGGCGAGGGACATCGCCAGGAAGGGGCGGTGTCTCTCCAACCTGCGTCAGCTCTCCATCGGGATGCAGGCGTACTCCAACGACACGCGCCAGGAGTTGTTCTGCCCCTCCTTCCACGCGTTCGAGGACAACATCGGGTGGCTCTTCCCCGAGTACATCAACTCGTACGAGGTCGCCCTGTGCCCCTCGACCGTGAACCAGATCAACGATCTGGACACCCGGCTGAGCGATCTGCCCGGGCCGCTGGCGATGCTGCCCGATGTCATCGGGCGGGACTTCTCGATGCAGCTCTTCGCCCCCGCGGCGGACCGGGAGGATGACGGAGGGGGGCATTCGTACGAACTCTTCCTCTGGTCCACGCCGGGGAAGTACCCGGACGGCGAGATCATCGTCCCGCCCCCCTTCGCCGGCTCGGTGCGGAAGCAGCTCGGGTTCAGGGCGCCGAGTGAGTCGCTCACCATCCCGCTCTACGACAGCGCTGACGAGGCGCCGGGCGTGCTCAAGACGCAGCGCAACACACGCTTCCCATCCCGCACGCTCCTTGTCCTCGACAACGACAACGACGAGCTGAGCCCCCTTGCGGCACAGCTCGGCATTCCCGGGCGCCTCGACGGCGACTCGAACTGGCCCAACGAGTGGAACAATCACAACGAGGACGGCCTGCAGATGGCGTTCGCCGATGGCTCGGCGCGGTGGATCAGCACCGGGGAGGAGCTGATCGAGACCTATCTCGCGTCCCACGAGGGCGTCGAGCAGCGCATCCTGCTTGAGCATTCCCGGTTCGAGACTCGCCCGTACATCTATCGGGGCGAGCCGATCGATGAGTACTTCGACCCGGACGTGGACTGACCCGCGGTCAGCCCTGCTCGTCGGTCTTCTTGGCCGGCCTGGTCGTGAGCAGCAAGAGACTCAAGCCGATGATCCCGGCGAGGATCGAGGCCGAGAGAATGCCGATCTTGGCCTGGTCGAGGTTCTCCGGGGAGGACTTGAATGCCAGGTTCGCGATGAACAGGGACATGGTGAAGCCGATGCCCGCCAGCCAGGCGGCGCCGTGCAGGTGATGCCAGTTCACCCCCCGCGGGAGATCCCCCAGCCGGAGCTTGAAGGCGATGAAGCAGGCGGCCATCACGCCCAGCGGCTTGCCGATGACCAGGCCCGCGACGATGCCCAGCGTGACCCGTCCGGTCAGCTCCGTCTCCGCCCCGACGTGAACGCCCGCGTTGGCAAAGGCGAAGACCGGGATGATGAGGAAGGCGCACAGCCCCGCGAGCTTGTGCTCGAGCCGGTGCAGGGGCGGCTCGATGTGCTCGCAGTTGAGTTCGATGGTCCGCGCCGCCGCGATCAGCTCCCGGTTCCGGCGCACGTCGTCGGTCTGGGACCTTGCCTTGTCAAACACTTCCAACGCGTTCCGGTTCGATTCAAGGAAGGAGTCGGGGTTGATTCGCTGGCGGGCGGGGATGGTCGCGGCGAGGAGGATCCCCGCGATGGTCGCGTGCACGCCTGACTCGAGCACGAAGTACCAGAGCGGGAGTCCGAGCAGGAGGTAGGGGTGGATCTTCTTGACGCCCAGCAGATTGTGGGCCATCAGGATCGCCACCACGATGCCGGCGTTGCGCAGGGCATCGACGTTGAGCTGCTCGGTGTAGAAGATCGCGATGACGCCGAGCGCGCCCAGGTCGTCCACGATCGCCAGCGAGGTCAGGAAGACCTTGAGCGAGGCGGGGACGCGGCTGCCCAGCAGCATGAGGACGCCCAGGGCGAAGGCGATGTCGGTCGCCACGGCCGAGCCCCAGCCGTTGACCTGCGGCGTGCCCCAGTTGATCGCGGCGTAGATCACGCCGGGCACGATCATGCCCCCGGCGGCGGCGGCGAAGGGCATCGCGGCCCGGCGCAGGCTGGAGAGCTCGCCGACCAGCAGTTCCCGCTTGATCTCCAGCCCCACGAAGAGGAAGAAGATCGCCATCAGGGCGTCGTTGATGAACAGCTCAAGCGTGAGAGGCTTGACGGACTTGCCGATGGGCACGTCGATGATCCAGTCATCCATGCCGATCTTGATGACGTGCAGAAAGAACTTGTGGTAGGCCTCGTACAGGTGGGTCTGCGCGATCACGAAGGCCGCGATCGCGGAGAGCATGAGCACGATCCCACCCGCGGCGCCGAACCGGGCGAAATCCTGAAAGGGGCGCATCAGCCGATCAACGGGGAGCGGCTTGGCCTGTTCGAGCGCGGGCCTGGGGGCGCGGACTGGTTCCATGCGTACGGGTCTCCGGCGCGTTGCGAAGCGCTTTGGGAGAGCGTAGCAGGGTCCGGAGAAGCCGTCAGGTTGCCGGGCGTCGGGGGACGCTTCCGAGCGACGGCGCCGCGGAGAGCGCCGGGGTGTCCTCGTCGCTCGCGTTCAGCGCCCACCGGGTGAGTGCCGCGGCGAGAATGGCGTTCCAGAGCACCGCAGCGATGATCAGGGGCGCCGGCTGAATCGGCACGAGCGCGATGGGGGTCGCCACCAGGGTGGCCATGCACGCCGCCCCGAAGTTGGCCCCGGACGAGGTCACCAGATAGATCGCCCACGCCATGACGAACCCGCTGGTGAGCACGCCGATGGCCTGCGGGGCCGTGGCGTGCAGGGGGAGGGGCAGGTAGCTCAGGGGTACGTCCCAGAGGCGGAGGGCCTCGCCGATGCCCTCGGTCCAGATCGGGATCCAGAGCCCGAAGGTCGCCGCGAGAAGGGCGAACGCGATCGTGGAGGGCGTCACCAGGCGTTTGGCGACGTGCGAGGCCGCGACGAAGTAGGCGGCGAAGACCCCACCGAGCAGGGAGATGCCAACCTCGGGCATCTCGCCGACGATCCCGAGCAGGGTGGCCAGGGCGAGCACCGCGCCGCCGATGAGCCAGCCCGCGGCGAGGACCGCAGAGTCACGCCCCCGCTGAGAGATGACCACGGGCGCGGGGACGGGGTCGCCGCTCACGGACTTCTGCTTTGACTCGGTCTCACGGAGGGTCTTGCGGGTGGTGGAGAGTTCCCGCTTGAGGCGGGTGCACTCCTGCTCGAGTTCACGCCAGCGGCTCTCGAGTTCGGGGTTGGCGTCGGTGGTGCTCGCGCTTTTCATCGCGTGCGCCTCGGCCTCGGAGAGACGCTCGAAGAGGGCCGCCATGTCCCCCTGGAGCTGGGCGTACTGCTCGCTGTCCCGCTCCATGTCGCGCTGCTGTTCCATCAGCACTTCGCGCATCCGGTCGAGTTCGGCCTCACGCTCATCGAGCGCCGCGCTCCGCGCATCAATCGCGGCGGCCGTCTCGGCCAGTTGGCGGTCTCGAGCATCGAGTTCCTGCACACGACGGTCAAGGTCCTGCGCACGCCGTTCAAGGTCGGCCCGAGCCTCCTTGATCACCTCCGCCCGGTCCCGCGCCGCCTCCCGCTGATCGGTGAGCATCACCCGGGCCTGCTCGAGTTGGCGGCACTCGTGGTCGATCCGCTGCGACTGCTCGTGAACCAGACGCTCCCGCTCGGCGACCTCCCGTTCGCGTCGTTCCAGCTCGCTTCCGCGCGCCTCGTCGGGCGAGTGCTCGACCGATGAACTCGGCTCGGCTCCCGCCTCCGGAGGGCTGATCGGCTCGATCTCCGGCATCGCGAGCGTGGCGTCACGCAGATCGCCGAGACGCGACTCAATGCCCGAGATCATGTCGAGCAGTGCGTTCTCGTCCATGCCGTCATCGAACCCGGTGGCGGGCGCCGGCGTGGGGGCGGACGTTGGTTTGGCGGGAGGCTGGCCCATGGAATCTCCGGGCGGCGGGCGGCGCCGCGGGATATGGGCTCAGAATCGGGTCTTTCTCTCGCACGGTGGACCCACTCAAGAGGTGAGCCGACGCTCCGGTCGGGTGGCGACGGGATATGCCGGTCGCGAGCGGCATATCGGTCCGAGAACGCTTCAGGGAGAGGCCGATTCGAGATGCTCGATCGCCGCCTCGATCACCGGGTCCCGGGCGCCCCCGCTCCGGGGGGCCTGCTCCACGGGCAGGTCCGGCCGGATCCCCACCCCCTCGAACGATTCTCCCTCCGGAGTCAGCGACTGCCAGGAGGGGAGCAGCAGGGTGATCCCCTCTCCGAGGTCGTACGCCCTCGGGTTCCCCGACGATCCGAACGACGGCTGACCGACGAGGGTGGCGCCCGCCGCCCGAGCCATCAGCAGGAAAGCCTCGTTCGAACTCATGCAGGCGCGACCCATCAGCACGCACACCGGCCCGAGGAATGGCGTGCCGTCCGCGCTGGGCGTGAGCACGCGATCAAAGGGGCCGAGGAACTCGCCGGGTCGCTCGGGATCGATGTTCAGGCTCCGCGCGTAGATCACCGGCTCGCCGACCAGGCACGAGGCGAGAGCCTGCGCCTCCAGCTCATCCCCGCCCCCGTTCGGGCGGACGTCGATGATGAGGCGGGGCGCGTCGAGCATGTCCTTGAGAGCGTCGGCCGCGGTCTTCCCGGGGCGAAGCCTGCGGTCCCAACTTGTGACAAGCAGGTACGCCGTTCCATCCTCCAGGCGTGCGCTGAAGACGCCCTCGCCTTCCTTGCGCATCCCGCCGACGCCGAGATCGGCCACGCGGAAGTCAAAGTTTGGCGTCACGGCGGGTGCGTGTGTGCCGAAGACCCACGGACCCAACCGCACCGAGATGTGCATGTCTTCCGCGACGCGCAGCGCTTCGGCCAGCCGGGTCGCCAATCGGAGCGTCGAATCGCTCGCGAGGATCTCGTCACGCACGGCCTGGAGATGCGCGTCCCAATCCACCCCGAGCCGGTCCCGGTGGCTGTAGTGGTGGAGCACCGCCTCGCGCAGCCGATCGAACGCCTCCCGGTTGGTCCCCGGCGTGGTCGGCATCGCACGCGTCGAGAAGGCGATCGTGGTTGGCTCGAGCGGTTCGCCCTGCGCGGACGTGAAGTTCCGGAATCTCCCCCCGTTCAAGCGGAGCACGTAGTCGTGATCGGGCTTGAGCCGGACCGGAAGCGTCGCGGTTGTTGGGTCGATCCAGGTCGCGCTCCCGGTGATCTCGGGAAACATCGGCCCGCCACCGACCCATGAGAATCCGGGCGCCATCGGCGTGTCGAACCGGGCGACGATCTCGCGGGTCTCCGGGTCTACCCCGGCACTCCCGTGCGCGGGGGACGTCTCAACCACCTGCGGCGGACGCATCGCGACGAGCGTCAGAGCACAGGCGGCCACCGTCTCACGCTGAATCAGGGCACCCCACATGGGACCTCCGGGTTGAGGGGGAGTTTAACGTCCCCGACCAGAAGGCCGCGGCGTCCGCAACCGGCGCGGGGCGATCCGGGTAGGACGGGGACCACCGTGGGGATTGGGGTCGGGGACCGCTGTATGGCGCCGCGTTGGCTGCATCGATTGATCGATCTGCGAGAGGAAGAGCTGGCTCCCTCCACGATGGGAGCGGTCTACTTCTTCTGCCTCATGTTCGGTTACTTCATGCTGCGCCCGCTGCGCGAGTCCATGGGACTCGAGGGTGGCGTGGGGCGGCTCCGACTGCTCTTCCTGGCCACGCTTCTCGTGATGGTGGTCGTGAACGTCGGGTACGGCTGGCTCGTTGCGAATCTGCGCCGGCGACTCTTCGTTCCTCTCATCTACCGGGGCGCCATCGCTTGCCTGCTCGTGTTCACGCTGCTGTTGCTCTCGGGAAACGAGCCGGGGGGCCTGGTCGGGCGGGTCTTCTACGTCTGGCTGAGCGTCTTCAATCTGCTGGCGGTCAGTGTCTTCTGGGCGTTGATGGCCGACACCTTTACGCTCGAGCAGGGCAAGCGGCTCTTTGGCTTCATCGGGGTCGGCGGGACCGCCGGCGCCATCGCCGGCTCAACGTTCGCCTGGACGCTCGCCGAGCGACTCGGCCCGATCGGGCTCATGATCCTCGCGGCCTGCCTCATCGAGGCGGCGGCCCAGATCGCCACGCGTCTTGCCCGGCGCGATCCGCGAGACCGTTCGCTCGCAAACGAACGCATCGGTGGCGCCCCGTGGCGCGGCCTGCTCGACGTGGTCCGCAACCCGTACCTCGGGGCCCTTGGGGCTTACGTCATGCTCTACTCGGTGCTCTCCACCCTGCTCTACTTCGAGAAGATGCGGATTGTCGAGGCGAACGTCGCGGGCGCCGATGCGCGCACGAGCGTCTTTGCCGGCATCGAACTCGCCGGACAGACCCTGACCGTGCTCATCCAGCTCTTCCTGACCGGACGGCTCATGCGCTGGTTCGGCGTGGGGACGCTCCTGGCCGCCGTTCCCGCCGTGACGATCGCGGGGTTCGCGGCGTTGCTCTTGGCGCCCACGCTGGGTGTTCTCGCGACCTTCGAGGCGGTCCGGCGGGCGAGCAACTTCGCCCTCTCCAAGCCGGCGCGCGAGACACTCTTCACCGTCGTCTCCCGTGACGAGCGGTACAAGGCCAAAGGCGCGATTGACACGTTCGTCTACCGCGGGGGTGACTCCCTCGGCACGCTTGCTGACAAGGGGGCGGAACTGGCCGCGCTCAGCGCCGGTTACCTCGCAATCCCGATCGCCGGTGTCGCCCTCACGCTCTCGGTCTGGCTCGGCTTTCGCGAGCGTGCGCGAAACACCCAGCCAGTTGACCCCGGCGTCCAACCCGCCACAAGCTCTTGAAGGAGATCCCGATGACCACCACCCGAAGGGCGTTCATGGCCCAGTCCGTCGCGGGCGCCGCGGCGATCGCCGGAACCGGAATCCTTAACCGGGCCCTGGGAGCCCGCATGACCACCCCCGCATCCAAGCCCCTCAAGATCCTCTTTCTCGGCGGCACCGGCATGCTCGGGCCGCACTTCATCGAGCTGGCTCGTCCCCGGGGCCATGAGATCACCCTCTTCAATCGGGGCAATCGCTCCGAACTCTTTCCCGATCTCGAACTGATCGAGGGCAACCGCATCGTGGATGTCGAACCCGGTCTGGCCCCGCTGGAGGAGCAGATCAAGAGCGGGCGCCGATGGGACGTGGTCATCGACACCGCGAGCGTGCATACCTGGACGGAGCACAGCGCCAAGCTGCTCAAGAGTCACGTGGACCGGATCCTCTACATCTCGAGTCTTTCGGCGTACGCCGACGCCTCCGGCCCTGAACAGGTCGAAGATGGTCCGGTCGCCACCATGCCCGATGACGTCGCCGATGGCATCGACCGATTGCCGTACAACATGGCGTACTACGGCGCCGTCAAAGCGCGCTCGGAGGCCGCCGCGGAGCGTCACTTCCCCGGACGCGCGACCGTCCTCCGCCCGGGCCTGATCGTCGGCCCACGCGACTTCACCCACCGGTTCACCTACTGGCCCTACCGGGTGCGAGAGGGAGGGGAGGTCCTCGCCCCCGGCGCCCCGGAAGACCCGATCAAGTTCATTGACGCCCGGGACGTCGCGGCCTTCATGTTGCATGTCATCGAGGCGAACCACACGGGCATCTACAACGTCAACGGTCCCGTCGGCGCCGAGATGACCATCGGGCGGCTTCTCCAGACCTGCAAGGAGGTGACCGGGTCGGACGCCACCTTCACGTGGGCGGATGCGGAGTTCCTGAGCGAACGGGGGATCAACGGCTGGGTGCAGATGCCCGTCTGGATCCCCCCGGTCGGGGAGTATGCGGGATTCCATGCCACGAATCTGAAGAAATCCGGCGCCGCCGGTCTGACCACTCGTCCCCTGGAGGAGACCATCCGGGACACCCTTGCCTGGTTCGACCACTGGCGCGAGACGGACGCGAAGGCACGCGGGTTCGTCTACGCCCCCGGCGGGCGACTCCCGGGCGTTTCCCCCGAAACCGAGGCTCAGACGCTGGAGGCTTGGCACGCCTGGCTCGCCCGCCCCTGATGATCGGGGGAGGCCCCCGCGGGCGGTATGCTCTCACCGTGACGCGCACTCGCGTGCACGGGTTGGAGCGTGAGGACACAGGTGAGCAGGTCGGGTTCAGTCGGGGTCGGGGTCATCGGTGCGGGGTTCATCGGGCAGACGCACCTGCGCGCCTTCGCGGGAGTGGAGGGGTGTCGCCTCGCGGGCGTTTGCGACGCGGACCCCGCGCGATTGCTCGGACGCGCCGAGTCCTCCGGGAATCTCGGCGCCGACTCCACGGAGGTCATCTTTGATCCCGAGGCCACATGGACGGGCCATGATCCGCTCGCGCTCATCGAGCACCCCGAGGTGGATCTCGTCTGTGTCTGCACGCCCACCGACACCCATGTCGACCTCGCCAAGTGCGCGCTCGACGCGGGAAAGCACGTCCTGGTGGAGAAACCCGTCGCCATCAGCTCGGACCGCGTGCGCGAGCTTCGGGATCACGCGGCCACCTCGGGTTCGGTCTGCGTGCCCGCGATGTGTGTCCGGTTCTGGCCGGGCTGGGACTCGCTCCCGGCCCGGGTTCGATCGGGCGAGCACGGGGGGTGTCGGTCGGTCCGGTTCACACGCGTCGGGGCCGCCCCCGCCTGGTCCCCCTTCTACGCGGACGCGGCCCGCTCCGGCGACGCCCTCTTTGATCTGCACGTCCACGACGTGGACATGGTTCACCAGTGTTTCGGCCCTCCGACGCGGCTTCACTCTTCGGGTTCAACCCGTCATGTCATCACCACCTACGAGTTTGAGGGCCACGATGCTCGGGTGGTCGCCGAGGGCGGGTGGATCGACGACCCCGATGCGCCGTTCCGGATGCGCTACGAGGCCGGCTTTGAGCGCGCGCAGGTGGACTTTGACCTGAGCCGAACCCCACCTCTCAGGATGCTCGAGGGCGACGAGGTGACCCCGCTGAAGACGCTCCTCGGCACGGGGTGGGATGTTCAGGCGCGCACGCTCCTCGGCGCGATTCAGACCGGCGAGTTCGATCGTCTGCCCACGCTGGCGGAAGCGTTGGAGGTCACCCTGACCCTCGAGGCGGAGCGTCAGTCCCTGCAGTCGGGCAAGCCTGTGGAGGTCCGGCGTGGGGGGTGATCTCACGGGCACCCGAGCGTGAAGCTCGACAGGAACGCCGCGACATCGGCGAAATCGAGCACCCCGACCGGTGCGGCTCGGTCCGCCCAGAGAGATCCGGCGCTGAAGCTCGCGAGAAACGCCGTCACGTCATCCACGCCCACGGCGCAGTCCAGATCGAAGTCCGCGGGGCAGAGGGGTAAGCCAAGGTCGTAGCTGACGACGAGGCCCGCGTCTTCATTCCCGGTGTCGTCGAAGGGCGCCCCGATGAGCAGGGTCTCTCCGTCGAGCGCCACCGCCGAGCCCGCGGAAGCCCCCGCATCGCTTCCGGGGATCGAGGCGATCTCGTTCCACACGGCGCCCGAGCGGCGGAAGAGGACGGCCGCGCCCGTGTCGGGGACGCTCCCGTCGGCCCGCACCGATCCGACGACCGCCCACGCCCCGCTGAGTGCCACGCTGGCGCCGAGCATGTCGCCGGCCGCGCCCGTGGCGCTGGTCAGTTTGGCCCGCTCGTGCCAGACACCCGCCGCGTGTTCAAAGACGTACGCCACCCCCGCGTTCGGAAGCGGGTCGTCGGCCCCCCAGGCGCCCACGATCAGGCGGTCCCCCTCGAGATCGACGGACTGCCCGAATGCGTCGCCGCCCGCCGCGTCGCCGGGGACGAGTGAGGCTTCAACCACCCATTGGTCTCCGGCGCGAACGAAGACATGCACCGCGCCGGCGTTCGCTCCGCCCCGGTCATCTCCGGGAACGCCGACGGCGATTCGCTCGCCGCTGATCGCCACGCTCGTCCCGAACCCGTCGTCTGGACGTGGCGTGGGCGCCAGCAGCGATTGCGCAAACACCCACTCTCCTTGCCGATGCTCGAACACGCTCACCGACCCGGCACGGAATGCGCCCCGATCATCGCGGGGTGATCCGACCACGATCATGTCGCCATCGATCGCCACCGCCCGCCCGAACCACGCCCCGGGCTGAGGGGAGTCCGAGATCGCACGCCGAAAAACTGGCGGCGTTTGCCCGGTCAGGTCCAGCGTGTAGATCGCCCCGGCGTCGGCCCCGCCGGTGTCGTCGTGCGAGGCCCCGACCACCAGGGTCTGCTCCGAGAGGCCGACGGAGACTCCGAACAGGGCGTCGGGAGCCGCCTGCGGCGGGCGCAGCAGTGGGGAGGTCAGCCACCCGTCCACCCCGCCCTCGGTGAGCTGGTAGACCCCATCCACACTCCCGAGCACGCCCTGATTTCCCTTTACGTCGAGACTCGTGCCGACGCGAAGCCCGGCAAGAGGCTGGCCGAGGTCCAGGCCGATCGGTCCGAAGGGCACGCACTGCGCGCGCGCCGGTTGGGCCAATCCCGCCCACGCCAACGCGAGCGTCTGTCCTAGCACTGCGGTGTGTCGCATCGAGGGGTCCTCCGCGACCCCTGGATCCGGTGTGAACCGATCTGCCCCAACTCTCCCAAACCCGATCCATCCCGGCCAGCGAGTTCAAAAGAAACCGCCCCGCCCCCGATAAAGGCCTCGATGGACATCGTGTCGGCGGACCACCGGCCGGGGCGCCGCGATGAACTGCGGTTGGTCGCTGGCAACCCACAGGGCGCCGATCGGGCTGGGAGCATGGGACGCATCTCCCGACGCGGGTGTGAGTGCCAACGCCCGTCGGGCGATCCGCAAAGCAACTGACAAGCAGGATCCAGGCATCGATTTCAACGCCAGGACGAGCTGCACCTGAGTCAGTTGGAGAGGGAGGCCGGAAAGCGGGTGATCGGGATCGAACCGACGACATTCAGCTTGGGAAGCGACCAGCCCACCGCGCAAGTGTCTAAAAAGGCAACCCCTTGCGATTGCGTCAATCGGTCCGCCAGCGATAGTGCCAGCGATTGTGGTGAGGAAGATGCGGCAGACCTCGACCTGAGGGCCGTCGTCTCCGCTTGGCCAACGCTGCCAGAAGCCGTACGAGTGGGAGTCCTCGCGATGGTCGAGGCTGCTCGAAAGGGAGGGAGCCGTGGCTGATCCTTCCAAACGGGTGACTCGCCCCGGCGGCTCGCCACGGATCAGCGCCGCCGCAACCCCCCTCAGCTTTCCCGGACACCCCTCAACGGACAAGGCGGCGGCTCGCAAGCTGTATGGAACGGGTCTCGGCGGCATGGTGTTCGGCGATGGCGTCCAGCACCGCCTGGGGCGGATCTGTAAAGGGCTCAACCTGAACGAGGGCAGCATCAATTTCATCGAGGACATGCTGGAGCGGATGGCCCCTCGCGACCCCTTGGAGGAGCTGTTGGTTATCCAGGCTGCCCTGGCGTACGCCCGAGTGCTGCACTTGACCGAGCTTGCGAACCAGCAGCAGTCGCTGGAGTCAATCCGAACTATCAATGAGTATGCCGATCGGGCTTCGAACACGTATAGACGGCTCATGCTCGGTCTGGCCGAGTACCGGCGCCCTCCGCGAGGAGGGGACTCGTTCACGGCAATCAGGCAAGCCAATATTGCTGGTCAGCAGCTGATTCAAAACAGAGTAGAACAAACAAATGACAGAGCGACGAGCGAACAAGGATGCGACGGTATCGAGGACCCAGCGGCGTTACCAGCTGACACCGGAGGGTCTGGATTCACTGAGATCGGCAGTCAGGCGCACGAGACCGTGGGAGAAATCCACGGGGCCCAGAACTCAAAGCGGCAAAGAGATAAGCAAGCCAAACGCTTGGCAGCACGGTGAACGCTCAGCGCAAGCTATTGAGCAAAGACGGCTGCGTACTCGATTGCTCCGATCTCTAGTTTCAGCGATGATGAGAAAGACTGATGTTGGCAAACCACAATAATCCGAGTTCTAGAACGCGCCCTCGGGCGGAGGGCCTTCGGCCTTCTCAAGCTCATCGACATGGACATACTTGAGAGCGCCCTCGCGCGCGTTGTACTGCCATCCATCGTCGATAAGCTCTTGGATTCGGTGTTCTCCTTCGCCCGGCTCACCACGATGGATCTCACCAAGATCGATAAAGCACTGTAGCAGAGGTTCTTCGCTTGTTGGATGCCAGCCGTTCCAGGGAATGACTTGGTAATCGCGAAAGAAGAGACTTGGATAGAAAATCAATGTAGCCATGTCTGGAACGAACTTTGTCCAATAGATGCGTTCTTGGTAGTTGGAATCGGTCGGTTTCCCGGTGGAGCCTTGGCGCTCGATGAACCCAAGTGGCTTAAGCTCTTGCCAGTTGCCCGCAGTAAGAGAACAGGCTTGTTTGTCCGGACGTGCCTTTGTTGCCAGAAACCATCGGTCGTTCCAGAACACGAGAATCACTGATGAGGTTCCCAAATTACCCGTTCAGGATCCGTTGGATCAGGAACGAGTTTCCATTCGCTCGCAGTTTGTCCATTGATCGTCTGCGGGTATGGAGACCCATCGGCAAACCTAAACCGCATCACCGTGTTTGGGACTCCAAGCTCTTCACCGGCGTCCATCAGAGGAGTCCCGATTAGGCGCCACTCCGGGGTGAGATGGCCGTCCATCGCCCCCTCATCACCCGCAGCGCCGTGTCAGGTGAGAGGTTCAGCGGCCCGTCGGAGAGCTTCACGGCCTGGCTGCTGAAGACCCCGATCTGGTTGGCGGTCCACAGCGAGAGCTGGGCCTGGCTGCCTGAGACCGGGACGCCCTTGGACGCCAGGCTGAACAGCAGCTCGTAGAACTCCCTGACCGTGACGACCCCGAGGCTCCCGGCCTCGTCCAGCCGGTCAGAACGCGCCATCGGGTGGCGATCCTTCAATCTTCTCAAGCTCATCAACGTGCAGGTCTTTTACAGCGCCCTCGCGGGGGTCCCATGCCCAACCATCATCAACAAGTTCTTGCACACGCTTGTCGATGTTTTCTTGTGTTCCAATGCGTATCAGGCTTAGATCGATAAAGCACTTCAGAATAGGCTCCGATGTCTCAAACGACCATCCGCCGATAAGTATGACTTGGTAGCCGCGGTATCGTAGTTCGGGGTAAAAAATGACACCGTCGAGGGGCGCGTGAGATTGCACTCGTATTGGGCCGCGCCACAGGTGGAACAGCTCTTTGCCCGTAGACGGTTCTCGGTTGATTGACAAGTTGCACCCGTTCAAGTGAGGCGCAAACGCAGCTAGCAGCCAATCATCGTTTCGTCTTGCAAGCACCATCGTCATCAAAGCGGTTCCCACGAATTGCCCGTTGGGCTGCTTGCGTCCGGCACAAGTTTCCAATCCGCAGGCAGGAACCCGTCGGCGTCGGCGTATTGAGTCGGGAAACCGGCGGGTAGGTTCGGGCTGTCCACGGGGATTCCATAGGGCGCTCCGTCCGAGTTCTTCACGGTCATCACGGTCACGGCGTTGCCCTGAGCGTTGGCCCCGGCGTCCATCGCCGTCGGGGTCGTGTGGTACTCGGGCGCAAGGTATCCGTCCGTCGATGACGTGTAACCGGTGCCCTGGTATGGGGGGTCGCCGTCGATCCGTCGAGAGTTCGCTGGCATCGTACCCGGCACAAAGCCGTCCGGGCCTCCTGAGCGCGGGATCCTGATGTTTTCACTGAGCGACGTGTTCACCCGGGTCGTGATGACCGCGTGCGGTCCATCGGCGGGGAATGGCGAATCAGGGTACGATAACGCAAAGCGATCACGCACGGCCCCGGTTGTCCCTGATGATGGGAGATCGCTCGTCCTGGCGACGAAGCCGCCGAGCGTCGGACTGCCGTCCCGGATGATCTCCAGCGGTGTGGTTGGGTACGGCAGGTTCTGTGGATGCTGGAACCCAATCACCTTGCTCACCGAGTCGCCGACCCAGGGGTTCGGAATCAGGTCCCGCGCCTGATTGATCAACAATCTCTGCCCGTCGCTCATGCTCGGGGCCGGCAAGTAGCGGGGCGCCTCGAGCTCTTCCATGGACTTGATGGCGTTGCCGGGTCCAAGCAGAGAATCAACGGCGGTTCGTGCGGATCCCGAGAACGACCGGTTCGCTGCGTCAATCGCGTCCTGGACCCGAGCCAAGTCCGCAGCGTCCGGCACACCACTCCCATTCGGCGCCCGCTCGTAGGTCTTCCCGATCGCGGCCTCCTCGTAGATCAGCCTGGACCCGCCATCAGTCGCGAGTTCGTTCGCCGTGTAGAGGTCGGTGTCGACGGCTGTCTGGTCATCTGACGGAAGAGCATCCGGTGCTTCGATGATGGGCTTCGGGTCGCCCTGCTCGTACTCGGACTAATCAAAATCACCCAGCAGCCCACGGCCGTCGAAATACCGCTTCAAAAGCGGCTTGGAGATACTACGAATGATCTTCTTGGGCGAGTACTGGGCCACTAACCTGTTCCTCCGACAGTCAATTCTTCTCGAGCGAGCGATTCAGAAGGTCATCAACCGATCCCGCAACGATGAACTCCGACGTTTCACCGCCAATGCCGACAGCGGCGAAGTGCCTCTTGCCGCATTGGATCTTGGCGTTCTCGCTACCGCGCCTCGCGTCATCGAAGAGCAGCGCCGAGCTCTTTGTCTCGACCACGAAGTAAAGTCGATCGGCTCCATCGTGATGGACAAGAACGGCCCAGTCGGGGTTGTAGTTGCCCAGCGGCGTTGGTACGACAAACCAGCCGGGCAGCTTCGCATAGACCTTGATCGCCGTGTTGTTCTCAAGGCCCTCGGCGAACGCCCGCTCACCGCCTAGGTCGTAGACCACATGCTCATGGACGGACTTTTTCGCCTCGACCATGTTCCGGAGGTAGCCGGTAAGCTCCTCGGTCTCAAAGAGCTCCTGGGCGTAGTAGTGCTCGTCTCCGAGGCGTTGATACTTGATGCCATCGACGAGGGCCATTCGCTTGCAACGATTGATCGCATCCGCTGCAAGCTCGATGAACTCCTGGGGGTTCTTGAGAAAGTCATCCAGGCGGTCGCTGCCAGCCAAAATCCGCTGGATGCTCCTGCGGGTTAGGCGGGTGCGATCCTGTAGGTCGGTCAGTACATCGGGCAACTCGATGTCCGACTCAGCCAACACAACCAACGCTGCTCCGTCCTTCTCCTCCGCCTCCACCCCGGCCTTCCCAATAGCGAGGTCGGCCTTGCGCCATTGCAGCCTTGACCGGGGGATCGCGGGCGCATTGCGCAGCGCTTTCGTGCAGGATTCGACCAGTTTCTCGTTGTCGAACTGCACGCGGTAAGTCGTCTTGTGCTTGATCCGGTGCCACAGGTCCTTGAAGTCCTCGCCGAGGAAGACCTCCTTGCGGATCTGAATCGGGCGACGCTCGTCAGCGTCCTTGACTTCAAGTCGGCCGGCACGCTTGCGGAGGAGCTGCTCGACCTGGTCCTTCTGCCCTTCGAAGGCCTCTGGAATCACGACCGTGCCCTCCTTGAGCGCCTTGCGAAGTGCATCCTGCACCTTGCCCTTGGCATCAAGGTAGCCCTCGGACTTGAGGTGTTCCCACAGTGCCTTGGACTGCTCTACCCCAAGCGGTGCGATCGAGCCATCCGGCTGCTCGACGACGATCCGAGCAAACTCGTGCCTCTCGACGATGCCGAAGCGGATGCCCGTGTCCTCCTCGATCTCCTTCTGGAGGTTCTCGGCGAAGCTCTCATAGCTCTCGTTGGCGACCACGGTAAGCGTGTTCACATCGAAACCACGCACGCGCTGCCCGTGCTGATTCACACAGATACGAAGCCCGCGGCCGATCGATTGACGGCGTTCGCGCTCGGTCCTGATGTCTCGCAGCGTACAGATCTGAAACACATTCGGATTGTCCCAGCCCTCGCGCAACGCCGAGTGTGAGAAGATGAACTTCAGCGGAGTATCGAAGCTGAGCAGCTTCTCCTTCTCCTTCATGATCAGGTTGTACGCCCGCTCGGCGTTGTCGCGACCAGTCTGGTTGCCCTCCTCGGTGTCGACCCAGCCGCCCTTTCGATCGATCGAAAAATAGCCGTTGTGAACCTCATCGGCCGCCGTGTCGAGGTCGACTTCCTTGAAGAGCGTGTTGTAGTCGGGGTGGCGAGCCCAGCGCTTGTACTCCTCCTCGAAGATCTGCGCGTACTCGCCCTTGACCGGGTTGCCATCCTCGTCAAACTGGCGATACCGATCGACCTGATCGATGAAGAACAGCGATAGCACCTTGATGCCCTGCGGCCGAAGACGCTTCTCTTTGTCGAGGTGCTCCTTGATCGTGCGTCGGATCATTTCCCGCTGCACCGCCATCGGGTCCACATCGCCCCACGCCTCGCCGGGCCGAAGGTACTTTTCGCCGCCCGAGTAGCGCAGCTCCATGAACTCGTTGCCGGGCTCCACACGGATTTCGCCGACGCGGCAATCGGCATACATGGCTCGCCCCGTCGTCTGTTCGAGGTCGTCCCCGTCCTGGACGGTCACTTCCTTCCGTTGAACACCGGACCTCGTCTCGACGTCCAGCTCCACCTTTGCGGTGATGGCGTTGCGCTTGTTCTGGACAGACACAAGTCGGACGTACGGGCGATTGTGGGCGCTTTCAACGGTTGCTGCGGCGACCTCGATCTGCTTGACCAGCTTGCGCTCGTAGGCGTCCACCGCGTCGAGGCGATAGAGCATGTGGTGCTTGTCGACGTGCGTCGCCGAGTAGCGGAGCGTGCAGAGTGGGTGCATCGCCTCCAGCGCTTCCTTGCCGCGCCCCGCGAGCCCGCCGTCCACGCTCTGCGGCTCGTCCACGATGATGATGGGGCGAGTAGCCCGGACGAGGTCGATGGGCTTCTCGCCGCCGGTCTTCTCGCTGTCCTTGTAGAGGTTGTTGACGCCCTTCTTGTTGATGGCCCCGACGGTCACCACCATGATCTGGATGCTGGCGCTGGTGGCGAAGTTGCGGACCTGGCCCATCTTGGACGAGTCGTACTGGAAATAGTCATACGGCACACCGGCGTATAAATCGCGGAAGTGGTCCTCGGTCATCTGAAGCGACTTGTAGACCCCCTCCTTGATGGCAACCGAAGGCACGACAATGACGAATTTGGTGAAGCCGAAGCGTTTGTTGAGCTCAAGGATCGTCCGGAGGTAGACATAGGTCTTGCCCGTGCCCGTCTCCATCTCCACAGTGAAGTCGCCCGAAGAGAGCGACTCGGAGACAGGCAGCCCGTTGCGGAGTTGGATCTGCTTGAGATTCTCGTGGATCTCGTCGTCGAGGAGTGTCAAGCGGTTGCCGACGCCGAGGTCACTCTCGTAGAACCCCATCCGCAACTGCGAGTCGGTCGGGTCGCGGGTGACCGTGAACTCGGTGCGGCAGAGTTCCTGCCCGCGGAAAAGGTCGCATACGGCTTCGATGGCCTGGCGCTGGTAGTCGAGGTCGGGTTCGAAGTGGAGCTTCATTGGTCGCAGTTCCCCTCGTTCGGCTCGGGCAGCGCGCCTGACTCCCTCGCGAGCCTCTTCTCATCTGACTTGACTCGTCGTTCAAGTTTCTTAATGTCCTCCGCCGGTGGGAGATTCTCAGGCTTGATACCTCGTTGGCCGAGCATCCCACGGACACTCTTGTTGTTCTGGATATGCTCTCTGGTGATGGAAGCCTCGCCACGGAGGTCCGCTTGCTTCACATTGTGATTGGTCATCTCGGTGGCAAGGTTCTTCGCGGCGATCGTGAGTGTCGGCAAGAAGTCGGCCAGAGGGCGGGCCTGAGTTACGCCGAACTTCTCCTTCATCGCTTGCGTGGTGTTGCCCCCAAACAGCGCAGCATCACCCTTCGAGCGAATGCGGCCGAAACCCTTCTCATCCACACCCCGCTCATAGATATTCTGTGAAAGCTGCTTCTCGGCATCGCGGAGCCGGTCGCGGGCCTCAAGCCGGGCCTGAAGCTCCATCCGCTCCTCGATCAGCTCCTGCTTCCTTGTCTGGAGGGCGAAGTAGCTTTGCGCGAACGCGATGGGCTCCTTGCGGGGATCCCCATTCTGGGCGATCAGGTAGCAGGCGTAGCGGGTGAGCATGAAGTCATCGACCTCACGCTCGGCGCCGCTGCCCAGGCTGACCTTTTTCTTGACCCCACGAAAATGGTCGCTGACATCGTAACCGGCTGTCTGGCAAGACTCTATGGCCCTCTGGATGGCCTTTAGAAAGTTCTCCCACCGGGCGTACCCAAGGGGGGCCTGGAGGTCCCGGGCGAACCAGAACTCGACCTGGGGCTCTGTCGTCGGCGTCGTCCGGGTGATCTCGTCGAACTGCTGCTGGTATCTTTTCAAGGCGTCGTAGTTCATGGCTTTTCCCCGGGCGGTCAAAGACTTCGCATGTTCTTCAGGCCGCTCTGGTCGAGGATCGCGGCCACGTTGGTCTTGACCACATCGTCGGCGAAGGCGCTGTCGCGGAAGACGACGGTGGTGTCGCCGGCGGGGTCAAGCTCCTGGTGCCAGGCCGCGATGCCGAGGGCGAGTGGCTCGCCTTCGTCGGGGGTGATGGACTCGGACAGGCAGGCGAAGAGCGTGCCCGCGCCGATGGAGTGGACGGTCTTTCCTGCGATCTCCTTGGTCTCGATCGGCACGCACAGGTCGAGGCCGCGCTTGAGCAGCAGTTCGTAGAGGATGTCCTGCTCGGTGCGGCCGGGCTTGATGTTGTCCACGGAATCTTCGAGGGACTGGGCGAAATTCTCACGGTCCGGATCCCACTCGCGGATGTTCGATGAGTCGAGCTTGAAGACGCGGAAGCCGGTATCACCCCGAAACATCGGCGACTCCGAAACGATCTGATTAGCCGCACGCCGAAGTCGTTCTTTGCTCAACTCTGTGATTCTCCGGGGCCGACCGAGCTGGTCGCACAGTGCTTCAGCTGCCTCGGCAATCTTCTTTGCATCGCCGGTCTTGTCCGCGGAGTTGATCTGCTCAGGGAGTTGGACAAGCACGAACGACCGCTTTAGACCATCCTCGGCGACCTGCGCCATGACGGCGTGGCCGGTGGTGCCGGATCCGGCGAAAAAATCCATCACGATGTCATCTTCGCGAGTGATCATCTCGACGAACTGCTGCAGAACACGCTCGTCTTTCGGATACTCAAAGACATTCGCGCCGAAGAGCTTGGCCAGTCGCTCAGAAGCTGATCGTGTGGGCTGGTAGATCACGCTCTGCGGCGTGACCTTGTCTGTCTCTTCGAGATAGCTCTTCACCATTATCGATGAGGCTGTGACGAACACAATGCGATCATCCGCCACAAGTTTGTCGAAGTCGTCCTGTGAAAATCCCCAGCCACGATTGCTGCGCAGCGGAATCACGTGGCCATCGGGGTGTTTGAGATCAAATCGACGGCCGCCCGGAGCAGTCGGATCATTCTCCTTGTAGACGCCTCGTTTGTCTATGCGATTGAATCGTCGGTGAATCCAGACGGGCTTTGACTTCACGGTTCGATACCACGCAGTCAAATCAGCCGAAGCCTTGTCGTAGTCGCCATTATGCTTCTCAACAAGGCGTTTAGCCTCTTGCACCACAGGGTCAATATTGCCCTTCGAGATTCCCCAATCTCGATCAGCATCGTCTGCACTGCGCGCATAGACAAGGACATACTCATGGTTGATACCAATCTGGCTTGCAGTGTTCTTGTGTGCGCCCTCCCACACAACCTGCGCAAGGAAATTTTCTTCGCCGAACACCGCATCCATGATGTTTCTTAATCGTGATACCTCTTTGTCATCGATGCTGACAAAAATTGCTCCGCCTCGGCACAACATCTGCCTCGCGAGCATCAATCGAGGCTGCATCATGTTGAGCCAGTTCGTGTGAAAGCGCCCGCTCGTGTCGGTGTTACTTGTTAGCCGCTGCCCATCATCGCCGACAAGACCCACTAGTTTGCGGTAGTGCTCAATCGGATCCGCGAAATCATCCGAGTAGACAAAGTCGTTGCCTGTATTGTACGGCGGATCAATGTAAATCATCTTCACCCTGCCCGCGTAGCTCTTCTGGAGCAGCTTGAGCACCTCCAGGTTGTCGCCCTCGATAAACAGGTTCTGCGTGGTGTCCCAGTCCACGCTCTCCTCGGGGCAGGGGCGGAGGGTGCCGGTGCTGGCTGTGAGGGCGAGCTGGCGGGCGCGGCGTTTGCCGTGCCAGTTGAGCCCGAACTTCTCGTCGCAGTCGGTGACCGTGGCATCGCCCACGAGTTGCTTGAGCACATCGACATTCACCGATGCGCCCTTCTCTCCCTCGGTCACGATCTCTGGGAAAAGGGCCTTGAGTTTAGCGATGTTCTCGGCGACGACATCCGCGGACTGGGTGTCGGGATCGCCGGGTTGGAGCTTCTCGATGGTGGGCTTGTCGGGCCTGGTCATGGCGTGGGTGCCTCGGTGGTCGTGGAAAGCAGGGAGCGGAACTTGTCGCGGATCAGGGCTTTGCGTGCCTCGACGAAATCCTCGAAGCGATCGAGATCCCAAAGGGCGCGATCCTTTGGGATCAGGTGGCGGTCGAGGTACCCATCCGGCTTGCCCGCGAACCAGTCCGCGGGGAGCGTGTCGCCTTTGCCGCCCGCTCCGTTCTCCTCACGGGTTAGGAGCATGCAGTTGGCGAGCTGGTCGCGTACCGGCTTGCGGTATCGCATCACATCGCGGCGGTCCGTGTCCGGGTTGGTGTCCTTCACGCTCGCGAGCGCAGACTGCGGGAAGATGTGGTCGATCTGCGGGAAGTTGTTCTCGTAGGCCGGGGTGTGGTTGAAGTCGCGATACCAGAGGTTGAAGAGCAGGTGGATCGTGTCGGAGGTATAGCCCATCTGCCAAAGCCGCTCCTCGGTGATTTCGAGTGAGCGGTTGGCCGATCGGATGACCCCGAAGGCTTCGGAGAGATCGAATGCCTGTTGGTCACGCATCTTCCGCGTCAGGCCGTCGATGACCGTGTCGGGCTGGCCCGTGAACGCGGTCGTGAGCAGGCACCGCAGCAGGTACATATCGACGCCGGTCGCGGACCGCCATGCGGCCGGGTGGTGGTAGCGCAGGTAGACGAGCGGGATCAGGACGAGGTAGCTGGGCAGGGCCTTGTCGCACTGGATGTAGGTCTTACCCCGCACGAAATCGAGCACATCGGTGATCGAGTCGGCGATGTCGTCCCAGCGTCCCTCGATCTGTTCACGGACGCCCCGCTTGCGGAACTTCTGGACTTCGTACCGCGCCCCCTGGTCCAGCAGGACGAGGCAGGTCTTCATGATGAAGTCGCGGTCGAAGGCGAACCCGTGCGCATTCAGCGACGAAAGCAACTCCTCCATGCGGTCGTCGGCGTTGCTCCAGGTGCTAGAGAGTAGGGAGAAGAGCAAGTCGGACTTGCCGAGCCGGGTGCCGCCGGAGTTTGCGCGGATGAACACTTCGACGACATCGTCTTCGGTGTAGAGGCTCGGGTTGTCGATGCTGTCGAGTTCCTGATAGGTGATGGTCTCGTTGGTCTTGAAAGCACGATCGACAAGATCAATATTGTCGCCAACGCGATCTTCCTCGGCCGCTCCAAGCTCTTCGTCTTCCGTGAACTTATCGATGAGCTCGCGGCGGCGAAGGTTTGAGAAGACAAGATCCTTGAACTTGACCCAGGGGAAGGTTGTGTCGCATTGACTGCGGAATTGAAACTTATACCTGACATCGTCCGGTGCAGCGAGGTCGCCGCTGAGAAGATCAAAGTAGAGCTCGCGTCCGTCGTAGCTGCCCATCAGCCCGATGAAGAGACTCTGGAGGCGCTGCTGCCCGTCAAGGACCAACGCTTTCTTCTTCGTGTTCTCGGGGGTGTAGAAATCGCTGAGGCGAATACCGGATCGCCAGTTGTCGATGAATTTGCGGCATCGGATCGGGCTGTTGGTCTTCCAGACAAGCAGCGTGCTGATCGGGTACTCGCGGAGGATCGAATCAAAGAGCCGACAGATCTGAACCTCGCTCCAGACGAACGGGCGCTGGATATTGGGCAGCCAGAAGCCACCGTCTTCCTCCTCGTTGTTGAGGAAGCCGACAATCTTCCGGATGGTCTGCCTCTGATTCTTCATCAGCGGTACCTCTTACAAGCGTTGACGGGCGGCTTCGAGCTCGCTCCTGAGGGTTCTGAGTTGCGTGTTCAGTTCGACCCGACGGGCGAGCTGCTTCTCCTTGGCGGCCGCGGAGCGGATCGACGCGATGCGGCCTTCGAGGTCGGCGCAGGCATCGAGCGCCGCCGCACGGCCTTGGGCGTGGTCGGCGTCGGCGGCAGGGACGAAGTCACCAGTGATGGCGGCGGCCTTCGCGGCGAGCACGGTGTCGATCCAGCCGCGGTAGAGGGCGTGGAGATTCGTGCGTGGCTGGCGAACGAGGGCAAGGGACTCGATGAGCTGTTCGCAGACGGGCTCGGTGAGTGAGCCGGTGTCGCACTGCACGAGGTCGCCATCGAGGACGACTGCATACTTCTCGTTCTGCGACCATCGCTTGTCGGCGAGGGAGAGGTGTAGGGAGCCGCTCTCCGGGAGCGTGAGCAGCATCAGGTGGTACGGCACAGCGCGGTGGACGAGCTCAACGAGCCGAGTGAGCTTGGCCTTGGCCCGCAGGCGCAGGATCAAGACGGCCAATTCGACCACCTCGTGCATGTCATCGGTGTAGGTCGCGACGCCTACGGTGGTCGGCTTGAGCGTGGCGACCCAGCGGAGTTCCTCGATGCCGGTCTCGATATGGCGTTTGTCCGCGGCTGTGGGCGCGCCGTTCTCGACCAACAGCGTCTTGGGGACGCGGTGGGCGATCAGGGCCTGGGCGGGAAGCTGGAGGGCATCGAGAACGACTTCCGGGGTCATGCGGTCCCCCCGGGTGTATGGTGTGCCGGAGAACCGTCGGGCGGCAGGATGACGAGGTAGGCCACGACCTCGAAGTCGTCGGTGCCGGCGAACTCGTCCTTGCGGGCCTGCGTGCCGCCGGGTTTGAAGAGGCTGGCGACGGCGCGTTCTTCGGTCTTGCCGATGATCGAGCGGACAGCGGCGGCGAGGAGCCGCTGGGCGTGGCTCATGTCCTTGCCCCGCTTGGTCGCCTTGTTGAAGCGGTCCCAGGCCGAGTCCTCGGGCAGGTCCTTGCCCATGCAGAGGCGTTTGAGGCGGTCGAGGATCTGCTTGAGCTGGGTGTACGAGGCGGCGATGGTACCGTCGTCGCGGACATGGACGAGGTAGTACGGCGCAAGCGGGTATCCGGCCTCGGGGACAAACTTGGCGGCGTCGCCCTCGGCTCGAAGGCAGAAGATGATCCCGGGGTCGATGTCGTCGTCGGCCGTGATGGTGACGGAGCGGCTGCCGAGCGGCTCGTTCTCGATCTGGTTCGGGTGGCTCCGCATGAACTCGGCGAGGTCGATGCGGAAGTCGGTCAGCGTCAGGTCGGTGATGGAGACGCCGGTGGAGAGGTCTTCGAGGTCGATGACGGTGTCCTGGAGCTTGAGCAGCTGCGTGCGGCGGTACTCCAGGTCGTTCATCTGGTTGCCGGATTGGGCCTCGATGAGGTTTTCTTCGCCGGTCGCGGAGACGTCGAGCAGGACCATCTTGCCGCTGACACGCTGCTCGAGGTTGATGTACTCCTCCAGCTCCATGTTGGGCCAAAAGTTGACGAGCTGGATCCGGGTGTTCTGCGAGCCGAGGCGATCGATGCGACCGAATCGCTGGATGATGCGGACGGGGTTCCAGTGGATGTCATAGTTGATGACGCAGTCGCAATCCTGGAGGTTCTGGCCCTCGGAAATACAGTCGGTGCCGATGAGCAGGTCGATATCGCCCTCGTCCGCGAGGTCTTCCGGGCGTTCCTTCGAGCGGGGCGAAAAGCCCGTCAGGATCGTCGTGAAGTCTTTGCGACCGGAGCCAAGGGTTGTCCTGTTGCGGCCGGTGCCAGTCACCACGGCGGAGTCAATCTGAAGGGCTTTCTTCGCCCAAGACGAGAGGTTCTCGTAGAGGTAGTCGGCGGTGTCCGCGAACGCGGTGAATACAAGCACCTTGCGATTGCCATCATTGATCGGGCTCTCGCACTTGTCCTTGATCGCCTGCATGAGGTCATGCAGCTTGGCATCGCGGTCGGGCGTGACCTGGCTGGCCGCGGAGACGAGGGTGGCGAGCCGGTTGCGGTCTTCGATGAGGTCCTGACGCCAGCGGACGAGGTCCACGTCAGACAGCAGCACCTTTACCTTGCGGCCCACAAGCAGGCTCTCGAACGCCGGATCGTCGATATCCACGTCCTCGATGCTCGGCTCTTCGACCTCCTCCTCGTGGTCCTCGATGCGACGGAGCATCGCTTCGACGTCAGCGAGTTGACGCTGCACTGTGAGCCGGAATGAGTGGATTGAGCTCTCGAGCCGCTTGAGGACGTTGATCCGCAAGAGGTGGATCAGGCTCTCTTCGCGGTCCACCTGACGCCAGAAGCCCTTTCCGCCGGCGACCTGCGTGCTGTATTTCTCGTCGTAGGCCTGCTGCTTGTGGGTGAGCACATAGCGAAGCGGTGCGTATGCGGCGAGGTTCAGGCGGCGAATCTCCTGGTTGAGCTCTCGGACAGATCGGAACTCGCCTCGGCTGTCGATGTCGGACTTGATGTTCTGTGGCTTGAGCCGCTCTGGAAAGCGACCCGTTTCCGCCGTGCCGTAGTACTTCTCGACGTGTCGACGCGAACGGGCGATCGTGAGCAAGTCCAGCATGCGGAAGTAGTCGAAGCCGAGCATGTCAATGAGCCGGGACGACGACCGATCCGCATCTTCGAGTTCGAGCCACCGATTGAACTGCTTCTGAGCCAGACGAGTCGTGGAATCAATGCTCGGGATGCCTTGGTCCGCAAGAGCGGTGTCATCGCCCTCGGTGGCAAAGGCGATCTGGTTGCGAAGGTCGGCAAGGCGGTTGTTGACGGGCGTTGCCGACAGCATGAGCACTCGCGTTCGCACGCCCTGCTTGATGATCTGCCTCATCAGCCGGTCGTATCTCGTCTCGCCGCCTTGCCGTGGGCTCTTCTTGTTGCGGAAGTTGTGGGACTCGTCGATCACCACGAGGTCGTAGTTGCCCCAGTTGATGTGCGCGAGGTCGATGTCTCCGGAAAAGCCGCCATCGCGGGAAAGGTCGGTGTGGTTGATGACGTCGTAGTTGAAGCGATCGGCGGCCAGTACGTTTCGGCGATCGTTCGCGCCGTAGAGCGTCCAGTTGTCTCGGAGTCGCTTGGGGCACAGAACAAGGACGCGATCGTTGCGCAGCTCGTGGTATTTGATGACCGCGAGCGCCTCGAACGTCTTCCCGAGACCAACGCTGTCGGCGATGATGCAGCCGCCAAAGCGGTTCAGTTTGTCGATCGCGCCGACGACAGCGTCCCGCTGGAACTTGTAGAGTTTCCGCCAAACAACCGTCTTGCGGATGCCGGTAGCGGCTTTGATGATCTGGTCTTCGTCCAGTTCATCGCCACGCGAGCCCAGTACGTGATGCAGGATGAGCGAATACAGCGGCAGTGCACCTTGACGGCGCATGAACACTTGCAGCAGCTCAAGAAGTCTGTGGCCAGCGTCGTGTTGAGAAAGTGTGCCCCAATGCTGGTCGAACCACTGCGCGATTGCATCAGCCTCGTCTGAGCTGTCCGAGCATTGCACGAGGCTCAGCGGGTTGCCCGGGGCCAATCCCAGGCCGTCAGTCGTTAATCCGAACGCGCCCAGCAAGGCATGGGAGGCTGAGTTGGGTGATCGACGCACGACCGCGGCTGCCTGAGGCACACCGGCCACCGCTTGTCGGACTTGGACGGAGGCCTGGAGCCATGCAGTAAACTCTTCTGCAAGTCGCGGAGCAGCGAGGCCGTTTCGTAGCGGACGATCTACATCTGTGCCGAGCAGGTTGGTTGGGTCGAGTTCCGCGCTGACGATCAGTCGGGCGCATTGGACCGCTTTCAACTCCTGAGCGAGGGCCGCGAAGGCGTATAGAGATATCCTCGAAGTTGCGAGGTCGAACTGAGCAGCACCGGGTAGGAGCGGACGCAGAATGTCCACCACTCGTTCCTGCCCAGTATTCCGGAGCATTTTCATGCTGCACCCCCCGTTGGCTTCGCATCGCCCCCTTTCCCCGTGAGCCATTGGTCTATGGCTTCACGATGGAATCGCCAGTGCCGCCCGACCTTCTGGCCGGGGACCTTCCCGTCCTGCGCGAGCTTGTAGAGGGACGACTTCGAGACCTGCAGGTAGACCGCAAGCTCGTCGATGGTCATCACCTCCGGCGGGGGAGGCGGCGGGTTGCCCTGACGGGGTCCAGACATAACGGCTGAGGATAGCCGTTATTGGCGGTCGATGCTCGCTGCTCGGGGCAGCCAGTGATAGGGTGTTGTCACCGGCCCGGCTGTCAACCCGGCCTCGCTCGACGGCATCGACGGCGACGAAGACTGCGTCTCGCTGGGCGCGGACCCCGAACCCGACGAGTATTGGCTCGACCCGCCACCCTGGGGCGGCGTACCCGTCGCCCAGACGGGGATGTAGAGGTAGTAACGCGTCGGGCCGTCGCTCATCGGGCGGCCTCCTTAGCGGGCGTGTTCTCAGGCTGCGGATTCGGCTCGTGCCAGCCCTGCGAGCTGACGCGCTTGGCGCACTCGGCGCTCGCCGCCGCCACGGCGTCCTCGTAGGTCATCGTCTCAAACGCCCGCAGTTCGCTGCCCGGCGAGCAGTTGACCACGCGGAACTTGTGCTGGTCGAAGTGCGGCCGCAGGGCCTCGAAGCGTCGAGCGAGTCGCAGGTCTTCAGATCAACGAGCCCGCGGCCGTCCTTGGGGTTGATCCAGTCGAACCGGGCCTGGCACATCACGCCGTTCATCCGGCCGCGGACGACGCCCTCCGCGACACCCTCGGCCAGCAGCTCGCGGGCAAACAGATGCTCGCGCACGCTCGCGGCCATCTGCTCCACCGTCGCGGCGTCGGTGTCGGCCAGCACGGGCTTGCCCCGCTTCTCGGCCCACTCGGCGAACGCCTTCGTGCTCGAGCCGTACGGCTTGCCTGTCTTCTCGTTGATCGGCCCGCCGACCGCGTACTCGGCCTCGTAGCGTCCGCGGCCCTCAAGGATCAGCGTGTGCGCCGCCCGCCCGACGAGGAACGCGTGGCTGTCCCGATCCGGGATCAGCCCCATCTCCTTGCGCCGGAACAGCAGCGGGCAAGAGCGGAACTCCGCCAGTCGGTGAGAGGTCAGGCAATCACCGCGAAGGGCGTGGTAGGTCTCGGCGGGCTCGCGGATGAGCACGCGGGCGAGGTCGATCGCGCCGTCGGCGGTGGTGGTCGGGTTCGGGCGGATCTCTCGGGCGTAGTCGCCCTGGCCGAGACGCACCAGCGGGTCGTTCGGGTTGGTCTTCACAGCCCCGCCTCCTCGAGCTCGCGCTCGGCTTCGAGGTGGCGGCGGCGTGCCTCATCGGCCGCGCTGGAGCGGGACGCCAGGCGCGACCGCTTGGAAGTGCGGCGAGAGGGCTCGGGGGCGGGCGACTGCTCGTCCCGGTCGAAGTGGGCGGCGTCAGCCTCGGCCAGGGCCAGCCCGAAGTCGTTGAGCCACTGGCGGGTGGTGTAGATCCGCGACCCGAAGCGCACGTGCTTGAGCCGCACCCGCGTCCCCGACGCCGCCTTCACGCCCTCGCGGCACCACCGCCAGACGCAATTCGAAGAGGGCCGCCCGGGGGCCAGCTTGGCCGCCTGGGAGAGCGTGATATGCTCCTCCGCGGCCGGGGCCCCGGGGTTGGCCCCGTTTGCCATTCCTGTTGAATCTTGCTGCTTCACGTCGGACTCCTCGCTCGTCTGGCCCGGCCCTCACTGGGCTCCGGCTGCTTGCGACGGGGGAAGAATCCACGCTGTTTTGGGGCGGTAACTCGGTAACTCGAGTTACCAGCTGGCCCACCAACGACAACGGCCCTCCCGTGCTGGGAGAGCCGTAGAAATGGTGAAGATTTTCTTGGCCAAGCCTGATGTGGTAACTAGAACTCGGTCAATCGATGCCGGTGACCGACTTGAGGAACCGCGTCAGGGCACGGGGCGCGTCCTTTCGCCTCCCATTGACGAGCACGCGACGCCGGGATGTCGGATCGACGATTCGAATCTCGCCAGTTCGACGACGTGGCTCAACACTGCAGCCCATCATTCGGGCGATGGCGAGCCCATCCTTCAGATTCATCCCGTGGGATACCCGCACCGATGTTCTCGGAGTCATCGCTACCTCCTGCGCGTTTATGTTCCTCAGACGTCTGCCGCCACGTCCTCGCGTGACCACCCCTTGATACGCCCACCACCAGCCGCGACCGCCTCGAATGCGAGCGACCGCATCTCGTTCAGAAACTCGTTCGCGTCGGGCCCGGGCATTTCGTTGGGAACCGGCGCGGCCGTCGAGTACAGCTCGATGATGGAGCGAGCGCGCCGCTTGGTCGAACCCTCGCCGCGATACTCGTAGGCCTCGGCCCACCCGCTGATGCACTCGTCGAGAATGCGACGCCTGGACAAGTCATGCAGTCTGGTGAATGCCTCCTTACGGATGAGATCGATCGCTGCCGCGTGCGTCTCGTCGTCATCAGGCGGCATGGCCGGATCCCACCCGAGCGGCTGAGCCAAGAACTGGCTCAGGTGGTTCTGAAGAATTCGGATCAGGTCAGCGACGGGCTTGAGCGAGTCATACTCGTCCTGCTTGAAGATCCCCAGCCGCCGAGACAGCGCCTTGATTCGCGTCCAGTGCTCCGAAACCACACCCGAGCGCGAACCCAGATTGAGCACGCCACGCCAGCGGTCATGAAACTCGGCCGCTGCCTTCTGGATGGCCAGAACGAGGTTGGCGACGTCGTAGACCGGCTGATAGACCACGGGCTCCGGCGGCAGAATCGTTGCCGCCACGGCCTCGAGCATGCGCTGGAGTTCGCGGCGAGTGGCCTTCGCACCAGCACCCAAGGGCTTCTGAATGTTGGCCAGGAACACCGTCCGGTCCGGAATGGCTGAGCGGAGTGACTTGTCCGCGAACCTGCCGTGCGTCTTCGCGATATTCGCGATGACGTTCTCAAAGGATCCGAGGACGTGGTTCTGCCTCGCCGCGAAGCCCACGAGATTGTCGCCCTTAACCTCGTCGAAGTGTGTGAAGCACAGGATCAACTTGGATTCGTGTCCGCTGGCCACGAGCGACTCGATTGCCGAGTACGTAGCGGCTTGCATTGGCTGAGCCGCGTTGTCAACCAGCATGATGGCATCGCAGATCTGATAACGCTTCGTGACACGCGTCGACACACTCGAGACGGCGTCTGCCGTATGGCCAAGACCCTGCCCGTCGAGGATCACCAGCCGGGGGCGTTCTCCTTCGGACCATGTCGGGGCGAACGGACCGGCGACGCGGATTCCCTCTACAAAGGGTGTCAGAAGTCGGCCGAAGTGCGGTGCATAGTTGCTCGAGAACCGATTGACAGTCGAGATGAAATCTCCCCGCTTGGGAGACTCATACCTCCACGAGGTCGGCCATCCATCCCTCCCCTTCGCGAGCTCGCCATCGTCAAGACGATCGAACCGCGACTCGCAGTCGTCGAGGATGTGGTCGATCAGTGACTGGAATTGCTCGTCCCGAACGATCTCGTCCTCGATCGCCTCTTCCAGCTTGTCCCGTTCGGGTCGCGGTGCGTTGCTGAGATCGATGCCGAGTCGAGCCGCGGCCGCGGACATCCGGGTGCGGTACTCGCCAGCGAGCTGCTTGACCTGCTGAAAGTAGATCTCCAGCCGTTCCCGCAGTTCCCGGCGTTCGTCATCATTGAGGGCCTCCTCGCCGGGCTCAAACAGCTCGTCGTCATCCTCTGCGTCGTCCTCGAGGTCTTCGGCAGTCGCGGGATCGGCGAAAGTGCCCAGGACGTAGCTCAGCCGAAACCGCTGGTCTGCATGTTCCAAGAGGCGGCGACGTACATCGCGCTCTGGCCCGCCCTCGGCTGCGCTGACCACCGCGGCGGAGATGCAGTCCGAGATGTACTGCCGCACAAGATCGCGGCTGAAGAATGTCACGACTGCCTTGAAGGGGCCATCTGACAGGATGACTTCAAGATCACTGACGGTCGTCTTCGCTGCCGAGGTCGACGGGAACCGTTCGAGCTTCGGGTCGGTCCCGAGGAGCTGCCGCACCAGCGTCGTCTTCCCGGAGCCGGTCGTGCCGACCATGAGCATCCTGGCGTACCCGTCTTCCGCTTCCTTCCCACCCGGGAGGGGGAGAGCTGCCTCCCGCTCGGCCCAAGTGTCGCGTTCGAGCGGCTCCATATCGTCGTAGAACGCGCGAACCACCCTCTCATCGAACTGCCGCTCTGCCTCCGTCCGCCGCGCCGGCGACCACCAGCTCTCATCTGCCAGAAGTGTGTTGACCTGCTCGACCAGAGCGGCTGCTGCCCCCTCATCCCGAGTCCCGAGGCCGCGACGGATCCGCAGGGACTGCCCGTTTGTGGCCTTGCAGACCGGGTGGCGGAAGATGACACACCAGCCCGCCCGGCCCTTGCTCAATGACGCTCGCTTCACCTTCTCTGCCATGCCAGTTCCCTTCTCGCAACGTTGTACCGCGTTGTTCCGGATAGGATAGCATGCGATTATGGGCTGTCAAGACCATCGGAACAACGCGGTACAACATTTTACCCCACCTGCCGCATGATCTCTGCGACCTTGCCGTGGTCCCGCTCGGCGTAGACCGCGTCCGTGACCTGGGCCGACGAGTGCCCGAGGGCCAACTGGGCGGCCTCTAGGCCGAAGGCCCGGCGGATCTCGGTCGCGGCGGTGTGCCGGAGTTGGTGCGGGTGCCAGCGGTGGGCCTTCTGCCACGCCGCCAGGTCGGCCTTCTGCTTCGGGGTCAGCCGGGCCCGCCAGTCGGCCACCGTCTCGCCCTCTCGCCGCCCGAGCGGAGGCGGCGGGGGGAAGGCCCGGTCGCACGCCCTCCGGATCGCGACGTAGTAGCTCGCAGTCGTGTACCGGTCGCCAACCGCCCGCTCCGGGTCCAGCGACCGGTTCGTCCCGACCCGGTTGCCGCACGAGAGCGGCGTCTTCCGGGCCGCGCTGGCCGCCGCCCGCCGCTCGGCCTCCGCCTCGGCCGGGCTGAACACGAACGACTCCGGATCCCGGCCCTCGAGGAAAGGCCCGAGTACGGCCTGGGCGCGCGGGCCGAGCACGATCGTCCGCTCCATCGCGCGGAACTGGTTCTTGTGCTCCCTCGGGCGGAAGAGCCACACCGGCGGCTCGTTCTCCTCGCTCGGGTACCGCTCGATGTCCGACGGCCGCATGCTGAGCAACTCGCCGGGCCGAGCGCCGGTGAGCAGTTGGAGGTCGATCACGGCTGCGACCTGCCTGCTCACGAATGGCCGGACGGCGTCGACCCGCTCCTGCGGAACCGGGGCGACCTTCTTGCCCTCGCGGGCCGTGGTGCGCCCTCGCTTCAGCGCCTCGACCGTGTCGAGCGACTGGTAGACCGACGCGGGGATCATCTCCTGCGACGCGGCCCAACGAAACATCCGCCGCAGCCGCTGCACCTGCTGGTTGATGTACCCCCGCGACCATCGCGGGCGCGGGGGTCGCAGGTGTCGTCGCCGGCGATCATCGCCTCGCGGAGCGCACGCAGCTTCTTGGGACCGAAGTCCTCGGCCGCCTCGCTGCCGTGGTACTGCCGGAGCATCCGCAACACCACCCGGAGCGTTCCCGACTCGTTGGGCTGGTAGTACCGCTGCGCCCACCGCCAGTACGCGGCGATCACCATCGCGACGGTCGGGCGTCCGTCGGCGGCTTCGGCTTGCGCGGAGGAGCCGCGCTCGATGCCCGCGTCGGCCGGGTCGGGGTGGCGACGCCCGCCCGCCTCCCACGCGGCGATGAGGCGGTGGTAGCGCTCGCGGCTGGCGGGCGAGCCGTACTCGCCGAGCCAGTAGTCGCGCCGGCGCTTCGTGACGGCGTCGGTGAGGGTGACGATGGCCTGGTCGTAGCCAGAGCGCTTGCGGTACGCGGGTGTTTTGGGCATTGACGGACGCTCCCGAACGCTGGAGCGCGGTGTAGCACCGCGCTGATTTTGGCGTTTCGGGCTGCGCCGCCGGTTGGCGGGCTTCCGCAAGTCGCGGACTCAGCCAGAGTTGTGAAGAAAGCGGGTGACCGGACTCGAACCGGCGACATTCAGCTTGGGAAGCTGACGTTCTACCACTGAACTACACCCGCATCTGGTGCGATGAACGATTCTACGCCTGGGTTGGTTGAAGGTTCAACGCCCCGCGTTCAACCGAGGCTGGTGTTCGGATCGAGGCGGGGCTGGTTGAGTGCGGCCGCCTCCTTGATCGCCGATTCGCGGCACGCGCACCGGCGGAGGGTGGCCCAGCCGTTCGCGCCCAGTCGCCGCCAGACGTACCAGTCCCCGGACTGATCCATGTCCGCCCGGAAGTCGGGCTTGCCCTCCATCTGGGACTCACAGATCGGCGCCTGCCAGCGAAGCTTGTTGTTCTCGATCATGGGTGTCCTCCGTCCTGTGAGGGTCGGCGCCGAGGCGCCGGATCGACAAACTCCTCCATGCCCCAGCTTACCAGAATCTTCGCATTCTCGGGCATCGGATCTGGATGCGGCGGGGCAGGTCGCCAACAGAAGTCCGATAAAAAACACACTCAAAGGCCAAGAAAGCCTCTGTATGGCTCCTCATCCACGCAGAAGCCGCCCAGGGGCGGCCCTCCCGGTCTGCGTCTGTATCGTGTTGGACCCGAGGGACTCGCCCCTCATCCTGTCCCGGAGTCGCCCCATGCGTGATCCCCGCGTTCTTCGTTGCCCGCTCATGCTTGCGCTGCTCGGCGCCCTGACGCCCGGCGTCGCGGCCCAATCCTGGTCCGAAACCCGGGTGATCGGTGAGACCCGGAGGGGCGCCCCGCTCCGGGTGACCGCCCTGGGGATGCCCGGGGAGGACGCCCTTGGTCGGACCCTGGATGAGCGTCCCGCGCTCCTCCTGGTCGCGGGCGCCCAGGCCCACCACCTCGTCGGGACCGCGGCCGCCGAGCGGCTCAGCGCGCGGCTCCTGGAAGACCACCAGGACCTGCTCAAGCGGCACACGGTCTACGTGCTCGCCGACTTGACGCCGGACGCGGACCCGCTGCACGCGTCGCCCCGGTTCGAGTCGCCCCGCACCGGTGTGCCGGGCGACGCGGACCACGACCGCCGGGTGGACGAGGACGGCGCGGACGATCTGAACAACGACGGCCTGATCACCATGATGCGCGTGCCCAACCCCCCGCCCGGCTCGGGGCTCCAGGCCGAGTGGGTGATCGACGAGGCCGAACCCCGGTTGATGCGCAAACCGCTGCCCGAGGAAGGGGAGGTGGCCACGCATGCGCTGCTCATCGAGGGGATCGACAACGACGGTGACGGGAAGTTCAACGAGGATGGTCCGGGAGGGAGCGCCGGCGGGGGGGTCAACCTCGATCGGAACTTCCCGAGCCACTACGACGAGCACGCCGACGACGCGGGGCTGTACGCCGCGAGTGAGCCGGAGACCCGGGCACTGATCGACTGGTTGTTGACCCGGGACAACATCGTCGCGGCCCTCGTGTACGGCCCGCATGACAACCTGGTCAAAGCCCCGCCGACCGGGAAGTTTGATCCTTCCGGGCGCATGCCGCTGGGACTCGAAGCGGGCGACGAGGCGATGCACAAGGCGATCGGGAAGCTCTTCACCGAGATCACCGGGATGAAGAAGGCGCCAAAGGGCAAGACCGAGGGATCGCTCGTCAGCTACCTGTACTCCGACTTCGGGGTGTGGTCCTTCTCGACTCCCGTCTGGGTCCGTCCTGAAGCAGAGAAAGCCGGGAAGGACGAGGAGGGGGAGGTGGAGGAGGCCGAGGCGCCAGCGGAGGAGGCGCCGGACGAGGCCGCCCTGCTGCGCGAGCGGGGGACTCCGGAGCATCTGATCCGGTTCCTGACGGGGAGCGATGAGGAGCGGGCCGCGATGCTTGCCGAGTTCGAGTCGCTCTCTCCGGACGAGCAGGCCACCCGCATGCAGGCGATCGGGGCGCTTCCCGCGGACATCCGGGCGAGGGTCATGTCGATCGCTCAGGGTCAGGGCGACCCGGGGATGGCCGGCGCCGAGGGGGCCGAGGAGGGATCGGGGAAGGCGAAGAAGTCGGACGCCAAGAGCAAGGCGGACGAGGAGGAGATGGCTTGGCTCAAGTACGCCGATGAGCGGCCAGACGCTCAGGGGTTTGTCGGCTGGACCGAGGTGGACCACCCGCAACTTGGGGCGGTCGAGGTTGGGGGCTTCGTTCCCGGATTCCGGATCAATCCTCCCGAGGAGGCCATCGATGAGCTGGTTGGTCAGCAGGCGGAGTTCATCGGCGAGCTGCTCGCCCGTTTGCCGCGGCTTGAGGTGAGCGATCCTGTGGCCGAACCGCTGGGGGCGGGGTTGTGGCGCATCCGCGTGCGGGCGAGCAACCCCGGCTTCCTGCCCACCCGCAGCGCGATGGGCGCCAAGGCCCGGCGTCTGGCGCCGGTGGTGGTCGCCATTGAGGTCGAGCCCGACGCGATCCTCTCGGGCGCCCGCCACCGTCAGCTCTGGTCGATTCCGGGATCGGGGGGGCATGTGGACTGCGAGTGGGTTGTTCGGGCCGAACCGGGGGAGGTCATCACCGTCACCACGCGTTCAAGCGTCTACGCCGACCGGATCGGGCAGATCGAACTCAAGGAGGGACGCTGAAATGGACCGACCGCGAACTCTTCTCGCCGCGGCGTTTGCCGCCCTGACCGTCTCGCCCGTGCTCGCGCAGGATCACATGGCGGGCAAGGTCGAGATCCCGTTCAACCGGTACTCGACCTTCGCGCAGATTGAGGACTACCTCCACGATCTGGCGCGCGCGTACCCGGACCTCATCGAGCTTCGGTCCATCGGCAAGAGCGGGCAGGGGCGTGAGATGTGGCTGGCGATCATCAACAGCCCGAAGACCGGCCCGCACGAGTCCAAGCCTGCGATGTGGATCGATGGCAACATCCACGCGAACGAGATTCAGGGCGCCGAGACCGTGCTCTATTCCATCTGGTACCTCACCAAGGCGTACGGCGTCAACGAGGACCTGACCGAGCTGCTCGACAGCTACTCGTTCTACATGCTGCCCGTGGTCAACCCTGACTCACGCGAGTACTTCTTCGAGCAGGAGGGCACGCCGCACTTTCCCCGGTGGAACCAACGCCCCGTCGACAACGACCGAGACGGTCTGGTCGATGAGGATGGCCCGGACGATCTCGATGGGGACGGGTCGATCACCCAGATGTGGGTTGAAGACCCGGCGGGGCGGTGGCGGCGTGACCCGGACGATCCCCGCGTCTTTACCCGCGTCGGTCCGGACGAGCAGGGCGGGTGGACGCGCCTCGGGCAGGAGGGAGTTGATAACGACGGGGACGGACGGACCAACGAGGATGGTCCGGGGGGGGATGACCTCAACCGGAACTGGCCCGGGGACTGGAAACCCAACTACGTCCAGTACGGCGCGGGGACGTACCCCTTCTCCAACCCCGAGACGCGCGCGATCGGGCAGTGGGTCTACGACCATCCGAACATCGCGGCGTTCCAGTCCTATCACAACTCCGGGGGCATGATCCTGCGTGGGCCGGGCGCCTCGTATCTCGCCTCCCGCTATCCCGCCCGCGACCGTCGCGTCTATGACGAGATCGGGCGCATCGGCGAGCAGCTCCTTCCGTACTACAACTACCTGGTCATCAACGAGGACCTCTACGACGTGCACGGCGGGGAGGCCACCTGGGCCGCGGAGTCCCTGGGCATCATCAGCTTCACGAATGAACTCTGGACCGCCGGGAAGTACTTCCAACGCGACCAGGAGCGTCCGACCGACGAGCAGATGTGGCTTTTCCGGGACCGGCTCCAGTTCGGCCAGGCGTACAAGGAACTCACCGAGTACGACCACCCCGAGCACGGGAAGGTCCTGATCGGCGGGCTGAACAAGTACGCCGCCCGCAATACGCCGACGTTCATGCTCGAGGAGGAGTGCCACCGCAACTTCGCGTTCACGATGTACCACGCCGACCAGATGCCCGTGCTCTCATTCCCGCGCGTCGAGGTGACGCACGAGGGGGGACGTCTCTGGAGTGTGACCGTGGAGGTTCGGAATGAGAAACTCATTCCCACCCGCACGGCCATCGCCCGTGATCGCGGCATCGGGGCCCACGATCTGCTCACCCTGGAAGGGGCTCGCGTTGTCACCTCGGGGACGCTCTCCAACTGGCGTGACACGGCGATCGGGGAGGTCCGGCATGAGCCTGAGCGAGTGCAGTTCCCCGGCGGCGTCGCGGGGCAGTCGAGCCTTGTCCACCGCTTCTATGTGGAAGGGGATCGGGGAGATGAAGTGGTGATCCGGTACGTCGCCGACAAGGCCGCCGACATCGAGACCCGGGTCACCCTGGAGACGGACTGATCTTCAGGACGACGGGCGGGGCGTCACCATTTCAACCGCGTCCGCGGGGACCCAGGTCTCCTGCCCGTTGCCCAGTTCGACCCGCGCCCAGCCCTCCCGGCGTTCGAGCACGCGGAGTTCCACGCCCGCGCGCATGGGCTCGGTAAAGGTGGGGGGGTAGACGGCCTCTGAAGGCCCGTTGCGTGCCAGGACGCCGTCCTCGACCAGCACCGCCTCTCGGCTCACCCGGTCGAGCCAGAACTCGCTCCCGAGCAGACCGCCCCCGGCGACCGTTATCCCGAGCAGCGTTCCGATGACCACGCCACCCCCGCGCCAGCCACGCACGCGGCGCCCGATGGCGATCGACCAGGCGAGCACCCACGAGGCGAGCGCCCCGCCGAGCACCACGCGGCGCGGCACGTGCCCACGCCACCACAACGCCGCGGCGCGCACCCGTGAGCCGACACTCGGCGTGACCCCGGACCGCACCTGGTCGCGTGCGTACGCGAGCGATTCTCGCGTCGCCCGGTCGGTGGGGTCCAGACGCTCGGCCCGACGCAGGTGGAGCACGCCCCGTCCGGTCTCCCCGAGCATCAGCAGGGAGGCGCCCAGCGACCGCTCCAACTCCGCCGAGCGAACGGATCGATCGTCCGAGAGACGTTGGTAGATCCGCGTCGCCTCGTCCAGCAGCCGGTCGCTCTCTTCCGGCTGCTCCGCGCGGAGTCGTTCGGATTCGTTGATAAGTTCCGCCGCCCGCTCGGCCAGATCCCGGGGGGAGGATGGTTCCTGACCCTGAGCGAGTGCCGACAGCCCGAGCACCGCGAGAACAAGCCATCGCATGGTCATGACGTCTCCTCCGCTCGCACACGCGCCGCGACTCGGCGCATCGCGGCTCGCAGCTTCTGCGGGTCGGGGGCGGGGGACGTTCCCACCGCTCCAAACCGGGCGGACTCGGCCTGGGTGAGCACCGCTGCGAGCAGGCGGGCGTCCGCAGAGTCGGGCGCCAGATCGAGGCAGTCCTGTCCGGTGACGCCCGCCGCCGGTCGGTCGAGCAGATCCGCGACCAGCGATCGCACACCCGCTTCGGCGCCCCGCGATCGGACCGTGCGCAGGGCCCGTGGCAGGGCCGCGCGCCTTCGGCTTTCTCTTGGGTCACGGCGGGTGCGCACAAAGCCGGTGATCGCGATCCCGGCGTAGAGCGCGGGAGGCGCCGCCAGCGCGCTGATGGTGATCGGGGAACGCACGATCTCGACCAGATCGAAACCATCGGCGGCGAGCAGCCGGTCCGGGTCTGTCTCGAGCGCCCAGAGCCCCGGCTTGCTCCGCTCCAACTCCCGGGCGAGAGAGGGGCGTGCCCGCCCCGGCCCGGTGATCGCGTCGGCGGCGGTGACCTCCCGAACGCTGCGCACTTCAAGGGGGATCGCTTCGGAGGTCGCGTCCCGGTACTCGCCGGTGCGCGCGTCGAAGTAGGGGAGAGGGATGGGTGGGATCTGCGTGACCCGGTCCGAGCGTGCCCGGATTGTGGTGGTGAAGTGACGTTCGCCGGCGCGGGTCGTGGGCTGGCGTCGCCACCCGTCGGGGGAGGACTTGAAGTTCTCGCCGAATCCCCGGTCCAGGCTCAGGTCGGGTGGGTCGAGACGGCTCATCGGCTCCGGGCCGCGGATCGTCACGCTCAGTTCGATCGGATCGCCGACGGCGACGTTCGTGGGCGTCGCCTGCGCGTCGATCGTATAGACGCCCACCAGACCGGTGAAGTTGTCGGGGCGTCCCTCGTCGGGGAGGGGGAGCACTTCGATCTCGGCGGCGTTGGAGAGGCACTGGCGGCGATGCACCCGCATCGAGTCGCGTCGGCTGAAGACCACGCTCAAGGGGCCGATCGTCCGGACCCCGGTTTCCCGGGGGATGAGGGTGACGTCGAAGGTGAGAACGGGGTAGCTCTCGTTGCCACGGGTGGCGCGGGACTGCACGGCGGTGACGCGTTGCCCGAAGAACTCGAACTCGATGGTGCGACCTCTGGTCTGCCCGGTGTCGGAGACGTAGACATCGAACCCCTCGGGCTCGGGCGAGGCGAGGAAGGAGAACTCGTTGACCGCCGCGGCGATGAACCAGGTCACGCGGGCCCGGACGGGCTGGCCGACGTAGACCCGGTCCTCATCGATCGCCAGCTCAAGGGCAAACTCGGTGTCGGTCTGCGGCTCGATCGCCACGATGGTGATGGGCTCGGTCTGGTACATCTTCCCGTCCACCTCAACCTGGATCGGAGGGATGACCAGGCGTCCGGGGCGTGTCGGGGAGAGCGCATACTGCAGCGAGTATCCCTTGGTGCTGTTCTCGGTGCGTTGTCCGTTGACGATCATGGTGAAGCTGCGGCTGATGTTGCTCCCACCCAGAAAGCGCATGGTGGCGCCCGGGACGCTTGGCGCGTCGAAGGGGCGGACGTCGTCGGCGCCTTCGACGAGCACCTCGACCGCCAGCTCGTCACCCATGAACACCCGGTTGGTGCGCACCGACGCGGTCACGCGAACATCGCTCTGCGCGAGTGCAGGCGTGATCGGCGCGAACGCCATGGCCAGCCACAGGATCAGCATTGCTCGGATTCGTCTCACCAGTCTCGCTCCACGGGGGCCGGGCGGGGGAACAACGCGCGTCGGCGCCGGTCCCGCAACTCACGTTCGAGTGATTCCTTGTCGAGCAGGTCCTCCACGAGGCGGTCCATGGGGTCTTGCTTCTCTGGCGACTCCTGCGGATTGCCCGGTTGCGGCTGCCCCTCCTGACCTTCCTGCGGTTGGCCGGGCTGATCCTGCGGGTTCGCGTTCTCGCCGGGCTCGCCCTGCTCGCCCTCCTGGGGCTGGGCGCCCTCACGGAGGCGTTGAGCTGCTTCTCTGAGCTTCTCCGCCGCGGATTGCTGCGGCTCGCTGGCGTTCTCCTGGTCTCCCTGTTCGAGCGACTCGTTGGCCCGCTGCTGCTCCTGCCGGGCCTGCTCCAACTGTTCGATCGCCTCCTGCAACGCCTCGGCCTGCTGGGTGTCGCCCGCCTGTTCGGCCTGCTCGCGCAGTTGTTCGAGCTGCTCCTGAGCCTGCTGGTTGAGTTCGGATTGATCCTCGCGTGACTGCTCGCTCGACTGCGGCTCCCGGTTGGGGTCGGCGGCGTTCTGCTCCGCCTCCTGCTGTTGGCGTTCGGCCAGTTCGTCGAGGCGGTCCGCGGCCTCGTTCATCTGCTGCCGCTGCTCTTCTTGCTGTCGTTTGGCCTCTTCCACGGCGTCGCGGATCGCCTGGATCTGCCTTCGGATGCGTTCAACGTTTCTGGCGGCCTCGGTGTCTTCGGGATTGATCTCCAGCACGGATCGGAACGCCCGCTCGGTCTTCCGAAGGGTCTCGATCAAGCGTTCCGGGTCTGGCGCCGGGGATGTCGGGGAGGCCGCAGGGGAGGTCAGCGACTCGGTGGCCTGGCGGTGGAGGGCGAGGGCAAGGTTGAACCGTGCGGTCGCGCGGACCGCGGGATCCGAGGAACGCAGGTCGGCGCGTCGGTAGAGATTGAGCGCTTCCTCGCTCGCTCCGTCCTCGAGCAAGGCGGCAGCCCGTTCGAGGCATTGGCGGGGTGAGAGCGTTTCGGTCTCCGCGGGCGGCTCACCTGCCGCAGTGGGGGGAGCCAGCAGAACCGCACAGAGTGTCAGCAGCGTCATCATCGGGTCCGCCTCCTCTGGCCGATCAGGGCATCGAGCGTGAGCAGGGCGATCGCGGGGATGAGCGGCCACACGAATCGGTCGGTGTAGCGTGTGATCTCGGCGGCGCCCTGTTCGGTCTGCTCGGCGCTGGCGATCAGGTCGCGATAGACCGCGTCCAGGGCGATCGAGCCATCCCCGACATTGAGGAAGACGCCCGAGTCCGAGGCCGCGGCGATCTCCGCGAGGGCCTCCGCGTTGAGGCTGGAGCGGACGATCTCTCCCCCGGAGGTCTGGTACGCGCCGGGCTGGTCATCCCGGGCGGGGACGGGTGTCTCGGCGCCCCCGATCCCGATCGCGATGATCCGGACGCCCAGATCCCCCGCGGCCCGGGCCGCCTCGACGGGGAAGGAGTCCTGATCCTCGCCGTCGGTGATCAGGATGATGTCCCGGAACGGCGCCCGCTCGTCGAGGCGATCCTGCTCCGGGTCGAGGGCGAAGACCTGGGAGACGGCCTTCCGGATGGCGTCCCCGATGAGCGTGCCCCCGCGCGGCGCGACGTCGGGGGAGAGTTCATCGATGGCCAGGGAAAGAAAGTCCCGGTCCATGGTGAGCGGGCTGCGCACAACCGGGGCGCCGGCGAAAGCCACGATGCCGGCCCGGTCGCCCTCAAGCGTGTTGACCAGATCCTTCATCCAGACCTTCGCTCGCTCCAGTCGGTTCGGCGCCAGGTCTCGGGCCAGCATGGAGCGTGAGACATCGATCACGAAGACGAGGTCGCGGCCGCGCTGCTCGACCGTTCGGCTCTCCACACCCCACTGGGGCTGGGTGAGTGTGAACGCGAGCAGGGCGGCGCTGACACTTACCAGGGCGGCTTTGAGCCAGCGTCGGGGCCAGCTCACGCTCGCGGTCAGGCGGGCAAGCATTTCAGGTTCCGCCAGACGGTGGAGCAGACGCCGGGCGCGGTGGAACGAGATGGCCATCGTGAGGAGGATGAGCGGCGCGACCCAGAGCGCATGGAGCCAGACCGGATCACCCAAGTTGAAGGACTCGGTCCACGGTGCGGGGAGGGTGGCGAGCGTCATGGCAGCCTCCTCAGCCAGGTGGCGCCCAGCAGGACTTCCAGGCAGAGGCAGGCCAGCGCGCCCGCGAGCCAGGGCGTGAACCGCTCGCGGTAGTCGGTCATCTCGTCGAGCTGGATGGTGGTCCTTTCGAGCGTGTCGATCTCGGCATAGATTTCTCGGAGCCGGTCGCCCGAATCAACGGCCCAGAACCGGCCGCCGGTCGCTTCCGCGATGTCGGTGAGCAGGCCCTCATCGATCTGCTGCGTGCGCATGAAGCCGCGTTGCACCCCGCCCCGGATGCCGATGCAGTAGACACGGACGCCCAGATCCTTGGCGAGGGCGGCGGCGGCTCGGGGGTCTTCCGTGCCGGCGGTGTTCTCGCCGTCGGTGAGCAGGACAATCGCCTTTCCCTTGAGCTGAAAGTCGTCCTCGCCCCGTTCGGCCTGCTTGCGTGCCAGTTCGTCCTCCGCGCGTTTGAGCCGGGCGGCGGCGAGGGCGAGGGCGTCGCCGATGGCCGTCCCGCGTTCTTCCCGGATCTGGGGCGCGTCGATGTCCGCGAGCAACTCGAGGAGGGTGTCGTGCTCGCGGGAGAGGGGGGTGATCGTGTCGGCATAGGAGGCGAACGCGATCAGGCCGAGCAGATCGCCGTCGCGACCCTTGAGATCGTCCCCGTTGCCCCCGATGAACTCGGCGAGGACCGACTTGGCGGCCTCGAGGCGTTCGACGCGTTGGCCGTCGATGATTGTCTGCTCATCCTCCATTGAGCCGGACCGGTCGAGCACAAGCTGGAGGGCGACCCCCTCGGTGGTCTGCCTGGTGCGGTCATCGCTCGACTGTGGGCGGGCGAGGGCGGTGATGAGCAGGGCGAGGCAGATCAGGCGAAGCAGGGCGGGGAGCCACGCGAGTCGCGCTCTGAGGGAGGGGGACCCGGCGCGGGCGATGCGGGTGGCGGAGTAGATCGCGCTGGGCCTTGAGGCACGCCGTGACCAGATCAGGACGAGCAGGGGGAGCAGCGCCAGGGCCGCAAATGCCCAGGGCCAGGCGAAGCGATCGATGGAGGTGAACGCCTCGATCATGCGCCGGCCTCCCGTGCGGCGGCGAGCCGGCGGGCGTGATCGAGGGCGTCCGCGAGCAGGTCGCGCATCCGGTCACGCCCCGCACGCTCGAATCGGGCGTCGTCGAGTCGGTCGATCAGGCGACGCGTGTCCTCGTCGGGCGTGCTCTCGAGTGAACGCAGGGCCTTGGCGGCCTCGGCTCCCGCCTGATCCACATCTTCGGCGCCCGTGGCGATCCGCTCGAGCCGCTCGAGGATCACCTCGGCCGCGTCCGGGCGGTCGCGCCGGCGGGCCAGCATCGCGATTCCGAAGACCGCCAGGCCGACGCCGATCCCCGCGATGACCATTGTCCAGACCGGCAGGGCGTGCCCGGAGGTCTCCGGGGGGGGCGCCGGCACGGGGCGGAGTTCTCCCAGCGCGAGCGGGTCTTCCGGTTCGAGCACACTCGTGACCTCGACCTGAAGCGGCTCGCTCAACGCCACGCCCGACCGATCCCCATCGCGCCATCGCGCGCGAACGGCGGGGATCTCGTACGTTCCCTCCAGGAAGGGCTCGAGGACGAGATCTCGCCGGTGGACCCGTCCCTGATCGGTGAGGGTGGTCTCGGCGCGATCGTCGATGATGGTCCAGTCTTCAAGCTCGGTGTCGAAGCCGAACGTCTCCAACTCAGCGCCCGGGGCGAGCATCGCGATCAGGACCACGCGTGCGCGGTCCACCGTGCGCATGGTGTCCTGATCGACCTGTACGCGCACCTTGACCGGGCCGGCCTCGGTCGAACTGACCAGGGCGGGCTCGTCCGACGCATCGGGCGAATGGCGTGCGCATCCCTCAAGGGTCGCCCCGGTCAGCAGGACGCCGACGAGAGCCAGGATGATCAGCCACGTTCGCCTCATGCGCGTCCTCGCTCCCGCTGATGGAAGTACCGGGCCAGATCGTTCACGAACGAGCGATCGGTCGAGATGTCCACCAGGTCCACCCGATCGCGCCCGAGCAACTCCCGCAGACGTCGCTCGTGCGTCTCGGCGGCCTTCCTCCGACGGGCCCGCCGCGAGCGGCCCGAGGTCTCCAGGAGCGTCCGCCGGCCCGTCTCGGGGTCCTCGACCTCGATGAGCCCCATCGCGGGGAGGTCTCGCTCTCGCGGGTCGGAGACGCGCAGCGCCACCACGTCGTGCTTCCGGGCGAGCAACCGCAGGGGCAGCTCCCAATCGGGGGCCTCCAGATCGTCGAGGAAGTCCGAGATGACGAAAACGATCGAGTGACGGTCGAGGACACCCCGGAGGGCGCCCAGGGCGTCGGCGAAGGCGCGGCCCCCGCCGCGGGGCTCGGCGTCGAGCAGTTCACGCATCAGGCGGAGCAGTCCGTTGCGTCCCTTCCGCGGGGGGATGAACAGTTCCACCTGATCCGAGAAGGTCATCAGACCGACGCGGTCGTTGTTGCGTGCCGCGGCGAGGGCGAGGACGGCGCCCATCTCCGCCATCAGGCGGGCCTTGGACTTCTCGCCGGAGCCGAACAGGCCGGAGGCGGACAGATCGACCACGAGCATCACAGAGAGCTGACGCTCTTCGGCGAATCGCTTGATGAAGGGCTTGCCCGCCCTGGCGGTCACGTTCCAGTCGATCGTGCGGACGTCGTCCCCCGGCTCGTACTCACGCACGTCGGCGAACTCGATGCCCTGGCCCTTGAACGCGCTGTGGTACTCGCCGGCAAAGAGATCGCTCACCCGCCGGCGGGCGCGGATCTCCAGGCGTCGGACCTCACGCATCAGCTCCTCGGTGAGCATGGGGAAGGCTCCCTCAGGGCACCGGGACGTGGTCCAGGATTGCGCGCACCAGGTCCTCGCTCGTCACGTTCTCCGCCTCGCCCTCATAGCTGACGGCGACGCGGTGACGGAGCACGTCCATGGCGATCGCCTTGATGTCCGAGGGGGTCACGAACGCCCGGCCCTCGAGGAAGGCGTGCGCCCGGCTCGCCTGGGCGAGGGCGATCGAGGCCCGGGGGGAGGCGCCGAACTCGATGAGGCGAGCGAGCTTGAGCCCGGAGGCCTCCGGCTCGCGGGTCGCGTGGATGACGTCCACGATGTAGTCACGCAGGCGTTCGTCGAGCTGAATCCGGTCCACGATGGCCCGGGAGGCCCGGATCTCATCGAGGGAGACGACCGAGCGGACCTCGGTCTTGGGCTGGCTGCTCGCCATCCGATCGATGATCGAACGCTCGTCGCTCTTGGTCGGGTACCCGACGCGGAGCTTGAGCATGAACCGGTCGACCTGGGCCTCGGGGAGGGGGTAGGTGCCCTCCTGCTCGATCGGGTTCTGCGTCGCGAGGACGAGGAAGGGGTCGTCGAGCGGGTAGGTGGTGTCGCCGATGGTGACGCTTCGCTCCTGCATCGCCTCGAGCAGGGCGGACTGCACCTTCGCCGGCGCCCGGTTGATCTCGTCGGCGAGGACGAGGTTGGCGAAAATCGGCCCCTTGCGCGGGCTGAAGGTCCCGTCCTTGGGGGAGTAGATCAGCGTCCCGATCAGGTCGGCGGGGAGCAGGTCGGGCGTGAACTGCAGGCGGGCGAAGTCCGCGTCGATCGCCCGGGCGAGGGTGGAAATGGTCAGCGTCTTGGCCAGCCCGGGCACGCCCTCGAGCAGCACGTGACCCCCGGTGAGCAGCCCGATGAGCAGGCGCGAGACCATCATCGACTGGCCCACCACGACGCGTTCGACCTCACGGGTCAGCGTGCGGATCGGCTCGGCGTGGGTCTCAACTTCACGCGTCAGTTCTGTTTGGGTAGCTTCCATGCGCACATACTCCCCTATGCACGAGGCGGTCGGTGTGTTCGCGCGACGCGAACGGCTCTGCGCCCGGTACGGGGATGCGCACGGGCGTCAAACCCGTCAGCGTTGGTCGGATCAGGCGCCGGCCGGGCCCTGGGGCTGGCCGAGCGGGATCTCGCCGTTCCGCTCCTCGTACTGGCGGACGGCGTTGCCCACCTGCATCGCCAGACGCTTGGCGGCGACCCAGTTCATGATCACCCGCGATCCGATGGAAATCACCATCATCGGCTCGTTGTTCGGGCCCTGCATGGGCAGGTTCATCCCGAAGTCCAGCACAACCTCATCACCCGTGCTCATCGAGCGGATGGTGTTGGCGTACGTGGAGGTCATCTTCGACTCGTCGAAACGGACCTGGACCTGCTGCTGCTGCGGATTCTCGCTCATCTCGTTCGGCTCCGGGATCGGGATAGGGGCCAGAGGGCCCGTGAGGGGCAAGCCTAGGCGGGCGTCCGGGGGCCCAAGGCCCCCTGCGTGGAATACCGGAGGGGGGACTCGAACCCCCAAGACCTTTCGGCCAGCGGATTTTGAATCCGCCGCGTCTGCCAGTTCCGCCACTCCGGCCGGTGTCGAACCGGGCATTGTTGCCGCGCGGGAGGGAAGAGTCTCGGCCCGGGGGGGTGAACGAGTAGAATCGGGCGGGCTGGAACAATGAATGACCTGACACGCACCACCACCGCCCTGCTTCGGGGGTTGCAGGACGTCAACAACGCCGAGGCGTGGGCGTCGTTTTACGCTCGCTACGTGCCGATCATGATCGGGGTGGCCCGGCGTCTGGGCCTGAGCGAGGCCGACGCGCAGGACGCGGCCCAGGAGACCCTCGCCGCCTTCGTCAAGGAGTACCGGGCGGACAAGTACGACCGGGAGCGCGGTCGTCTGCGGTCCTGGCTCCTGACCATGCTGCGGACCCGGGTCGCCGGGCAGTACCGCCAGCGGGCGGTCCGGAAGGAGCAGCAGGGGGTCACGTTCGTCGGCGGCATGCCGGATGAGAAGACCACCAGCGACGCCTGGGACGCCGAGCGCCGGCGGGCGATCCTGCTCCAGGCGATCGACGAGCTGCGCAAGAGCAGCAAGACGAGCGATCGGTCCGTGCAGATCTTCGAGATGCTCGCGCGGGACAACCGCTCGGCGCAGGACGTCGCCGACGAGCTGGGCCTGACCCCGCAGGACGTCTACCGCGCCAAGAGCCGCGTCGCGCAGCGTCTGCGCGAGGTTGTCACGCGGATCGAGAGCGTCTACGACGCGGAGGAGTAGGCGTTGGACGGCGCGTCGCTCCATCTCACCGATGACGATCTGCTGGCCGAGTTCGGCCAGGTCCTCCGTGAGCAGGCGGGCCAGACGGGGGTCTGCGACGACCAGATCCCGGGCTACCGCCTCGAACGCGAGATTTACCGCGGGGGGCAGGGGGTCGTCCTCGCCGCGTACCAGGAATCCACGAAGCGGAACGTCGCCATCAAGCTCCTGCTCGATGGCGCCCTGGCCTCCGACGCCGACCGCGCCCGGTTCGAGCGTGAGGTGGAGCTGGTCGCCCAGCTCCGGCACCCGAGCATCGTCACGGTCCACGAGAGCGGGAAGACGCGCCAGGGTCGCCAGTACATCTCGATGGAGCTGGTGGAGGGCGCCCGATTCGACGCCTTCATCACCGAACGGTTCCACACCGACGGGCTCCCGAACGAGTCCCGGTGCCGCGAGATCGTCCGGCTCTTCGTGGGGGTCTGCGACGCGATCGAGTACGCGCACCGGCGCGGCGTGATCCACCGCGACATCAAGCCCGGCAACGTCATGGTCACCGACGACGGGCGTCCCGTGGTGCTGGACTTCGGGATCGCCAAGGCGTCGGGCGCCGAGCACGGCACGACCAAGACGGGGGACTTTCTGGGCACGCTCAGCTACGCCGCCCCGGAACAGCTCGGGGGGAGCCCGGACCTGATCGACACGCGGGCGGATGTGTACGCGCTGGGGGTGGTGCTGTACGAGGCGCTCACGGGACAGCGCCCGAGTGGGGGGGAGGAACTCTCGATCGCGGAGGCGGTGCGGAACGTCACGCAGAACGACGCCCGCCGGGCGTCATCGATCAACCCCGCGGTCTCACGCGATCTGGACGCGGTCCTGCGCAAGGCCCTGGAGCGTGATCCGACCCAGCGGTACCAGACCGCGGGACAACTACGCGACGAGCTGAACCGGGCGATCTCCGGACGACCGGTCCGGGCGCGGGAGCATGAGCGGTGGTATCTGGCGAAGAAGTACCTGATCCGTCACAAGGCGCCGATCGGGGTGATGGTGGTGATCCTGACGCTCGCGTTCGTCGCGGTGGGGTTGGCCATCCAATCCACCTTCAAGGCGCGACAGGCCTCCCGGTTTGCGGAAGTGGCCGACTCCGTGGTGACGCCGATACTGGGCGCCGATTACGAAACCGCCGAGCCGGTCGCGGTTGTCCGAGACCTCGTGGATCTTCTCGATCAGATGTCCGACGACATTGGCCGCCGCCTGAACGGGTACCCCCGACACGAAGCCCCGCTGCGATCCACGATTGGGCTGGCCTATCTGGGGCGGCGTGAACTGGAGAAAGCCGAGCGTGAGTTGCGTGAGGCGTCGCGTCTGTGGGAGAGCGTGCGGGGCGCGCCGGCCACGACCCTCGCCTCGGCTCACCACAATCTGGGGCGAGCGCTCTGGTTTCAGGCCAAGTTCGTGGAGGCCGAGCGTGAGTACCGCGAGGCCCTCCGGCTCCGGACGGAGACGCTCGGGCGCGAAAATCTGGAGACCGCCCGGACGATGCACCACCTCGCCGCGACGCTGCAAGGGCGAGGCGCCTTCGCCGAGTCGGAGCGTCTCTGGCTGGAAGTGATCCGTGTGCGGCGGACGCTTCTGGAGCCAACCGACCCCGACATTCCAAACACGCTTGTCGGGTACGGGTCATTTCTTCATGAGATCGGGCGCCACGCTGACGCGGCAGAGATCTTCGCCGATGCGTTGGCGTTGATCTCCTCGATCACCGGGGAGGAAGACTGGCGCACGGCGCGGACCATGCACGGTCTCGGGATCTGCCTCACGGACGCGGGTCAGTACGGACGGGCTCGGGGGTTGCTTGAGCGATCCCTTGAGATCAAGCTCATGCACGGCGATGAACCGGACATCATCAAGACCCGTCTCGCGCTGGCACGCCTGGACCTGCTCGAAGCGCGCAACATCGAGTCGGCGCTCGAGACAGTATCGACGCAGATCGAACTTCTCGAATCACAGTTCGGGCTCAATCACCCGAACGCCGGGGAGGCCCTCACCCTCGAAGCCGAACTCCTGCTCGCTCTCGACCGGGCTTCGGATGCGGAGGCCTCGGCGCGGCTGGCGATCGAGTCATACGAGTCGAGGTGGGGAGATCGGAACTGGCGTCTTGGACGTGCGCTCGACGTGCTCGCGCAGTCGCTGATCTCGCAGGGAAGGCGGGCCGAGGCGATCGCGCCGTCGCAGCGAGCGGTGGAAATCCTTCGGACCGTGCGTGACGCGGAGGATCCGATCCGTCGGGCGAGTGAGGTTCGGGCCGTCTCGCTCGGAGCCTCGGTCAGCGCGACTCCTTAGCACCCCTGGGCGAACGCAGTCAGGAAGGCGGTGATATCGGAGAAGTCCAGAACACCGAAGGGGGGCGCCAGATCCGTGAAGTCCAGAATCCCCGCACCGTACTGTGACAGAAAGACGAGCACGTCAGAAAAGTCGAGCACGCCGTACGGCTCGGCGATGTCCGCCTCGTTGCATCCCAGTTCATTCACTGGAATGCCCACCACTCCAACGAGACCGATGGAGTACCGCCCGTCTTCCCCCGGGCCGGTCCAGGCGTTGATCGGACCGGAGCCGCCGTTGCCGTCGGGGCCGGAGACTTCCGTCTGGGTGTCGAAGTGAAAGAGGGGGCCGTCGGGGTTGCGCGGAAACGAAGGGAACCCGCTGATGGCGAGGAGATAGAGGCCCGGTGAGGTGATCTGGACCTCGGTGCCGTCGTTCGAGAACGGGAGCAGCAGGGGATGTTCGTCGAAAGTGGTGACGTTCAGGTTGGCCAGAAGGCCCTCGCCGCTCACCTTGAAGAGAAAGAGCTGAGCGTCGAATCCCGCGAAGCCCCCGAAATCACCAAGGGTCGAGGCTCGGAAGCCTTCCGGGTTCACGATCTTGATCAGATACATGTCCTGAAAGTCGAACATGCCGGACGAGCCCCTGAGCACGTCCGTTCCGCTCAGCCGTCCGGTGATCTTCGTCACGGGATCAGAGCCGTTGCCGGTAACCGCCTGGGCGTTCGCGGGCTGGTTGCCCGCTTCGCCCATCTCCATCCACTCAGGGCCCGCAAGGGTGTTGGCTGCGGCGCAGAGCGTGATCACCCCGGCGCCAATCCATGATGTACGCTGACTGATCAACATTCTCGATTCTCTCTCAAGCTATCTTTACGTCGTCGGATTCCACCCGGTTTCTACGGGCAGCCATCCGCGAACTCGAGCAGAAAAGCGAGGACGTCCGAGAAATCCAGAACGCCAAACGGCGCCGCCAGGTCGGCGATGAGCAGGTTCCCGTCCCCGTACGCGGTGATGAACGCCAACGCGTCGGTCATGTCGTGGAACCCGAATGAGGGCGCCACGTCCGCCGCGTCGCATCCCAACTCGTTGATCGGAATGCTCACCACGCCTCGGAGACCGATCCGGTAGTCACCCGTCGCACCCGGCCCGGACCAGTCAAGAATCGGGTCGAAGCCGCCATTCCCGTCCGGTCCCGAGATCTCAGTCGGCAGATCAAAGTTAAACATCGGCCCCGACTTGCTCACGGGGACCGATGCGGCGCCCGAGATGGCGAGGTAATAGAAGCCTGGGCTGGTGATCGAAGCCTGCGAGCCGTCGTTCGAGATCGGAAGCAGCAGGGGATCTGAGAAGCCGGGCGCCGCGTCCAGGTTGGCGAGGCGAGCGAACGCGTCGAGGCCATCGGGTTGAAACAGGAACATCTGGGCGTCGAACTCCGCGAACCCGTCGAACTCCACGAGGGTCGTGGCGCGGAACGCTTCCGGGTCATCGATCCGGATCAGATACATGTCCTGGAAGTCCCCCCCGCCGGGGCCCACGCCGCGCCCGGCGCCCTCGAGTCGCCCAGAGATAATCAGCACGCCGTCCCCGGATCCCGTGACAGCCTGAGCGTCCACGGGCACGCGGCCCGCGTCCACCATTTCCATCCACTCCGGACCCGCCAGCGCACAGGCACAGAGGCCGAGCGACACCCCACCGATTGTGGCCAAACGAACCATGTTGGATCTCCTCTCGAACCGGCCCGACGGTATCACATCCGCCAGCACGAGAGTAGCCGCGCGACGTGGAAACCCCCGCTCGTGGAGCGAACATGCCTCCGGGGGCGCGTTTGGGATCTCTCAGGGAGTATTCGGTGCGCAGGCCTGCGTACACTTCCCCTCGCCGGCGCTGGTCTGGGGCGCGTCCTGGGGCCCGGCGGCTCAATGCCATTAATTACGCGCGGAGACCTGACATGACGGATGTGATGACCGAGGGCTCGTCCAACAAGGTGACCATCGAGGACGCCGGGCCCTGCCGGAAGAAGATCAACATCGAGATCCCGGCCGACGTCGTGAGCGCCAAGCTCAACGAGTCGCTCGACACCATGATGCACGAGGCCCCGATCCCCGGTTTCCGCAAGGGGCGGGCGCCGCGCCGGCTCATCGAGAAGCGATTCGGTTCGGCCCTGCGCGACGAGACGAAGCGTCAGCTCATGAGTTCGGCGTACGCCGAGGCGGTGGAGCAGAACGAGCTGAAGGTTCTGGGCGAGCCCAGCTCCGAGACCTTCGCGACCGCCGAGGTCCAGGAGGGCAAGCCGCTCGCCTTCGACGTCGAGGTCGAGGTCGTGCCCGAGTTCGACCTGCCGAGTCTCGAGGGCATCAAGGTCCTCAAGCCCAGCGCCGACGTCCCCGACGAGCAGGTCGATCAGGAGATCGAGAAGCTCTGCATCAACGAGGGCTCCCTCGAGCAGCGCGACAAGCCCGAGCCGGGTGACTACCTCACCGGTCGCGGGAAGATGACCGCGACGATCAACGGCGACGAGAAGACCTTCCACGACATCGAGGGCGCCGTCATCCGCGTGCCCGAGGCGGATTCCGACGGCAAGGGCATGATCCTCGGCGTTATGGTCGAGGACTTTGCCAAGCAGCTTGGCCAGCCCAAGCCGGGCGAGACCGCGACCATCAAGGTCAAGGGCCCCGAGAACCACGAGGTCGAGGAGATCCGCGGCGCCGACCTGACCATCACCTTCGACGTCGAGCGGGTGGACACCATCATCCCCGCCCCCCTCACCGACGTCGTCGCCAAGTTCGGTCTTGAGAGCGAGGCCCAGCTGCGTGAGGGTATGGTCGCCCGGCTCCAGCAGCGGGCGCAGACCCAGCAGAAGACCGTCATGCGTCAGCAGGTCATGAAGTTCCTGCTCGAGAACACCGAGTTCGAACTGCCCCAGCGTCTGACCGCGGGGCAGGCCGCTCGGAACCTTGAGCGTCGGCGCATGGAGCTGATGTACCGCGGCGCCGATCCGCTCCAGATCGAGGAACACATCGCCGAACTCCGCGCGGCGAGCGCCTCCGATGCGGTCCGCGAGCTGAAGATGCTCTTCATCCTCGCCAAGGCCAGCGAGGAGCTGGGCGTGCAGATCGAGGAGGCCGAGGTCAACGCGATGATCTCGCAGATCGCCTTGGAGCGCGGCGAGCGTCCCGAGAAGCTCCGTCAGGAACTGATCCAGAACAACCGCGTCCAGGCGCTCGTGCAGCAGATCCGCGAGCACAAGACCACCGACGCGATCCTCGACAAGGCCGAGATCGAAGAGGTCGGGGTCGAGGAGTTCAACACGCGGATGCAGGCCGAGGGCGATGGCGCCGCCAAGAAGAAGACCACGAAGAAGAAGGCTTCCACCAAGAAGTCCGACGACTGAGTGGGCTCGTCATCCAGGACCGCACAAGGGCGCTCGCTTCGGCGGGCGCCCTTTCTCTTTACGCCCGTCGGGAGCCGCGTGTCTGCGGCGAGGGCAGGGGCACGTTCACCGCCCCGCAGTCCGGGCAGATCAGCCCGATCGACGAGTCCGGCTGGCCGGTCAGGTCGTGTCCGCAGGCGTGGCAGAGCGGCGACGAGAGCTTGTAGGTGACGCGGTGGACCACCGCCGCGACGGTGATCACGGCGACGCCGATCACCGGGAGCGCGGGCCAGGAGACGAGCGAGAGCAGGCCGAAGACCGCGAGCCCGGAGCCCACCAGGATCGCGAGCACGCGAAGGCGGAGCTTGTGCAGAAATGTGAGGTCGTTCAGGCTCATCGCGTCATGGGCCTCCTGCCCTTCGGTTCCGGCCGCCCGATCCGGGGGACGCCACTATTGAACCCGACTCAGGCCCCCGCGTCCACCGCCCTAGAGCGGTCGGTAGAGATCGATCGTCTTGCGGATGTCGTTGGGGTTCTTGAGGTCGCCGAGTTGGATCTCGATCCCGTCCTGTCCCGAGCTGGAGATCCCGATCGACCCCACGCCCCAGACCCGCTGCCAGAAGGTCTGGTCGATCTGGATGTTACGGATGTTGTCGTGAACGACCTCGGAGGTCGAGCGGGCGAGGATGCCCCGCTTGAGGATCGTTCGCTTGTTGGTCACTTCGAGCGAGGCGGACATCGTCTTGAGCCACCAGACGAAGAGCACCCCGAACCCGAGCAGGGCGATCAGGCCCCCCAGGATCGCCAGCCAGGTTTGGTTCTCCCCCGTCAGGCCCATCACGACCCCGACGAGGCCCGCGATCATCACCAGGGCCACGCCGGTGAAGCTCAGGGGCCGGGCCCGGACCATGCACGGGCGGAGGGTGCGGACGGTTGTCTCGGCTCCTCCGTCCGGGGGGAGGCCGGCGGCGGAGGCCCGGTCGGCCCGGACCGCTGAGTCCTCCGACGACGGCGCCGGGACGCGGTTGATGTCTCCGCAGTGGGGGCAGGCCACCTTCGAGCCCGCGTCCTTGTCCTCGAGTTGAAGCTCACGCTCGCAGTTGTCGCAGTGGATGGTGATCATCGCGGTCCCCGTGGGCGCCCTCGCCCGGGCACTTGTTCGGTATCGGCTCGCCCGCGCTTCGCGCACAAGAAAGGGCGGGCCCGTCGGCCCGCCCCTGATGGTTCACACGCGGACCGTGCGGGTCATCCGTTCCACTGACGCAGGGCGGGGCCCGTGTACGCCACCCGGGGACGGATCAGGCGGTTGTTGGCGTGCTGCTCGCTGATGTGCGCACACCACCCGGAAACCCGGCTGGCGACGAAGATCGGGGTGTACTGCGGAACGGGAATGCCCATCGTGAAGTACGTCATCCCGCACGGGAAATCGACGTTCGGGAAGATGTGCTTCTGTGACTCCATGATCTTCTGCACGGCCTCGCCAAGCTCGAAGAGGCGGACGAACTCCTCGCCGCGGGCCTCGGCGGCCTTGCGTCCGAGCGCGTGCAGGATCGGGGCGCGGTGGTCGCCGTTCTTGTAGACGCGGTGACCGAAGCCCATGAGCTTGCGCTTCTCGCTGAAGGCGCGGTCCATCCAGGCCTGGATCTCGCCGGCGTCGTTCACCGGGCCGATGTCACGCCGGATCTCGGAGAGCATCTCCATCGCCGCCTCGTTGGCGCCCCCGTGCAGGGGGCCCTTGAGGGCCGCGATCGCGCCGGTCACGGCGCCGTGCATGTCGCTCAGCGTCCCCGCGATCACGCGGCTGGTGAAGGTGCTCGCGTTGAAATCATGCTCGGCATAGAGCACGAGGCTGACGTCCATGACCTTGGTGTACTCGGCCTTGGGCTTCTCGCCGGTCATCATCCAGAGCAGGTTCGCCGCGTGGTCCAGCGAGGCGTCGGGCTGGACAAAGTCCTTGCCGTCGATGGCGTTCTGCATGTGCCCGATGATGGTGGGGATTTTGGCCAGCAGTCGTTTGGACTTGCGCAGGTTCGCCTCGGGCGAGTTGTCCTGGCAGTCCGCGTCAAGATGCCCCAGGATCGAGACCGCGGTGCGGAGAATGTCCATCGGCACCGCGAACTGGTTGTTCACCAGGTCGCCCGAGCCCTTCAGGAACTCAAGGACCATCGGGGGCAGCCCGCGCTCGCTGACCAGTTCCTTCTTGAACGCCTTGAGCTGTCCGGCGTCCGGCTTCTCGCCCTCGAGCAGCAGGTACGCGACCTCCTCGAACGAGGCGTTGGCGGCCAGATCGGCGATCTCGTAGCCGCGGTAGATCAGGGCGTCCTGCTCGACCTTGCAGATGGCGCTCTCGCCGGCGACGACGCCCTCGAGGCCTTTGGCCATCGTGGGGGGGGTGGGGGTGCTGGTGCTCATGGATCCTCCTTCAAGCGTGGGAGGGGATTGTAGGAGCGCAGGGGCGTGGATCAGGCCGGGAACTCCCACGCCGTCCCGGGCGTGTATCCCACCAGCTCGTACAGCTCCTCACGCGTCTGCATCGCGTCCAGCGACCCCCCGACGCTCCCGTTCGCCTTGAGGTCCGCCAGCATCCGCGACACGCTCCCCATCGCGGCCCGAAGCGTGCTGACCGGGAAAATCACCAGGTCGTAGCCCATCTCGCCGAAGCGGTCGAGCGGGATGATCGGCGTCTTCCCGAACTCGGTCATGTTCGCCAGCAGGTACGGCCTGCTCTCTCCCAGCCCCTTCATCGCCTCCGCGAATCGCGCGAACTCCTCCTCGCTGGTCAGCCCCTCGGGGAAGATCATGCTCGCCCCGGCGCCCACGTAGGCCGTGGCCCGATCGACCGCCGCGTCGAACCCCTCGACGCCCTTCGCGTCGGTGCGGGCGCAGACGATGAAATCCCCGCCCGAGCAGTCGCCGCTCGCCTTGTGCGCCCACTCGATCTTGCTCGCCGCCTGCTCGACGGGGATCAGCCGCTTGCCGTCCAGGTGTCCGCACCGCTTGGGGAAGACTTGGTCCTCCAGGTGCAGCCCCGCGGCGCCCGCCCGGTGATACTCGATCACCGTCCGGCGCACCATCTCCTCCTCGCCGAACCCCGTGTCCGCGTCGGCGATCACCGGCAGGCCCGAGCCGTCGCAGACCTCGCGGACGACCCGCGAGAAGTGGTCGAGGCTGAGGAGGCCCACGTCCGGCACGCCCGCGGCCACGCTCGTCGCTCCGCCCGAGACGTAGCACGCCTCGAACCCCGCCTGGCGGACCGCCCGGGCGACCAACGCGTTGAACGCGCCCGGCGCCGCGACGACGCCCTTGTCCATTAGATCACGCAGACGACGACCGGGGTGGGTGCTCATGAATCACTCTAGCCCGACCTCGGGCGCGTGTGACGGCGCTCGGGCGCCGACCGTCTCGAAGAAGCCAGGGTTTGCTCGTGATCGGCGCCTTGGCCCTCGGACGCTCGGCCAGATCCTGCCTTGTGGGTGGTCGAGGGCTCCGGGTAGCATCGGGGCATGAAGACCGCATACCGCTCTGTCGTGATCGGGCTCGCGCTGCTGGGCGCGGGCCTCGGCGCCTGTTCGACCCAACGCGTCCCCCAGGAAAGCCACAAGTTCCGCGCCGGCGCCCCTGGCATCGACCCGGAGCGGCGCTCTGGACGCATCTTCATTTCCGGGCAGCCCAGCCCGGAGGCTCTCCGCGAGTTCGCCGACATGGGCGGGGCGACGGTGATCAACCTGCGGAGCGAGTCCGAGATGGAGACGTACGTCGGGTTCCACGAGGACCGCCTGGTCCGCCAGCTTGGCCTCGGCTACACCCATATCCCGATCGGGGCTTCCTCCATGACCCGGGCGGACGTGGACCGGGTCTCCGACGCGATCGAGGGCACGCAGGGCCCGATCCTGATGCACTGCGCCTCGGGCACGCGGGCCGCCGGACTGCTCGCCGCCCATCTGGCCAACCGCGAGGGGATGGCCCTCGGCGAGGCAATCCATGTGGCGGCGCCCCTGGGGCTTGACGACCGGGCGTCGATGGTCGGGGCGGTCCTGCGGGTGATGCTCGATGAGGTGGGAGCAGTGACCGCCGAGGTCTCACCCGATCGCCTGCGGGCGGACGTGGACACCCTCTGCTCGTTCGAGACGCGTCACACCCTCAGCGAGACGGAGAGCGAGACCCGGGGCATCGGCGCCGCCCGGCGCTGGCTCAAGCGGGAGTTCGAGGCCATCGCCCGCGAGAGCGGGCGCACGGGCGACGAGGCGATGCGCGTCTGGTTCGACACCCACCGCGTGGAGGCGGACGGACGGCGCATCCCGCATGACGTGGACATCGTCAACGTGGTCTGCGAGATCCCCGGGGCCATGCCGGAGGCCCGCGACAGGCTCTACTACGTCATCGCCCACTATGACTCACGCAACCTGGACGTCATGGACAGCGAGGGCTTCGCGCCCGGCGCCGACGACGACGCCTCGGGCGTGGCCCTCTGTCTCGAACTGGCCCGGGTCCTCTCCAGACAGCGGCTCGACGCGACGGTCGTTCTGATGCCCGTGGCGGGGGAGGAGCAGGGGCTCTACGGCTCACGCCTGCACGCCAAGGCGTTGGCGGCGGCGGGCAAGAACGTCGCCGCCTGCCTGAGCAGCGACGTGGTGGGGGACCCCACCGGCCCGGACGGGCGTGAGGCCCGTGACCAGATCCGTCTCTTCTCCGAGGGGCTGCCCGCGAACCTGTTCCAGGGCGACCCCGAGGCGATGGAGAAGCTCGCCTCCATCCGGCGGTACGCGACCGAGGGCGACTCACCCAGCCGACAGATCGCGCGGGTCATCGACGAGGTCGCACGCTTCCACGATCTGCCCGTCAAGCCGATGCTCGTCTACCGCCCCGACCGCTTCCTCCGCGGCGGTGACCACACCGGCTTCAACGAGGCGGGCCTCCCGGCCGTCCGGTTCTGTGAGGTCTACGAGACGTACGAGCGGCAGCACGAGAACGTGCGCACCGAGGGTGGGGTTCGGTACGGTGACGAGCCCGAGTTCGTGGACGAGCATTACCTTGCCGATGTGACAAAGCTCAACGCCGCGGCCCTGATGCACCTGGCCAACGCCCCGCGGTCGCCCGAGGATGTACGCATTCTCGTGGCGGGTCTGAGCAATGACACGACCCTGCGCTGGAGCCCGGTCCCGGAGCCGGACGTGGCGGGGTACGAGGTGGTCTGGCGGGAGACGACCTCGCCCGTCTGGCAGCACAGCCGGGATGTGGGCAATGTCACCGAGGCTACGGTGGAACTGAGTAAGGACAACTGGGCCTTCGGCCTGCGGGCCTATGACCGGGCGGGGTACCGGAGCCCGGTTTCGATCCCGCGTGCAGCGAGGGAGTAGCAAGGACTTCGGATTCAGGTGCTGGCCCCACCCATATGAAGATCGCATCGGTTGGGGCATCGCACCACGAGCCTGGCATGGTTCGTGCGATGACGCGGCGCCGCAAGCGGGTCATTCCGGGACCTTGATCACGCCCTGCAGGTACGTCACGGCCTTGCCCGACAGGGTCACGCGGTCGGCGTGCAACTCGCACGCCAGTTCGCCCCCGCGCGCCGAGACCTGATGGGCCGAGAGGGAGTCGCGTCCGAGGCGTTTGGCCCAGTACGGGGTCAGGGCGCAGTGGGCCGAGCCGCAGACGGGATCCTCGTCCACCCCGGCGTTGGGGGCGAAGAAGCGGGAGACGAAGTCGTGCTTGGTCCCGGGCGCCGTGACGATGACGCCCTCCGCGTCCAGGTCCCGCAGCGCACCCATGTCCGGGGCGAGGTCCAGGATGTCGCGCTTGTTCGCGAACACGCAGAGCAGCTTCGGACCGGCCTCCCAGACTTCCTCGGGTCGCCGGTGCAGGGCGCGTTCGAGCATCGGGGATGACTCGCCCACGCTCAGCGGGTAGGCGGGCAGGTCGAGCCGGATGACGTCCTGGTCGCGCGTGACGCGAAGCTCGCCGGCGTGCCGCGTGCTCAAGCGGAGGGTGTCCGTGTCACGCCCGAGCTCGGTCCAGATCACGTGCGCCGCGGCGAGCGTGGCGTGCCCGCACAGGTCGACCTCCATGGTCGGGGTGAACCACCGGATGTGGAAGTCCGCGTCGGGTGATGGGGTCAGGAAGGCGGTCTCGGAGAGGTTGTTCTCCAGCGCAATGCTCTGGAGCGTCCGGTCCGGGAGGGGCCCGTCGAGCGGCACGACGGCTGCGGGGTTGCCCCGGAAGAGTTCGGAGGTGAACGCGTCGATCTGGTAGATGGGGCGCTGCATGGACGCATCCTATGGGACGCGGAGAGGGGCATTCCGATCGGGAGGACGAATGCATAGAATGAGGTGAACGAAAACGCCCTCCCTCCGCGTCGGGCATCCGAGCGTCCGGCATGCGGCAGGGAAGCACGAGGACCGATCGATGCCGTATTACACCAAGCTCGGCAAACTCCCTCGCACCCGCCACATCCAGTTCCGACGCCCCGACGGCGCCCTCTACTCCGAGGAGCTGTTCGGGACGGAGGGTTTCGTCGGCCCCACGAGCACGCTCTATCACATCCACCCGCCGACCCAGGTCTCGGGCTGGAAGACGCTCTACTCCACCAAGCCCGAGTACGTCGAGCAGGACGTGATGCGCATGCGCCACGCCAAGACACAGGGCATGAAGCCCGAGGGGGACGCGGTGACGGGGCGCATCGTGCTCTACGGCAACGCGGACGTGGAGATGGCCATCTGCACCCCCGCCGAGCAGATGGCGTACCACTTCAAGAACGGGCAGGGGGACGAGTGCCTGTTCTTCCACTACGGCTCGGGCATCGCCTACACCATGTTCGGCGCGGTGGCGTTCAAGCGGAAGGACTACATGGTCCTGCCGAAGGGGACGATCTACCGGATCGAGTTCAACGAGCGTCCCGATGATGGGTCGGACAACGAGGCGTTCGGCGGGTACACGAAGGCGGAGATGCCGCTGGGCAAGTTCGTCGCCTTCGAGACCTGCAACGCGAGCCACATCCTCCCTCCGCCGCGTTACCTGTCCAAGCAGACGAGCCAGTTCCTCGAGCACGCTCCGTACTGTGAGCGTGACCTGCACCCGCCGACGGAGCCCATGACCTTCGATGAGAAGGGCGAGTTCGAGGTGCGCATCAAGGCCCGGGATCAGATCCACAGCTACGTCTACCCGTACCACCCGCTCGACGTGGTCGGGTGGGACGGGTGCTACTACCCCTACACGTTCAACATCGACGACTTCGCCCCCATCGTCGGCAAGGTGCACATGCCCCCGCCGATCCACCAGACGTTCGAGGGGCACAACTTCGTGATCTGCTCGTTCTGCCCGCGGATGCTCGACTTCCATCCCGAGGCCATCCCGGTGCCGTACAACCACTCCAACATCGACTCGGACGAGATCCTGTACTACGTCGAGGGCAACTACAAGGCCCGGCGCGGGATCGAGTCGGGCTCGATCAGCGTCCACCCGCAGGGGATCCCGCACGGCCCGCACCCGGGAACGGTCGAGGCCTCCCTCGGCGCGAAGTTCACCAGTGAACTGGCCGTCATGTGCGACACCTTCCGCCCGATGTTCCCCACCAAGGCGGCGTTGCAGATCGACGACGAGCAGTACCCCGAGTCTTGGCGCAACGACCACTTCGCCCCCGGCGAGGTGCGGTCGTCCAAGGAGCAGGAAGAGAAGAGTGTCAACGGTCAACGCGTGAAGACCGCCGACACCTGGGAATGAGTTCGCTTTCCACACGACGGAGCTTGAAATGTTGAAGCCGGCTGTTGTTGTTCTCGCCGCCCTCGCCCTCGGCGCCCACGCGGCGCCCGAGGTGGTCGCCAGCGCTCCCCTTGCCGATGTGGACGTGCCCAGCACGGGCGCCTCTGCGTTGGTCACCTTCTCCGGCGTCTCCGATCCGGTCACCGGCGTCGCCCTCTCCGGTCTCTGGACCGGCGTCGTCCGCGACAACGGGGGCGGGTCATTCCCCTGGTCGGCCGAGTTCGCCCTCACCGCCCAGGCCCCCGGAGGGCAGAGCGCCTCCTCGCCCTCTCCCTGGTTCGGTGAGATCTCCATCGCCGACTACCCCCTCGCCGACGGCTTCACGGGCCTGCCCGGTGTCGACGCCAACGGGGACTGGACCCTCACCTTCGACTCCGGCGCCCCGGCGCCCTATGTCGCGGGGGTGCGCGACGGCATGGTCCACCTCCTCGCCGATGGTCCGGATCTGACGTACCAGTACGCGGAGACCACGGGGCAGGGCAACAGCTGGAGCCGCCCCTTCTCGATCGTCGGCGTCTCCGGACTGGGCCCGGTGGACTACCACGCGCTGACCTTCACCGTCTCACGTTCGGGCGTCTACGACTTCACCAGCGTGCTGGACTCCGGCGACGACCACTTCACAATCCTCTACAAGGACGCCTTCGACGACACCCAGCCGATCGCGAACATTCACGACTACGGCCTCGGCAACGGGTTTTCCCCCTTTGGCACGCCCAAGGGAACAAGCGAGTTCAGCCAACTCCTCTTTGAAGGGACGACCTACATCTGGGTCACCAGCCAGTGGGCGAGCTTCCGTCCCAACGGGGGGTTCGTGAACACGATCGTCGGCCCGGGCGAGGTGCTCGTGGCCGCAGGATCGTGCAACGTGGCCGACCTGGCCGAGCCGTTCGGGACGCTGGACTTCTCTGATGTGACGGCCTTCCTCACGGTCTTTGCGGGGATGTCGTCCGAGGCGGACCTGGCAGAGCCCTTCGGGACCTTCGACTTCTCCGACGTCGTCGCCTTCCTCGCGGCATTTGGCGCGGGGTGCCCGTGAGCGTTGCGCTCCGGGCCCGGTTCTGACGCAGAAAGCGTTGGAGGGGCCAAGCCCCTGGTAGAAGTTCGCTCGGGGGGAGCAGCAGAGGAGATCAGATCATGATGTTTCGCTATCGGTGCGCCGCGACGCTCGTCCTCGCCATGGTTTCTCAGGCGTTCGCGGGCGGACAGACCTGGTATGTGGACCCGGTCAACGGGAGTGACATGAACTCGGGCATGACCGAGGCCGAAGCGTTGGCGACGATCCAGTCGGGGGTCGCCGCGGCGTCCGACGGGGACACGGTGCTGCTGCTGCCGGGGACGTACTCGGGAGAAGGAAACCACAATGTCGAACTGCTGGGCAAGACGATCTCGATCGTGGGACGAGACGGCCGGGACGCGACGATTATCGCGATTGAACGCCCGGAGAACTGCTTTAAGAACCCATTCGAGCGATGCGAGCGCCGAGCGTTCGCTGTTCGTTCTGGGCAGGGCAGTGACCTGCGTTTCGAGGGCCTGACGATTCAGGACGGCGTGCAGTACGACGTCTCGATCAATGACCCCGTGCCGATGGTTGGTGGAGCGATGTTGATTGTCGGTTCGCCGACGCTCGTTGACTGCGCGTTCCGCGACAACCTTGCGGCAGGCCAGTTCGATGGTCGGGGCGGCGCCATCTCGGTGACCGGAGATCCGACGTTCATCCGGTGCATTTTCGAGGAGAACGACGCTTCGTATGCCACCGGGCCAACGGGCTGCGCCTTTGGAGGCGCCATTGATGCCGTAGGCGAGGTAACTCTGGTGGACTGCGAGTTCAATCAGAACTGCGCCTATTCGATCGACTCGTGTTCTTATGGCGGCGCCGTCAACGCGAGTTCCGTTCACGCGACAGGCTCAAGGTTCGTTGAGAACAAAGCAGGGACCGATGGTGGTCGGGGTGGTGCGATCATGGCAACCGATGTGGTGGTTGACCGCTGTGAGTTCCTCCGGAACGTGGTCGGACCCCACGGGTACTTCGCGGCCAAGGGGGGCGCCATTTGGAGCGGGCGGACATTGCTGGTTTCCAACTCGCTGTTTGTGGAGAATGAGGTCGAAGGGGTTTCGTACAGTGATTGTTCGGAGAACACTTCGGGCAGCGCCATCCATCTCACCGCGAGCGCCGACTGCGCGTCTGATAAAATCGTCAACTCCACCTTTGTGGGGCACAACTCGGATGTCTGCCCCGTTGCCGCCGTGTCCGTGTCATACGGGTCCTCGGGGTGCGTGACCGTGAGCAACTGTATTTTCGCTGACAACGAAGAGTCCTTCGGCCTGGGTGTCACGACGGTCCTGACCAACACCATCGTCGAGGGAGGCTACCCCGGCGCGATGGACGTGGATCCGCAGTTCGCGAACGCCGCGGGGGGCGACTATCGCCTGAGCCCCACTTCGCCCGGGATCGACGCGGGGGACAACGCAGCGGTGGTGGGGACGCTGGACCTCGACGGCAATGTTCGGCGTTTCGACGACCCCGCAACCCCCGACACGGGCATGGGCACGGCGCCGATCGTGGACCTGGGCGCCTATGAGTTCGGCGCGGGCCCGGGTGGTTGCTCATCCGCAGACCTGGCTGAGCCCTTCGGGACGCTGGACTTCTCCGACGTGTCGGCCTTCCTGGCGGCGTTTGCCACGATGTCGTCCGAGGCGGACCTGGCCGAGCCCTTCGGGACCTTCGACTTCTCCGACGTCGTCGCGTTTCTGGGCGCGTTCGACGCCGGGTGTCCCTAACCCGCCTCGATCGCCTCGACCTGGTTCTTGAGTTCCTGCAGGTACGGCACGCCGGCGTCCTTGCCGAAGCGCGTGACGAACCAGATCAGGGCCCGCAGGGGCCAGGGGATCCCCATCTCGCCCAGGTCGATCGTCTGAACCAAACGCGTGGCGCCCCGCCGGTCTTCAAGCGTGTACATCACGCGGGCCGCGACGGGGCGTTTCTCGTCGAGCAGGCGATATCGGTAGACGAGGCGAACCGGGGGTTGGGCCTCGAGCACCTCCGCCTCGCACCTGCTGCGTTTGCCCGACATCTCGTACTCAAGCTCGAATCGCTCTCCCTGGCTCACCGGGCCCTCGATCGCCCGGCTGATCCCGACCATCTTCGGGTTCCACGCCGACTCGAGCACCGGGTCGGCGACGAACACCCAGACCTGCTCGGGTGGGGCGTGGATCTCGATGCGCGAGCGGATCTTCGTCATGCGGGACTGATCGGACGTTCTCGGGTGGAGCTGTACCGTGGGGCCCAGTCTCCGGCGCCCCCTTCAAGCAGGTCGAAGAGCGGCCAGAGGGGGCAGAAGTCGTCGCCGGGCCCGAAGGGGGCCGACCCGGTCCGAACGATTGAACGGTCCTTGAGTCGCCGGAAGGCCGAAACGCCGGGCCATGGCTTGCCCTCCGCGGAGGCGAAGCCCATCTCCCGCGCAAAGTCAGACCCGGCGCCCGAGACGACGGGGAAGTTCCATCCCCGTTCCGCGGCAAACGCCCCGGCGATCTCCGGCGCGTCGTTGGAGCAGAGCACGAACGCCGCCCGGTCCTGAAGGTGGGGCGCCAGACCGGTGAACCCATCGGCCCAGAGTGTGCAATAGGCGCACCCCCGGCCCATGTTGTGGACGACGAACAGGTCGTCCTTCTCCCCGAACAACGCGGAGAGACGCACGGGGGTTCCGTCGGGGCGGCGCAGCTCATGGTCCGGCGTGGGCTCGGGGGCCGCTGCCCGGCGGGCCTGGCGGAGCCGGGCCTTGAGATCGTTGATCTGTCGTTGGAGTCGCTCGATCTCGGCGGCGGGGGTGGGGGGCATGGCGTGGTCCTCCGCGGGGGCGCCCCCGAGTCTACCGACCACACGCGTCTCCCGGCCCGCACAACCGGTGCAGACCAACCCCCGGGGCCCGCACAGGCCGCACAACACGCTCAGGGGGTCGTGGGGGCGGGTTGTTTCCTTCCGCTTGCCTTGTGGTCTTTGAGCCGCGGGGTAGGTTCGAGTGTCGGGCGACAGCAGGCCGCCCGGTGAGAGAAACAACCCAAGAGAGGAGAGAGAGTCATGAGTACCAAGCTCAACAAGGGTATCGCTGCGCTTACGCTGTCCACGGTTGCTTGCCTTGGCGCCGTTTCGAGTGTTTCCGCTGACATCAGCCCGGTGCTCGGCTTCGAGGCCGATCAGCTCAGCGCCGCCGGCGTCACCGCGACGAACAACGAGGCCATCACCGATCAGTTCGCCAGCCTCTACGGCGTCGAGTTCAGCATCGTCGATCCGTTCACCATGAACACCATGGACGCCCTCCCTCTTCTGACCGAGGTCGGCGCCAACTTCGACGGGACCTACCCCAACCACGACGACGGCTTCCTCAGCCAGATCAACGACACCTTTGACCAGGCCCGTCCCGGCTTCGAGGATGAGCTGGGCGGCTGGTTCCTCCGCACCAAGAGCCCCATCGACGCCAACCCCGGCTCGCTGCTCATGACGATGACCAACGGTCCGGTGAACTACGTCACCGGCCAGATCTGGGACATCGACGGCGACCTGGCCGAGTCCGCAGGTGTGGCGGTCGGCACCGAGCAGTGGCGTGTGGTTGCCCTTGACTCCGACGGATTCGAGATCGACGCGATCGTTTCGCCCATCGGCGACAGCCCCGACCCCGACGTGAACCCCTACGAGTCCGCGCCCTGGACCTGGGCCTTCGACCGTGCGGAAAACGACATCTTCGCCGTGCGGATCGATTTCATCGGCACGCGTGAGGCGGGCGCCGGCCTCGGCTTCGACAACTTCTCGACGGTCCCGACCCCGGGTGTCGCCAGCCTTCTCGGCCTCGGCGCCCTGATGACGGCGAAGCGTCGGCGTCGGATCGGCTGACCCGCCCCCCCACGAAGACTCTTCGCTTCTCTCGTACGCTGCACGGGCGGCGCACCCTCACGGTGCGTCGCCCGTTTCTTGCGCTCCGCCTCAGGCCGACTCGGCGGCGCCCGATCCCCCGGGCGCCTCGTCCACAAAGCCCTGGAGCTTGCGGGAGCGGACCGGGTGCTGCAGCTTCCGGATCGCCTTCGCCTCGACCTGGCGGACCCGCTCGCGGGTGACCTTGAAGATTCGCCCGACCTCCTCGAGGGTGTAGGTGTACCCGTCCCCGATGCCGTAACGGAGCTTGATGATCTCCCGCTCGCGGTAGGTCAGGGTCTTGAGGACCTGCTCGATGCGGCTCTTGAGCATGTCCTGCGAGGCCGCCTCGTCGGGGGCGGACTGGTTGCTGTCCTCGATGAAGTCGCCGAAGTAGGAGTCCTCACTCTCCCCCACGGGACGGTCCAGGCTCACCGGGTGGCGAGAGATCTTCATCACCCGCCGCGTCTCGGCCAGACTCATCCCCGCACGCTCGCCCAGTTCCTCGAGCGTGGGCTCGATGCCCGTCTCCTGCAGGGCGGCCTTCTGGATGTTGCGCAGCTTCGTCATCGTCTCGATCATGTGGACCGGGATGCGGATCGTCCGGGCGTGGTCCGCGATGGCCCGAGTGATCGCCTGACGGATCCACCAGGTCGCGTAGGTCGAGAACTTGTACCCGCGCTTGTACTCGTACTTGTCCACGGCCCGCATCAGGCCGGTGTTCCCCTCCTGGATCACGTCCAGGAAGCTCAGGCCCCGGTTGCGGTACTTCTTCGCGATCGAGACCACCAGACGCAGGTTGCCGCCCGAGAGGTCACGCTTGGCCTGCTCGTACTCCCAGTAGACCGTCCCGATGTTGCGGACTCGCGCCGCCAGCTCCGCCGGGTCTTCCATCACCAGGCGGCGCAGCCCGTCGAGTTCCTCTCGCATCACCTCGATGTCTTCCGCGTCGTACTTCTTCGGGTACCGCTCGGCGTGCGCGATCTGCTTGGCCAGATCCTCCATCTTCGCGCTGATGGACTTGAGCTTGCGCATCAGCGGGACGATCCGGCCCGTCCGCAGGCACAGCTCCTCGGTCAACGCCGCGATCCGGCGACGACGCGACTCCATCTGCTTGATGATCGCGTTGCGTCGGGCGGTTCCCGCGGCGCCCTTGGGCTGGGCGCACGCCTCGTCCCAGGCCTCACGGTTCTTCTCCAGCAACGCCTCGATCGTCGGCAGGTTCGCCGGGATCCGCGCCGCGAGGATGTCCTTGTGGTTCTCCTCCGCGGTCGAGATGCGCATCGTCCGGTCGAAGGGCAGCTCCCCCCGGTTCACCATGCGGAGGATGTCCACCGCCTGCGAGACGATGTAGTCACACTCAAGGCACCGACGACGGAAGATCATCCGCGTCGTCTCGATCTTCTTGGCCAGACGGATCTCCTCCTCGCGCGTCAGCAGCGGGATCGAGCCCATCTGGGTCAGGTACATCCGCACGGGGTCGTCGATGCGACGGCTCGCCCCGTCCTCCGCCGCGGCCTCCTCCAACTCACGCTGCACGACCTCCGGGTCGAGCGCCGCCGCCTCGGCGACGTCCGCCTCCGCCTGGTCGCTCGCGTTGGCGTGGTGCGGGGCGTTGAGTCGCACCTGCACCTGCTCGGACTCTTCGCGCTCGCCACCGGCGACACTCATCGCCCGGAACCGCTTGGGCAGGACATTGGGCTCATTCGCCGTCGCGTTGGAGCGGTTGCTCTTGGCCTTGCTCGCGCGATACACGCGGGCCCGGTACGACATCTCGTCGATCAACTCGATCCCGAATCGGTCGATGATGACGAGCAGTTCGTCAACGCGGGTCGGGTCGACCCACTCGTCGGGCATCGTGTTGTTGAGCTCTTCGTAGCTCAGCCAACCGCGCTTCTCGCCCAGACGAAGCAGCTCGTTCATTGCCGGGTGGAGGTTGCTGATCACGAATATCTCCTGCACCGAGTCCTTGGTGGTCCCGAGCCGCCCGAGAACCGGGAGCCGGGGAGATCATTGGCAAGCTTCAGTCCCCGAGCAGCTTCGCCGCGGGGTTCTTTCCGAGTTCCTTGTGAACGTTCCCGATCGCCAGCAGCCTGGCCATGTCATCATCAAGCGGCGTGGTGTTGGTACCCTCGGGCATGGCGCCCGGTTCCGGCGCCCCGAGCCCCTGCTGCGTCGCCCGCAACCGATCGAGGCAGTCACGCCAGAATGAGGAGAACCGCTCACCCCGGCCCCCCGTTTGGACACTCACCATCCGCTCGAGTTCAACCGCCGCGGACTGCGCCTCGGCCGAGTCGAGTTCCGCGAGCACATCGCTCAGGGCCGGTCGGCGTCCGTCCTCGTCGAGCAGATGAACCGCGTCCGCGACCGCACGCAGCGCCTCACGCTCGAACAGCGGCGCCGCCAGCAGGTCCCGGTCCTCGTGCCCGATCGCCAGCCAGACGGCCGGGTCGCAGAGCACGCTGCCCAGGACGCCCTCCCGGGCGTTGAGCGAGCGGCTGAACACGTCCTTCTTGCTCTCGATCTGAGCTTCGGGGCGGGGCGAAGAACGTCGCCCTCCCGGGATCGCCTCACGCACGGTCTGTTCGTCCACACCCGCGACATGCGCCAGTTCACGAATGATGAGCTTCTTCCGCAGCGGACGCACCCGATCCAGACCCATCTCGTTGAGGCGGGACATCTCCTCACCGAGCACACGCGAGGTCTCCGCGATGCCCGCGCCGCGTAGCCGCGCACGCAACCGCGAGAAACGGAACTCGAGCAGGTCGGTGGCGCCCGCGATCATCGCGTGGAACCGATCGACCCCGTCCTCGGCCCGGAGCAGCTCGTCCGGGTCCTTGGCGCCGTCCCCGCCCGAGGCCACGCGGATGTCGATCTCCTCGCTGAACATGACCTCGAGGGCCCGGTCCGCGGCCCGCTGCCCCGCCTCATCGGCGTCGAACAGGAGCACGACCGCGTCACACAGGCGGCGCAGCACCGCCGCGTGCTGGGTGGTCAGCGCCGTGCCGAGGGTGCCCACGACGTTCGTGATCCCCGCCTGGTGGCAGGCGATGACATCGGTGTACCCCTCGACGATGATCGCCACGCCCTCACGCTGGATCGAACGGGCCGCCTGGTGCAGCCCGAAGAGCGTCTTGGACTTGTTGAAGACCGGGGTCTCGGGGCTGTTGAGATACTTCGGCTCGTCCTTGTCGTCCAGGCGCCGAGCGCCGAACGCGATCACCCGCCCGGTCGGGTGCTCGTGGATCGGGAAGATCAGGCGGTTGCGCAGGGCGTCGTAGGCGCCCCCGTGGTCTTTGGGTTTGATCAGGCCGGCGGTGAGGAAGTGGGCCAGGTCCAGCCCCTTGCTCTGGACCGTCTGGAGCAACCCGTCCCACCGATCCGGGCTGGCGCCGATGGCGAATGCCTCGACCGCCTCCGGCGCGATTGCACGCCGCTCGATCACGTCCCGGGCGAGGGCGCCGTGCTCGGGGTGGGTCAGGATGGCCCGGAAGAAGTCCGCCGCGACGCGGTTGGCCTCGATCAGATCCTGGCGGGACGTCCCGCCCCGGTCGGCATCACTCCGCCCCTGCGGCTTGCGACGCGACAGCTCGATCCCCGCCCGCTGGGCGAGGAACTCGAGCGCTTCACGGAACTCCATGCTGTGGTACCGCTGGACGAACGTAAAGACGTCGCCCCCGGCGCCGCAGACGAAGCAGTGGAAGATCTGCTTGTGCGGCACGACGCTCATGGAGGGGTTGTGGTCGTCGTGGAAGGGGCAGAGGCAGGCGTACTCACGCCCCTTGGCCTTCAGCGAGAGGTGCTCGCCGATGACCGCCACAATGTCCGACGCGTCGCGGACGCGCTGACGATCGTCGGGGCCATCCTGGCCGAACTGTTGCTGCCCGAAACCCATCGTCCTTGAACGTTCCTTCCGCATGCGCACGCGACGACGACCGAGTCCGGCACGGACCCGTCCCCCGCTCGAGTTGTCTGACTTAGCCCTTGGGCATCCTGATGCGAGCTTGCCTTACCGGCCCATCCCCGGGGGGGCCGACCCTCAACCGACACGAGAAGCACGGTGAAGAAACCGGAGTGTCGCTGCGGGTCGTGCGCTCATCAGAGGGTTGATCGTTCGGGCGTGCGGCCTGAGGCCACCCCGTGATCCGTTCGCTGAGCGACGCCTGTCAGTCTGGGAAAACCCTAGCACGTGTTGGGATTGAATCAACCGATCCACCGGATCGACCCGCATGATCCGCCCTCCCGACGCCGCCGAGGGTCCGGATACCCACCCTCCGAGGCTCTCGGACGTGAAACGGGGCGGGCAGGAAGGCCCACAAGCGGATACAACGCGGGGATGGAACGCCGATGCGTCAGATATCTGGGTCGTGTTCAGGGCGTGGGGTTCCGGGCCACCTGCCGGCATCTGGCCCGATCCTTCGCCGTCTCCGGCTGGGTCCGCAACGAGCCCGACGGCTCGGTCACCCTCGAGGCCCAGGGGGAGGCGGGGGAACTCGATCGCTTCGAGGGGGCTATCCGGGACACGATGGGTCGGAACATCCAATCCGTGACCCGTGAGCCGCTGAGTCCTCTTCCGGGCGAGCAGGGATTCGAGATCCGGAGATAGGAGCGTCACGCATGCAGACCGCACCCGAACCCGTGAGGGCGTCCGAGCGGGTCGCCGCGATCGACGTCATCCGTGGCTTCGCCCTGCTCGGCATCCTCGGGCCGAACATCCTCGCCTTTTCGTGGCCAAGCTCCGTGCAGTTTGCTCCCGAGCTGATCGCCCAGACGCTCACGCTCACTTCCAACGCCTCCCCCAACGCCCTCGCCAATGACCTGGGGCACACCCTGGTCCAGGTCTTCTTCCACGGCAAGATGATGTGCCTCTTCTCCATGCTCTTCGGCGCCGGCGTGCTGCTCTACGCTCGCAAGTTCGACCGCCAACCGGCCACCGCCTGCCCCGCGTGCGGGCTCGACCTGACAGCGATCGACGCGGGACCCCGTGACCGCTGTCCTGATTGCGGAGAGCGCAACCCCGCCCGCATCCCGAAACTCAGCGAGGGCGCCGCCCTCTGGTACACCCGCTGCGCCTGGCTGCTCGCGATCGGCCTGCTCCACGCCTTTCTGCTCTGGTACGGCGACATCCTCGTCTGGTACGCCGCCACCGGGCTCGGGCTCGTCTGGTGGATCCGGCGAATCCCCCCCGCGGCGCAGATCGCGATCGGCGTTCTCCTGTATCTCTTCGGAACGGGCATGCTCACCGGGTTCATGCTCATGGGCCTTCACTTCCAGGGCCCCGAGGCGTTGCTCGGCGACTACGCGGGAGAAGTGCGGGCCTACACCGGCGCATACACGGACATGCTCGGCTTCCGAGCCGGCCAGCTCCTCTTTACCTATCTGTTCCTTCTTCCGCTCGGCTTCGGCTTCTCCCTGACCGGCCTGATGACCCTGGGCATGGCGCTTGCCCGGCTCGGCGTGCTGACCGGCCAACGCTCTGATCGGTTCTATCTCGTTCTGTCTGTCTGTGGCCTGACGATCGGTCTGACGCTCACGCTCGTCTTCCTTGCTCTGCTCGAGCGCACCGTTGAGCTGCCCGGGTTCATCTTCATGGGTGCGGGCCAGCTCGTGGGCATCCCCACCGCGCTCGGGTACGCCTCGGTGCTCATCCTGCTCGTCCGCCGAGGCTGGCTGAAGCCCATTACGCACGCCCTCTCCGCCGTCGGTCGCATGGCCCTCTCCAACTACCTGCTCCAGACCATCCTGTGCACGACCCTGTTCTACGGGTACGGCGTCGGACTCTTCGGACGGGTGCAATACCCCACCCTCTGGCTCGTGGTGGTCGGGGTATGGGCGACCAACATCGCCTTCAGCCTGCTCTGGCTCCGCGTCTTCCGGTTCGGCCCGGCCGAGTGGATCTGGCGGTCGCTCACCTATCTCCGGCCCCAGCCAATGCTCCGGGCGCCGGCGAATTCGCCCGGATGACGGGCCGATTCGCCCGCTCTATCCACATTTGTGGACAGCCGGTCGGTAGTTCCGACGTGTTCGGTGACTGCTCTATGCTCCGCGCAGCCGCAAGGAGTGCGCAAGGATGCCATCGAGCTACAAGGTCTTGTGTACCGACTTCTATGTGAACCAGAAGATGAGCGTGAAGCTCGATCTTCCCCGATCGCGTGAGACCGTCCTCGATCTCTTCGAGCGCGTCCGTCGCGAGTTCCCCGAGATGGGGTCCTTCAAGCGCTACAAGGACGAACTCGCCCTGGAGAGCCCGCAGGACGCCATCCCGCACCGGTGGCTCGCGATCCGGTCCAACTCCATCCGCTCGGGTGTCGTCAACCCGCAGACCGAGGAGGACGCGTACGGCCTGCACCGCTGCGTCCTCGACGTCACCCCGTACTACCTGAGCATCAGCCCGCTCGATCTGGAGTTCGTCGAGCTGCTCTACGGCTTTGACCTTGCCGCCTCGGGCAACCACGACGCCATTGTCGCCGAGGCTCTGGTGGGCCAGTCCCCGATGGCCTCGCTCGTGGACGTCCCGGGCGCGGTCGCGGTCGATTGCCAGCCCCTCATCGGCCTCACGCTGGGGCTCGGCTCGGAGACCGAGGCGCACTTCGAGGTCAAGACACGCTCCCAGGCGGGCGCCCGAGAGCACGACCGCCGTGACGAGCCCATCAGCGTTTACCTCACCCTGCGTCAGCACGATCCGGTCTCGGACCTGCGCGAACTCCCCGACCGGTTCGACCGCCTCTCCAAGCGGGGGCAGGAACTCGTGGACGAGCGTGTGCTCCCGGCTTTGCTCACGCCTCTGCGTGAGACGATCGCCTCGCACAACCTCTGATCCGCGTCGGCTGGCGGACGTACAATGGGCTGATCGTGCACACGACGGCCCAAATCCCCGGCCCTGCTCTGGTGCTCGCCCAGGCGCGTCCCGCGCCGCCCACCGAACTCTGGCTCTGGGTCGGGGCCCTGATCGTCGTCTCCCTGGTCTTTGGCTTTGTCGTCATGGCCATGCGCCGGCGCCTGCTTGGCCGGTCCGACGAGGGCGTCAAGCCCGCGGCCCTGCTCGAGGACCTCCGCGCCATGCGTGACCGGGGGGAGATCAGCCAGGACGAGTACGACTCCACCCGGGCGACCATCGCCGCCCGGG
>MRWG01000246.1_pt1 | contig 85664 bp, 59 predicted proteins | sample 1013341 | NCBI WGS metagenome assembly MRWG01 (sample SAMN06117577, study PRJNA244670) | biofilm metagenome | biome: Water; feature: Cathode Biofilm; material: Biofilm; isolation source: microbial consortium enriched at the cathode of a solar microbial fuel cell | place: USA: District of Columbia ...
TTGGGTCATGTTGTGCGATACGATTTTGTCCCTGCGGGACAAATCGGAGAAGCAAGAGGGTAGCACGCTCGCGCGTCCTACCGATCATATTTGCTCCGCAAGGCCCCTGTTTATGGGGGTTGGCAGATATATAAGGAAAAAAGGCAAAAACGGTTTTCACGGAAAACGGCCTTGAGCCCAATAAAATCAAAGGATTTTTCACGGAATTATGAAAAATGAAAGCAAAAATGAACGATTCAAGAGTTTGAGCATCAAAGAACCGGTATTGTTGAAATTTAGGCGGTTTTCCAAGCTTTTTGGAAAATCCCAATCCCTGACTCTTTTGGCCATGATGGACTTTTTTGAACGCCATGGAATCTCCCCGGACCAACACATAGGGGAGACCATGGCCAGTATGAAGCACTACATAAGACGGCGCTTCAATGCCATGATCGCCATTATGCGCAGCATCGAAAAGGAACAGACCCTGCCCACCGTCGGGATGATGCGGGCCCTCTTTGAGCAGGAGCTGGCATCCGATGACGAGGAATGGGACAGCGATTTTGATTTTATCGAACAGCAATTGACCGAGGCCAAGCCATCCAACGAGATGGAATCTTTTGATGGGGAGGTCACCGTGCCCAAGATCCGCTATGACCGACTGGAGGAACAAATGGAAGAGCTCAAGGAGGATTTTACGTACGTGCTGGACCATGTGAGCGTCTACCACAACCGCTTTGGCAAGGACCATCTCAAATTGGATTTGAACCCCGAGGCCATTGAAAAATACCGAACAAAACTTAAAAAGCAATAAGTATGTACATCGCCATCACACGCCAACAACTGGGGGACAATTTTCGGGGGAGTGCCCGGGATTTTGTCAACTATCTGGAAAAGGAGAACGAAGGGAAGGAACCGGAACTACAGGAAGGGTATTTTAACCAGGAAGAGAACAACATCCATGCGGAGCGGGTCATTGCCGAGATCGACGCCAATACCGCCAAGCTCAAGAAACGGGAACCCAAGTTCTATTCACTGGTGGTGAGCCCTTCCCAAAGGGAACTCCAGCATATCGGAAACGATCCCGAAAAGCTACGGCAATACACCCGGCAGGTCATGCAGGCCTATGCGGCCTCCTTTTACCGGGACCGTGAAGTGGCCGTCAAGGATATCCTCTATTTTGCCAAATTGGAACGGGAACGCGCCTATTCCGAAAAAGATCGCGAGGTCAAGGAGAACCAGGCCCATGCCAGCAAGATCTTGGAACTGCAACACCGGGTCAGGGCCATCCAAGAAGGGCGGGAGCAAGGGGAAATTGCCAAGCTCCGTGAAAAGATAAATGCATTGGAAAGAGAGGCCCCACACCAATTGAACGGGAAGCGCATCGTACCCGGTATGGCCAAGGAAGGCCACCAGAGCCATATCCATATCATCGTGAGCCGAATGGACAGGACCAATACACATAGCCTTTCCCCGGGGTCCAAGTTCCGAACTTCCGAGACCACGCTCCATGGGCAGACCGTCAAACAGGGCTTTGATCGGGATAAGTTCTATCGGGCAGCGGAAAAGACTTTTGACAAAAAGTTCGGATACAAAAGAAATTTTGTGGAGACCTACCATGCCCGTAACCTCTTGGACAAGGATCCCAAACGCTTCTTTTCCGCATTATTGGGATTGCCAACGAATGAACGGCAAGCGGCCAAGCAGCTGCTCTTCAAGGCCGGGGTAAAGGTGCCGACCATCCCCACCAACAAGGCCCAATTGGCCTATAAGGCGATGATGCAGCTCAAAAAAGGGATCGGAAAGGCCTTGGAATCGGGATCTATCGGAATTTAAAACAGTATTGCTATGGAAAATATGGGATGGATGGAATTGGTGGTCGGTTTGATTTGGACCGACTGGAAGTGTTTCGAATCAATGGGAGCGCAAAACGAAGGGCCTCCTATCAGGAGATCCCCTTGGAACCCATCCATGGGTATGGTATTCCGAATAAGGTCAAGGACGGGGAGGTGGTTCGGTTGGTATATGTCCTGTCCAAGATTGTGCTAGGGGACAAGGAGCACTTGAAGTTGGTCCTAAAGGAACAGCACGGTAGTAGGCGTGTGGAATTGAGATATTAGGTTTTTGGAAGATGTTAAAAAGGGACCTAAAAGGCGACCTATCGGGAATTATAGTAGTTAAATGCTTGAAATTTATTGTTTTATAAAACATTCTCACATTCTGCCACCAAAGGAGTTGTCAGTTACAAGGAAGTTATATGGCTTGGTCTCAAAAGACTAGAAGTGAAACCTATTATAACAACGAACCTTTGTGTTATAATTGTCCAATGTATCAAACAAAATCCTTCAGGAATAAGGACTTCAATTGGCACGGCACTGTCAAATACAAATGGGAAGTTGTATATATCCCTCCTTCCTAAGAAGACGTCAATGGTCAATCTTGAAAAATTCATCAATCAGACAATAGAATTGATCCAAAGATTAAAATTGCCAAATCACATTGCCAATTTGAAGCCATTCACCCATTTTTTGATGGGAACGGGAGAACAGGGCAGATACTTTTTTTGGCACAATTAAAACTGGAACAACTGACATACCGGTCCTGTTCCCGAGCGAGTATATTATCAAACACAAAAAGAAATACTATGGACATCTACGAAATGTAACGGAAAAGAATAATTGGTCGGATTATTTTCTATAAATACTTGATATGTTGGAGCAAACTTCATACATGGTCTAAACCTTTTGGAATTCATTGTTGTCTTGATGGAAAGAACAAGGGTTAAAATCGAGGAACAATTGCCGAAGGTATATTAGAGTGATTTGGTCGAAGTGCTTTTCAAACTTCCTTATACTGAACGCCAAAGCCTTATCGATATTGGTTTGGGAACACCTAAAACGGTCGGGAACTATTTGATCGAATTGGAAGGTAAGGGCTTTTTGAAATCCAATAAAGTAGGAAAAGCAAAATTATATCTGAACCATGAATTAATGAAAGTCTTGGAACAAGGATAACTTTCTTCAAGTTAACATTATGCTCTAAAAAAGAAAAAAATGTGGACTTCATTGTCCTTGAGGTTCGAATCTGGTTATCTTGCAGGATACGGCATTGTGATTTCTAAAGAAAAGCCATGCCAAAACCTTTAATGCAATATATGCAGTTATTGATTATATTACTGAAATATTTGCAAAAAATATCTTTTTTTGAATAAAATATGTGTTATTTCTTGTTATTTTTACAAATAAGTATTTTATTTGAGGTTAATATTGTAAAATTATGTGCAATTACTTAAACGATTAAGTAATCAAAAAAACCAACAAGCTGAATTAACCAAAAAACTATTTAGTATGAATGAAATTAAGTTGAACAAAACGGTATTCATTGGGTTTTTCCTATTTCTATTTTGTGTTCCGATTTTTGCTCAAAATACCGTAACCGGGAAAGTTACTTCCAATGGGGAGGTTTTGCCTGGCGTGTCGATAGTAGTTAAAGGCACAAGTAATGGCACAACTACGGATTTTGATGGAAACTACGCAATTCGAGTTGATTTGCCAGATGATATTTTAGTGTACTCTTATATTGGTTTCCAAACCAAAGAGGTTACCGTTGGCAACCAGTCTGTAATGGATGTGGAGCTGCAAGAGGATGTCAAGGCATTGGATGAAGTCGTTGTTATTGGTTATGGGTCTGTGAAGAAAAGTGATTTAACCGGAGCGGTATCTTCGTTACGTTCCGATGATTTAAACCAAGGAATTGTAACATCAGTCGATCAAGCCATTCAGGGTAGGGCGGCCGGTGTACAGATCAATCAGGCTAGTGCTGAACCCGGAGGTGGTGTCTCAGTCAGGATCCGTGGTGTTAACTCTATAACCGGAGGAGATCAACCACTTTATGTGATAGACGGAGTCCCCATTAACAATGAGGAAATGTTTACTGGGGGGAATGCAGCCAATATTCCATTGAATGGCAACCCTAGAAACCCTCTTAACTCATTAAATCCTAATGACATAGCTTCAATTGAAATTTTAAAGGATGCCTCTTCTACCGCAATTTATGGATCGCGGGGCGCAAATGGGGTGGTTATCATCACCACTAAAAAAGGTAGTTCAGGGCTGAATGTGAGTATTGACTCCTATTTGGGAGTGCAAACCATTTATAGGCATTTGGACGTTTTGTCTACCAGTGAGTACATTGAAGCGATGAACAGCCTTGAGTTGGCCCGTGGAAATGACATTTTGTTTACGGATGCTGATATTGCGGAAATAGGTGAAGGTACAAGATGGCTTGATGAAGTGACAAGGGACGCTGTTGTATCCAACCACAATTTCTCATTTAGTGGAGGCAATGAAAAATCCAAGTTCTTTGTCTCGGGCAATCATATGAATCAAGAAGGGGTTATTAAGAATTCAGGATTCAAAAGATACTCGTTCAGGGTTAACCTAGATCATAAATTTAATGACAAGTTGACGTTTGATTTGAGCTTGACCAATAGCGTTCTGTCAAACGATCATGCAACTGAGGGAGCAGCTGTTGGGATTTTCCAAGGACCCTATTATGCCGCTGCAATATACGAGCCAACAACACCTGTCCGAGATGAAGAGGGCAATTTGACTGATTCACCTTTTTTGACCATTTCAAACCCGGTTTATTATGCTGAAGGACAATTGGCCAGAACAGAAACAAATAGGCTTCTCGCCAGTGCAGGCCTATCATATCAGGTATTGCCCGAGCTATCGGCAGCTTTTAGGCTTGGAGTTGATAGGAATACAGGACGACAAGATTTATATTCTACCCGAGAATCGATTACAGGTGGTGCAATACGGGGTTCGGCGAATGTATCTAATTTGGAGCGCAACAATTACTTGTTGCAATACACAATGACTTACAATAAAGATTTTAGCCCAAACGTCAAATTAAATGCCGTGGCCGGTACTACCTATGAGGAGTTTAACAACCGTTCCTTTTTTGTTGGGATAGATGATTTCCCAACTGATATTCTCCTAACCAACAATTTGGGATTGGGGAATGTGGAAACGGTTACCTTGGGAAGTAACAAAAATAAAAACACACTGTTATCATACTTGGTTAGGGCCAACCTGACCCTTTTTGATAAATTTTTGTTTACCTCCTCGTTCCGCGCTGATGGTTCCTCACGCTTTGGAGAGAATAATAAATATGGTTATTTTCCATCAGCTGCATTGGCTTATCAGCTAGGTAAGGAAAACTTCATTCCTGACTTCATATCCAACCTTAAGATTAGGACAAGCTATGGGGTCACTGGTAACCAAGAGATCGGCAATTTTGCATCTCTATCCACTTTTGCTTTGGGTTCACAAGCAATTTTGGGGGGATCTCCATTTCAAGGGACGGCGGCCACACGTATTGCAAACCCCGATTTAAAATGGGAATCAACCACGCAAGCCGATTTAGGACTTGATTTGGGACTCTTTAAAGAAAGAATTCAGGTTAGTATGGATTACTTTTTTAAGAAAACAGATGATTTATTGCTGAATTTGCCTATCCCAACCTCTTCAGGGTTTAATTCAATCTTAAGGAATGTGGGCTCGTTGGAGAATAAAGGATTTGAGTTTATGATAGATTCAAAAAATATTGTGAGCGAAAATTTTTCATGGAATACTTCTTTTCAATTTTCAACAATACAGAATGAGGTAACGGACATTGGTGACCTTGATGCTATTATTACAGGTAACCTGTTTAGCTCAAATTATGGGTTGATTCGACCTGGAGAGGAACTCAATTCGTATTATACGTATAAGGTGACCGGCATATTTCAAACCCAAGAGGAGGTGGACAATTCCGCACAGCCTGATTCAAGGCCAGGAAATCCAATCCTCTTGGATGCCAACGAAGATGGTGTTATAACTCCGGACGACCGTGTAATAGTGGGAAGTCCTTGGCCAGACTTTACATTCGGATTACGAAATAAGTTTAGTTTTAAAAACATTGACTTAGATTTCTTTATCGATGGTCAACTGGGAGCAGAACTTCTAAACGGAAATATAATCCGTTCATACAATCCACAAGCACCTTTGCAAAATGGACTTCGACACGTAATCTTGAACAGGTGGACACCAGAAAATCCTGATACGCAATGGCCATCGGGTATTGCCCCATCGACTTATGGCGGTAGTATAATCAATTCTTTGGCTATAGAGGATGCCTCTTTTATAAGGTTGCAGACAGTTACTTTAGGGTATAATCTGCCTACAGAAAGCCTCGGATTTTTAGATCGGGCAAGATTGTATTTGACAGGTCAAAACTTACTTATATTGACAGATTACACAGGGTTGAACCCCGAGGGTAATATAAATAACCAAGGTAATGGTGCTGCCGAGAACAAGGCGTATCCAATTGCGCGAACGATAACTTTGGGATTGAATTTAGGGTTTTAAAAAATTGTTATTATGAAAAATATTATACGAGTATTGACGATTTATAGTGTGGTACTAACCTCCTTGATAGGATGCGAAGAGCCACTGGAAGAAGAACTATTTTCTCAATTGGCCACTGAAAACTTTCTTTCAACCGAGACAGGGTTGGAAAGTGTATTGTTTCAGGCGTATGCCAGAGAACAACGAACAGGACATGACTGGACAGGCATGTTACAGACAGACATAGTCATGACCGGAAGAGGTGATGGACATTTAGGAGCTTGGGAAGGTACCACGACATCTATCTTTGAATTATGGTCTTGGAACGAAACCCACTGGTTGTTAAATGTACATTGGAGCCGTAATTATGACGTTATCTATAGTTGTAATACCATTTTGGAAAGTCTAGAAGAGTTTGAATTTGGAAGTGATTTTGAAAAACGCCTCAAAGGTGAAGCTTTGGCCTTAAGAGCGCATGCTTACTATTGGCTGTATGACTTTTTTGGCCCTGTGGTACTAAGAACCACAACTGCTCCAGAGGAATTGGAGAAGGCCAGGGCGAGTGATGAGGAAACAAGGAATCAAATAGAAGCGGACTTTTTGGCGGCTATTGAACTTTTGCCAGTTGATCAAGATGCCTATGGAAAAATCACTAAGGGTGCGGCATATGGAATGCTGTCAAAATTCTACTTGAACACAAAACAGTGGCAAAAGGCCGCCGATGCAGCAAAAGCGGTAATTGATTTAGGAAAGTATGAATTATTTCCAGATTTTACCACCTTATTCCACATAGCCAATGAAGGGAATTCAGAAGCGCTTTGGGTTCAGCCAGGAGATCCGGCACCAAATTTAAATAACTCCCTTGCAGGATTGACCTATCCTGCGGATTATCCATTTACTGGAACACAGTCAACATTTCCTGCAAGGTTGTATGTTTATGATTCTTTTGTGCTTTCGTATCCAGAAGGGGATGATAGAGCAAAGGTTATTACCACTGAGTATATCAATCGCTTTGGTGAACTTGTAGTAGGACTGGGCAATGACCGGTCTTACCCATTTAAATATGGTCTGGACCCTAATGCAAGTGGAGGTTTTGGGGGCAATGACTGGATATTGCTACGTTATGCCGATATCCTTCTAACCCGTGCAGAGGCATTGAATGAATTGAATGGACCAAACCCTGAAAGTTTGGATCTCATAAACCAAGTAAGAAACAGAGCGAAAATACCTGAACTGACCCTTGCTGAGGTTGGAACCAAAGAACAGTTTCGAGACATCATATTTCAGGAAAGGCAATGGGAATTTCATTATGAAGGTATGACACGTCAAGATATGATACGCCAAGGTACCTTGGTGTCAGATGCTATTTCACGTGGTGTGGTAAATGCCAATGAAAACCGTGCTTTATTTCCAATCCCCCAATCTGAGATGGATACCAATAGAAACATGGTGCAAAACCCTGGTTATTGATTGGATAAGTTTTGGTTAATTTTGGCACTGTTGATGAAAAAGTCACACATGTACCAATACCAAAACCCATAAACTATTTGATATACCAAGATATTTGGGGTTTTAGAACCTCTTTTCTGTGAGTTAGTTGAAAAGGGCTGTGTCTTAATTAAGATACAGCCCTTTAATCTTTACTTTAGGGAAATGGTGGAATATAAAATATGTAACCAATACTTTTGATGTTTATCTCACGTTCTAAAATAGCCAGATAATTCAACTTTATATGGTATTATCTGTCTCCTTACTTTACTTCCTTACTGCTTCTAAATGCCAAGGCCCTGGATTGACGGTTAGACCAGTAACGGTTTTTTTAGGAGTCAGTTCAAACCTGATGACATCCTTTGCGGGTGTTTCTATTATAAACTGCCCGTCCGAGGCTGGAATAAGCCTGTAAATTTGGTCCTTATTAAAATAGATGCCCGCGTTTTTGTTGCATTTCGCCTTCAACTGGTTTGAGTCTAAAAAGACATCTAGGCTAAATCCGCCATAAAATTCATAAATGCCAACAAAGGGTTCAAGGACTTGTCGACTTGTCGACGTTTTAAGTGGCTTTGGCGGTTCCGGTACATTTGGCACACTATTGAGCACGGCATCCCATGCCAATTCAGAAGCTGCAACCGTTAATGCCATAGGACTTAAATCAGGGTCTTCCACTTCTGCTGTAGTAACAGCATACAAAACATCGCCATCATACTGGGTAGAGAACGGTTGAATTGCCCTTCCCATGGAGGTATGAACTTGTACGGCCATTCGTTGAAGGGCCCAATACGGCATTTTTTTGTTGGTGACCACCAACGTAAGGGTAGTATTGTTGGTTGGACCATTGTTGTTGGATTTTGTTAGGTCTTTCATGAGTCCTGTGTCATTTATCAATTGTGATATGGATATACAGTTGGTATCACTTTTGTTTCTAGAGCATCTTACCAATTGGCCATTTCGATCAACAATGGCTCCCAATGCGTTCACAACCGTGAAAACGGCAATCTTGGTTTCCCCGATTTGAGCAAAGGCGGCACCTTGACCTGAATGCGGCCATGAGGCAAACTGATTCTCTCTATCTTTTGCACCGGAAAAAAAGTAGGAACCCTGCATGGCGAATCTTCCGGCACCGTAAGCCCCAAGAGGAAACGAATTGGGCTTTGCCGATAGGAAAGCTTCCCTTCCCAGATGGTCATCAGGGGTGGCACGGCTTAGCCTTCGTCCACCGACGTCATAGATGATACCTCCCAGTACACCTGCAATTTTGTTGACGTTTCCCTGCTTTGCATTTTCGTCCTTAATGGCATTGGCAACTCCAGTAGCTGCCGACAAACCATACCAAGAGCCACCAGAAAAAACAACGGCATCTATCATTTTGCTCTCATAGCTACGTGTCACAACATGTGCATTTACGGTACCCGTTGCACCTCCTCTAATGTCAGCTGCTCCCATTACTCCATCTGGAAAATAGAATACCGTAGTACCTGTGGGGCCTTGCTCGTTTTCTGCGGTGCCAATATGCATTCCTTTAAAATCAAATGTCAATATTGATTCGGTTGAAGGCTCTGCCGTGGTTTGGGCTTTAGCAAAAGTAATACCCAGAAAAGCAAAGATTACAATAATGGTTAACCTAGTATGTTTCGTGTTTCCTGTTGCTTTCATAATAATGTACTTGATGATCTTTATTTAGATTATTCTTTACAACACCCTAAAAGATGTAATTAGGTATTTATATTACAGGCAATTCTTAGATTATCCCCATTAAACTGGATTTTGAAATTTTCACCCCAATAAATTATAAATACTGCAAAATTTACAACAAATATAACTTTTCAATCAAAAAAATGAGTTATAATTTGGATTAAAAAACAATTTTGCATTTATTTGTCTTGTTACTGTAAATATTATAGTGATTAATAGATAATTTCTCACAAACTAACTAATGTTGAATATAATCTAACTCTTATGAAAAAACTTTGGTTATTAATTATTGTTCTAGCGGTTACATTTTCGAGTGCCACGGCGCAGAACTTAAACGTTTCGGGGATGGTCGTTTCTGAGGATGACGGAATGCCTATCCCTGGGGTAAATGTTACCGTCGAGGGCATGTCGATTGGTACAATTACAGATTTTGATGGAAATTATTCCATTAACGTACCAAGCGGTGCAACTACTTTGGTCTTCTCCTATGTAGGGTTTGTTACGCAACAGGTTCAAATCCAAGGAAGGACGCAGGTCAACATTACTATGAAGACTAATGTTGAGGAACTTTCTGAGGTGGTCATTACCGGATATGGAGATCGGGACAAGATTTCGTTTACTGGTTCGGCTGGAATTGTAGGGGGTGAGCAACTAGAAGATAAGGCATATTCAAATGTTGAGTCGGCACTGCAAGGGAATGTTGCTGGTGTTCAATTGACTACAACTTCAGGAACCCCAGGTTCTGCTCAAGATATCAGGATTAGGGGTATCAGCTCCATTACAGCGGGAAATGAACCTCTTTTCGTGATTGATGGTGTGCCTGTTGTAAGTGGGACCAATCAGTCATCTGGTCCTTTTTATGGAAATTTGAGCGCTATGGCATCATTGAGTTCCAATGATATTGAAAGTATTACGGTCCTAAAGGACGCCAGTGCTACCGCTTTGTACGGTGCGCGTGGAACCAATGGGGTTATTGTAATAACAACCAAAAAAGGGAAGTCCGGAAAACCTGTATTTACTTTTTCTAGTCAAATTGGACGGGTTGACCGGGCTGTTCGAGGTCCCGATATGTTGAATTCGCAACAATACGCTGAACTTTACTATGAATCAAGGGTAAACGCAGGCCAAGCGGCAACTGTGGAAGAAGCCCAACAGAATTTTCCTTTGCCTTGGGATGGACAGGTGGATACTGACTGGAGGGATGTTGTGACCAGGGACAATGCAATGTCCCAAAAATACGACCTATCTGTTAGAGGTGGTAATCAGAAGGCTAATTACTATGCTTCCTTGGGTCACTTCAGGCAAGATGGTATCAATATAGGTGTTGACTTTGAGCGGACCACTGCTAAATTGAATTACAAAAATCAAGTTAACGATAAATTAAGCTTGAGTACATCCATCACGGGATCTTTTGTTCGTCAGAATGGTCAGATGGAAGGTGCTAGCTGGTTTGGAAACCCAGATGCGGCGATTATCTTTCTCAAGCCAATTTTCGACCCTTACAATGAAGATGGTTCATTGAATATTGATGATTTTCCCAATTACTATAATCCAATCTATCAAGCGGAAAATACAATACATCAAAGGGATCAAACTAGATTGATAAGTTCTACTACTTTGGAATATGACATTACTGATGATTTGAGGTTTACTTCCGTGCTCGGTATGGATTTCCTGTATACCGAGGAGTTAAATTTTGATCCAAGGGAACACGGTGATGGTGCAGGGGTTAATGGTTTTTCCTTTGCCTATACAGACCGAAATTTCAACTGGACTTGGAGAAATATGTTGGATTATACCCTGTGGGTAAATAAAAACAACAAGTTTGACTTTAAATTGGCCTATGAAGCGCAGAAAAACACACACAGTAATCTTGGTGCAGGAGGGAGTGATATTGCGGCCGATGGATTGTATTACCCGGCATCAGTAGCAAATTTGACCTATGTTGACGGGGCTTTCAATGACTGGGCCATTAATTCCATTTTGGGAACGGCTTCTTACACCTGGAAGGATAAAATCATAATCGATGGGACATTGCGAAGGGAAGGGAACAGCCGTTTTGCCGGTGGATATCGATGGGGAACTTTTTACTCCCTTGGTGGGGCCTGGGTCTTTTCAAGAGAGTTGAATAATGCTGATTGGTTGGATGCAAGTAAATTAAGGGTTTCCTATGGTAAGATTGGTAATGCGGGTATTGGTCTCAATCAATATCAGGCACTGTTAAACTATGGGGCTACCTATAATAATAGGGCAGGTTCGTTCCCTAGCCAGTTCGGAAATAACCAACTAGGTTGGGAAAATAGTAACAACTGGAATTTTGGCCTTGATTTTGGTTTCTTCCAAAGAATCAACGGGACCGTAGAATATTTCCGACGTAACACGTATGATCTTCTATTGGAAGTGCCTGTATCCCCAACTTCTGGTTTTACAAGTCAAACAAGGAACGTTGGTGAGATGGTGAACAAAGGATTGGAAGTATCATTGAATGCGGATATCATTAATGCCAAAGATTTTAACTGGAATCTAGGCTTTAATTTAACCAGCATTGAGAACGAAGTCACCAAATTGCCTAAAACCTCGGAGGGCGAAGAAATTGGAATTGAAACGGCACGGAGCATTGTGACTGAAGGAGAGCCGGTTTATTCATGGTATTTGCCAACTTGGGCCGGTGTTGATGCCCAAACCGGTGACCCCCTTTGGTATGTGGAAGGTAAAAGTGGCACCACCACTTCGGTGTATGCCGAAGCAGGACGCTCAATTCAAGGAAGTACATTCCCAACTTTTTATGGGGGGGCACAAACCAGAATTGATTACAAAGGATTTTATCTAAGTGGAAATGTATACTATTCAACGGGTAACAAAATTTATGATGCTTACGCTATATTTGGTCGAAGTGATGGTAGGTTTCCAGCGTATACTAAATACGCAAGTCAGATAGATAGATGGCAACAACCAGGTGATGTATCAGAGAATCCGAGGAACGTTTACAACAACACCTCATTTTCATCCAATAATTCAACACGAAACCTTCATGATGGTGAATTTCTAAGACTTAGGGATTTAACTTTCGGTTATAACTTTCCGTCGGAGTTGCTATCCAATGTTGGGCTGACAGGTCTCCACTTTTATGTGAAAGGAACCAATATCTTTACTTATGTTGCTGATGAAGAACTTGAACATGATCCGGAAATTGGTGCCAATGCCGTCATTCTTTTGAACGCACCACCTCTGAAGTCCTACACGTTTGGAATCAACGTAACTTTTTAACCCTAAAAAATTTAAAAATGAGATATACAACTATTAAAAGACTTGCCTTTGGTCTTGTTTTCATGAGTGTTTTGTCAAGTTCATGTTCCGAGGATTTTTTAGAGCCTACGGTAAGTGTATCCAAAGATGTAAATACCAGTGTAAATACTTTAGAAGATTTACAATCATTGATTACAGGAGCATTGGCGAGAATGAGCACTACTGAGTATTACAGAAGAAACTATATACTTTTTGCAGAAGTGAGATCGGGTAATGCCTATAGCAGTGGAAATTCGGGTCGGTTTATTGGGCCTGCACAATTTTCCTACAACCCAACGGATGGTACGATCACCAATATGTGGAACCAGATTTATTCCGTTATTGCGAATGCCAATATTGTCATCGGAGCTGAAATCGAGGACAACGGCAGTTCTGAAACTAATCACGTTAGAGGTCAGGCTTATGCCATCAGGGCACTTGCTTATATGGATTTGTTGCGTGTTTTTGGACAGCAATACTCTGGAGGCAACTTGGGTGTACCCTTGGTTTTGACATTTCGTGATGAAAACATATACCCCACAAGAGCTACAGTACAGGAGACTTGGGATCAAATTGGGCAAGATTTGCAAACAGCGGCCCAATTGATGAGCTCCGGTTTGAACGATGCTTCCAAGACAGAAGTTACTACTTGGATGGTGGATGCATTGCAATCGAGATATTATCTTAATATTAAAGACTATCAGAATGCAGCGGCAGCGGCAAAACGGGTAATGGACTCAGGGAACTTCAGTATTTTAGATGCGGGGTCCTATGTGGATTCATGGTTTTCGGATGGAGGTTCCAACAGAATTTTTGAGTTGGCGGTTACTCCAGCTGATGTAAGAAGTTTTGATACTCTATACTTTATTTATCAAGAGACATCTTATGGGGATATTGAGGTGACCCAAGACTTGTACGACCTTTATGAGATTGGGGATGTACGCAAGGACCTATACTTTGATGACGGCACCAAAATAAGAATGGTAGGGAAATATCCTTCCATTGACTATGCTGATGATATCAAGGTGATCCGATACGCGGAAGTTGTGCTCAACTATGCGGAGGCGATGGCCAGGTTGGGCAATAATGGAGAGGCGTTAAGCGCATTGAATTCTATTCCTGAAAATAGAAATGCCCAGACCTATGCCAATGCATCCATTGATAATGTGCTCCAAGAAAGAAGAAAAGAATTGGCAATGGAAGGGTTTGGCTTTTTTGAGTTGGTCAGGAACCAAATGGATATCCCTTATGTGGATTCAAGACAGCTTTTTGACCCATCTGGAGTGCCGTTTGGTTCCTATCAGTTGGCCTTGCCCATTCCACAGCAAGAACTTTCGGCCAATCCTGAAATTGACCAAAATGAGGGGTATTAACCAAAGAATTTTGTATAAGAATTAGCTTTGTTTTCATTTAATTATTGTTTGAGTTAGTTGGAGTGTCATTACGGGCGTAGTCATAACTTGATCGGGACATTGAGTTCTACGCCCTGTGACATTTCCCTGATTTTATGAAGGTGGATTGAAGTGTTATGGGAATAGTAATCAAATGAATGAAGGATTTGTTTTTATGAAAAAAAATATTGGAAGCATCTTACTATTGTTTTTTTTATGTTGCTCTTGCAGTAGTGGCGATGGCATGGAGGATACTGAGCCATCATCACAAGAACCTCCTGTTCCCAAAGAAAGTATTTTGTCAGATGAAGAGATTGAAGCCCTTGGCAATGCAGGGGTGAAACAGTCCTTTATTGAAAATATGGTCAAAGCGGTTTCAGGTCAGCAATATCCAAATATCCATAGTATATTAATTGTCAAGGACAAGGAATTGGTTTTTGAAAGGTATTTTCCGGGTGAGGACCAAGATTGGGGCTTTAATTTGGGAAGGGTAAACCATACGGAAAATACCCTCCATGATGTACGGAGCATAAGTAAAAGTGTTGTGGCAGCATGCGTGGGCATTGCCATTGATAAGGGCCTCATAGAAAGTGTTGAACAGAAGATTTTTGACTTTTTCCCGGAGTATAACAATTTTAATATTGGTCTGAGGTCAGAGATTACGATAAAAGACCTTTTGACCATGACCCCTGGGATGCAATGGGACGAGACAACAATCCCATATACCAATCCGGCTAATGGCGAAATACAGATGACCAATAGCGAAGACCCCGTCAGATTTGTATTGAGTGTGCCCATTGAAAGTCAGCCTGGTGATGTTTTTGTCTATAACGGTGGTGCAACTCAGCTTCTTGCTGCCATTGTGGCCAATGCCAGTGGCATGCAAGTGGACCAATTTGCCGAAGAATTTTTGTTTACGCCTTTAGGGATAGAGAATTTTGTATGGCATCATTACAGTAAGTCTGGGATTCCTGCAGCTGCCTCTGGATTACGATTGAGGTCTAGGGATTTAATGAAGTTTGGCCTTTTATATCATAACAAGGGAATTTGGGAAGGTGACAGGGTGTTATCCGAGTCTTGGATTGAGGAATCCTTTGAAAAGCACATCGACAAGCCCAACCAGACCAATGGTTTTTTTGGCTATCATTTTCACATTCATCCAAGCTTTAACAGCAATGGTAAAACCATTGACCATGTGGCGGCCGTCGGGAACGGTGACCAACGCATTTATTTTAATGAAGAAGATGATTTAATGGTGGTTTTTACAGCGGGGAACTACAATCAATATATCCCCAATAATTCTTTGGCGGTAATGAAAAACTTTATATACCCTTCCTTCCTGTAGTTTTCAGTAACATCTGTTTGGGGGATATATAGTATAACAGGTAAAATTGTATGATATGAGCAAAAATACAACCAGAAGAAATTTTATGAAGGGAATCTTCCCAATGGCTTTTTTGCCCATGGTTCCCAATCCTCTTAACGCGTTTTATTTTCCTCCGGAAACTATCTTGTACAACGCCAACGTCATAACCGTGGATTCGAAGAAGCCCTATGCCCAAGCATTGGCCATTGAAGGTGATAGAATCACGGCAGTAGGGCAAAATGAAGAAGTCCTTAGGTTGGCCGGTGCAAGCACCAAAAAGATAGATGTCGGCGGAAAAACCATAACTCCAGGTTTTATAGATGCGCATTCGCACCCTGCTTATTCAGGAATGGCCCATTTAAGAAATGTGGATTGCGATTTAAGGTCCATTGATGCCATCCAAAAGGCCATTAAAAAGCGGGTAGAAAATACCCCTCCAGGAGAGTGGATTTTGGGCTTTAAATACGATGATACCAAAACTTCAGAAGGAAGACCCATCAATCGTTATGATTTAGATCAAGTATCACCCGACCATCCCGTTCGGATTGTTCACAGAGGTGGACACTCTGTCTATGTAAACTCAAAGGCGTTGGCCCTGCTGGGGTACAATAAGGAGACCCCTGATCCAGATGGAGGAAAACTGGTTAGGGACCCAAAGACCGGAGATTTAACAGGACTTTTACTGGAAACGGCCTCAAATCCGCTGGACGGGCTTATTACAAATAAATTTTCAGCTAAAGATAACCAGGCCGGGGTAAAACTTATTTCCCAAATGATTTCCAAAGCAGGGATTACCTCTGTTACCGATGCATATACATCGTCAACGTTTTTGCGCGCCTACCAAGACGCATATCATGCTGGAGAGCTGAACAGTCGCGTGTATTGTATGATGGGATATACGGAAATAGATACGTTGATTGCCGGTGGCATCAAAACCGGGCTGGGAGATGATTGGGTAAAGATAGGTGCCATGAAAATTACCATGGATGGTTCCATATCCGAGCGGACCGCACGGCTTTCGGAGCCTTATGTGGGTAGGCCTGACGACTATGGGATAATGGTTATGCAAGAAGAGGAACTGTATGAATATGTGGAAAAAGCCCATAGGAACGATTGGCAAGTAGGAATTCATGCCAATGGTGATGTGGCCATTGATAAATCACTCGGCATATATGAGCGCGTCCAAGAAAAATATCCCAGAAAAGACCCTCGGTTCCGACTGGAGCATTGTACTGTGATCAACGATCAACTGGTCCAGCGGATGAAGGCACTCAATGTAATTCCCAATCCGTTTTCCACCTATGTGTATTTCCATGGGGAGAAAATGAAAGAATACGGGAAAGAAAGATTAGAGAACATGTTTGCGGTCCGTAGCTTTCTTGATGCCGGACTCAAGGTAACCCAAACTTCAGATTATCCACCAGGACCATATGAACCTATGATGGCCATTCAATCCAGTGTTACCAGAACGGATATGAACGGAACCCTTTGGGGAGGATCCCAGCGAATTTCTGTGGAAGAGGCCATTAAAGTTGGAACCTTGCACGGTGCGTATGCTTCTTATGAAGAAAATAGTAAGGGATCTTTGGAAGTTGGCAAACTTGCAGATTTGGTGGTGCTAGAAGAAGACCCAAGAAAAGTAGACCCTTTTTCCATAATAGACATCAAAATAGAACGTACCATGGTTGGGGGCAATTGGGTGTACGAATCATAAAATGAGACAAGGAACCAATTTTAGGGTATTATGAAAAAAAAACACAGCATTCTTACTGTTTTCAAGGGGTATAACCCCTGGTTTTACATAAAACCTGTGCTATTGGTATGGGGTATTCTTCTATGCTGTGCAAACAATCGAATTGAAGCTCAAGAAGACGGAAAACGTCCAAACTTCATAATAATTTTTGCTGATGACTTGGGCTACGGTGATTTGGGAGTATATGGTCACCCTACCCTAAAGACACCCAATTTGGACCGTATGGCCACTCAGGGACAAAAGTGGACAAACTTTTATGCTGCCGCCAGCGTGTGTACCCCAAGTAGGGCTGGTTTGTTAACAGGAAGACTACCAGTGCGAAGTGGCTTGGCCAGTAATGAAGTACGCGTGTTTTTTCCAAATTCTGTCAATGGAATTCCTGCTACTGAGATTACATTGGCGGAACAATTGAAACAAGTGGGCTATACCACCGCATGCCTTGGGAAGTGGCACCTTGGCCATAAAAATGAATATCTGCCCACCAGTAATGGTTTTGACTATTTCTTTGGGCTCCCGTATTCCAATGACATGAATGTGATAGGAGGGAAAGAAGACTATGAAAGCCTTGCTGATTATCCAGAAAAGATTGATGCAAAAGCCTATGATGTTCCCCTTATGCGGAACACTGAAATCATTGAACGTCCCGTAAATCAAAAAACAATCACCAAAAGATATACGGAGGAAGCACTTTCCTTTATCAAGAAGAATAAAAAGGAACCGTTCTTTTTGTATTTGGCCCATTCCATGCCGCATGTTCCCTTGTTTGCTTCCGAAGACTTTCACGGGAAGAGCGAAAGGGGAATATACGGTGATGTAGTTGAAGAGATAGATGACGGGGTAGGAAAGATTTTGGCATTGTTGGAAGAAGAAGGTCTCGACAAGAATACCATCGTTGTATTCACTTCGGACAATGGACCATGGAGAGTTTATAAAACCAGTGGCGGAAGCACTGGGCTACTACGAGGAGGAAAAGGAACTACGTGGGATGGCGGAATGCGGGAACCCTGTATTTTTTGGTCACCTACAAATATAAAACCTGCGGTGATCACCGAACTGGGATCAACTATGGATCTGTTTACCACATTCAGTAAGCTGGGTGGGGCTATCATTCCCAATGATCGGATAGTGGATGGTGTAGATTTGAGTCGTACCCTGTTTCAAGTTGAAGCAAGTAACAGAAAACAGATGTTTTTCTATCGCGGTTCGGAACTGTATGCCGTTCGAATGGGAAAATATAAAGCCCACTTCATAACAGAAGGTGCCTACAGAATGTTTGGGGATAAAGAAGTTCATGCCGCCCCTTTGTTGTATGATCTGGATAGAGACCCTTCGGAAGAATATGATATCTCAGAAAACAATCCTGAGGTCATTGAGAAAATAAAACAACTGGTCAAGGAGCACCAAGCCAATTTGGTCAAGGGCAAAGACCTTTTGTCTGAAAGGGAATAAGAAAAATATAAGCCGCATGATTTGTGCCGATAAAAAAATGAAACTTTTGGTCACCTCTATGGTGTTTTTTTTCTGTTTAGGGTCATTTTATGCCCAGAAGCAGATTCTAAAGCCTAATGTGATCATCATCAATGCAGATGATTTGGGCTATGGGGATGTGGGTGCTTATGGAGCCATAAAAGTGAATACGCCCGCCATGGACACTTTGGCCGCTCAAGGAATCCGCTTGACAGACTTTCATGCAGCCTCCGCCGTGTGCTCTCCTTCTAGGTACGCTTTGATGACAGGTAGATATCCTCACAGGAAAAACCTTTATAGCCCCATATTTCTTCGAACAAAACTTCAGGTGGATACCAATCGCACTACCATTGCCGATGTAATGAAAAGAGCAGGGTATGCCACCGCCATAATTGGCAAATGGCACTTGGGTTTTGGAGACCAAGAACCCGTGGATTGGAACAAACCGTTAAAGCCAGGGCCCTTGGAACTAGGCTTTGATTATTATTTTGGGGTCCCGGTTTTAAACAGCCACCCTCCTTTTGTTTATGTGGAGAACCATGATGTAGTTGGCTTGTTACCCGACAAGGATCCTTTTGTGTACGGCGAGGAGGCCTATACCAGATATTTTGATGAAAAGTTTGACATGGATCAGATTGGCGGGGCTAAAAAAGCCCATGATATGTACAAAGACAGGGAAGTGGGCACCACATTCAAGAATAAAGCGGTAGACTGGATAAAACAGCATAAGGACAGTCCATTTTTTCTGTATTTGGCGACCACCAACATCCATCATCCTTTTACACCTTCACCGCAGTTTATTGGAACCAGCAAAGCAGGGGCTTATGGTGATTTTATCCATGAATTGGATTGGATTATTTCCGAGATCATGTCCACTTTGGAAGAGGAGCAAATTGAAGGGAATACCCTCCTTATTGTGACCAGTGACAACGGAGGAATGTTAAATCGTGGTGGTCAAATAGCTAGGGAGGCAGGACATCATCAAAATGGCGAATTGTTGGGATTTAAGTTTGATGCATGGGAAGGTGGTCACCGAGTTCCTTTCATTGCACGCTGGCCCGGGCATATTGAGCCCGGTTCCACTAGTGATGCATTGGCATCAAATGTTGATCTCTTGGCCACACTTGCCGCGGTTACCACTCAAAGGCTCTCAAAAGACGAAGGACCGGATAGCATCAATATACTGGACATTCTCACGGGAAAAACATCAACAGGTAGTCGGCATGATCTATTGATCAGTCCAAGAAACCCATCACACATTACTTTACGGAGTGGTGAATGGGTGTACAAATCAAACCAAGGTGGGGGCGGATTCGTTGCAACAGAACTGGGTTCTCATGAATTTGGCGGCCCCGCGGCCTTTCCTTTTACAGGTCAGGTAAACAGTGATATTGAAAAAGGCAGAATTAAGGACAATGCTCCATCGGGTCAACTTTACAACATCGTATCGGATAAAGGACAGCATTCCAATCTATACAACGATCAACCTGAAGTGGTAAGGGAAATGAAAACTAAGATGAGTGCCATTCTGTCTGAAGAATAGGATAATGCTGAATGGAATCCCGCATGATATAATGATAAAGAATCTAGAAGAAGTTTTAAGGATATATGGGAAATAGTAGTACAAAAAGCACAAATTCTGAATTTAACCGTGTACTTGGCAGGTGGGACATTTTCACCTTGGCCTTTGGAGCCATGATTGGTTGGGGATGGGTGGTGCTCACCAGTGATTGGATACAACAAGCAGGGGTTTTTGGAGCAATTGTAGCCTTTTTTATAGGAGGTGTGGTAGTTTCATTGGTAGGGTTGACCTATTCAGAACTTACGGCAGCTATGCCCAAAGTAGGAGGAGAACACGTTTTCAGTTATCGTGGACTGGGTGTAAATGCATCCTTTCTTTGTACATGGTTCATCATATTGGGGTACGTTTCCGTTTGCGCGTTTGAAGCCGTTGCCCTACCGGTGGTATTGGAAAATTTGATTCCGCTTTCCCACGGCAATCCCATTTGGAGCATCAATGATAGTCCCATTCACCTTGATTGGGTCAGTATTGGCATTGCAGGTTCCTTGGTAATTGGGTTTATCAACTTCAAAGGAGTTAAATCCGCAGCCTTTATTCAGGCTATTTTTACCGGTTTTATACTCATTGTAGGATTACTGCTGATTTTTGGGAGTTTGTTTTTGAACAGTGCTCCGGTGGACTCAACCGAAGTTTGGGACACCAGTAAGTTTTCTATAGGGCTTATGTCCGTAATCATCATGACCCCGTTTATGTTTGTCGGCTTTGATGTGATACCCCAAGCGGCTGAAGAGATTGATCTGCCCTTTAAAATGATAGGGCGCGTACTTATTCTTTCCGTGGTTCTAGCGGTGGTTTGGTACATAGCGATCATTTATGGTGTCGGAACCACTCTTACATCCAGTGAGCTAAGTAATGGCTCCTTGGCCCCTGCCGAAGCAATGCAAAAGATATTTGGAGCTAAATGGGCAAAGGATCTTTTGGTTTTGGCTGGACTCTCTGGGATTTTGACCAGTTGGAACAGTTTTTTCATAGGTGCCACCCGGTCTATTTACGCGATGGGCCATTCCGGAATGTTGCCTAAGTTCTTTTCACACCTGCATCCAAAGCACAAATCCCCCGTAAATGCCATAATTTTTGTCACATTGATATCCATTTTTGCAACCTTGTTTGGTGAGATAGCCCTTGGTTGGTTGGTGAATGCTGGAAGTTTGGGAATTGTGATCTCATGGAGTGTGGTTTCACTATCCTTTCTCATGCTAAGGAAAAAAGAACCAAATATGAAGCGGCCCTTTAAGGTTTTGTTTGGGAAACCAGTAGGTATTTTGGCCTTCATATTCAGTTTGGGATTAATATACCTCTACTTACCGGGAAATCCTTCGGCATTGAGCACCTACGAATGGATAATCATTGGTATTTGGTCATTGATCGGTCTTGGGTTTTACCTGTGGACCAATAAAGTTTATGGAAAAAAAGAAATACGGGAAAATATGGCGGAACATGCAAGTAGCTGATTTTCCAATAAATAAATACAATTAAAGTTCAATAAAATAATATGTCACAAGTAAAAGAAAGTATATTGGCTTCAGAGACCCTTTTGTCCAATGTTTGGACGCACCTTACACATATCCAGCCTGTTAGTGGCAAGGGGGCCGTGTTAAGGGATGCTGATAATAAGGAGTATCTTGATTTTACCTCGGGAATAGGGGTCATCAATACAGGACACTGCCACCCGAGGGTTGTCAGGGCCATCCAAGAACAGGCAGACCAATTGATTTTCGGTCAGATGAACTGTGTTATCCCTCCAACTACCATAAAAATGGCGGAAAAACTAAATGAAATAACCCCGGATCATATTGATCGCTTCTTTTTTTCCAATAGTGGTTCCGAGGCAACGGAAGCAGCTGTTAAGCTGGCAAAATCTGCAACCGGAAGGTCAAATATCATTGTATTCCAAGGAAGTTTTCATGGAAGGACACATCTCTCCATGGCGATGACCACCTCAAAGACGGTTTTTAGGCATAAATATCAACCATTGCCCTCCGGTATTTTCGTAACACCATTTCCGTATGCCTATTACTTTGGATGGGATGAAGCAACCACAATTGAATTTTGCAAAAAGCAGCTCGACCTTGTATTGACAGGCCAGACCGCACCCGATGAAACAGCGGCCATAATTATTGAGCCAGTGATTGGGGAAGGAGGTTACGTGCCCGCCCCGGCAGGGTTTCTACATCATCTAAGGAAGGTGTGTGATGAGCATGGAATATTGCTGATAATAGATGAGGTACAATCTGGTTTTGGAAGGACCGGCAAGTTTTTCTGCTTTGAACACTCCAATGTAAAACCCGACATCATTGTTATGGCAAAGGGACTGGGGAGTGGGTTTCCAGTTTCTGCCATTGCCTCGACCTCCGAGATTATGGATAAATGGACTCCGGGGACACATGGCGGAACCTATGGAGGGGGTAGTGCTCTTGCAGGTGCAGCCGCTTGTGAGACCATTGATGTAATCCGTGAAGAAAAGCTGTTGGAAAACTGTGTTGAAAGAGGAAAGCAACTTAAGGAAGGACTAAAGGTCATTCAACGGAAATATCCCGTGATCGGGGATGTCAGGGGGATGGGATTGATGGTGGCCACTGAGTTTACCAATGTTGATGGAACCCCAAATTCAGAAGTTCCTGCCCAAGTCATCAGGACTTGTGTCGATCAAGGTCTATTATTGTTAAATTGTGGGTCGTACAAAAATGTGGTGCGTTGGATTCCTCCTTTGGTGGTAACGGAAGAACAGATTGAACAAGGAGTCAAAATTTTTGAATCCGCATTGAAAAACAGGTTTACCCTATGAAATTAAAAGTGAACAACCCACGATTGATTCAAAGCAATCCATATATAGGGGGTAAGTTTTTGGGTATAAATGGAGGAGATTCATTTTTGGTCCATAACCCGTTTGACAATGAAGCGATAGCAGAGGTTGGCAATTGTGGTACCAAGGAAGCTGAATTGGCAATCAAAGCAGCCAACGATGCATTGGACACATGGAAAAGTCTGACAGGAATTGAGCGAAGTACTATTCTTCACAGATGGTATGAACTAATCCTCAGAAACGAGGACGACCTAGCGAGAATCCTTACGTTGGAGCAGGGAAAGCCCTTTGAAGAGGCAAAGGGTGAAATTCGTTATGGCGCATCCTTTATTGAATGGTTTGCCGAGGAAGCCAAAAGAGTTTATGGAGATACCATTCCGGGTCATCAACAAAATAAAAGGATAATTGTACTGAAGCAACCTGTAGGGGTTGTCGCTGCCATTACACCGTGGAACTTCCCAAATGCAATGATTACTCGAAAAGTGGCGCCTGCCTTGGCCGCAGGTTGTACCATTGTGGTAAAGCCCTCTGAACTGACACCGCTTTCCGCCTTGGCAATTGCTGTATTGGCCGATGAAGCAGGAATTCCACCTGGAGTTCTCAATGTGGTGACCACCGATAGGGCAGCAGAAGTTGGCAAGGTGCTCACTTCAAGTGCTTTGGTAAAAAAAATATCCTTTACAGGGTCAACTCCTGTAGGGAAGTTACTTCTTGAACAATGTGCACAAACCGTTAAGAAGGCTTCTATGGAGCTTGGAGGGAATGCACCCTTCATTGTTTTTGATGATGCCGATATTGATGCAGCGATAGAAGGCGCTGTAGCATCAAAATATAGGAATGCAGGCCAAACCTGTGTTTGTGCCAACCGATTTTTTGTACAGCAAGGAGTGTACGATGAGTTTTCCCATAAACTGGTAGAAGCGATTAAAAAACTAAAGGTTGGCAATGGAATGGAAGCCGGGGTGGCCATAGGGCCCCTCATTGAAGAGAAAGCAGTGAAATTGGTAGAGGATTTGGTCAAGGATGCTGGAGAAAAGGGTGGGGAAATCATGTATGGGGGAAAAAGGCTGGATGCCAGTACCGATTCCTTGCTATATGAGCCCACGGTCATTACAAAAGCCACATCCGGGATGAAGGTATTTTCCCAAGAGATATTTGGCCCTGTGGCCCCTATCTTTAGTTTTGAAACCGAAGAAGAAGTAATTCAGCTTGCGAATGATACCACAGCTGGGTTGGCCGCCTATTTTTATGGAAGTAATCATTCAAGGATTTGGAAGGTGGCGGAAGCCCTTGAATATGGAATGGTGGGGATCAACACAGGAATGATTTCTACCACTGTGGCTCCGTTTGGGGGCGTAAAAGAAAGTGGCTATGGTAGGGAAGGCTCCAAGTATGGAATCGAAGATTACCTAAATATCAAATACCTGTGTTGGGAAATTTAAAAAAATAATAGTATGAAAGCACCTAAACGAACAAAGATTTGGTTACTACCAATTGCAATTTTGATTCTAGTGCAATGCAAACCTCCAAATAAAAGTTTCAATCCGGATTTGGTCCTTGTAAATGGAAAGATCATAACGGTTGATAGCACAGATCAAATTGTCGAAGCACTTGCCATAAAAGATGGGAAAATTCTGGCGATAGGTTCCAGTGAGGAGATTGCCGCATTGGCGGGTGAAATAACAAAAAAGATTGACCTTGCCGGGCGAACCGTGACCCCGGGACTTCTGGACTCACATATCCATTTGAGCAGTAGCCCTTGGAACAGTCCCGATGTTGTGGATTTAAGTTACCCCAATGCCAAGAGCATTGTTGAGATAAAGCAACTTATTTCTGAACAGGTGGATAAAGTTTCCCCTGGGGAATGGGTTCAGGCAGATGGATTGGATGAGGGCAAATTGGAAGAACAACGACTAATCTTGGCTGAAGAACTGGATGAGGTCTCCCCTGAAAACCCTGTATGGCTGTCCCATACAACTGGGCATTATGGCGTTGCCAATACAAAGGCACTTGAATTGGCGGGTATTAATGACGACACACCCAATCCCCCAGAAGGAATTATTGAAAGGAATTCAAAAGGTGAGGCCAACGGAACGTTAAAGGAAAGTGCCATGGGTTTTGTGTACCGAAAGTTGCCACCCATTACGGTAAAGGATATCGAAGGAGGGGTTGCCCATATGATAAAGGCATTGAACTCCGAGGGCATGACAGGGATTAAAGATCCTACTGTAAATGAAAAGCGCTGGAAGGCTTATAAGAACGTATTGAAATCTGATTCATTGAATCTAAGGGTATTTGGTTTATGGGTTGGCGGTAAATCGAAAGTTTCAGCACGAATGGCCATACAACAACATCAACGTGTTCAGGGTTCCTTTACCATTGGTAATGAGCATTTGGTTTTGGGAGGCATTAAAATTTTTGCTGATGGTAGTGGCGGTGCCCGCACAGCTTGGCTATATGATGAATGGAACAAAGATATCACAGGGGTGGATAAAGGAAACCATGGTTTTCCCAATATTCAACCCGATACGTTGCGAGCCATGCTATCAGAAATTCACAAGGCTGGAATCCATGCTAGCACCCACGCCATTGGAGATCGCACCATAGACACATTGGTTACCATTTACAAGGAGGTATTAACGGATAATCCAAAAAATAATTTACGCCATGGAATAATTCATGCCAATATACCAACGGATGCGGCCTTGGATATCATGGAAGAACTGCAAACCAAATATGGATCGGGTTACCCCGAACCTTCCGCTACCTTTACATGGTGGATAGGGGACACCTATGCCGGTAATTTTGGGGAAAGGGCCAAAAGATTAAACCCCTTTGCCACCTTTAAAAAACGAGGGATTATTTGGGCCAATGGTTCAGATTATGCGGTAACCCCGTTTCCAGCAAAGTATGGGATTTGGTCCTCCATAGCACGCCAACCCGAAGTTGGGGAGTATGAGGATACCCCTTTTGGCACCAAAGAATCCGTTGATGTACGAACGGCACTGAAAGCAGCAACCATCTGGACCGCGCACCAAATGTTCATGGAAGAACATATTGGCTCGCTTGAAGTGGGCAAATTTGCCGATCTGGCCATTTGGGACCGTGATTTATATACCGTTGAGACAGATGAGATTAAGGAAATGGAATGTCTGATGACCATTTTCAACGGAAAAATTGTCTATGAATCAGATAAGTTTTAGCGAATAAAATAAATTAGTGATTATGAAAAATATTTGTTTGGTCATCCTGTTGATTGTTACAGTAGCCTGTACCCCCCAGCAAAAGGATAGGACATTAAAAGTTGTGGAGTTTACTGGTTCGGGCCATGCGCTTGGACTGCAACATGGAAAGGCGTTGAAATCAGAAATAGCCAGTCTGGTACGGGTATGGAAAGAAAATACTTCCGAGGTCTTGCAAAGAGATGCCGATGAAGTATTGAAGGAATTTTTTGAATATGCCGATTTTGAGGAGGATATCAAAAAATGGACTCCTGATCTTTACAAGGAGATTCAAGGAATTGCCGAAGGTTCCCAACAAGATTTTCAGGATATATTGTTGTTGAACCTCTTGGATGAATTTTGGGTCTATGTGAACAACATCAACAATACGGATAGCCATCATTGCAGTAGCATGGGCGTACCTGAAGCCAATGGGCGACCAGGGTATATTTCCCAAAACATGGATTTGGAAAGTTTCAGGGACGGGTATCAGGTGTTGATGCGTATTAAGAAAACCAAAGATAACCCAGAGCAATTAATTCTTACCTATCCCGGACTGGTAGGGTTGAACGGCTTGAACGATAAAGGAATCGGGGTTGTGGTAAACACCTTGATGCAGTTAAAGGCTTCTTCGGAAGGATTGCCAGTGGCGTTCGTAGTACGTGGATTGATAAATGCAACAAGTAAAGATGAGATGCTGGATTTTGTTCAAAACATTAAGCACGCTTCTGGTCAAAATTACATTTTGGGCATCAAAGGGGAAGTCTATGATTTTGAGGCTTCCACCAATAAAGTAGTCCGGTATGCGCCGGATAATGAAAATGGAATAGTGTACCACACCAATCATCCATTGGTCAATGACGATGTTAAACCTTGGTTTGCACAGTTTGCCCCCAACGTACAAGTCAATAAAAAGACCAATAGCCACTACAGATATGATGCCTTGGACAATAGGTTAAGCGACGCTGCCAATGTTAACGATCAGTTTTTGATCTCGGTGTTGATTTCTAAGGACAATAAGGACAATCCGGTCTGTAGGGCCAATAATGGGAGGGGAGGCTTTACGTTTTCTTCGGTTGTAATGACCTTGGATGCAGGCAACCCAGTGCTAAAAATAACCGCTGGACCGCCAGATGAAAGTGAATTTCGAAGCTTTAATTTTAAATAGATGGAAATGCCGATAAGAATGTACGTTTTGCTATCCACGGCCTTTATTTTGACAATGGTTACCGGCTGTGGTTCCAAAGCTGATAAACAAGAAGAATTTAGTGCGGTACTGCCCACACTTAATGGCGATGGAAATGTGACCCGAGAGGCTCTTGATTATGAATTTTTAATGAAGGGAAGCAAGGATACCATTGTGGATTTTAGCAACTATGCCGTACCCGAAAATGCGGCGTTCCCTTCGAACCTATTCCTAGGTGAACTCAAACTAAAGGATCTAGAGACTACGGGGAGGTTTGAAGAGCTTGTGGACTGGCATGGTTATACGGACAGTATTGATGTGGCACGAATGCATTTGCCATCGTTCAATTACAAATTTGTACAATCGGGGTCACATATTATCCCTCTCCAAAGGGGATATATTGAAAATGACCACCCCAATTGGGAGTATATCTTGGAGCCTGGCAGGGTTTGGGATGAAAATGGTGACAATGGCTATAGCAGGGCTGCAATTCCCTTTACGTTAAAGCAGCGGAACCAAAACTGCGTGCACAATGGAGTGATGATGTTCTTGTTCAATGGTGACGGGAGTATCTCAAATGTGAGTTACCAAGTGGCCAGTGAAACCTGTGCCTATTTCCAATTTAATATGTGGGGAACGGCCAAGGCAGAATATCAGAAAGAAGAAATTCTTTCAAAGGATCAATATTTCCAAGATTACGCAGATGAGGTGGATATGAGGATGCCTTCAAAGCCCATAGCAAAATTGAGTGAGGACTATCCCATGGCCAATCCCGAAGCGTTCAGTGCACCAGAGGAAATGGACCAAGAACATCTTACCATGTACGGATTTGTCATTGATGGCACCAATTATGTAGGCGGGTGCAACACAAGGTATGGGGTATATCCCTATTGCGATGTTTTGGTGGGGCCTTCCTACTCCACGGCCAAAAGTGTCTCAGCCGGTTTGGGCCTTATGCGGCTGGAAAAAGAGTATCCGAGAAGTAAGGAACAGAACATTGCAGAGTTCATAGAGGCCTGTAATACGGATATATGGAGCGATGTAACCTTTGAAAATGCCCTGGATATGGCTACAGGAAATTATGAGCTCAAAAAGGCATTTGCAGATGAGTCCTCCAAACATATCTCCGAATTTTTTGCTTCCGAAGGACATCAAGGCAAAATAGAGTATTCTTGTGGTTACTATGAAAGAAAATCCGACCCTGGAACGGAATGGGTCTACCACACCTCAGATACCTACATTTTGGGAACGGCCATGAACAACTACATAAAAAAGGTCACCAACGACCCTGAGGCAGATTACTTTGCGGATTTGATTGTTGAGGACATATTGAACCCCTTGGGAATCAGTCCAACGTATAAGAAACAGCAACGGACCTATGGTAATCCGGCGCAGCCTTTTTCAGGTTTTGGAATATTCTATCACCATGATGATGCCGCCAAGATTGGACATTTTTTAATTAATGGAGGTATTGTAAATGATAAAGCGGTTTTGGACGAAGAAATGATAGCGGAAATCATCCGTCCCAAGCGTGATTCTTCAATGGTCACCTATAACGATACGGTACGATACGACAACGGATTTTGGTTTTTGGATGTAACTGAAGAAAGTGAATTGTGTGCTCATGATGGGTTGATTCCTTACATGGCAGGTTATGGGGGCATTAAAATTATGTTGCTCCCCAACAACACCGTGTACTACTATTTCAGCGATAATTTTCAACAAGTATGGAGAGAAGGGGTGTTTGAGTCAAACAGAATCCGACCTTTTTGCACGAAAAGCACCCCCTCCAAGTAAAAGTTATTTACCAATCAAGTCTATTATATGAGAGCTGCTTTTCATTTGTTTTTGTTGTTTTTGCCTTATACTATTTGCCTCGGACAAGACAACCTTTTTTTTGAGCCGATAAACTTTAAAACAGCTAGGGAAAATGGAACAAGAACAACCAATGGAGAACCAGGTCAAAACTATTGGCAGAACTCAGCGGATTATTGGATGAAAGTGGGTTTTGACCCATCCAATCGGGAGGTAAAGGGATATTCAAAAATCATCTATAAAAATAACAGCCCAGATAGTTTACGGGAAATTGTAATCCACACTTATCCCAATATTTTCAAAAAAGGTAATGCTCGCGATGTTAACGTTGAGAGTGCTGATATAGTGGAAGGCATGGTTTTGGAAAGCCTAAAAATTGGCGGGAACACCCTCATTCAAGGCAGCGATTCAGAACAAAGTGGTCAACGGTTCTCAAAAGGGACCTATAGTGTATTCCCATTAAACCAGTTGCTTTTGCCACATCAACAGATTGAAATTGAAGTGGAGTGGCATTTTATCTTGAACAAGGAGACCCACCTTCGTGTTGGTCAAACTGGGCCAACGGGTTTTATGATTGCGTATTTTTTTCCGCACATCGGGGTATATGATGATATAGATGGATGGATTAAGTATGCTTACTCGGGACAATCTGAATTTTATAGCGACTTTGGGAATTTTGAGGTCGAGGTGTCGGTGCCCCAAGAGTATTTGGTCTGGTCCAGCGGTAGTTTGCAAAACCCTTCAGAAGTATTGCAAAACAAGTATTATAACCGTTATCAGCGAGCTTTGGAGTCTTCAGAGAAAGTAAAAATAATTGATACTTCGGATCTTGGGAAAAATATTACCAAAGCTCAGAGCAACATTTGGAAATTTAAGGCAAGCAAGGTCCCTGATTTTGCCATGGCCATCGCAAAGGATTACCTCTGGGATTCTAGGACCATAGGCGATGTGGAGGAAGAGCGTGTGACCATCAATACAGTCTACGACCCCAATTCAAAGGATTTTGCCAAGGTCAATGACTTTACTGCGGAGTCCATTGCGTTTATGACAAATGTATTCCCAAAGATAGCGTTCCCTTTTAGGAACCATACGGTTTTTAATGGACTGGGTATGATGGAATACCCAGGAATGGCCAATGATAAATCCTTTGAAGACCTTGATAAGACACGGTGGTTGACCCATCATGAGACCTTTCACAGCTATTTTCCGTTCATGACCGGCTTAAATGAGTCAAAGTACGCATGGTTGGATGAAGGCCTTACCATGTTCGGCACCAATGAATACCTTAGAGCCATTGATTCACCTTTGAAAGACTGGATTGGGTATCAAAGTTTTGTGGACATTATTGGGTTTGATTCTGATTTTCCAATTTTTGCCTCATCAAAACTTCTGAAAAACCCGGTTTATTATAACAGTTCCTATCCAAAGCCCACTTCATTTTTTATCGTCTTGCAAGAGCATATGGGTAATGATAGATTCACTTCGTTTATCCAACAGTTTGCCAAGATATGGAAAGGAAAACACCCTAGTGCAATGGATTTTCTTTTCTTGTTGGATAGGTATACTGGTAAAGACCTAAGGTGGCTAATAAAACCTTGGATTTATGACTTTGGTTACGTAGATCTATCCATAGACAAGCTAACGAAAACAGATAGTGGATATGAGGTTACTTTGGTAAACCATGGAAATTATCCAGTTCCAATACATATGGAGATAACATTCGTGGATGGCACGGCTATACAGCAAACGGAATCCGTGGAGATTTGGAAAGGCGGGGTAACTGATTACACCGTTATTATATCCACGGATAAGATAATTGAGAAATTGGTATTGAAAGATATAAGCCTTATCGATGCCAGTCCAGATAATAATGTACTGAAACCCTAAACCGAGCTTATTTACTACTTTAATAAGTTCAAATCGGGTTGCGCAAATTTAAGTACTCGGAGGTACATGATGGAAGAACTGTTGTAAACTCCTTCTATTGACGAGATACGCTTGTTGATGACATCTATAAGGTGGTTGTTGTCGCGGCACATAACATTGACCTCCAAATCAAAATCCCCAGAGGTTATGGCCAAAAAACTCACTTCTCGGAACTCCATTAGTTTATTGGCCACCTCATCAATTTTGTTGGCTGGCCTAACAGCTATTTTGATGGTGGCATATGCATTGAAGCCCAGTTTCTCCGGATTGACCCTACCAAGGATATTGATGGTTTTGTCCTCGATCAGTTTGGTTACCCTGGTTCGGATAGTACTAATGGATGCTCCAGTTTCTTTGGCTATCACTGTAAAAGACGCTCTCCCATCTTTTTGTAGGTGGGACATTATTGTAAAATCCAGTTCATCAAAGCTGTTGTTGTTTTCCATAATGGTTCATTAAATACCCCCAAATTTAAGGCAAATTACAAGTGGATTGAAAATTATATTCTAGATTTAAAAAATACAGAATTTATTTAAAAAAAAGTATAATTTGTATTTTTGGACTAAATATTTGCAAAATATGCTTTTTTAGGTATTTTTACAAAAAAAACATTAAATGTCAATATTGAATATGGGAGATAAAGAATGTAGATACCCGATTATAAGAAACTTTTTTAGTGGAAAGTTCCATGAAAGCAAATTGGAATTATTAGAAGTCAGGTCGCCTTTGGATGGTAAGTTATTGACTTTCGTTCCAATGTCAACAAGGGATACGTTGGATGAAGCAGTAAAAAGTGCGGAAAATGCGTTTCCAAGTTGGAAAAGAACAACCGTAAAGGAAAGGTCACAAATTTTCTATAAGTACCATTCTTTACTTTTGGAAAATCTAGATGAACTGGCCAAGTTGGTCAGGGAAGAGAATGGAAAGACCTACAGTGAAGCCAAAGCGGAAATCGAGAAAAGTATTGAGCTAACCGAATTTGCATGTTCAATTCCACAATTGGTTGGCGATGAGGTCTTGGAAGTAAGCCGTGGGGTAGAGTGTAAAATGGAAAGGAACCCATTGGGGGTCGTTGCCAGTATTGTACCGTTCAATTTCCCCAGTATGGTTCCCCACTGGACCATGCCCAATGCTTTGATGTTGGGAAATACTATGGTGATCAAGCCCTCGGAAAAAGTTCCCTTGAGTATGGTAAGAATTGCAGAATTATTGAAGGAAGCAGGTCTGCCAGATGGTGTATTTAACATTGTCAATGGGGGCAAGGAAATTGTTGAGGCCATTTGCGACCACCCAGGAATCAAAGCAGTTTCCTTTGTGGGTTCAACAAAAGTAGCCAAATTGGTATACAAAAGGGCTACTTCAAATCTTAAACGAGCCTTGGCACTTGGTGGGGCTAAAAATCATTTGGTCGTACTTCCAGATGCCCAAATAGAAATGACTGCGAACAATGTCATTGCATCAGTTACAGGCTGTGCCGGACAACGTTGCATGGCAGCGGCGGCAATGCTGGCAGTTGGCGAGACAAATCCTATTATAGATAAAATTTGCGAAGCAGCCAAAAAATTGATTCCAGGGGAAAATCTGGGAGCGGTTATTAGTCAGGAAGCCAAAGATAGGATTGAGGGTTACATCACCGAAGCTGAGAAACAAGGAGCCAAAATACTTGTGGATGGTAGGAATGCTAAAGTAAAAGGTTCGGAGGGCGGATATTACGTAGGAGCTACGGTGATTGATAATGTTACCCCGGATATGGCAATTGCCAAAGAGGAGGTTTTTGGTCCCGTTTTATCCATTTTGCGCACCAATGATGTTACTGAGGCCATGGCCATTGAAAATGCAAATCCCTATGGTAATGCCGCGGCAGTGTTCACACAGAGTGGGGGGGCTGCCCGTCAGGTAATAGAGAGGGCCTCCGCTGGAATGGTGGGAGTCAATATAGGGGTACCTGTGCCTAGGGAACCCTTCTCATTTGGAGGATGGAATGAATCCAAGTTTGGTGCACTTGACATTACCGGAAAAAGTTCCATAGAGTTCTGGACGCAGTTAAAAAAGGTGACCGTTAAGTGGAATGCCGAGCACGGGGTCAATTGGATGAGTTAATTCATACTAATACATTAAAATTATGTCAATTTTACAGGCAGATATCGACACAATCATAGAGGACAATCTTAACCATACCCTGTTCTCATGGTCAAAACAAAAAGGAATCGCTCCCTTGTGCATAGAAAGTGCCAAAGGTGTATATCTTCATACGTGTGACGGGCGAAAAGTCATAGATTTTTCCTCTGGCCTTATGAATGTGAACATTGGGCATGGACATCCCAGAGTAACACGCGCTGTAGTGGCCCAGATGGAAAAGGTAAGCTATGTTACCCCTGCTTGTGCAACGGAAGTTCGGGGTCAATTGGGGAAAAAGTTGGCGGAAATATGCCCAGGGGACCTGAACAAAGCATTCTTTACGGTCTGTGGAGCCACCGCAATTGAGAATGCCATTAAATTGGCAAGATTATATACGGGTCGACATAAAGTATTGACCCGATATCGCTCATACCATGGGGCAACAATGGGCGCTATGAGTGCAGGAGGAGATCCACGAAGACATAAGGTGGATATACATCAGGGTGCTAATTTTGTCCATTTTGAAATTCCATACCAATACAGGTCTTCCGGTGAAAATTGGGTGAAGGAATGTGAAGAACAGTTGGAGCGGATTGTAGCCTACGAGGGACCGGATAACATTGCTGCCATTCTCATCGAAGGAGAGTCAGGGTCTTCAGGTTGTTTGAAACTGCCTCCAGGATATTGGAAAAAATTAAGGGAAATCTGTGACCGGCACGGAATATTGCTCATAGCCGACGAGGTAATGAGTGGTTTTGGCCGCACCGGCCAATGGTTTGGTGTGGACAATCATAATGTGGCACCCGATCTAATGGCCATGGCCAAAGGCCTTACCAGTGGATATCTCCCATTGGGATGTTTGATGGTAAGCGATAAAATTGCTGCAAAATTTGACGATGAAATGTTGGCTTTGGGTCTTACCTATTCCGCACATGCCACATCTTGTGCCGCGGCATTGGAAGTCATCAAGATATATGAAGACGAAAACCTGATTGAAAATGCGCGGGCTATGGGCCACTACCTTGAAACACAAATAGAGGTTTTGAAAGGGAAGCACCCTTCCATCGGAGATTTCCGAAATACTGGATTACTGGGTGCTCTGGAACTTGTGAAAAACAGGAGCAGCAAGGTGTCAATGGCACCCTTCAATGCCAAGCCGGAGGAAATGAAGGTGATGAGCGAAGTTGCGTCAAAAATAAAGGAATTGGGCATGTATACCTTTGTGAGGTGGGGTTACATTTTTATAGCACCTCCCCTTTGCATAACTAAGAAAGAAATCGATGAGGGCTTGAATATCATCTCTGAGGCATTAAAGATTGCAGATAGAGCAGTAGATTAATCTTAATAAACATTAAATTAATATGACATTGATTAAGAATTGGATTCCACGACTTGTATTTCTGTTTTTGGTTCAATTTACTTGTGCACAGGAGGATGTACGAGCCCGGAATCTGGGAATACCTTTTGAAGGGGAGCCCGGAAAATTAAATGCGGTTACGGATGTTTCTGGAGTTGAGGTAGGTTTGACTACAATTATAGAGGGCAAAGGTACTTTAAAAACAGGTGAGGGTCCTATTCGTACAGGGGTTACTGCTATTCTGCCAAGAGGTAAAAAATATGATCCTGTATTTGCAGGCTGGTACTCTTTTAATGGTAATGGGGAAATGACAGGTACGACCTGGGTGGAAGAATCTGGTTTTCTTGAGGGTCCCATCATGATAACCAATACTCATAGTGTCGGTATTGTGAGGGATGCTGTTATTGAATGGCAATACCAAAATAAATTTTTCAAGCCATTGAACGGAACAACGGATGTTTTTTGGGCGCTCCCCGTGGTAGCTGAGACCTACGATGGCCTTCTTAATGATATCAATGGATTTCATGTAAAGAAGGAACATGCATTTCAAGCATTGCAAAACGCCTCCGGCGGATCTATTAAAGAAGGGGGAGTTGGCGGAGGTACCGGCATGGTTTGTCACGGTTTTAAAGGCGGTACCGGAACTTCTTCACGAATTGTAGGAGTTGACGGTAAAAAATATACAGTGGGGGTTCTTGTCCAAGCGAATTATGGTGTCAGAAGGGATCTTACTGTAGCTGGGGTCCCTGTAGGACAAGAGATAGATGTTCCAAATAATAAAATAAGACTGGGAAGTCAACCTCTAGGCGATACTGGTTCAATTATAGTTGTAGTGGCCACAGATGCACCTTTGATGCCCCATCAGCTTAAACGCTTGGCAAGACGCGTGCCCGTTGGAATTGGTAGAGTAGGTGGTTATGGAGGCAATGGGTCAGGAGACATTTTTATTGCCTTTTCAACGGCCAATGAGGATGCAGCAAACCGTTCAGAGGGCAAAATAATCAATACCATTCCCAATGATTGGATGAGCCCTTTGTTCAAGGCAACTGCGCAAGCAACGGAAGAGGCCATAATCAACGCAATAGTTGCAGGAAAAACTATGGAGGGCATTAATGATAATATCATCTATGGCCTTCCCCATGATAAGCTCATTGAACTATTGAAGAGGTACAACCGCTACAAAGTTCAGTAACCAATAACCAAAACCAACCTTTTATGAAAACCACCAATTCCTTTTTTCCTTTACGTTGTTTATTAGGTTCGTATATTGGGATTCAACAAATTTTAGAAAACACCTTTTTTGTTCTGTTTAACCCAATTGGGATTCATGATTTTGGAAAGGAGGACGTTTTTCAAACTTTCAAAGCCGTTAGGGTAAGGGCACTTTCGCCTTCAATGGGTAAAACCGATTGCAGATAGTATGGGGGTGCGAAAAGATGGATGGGGGACCCGGGTAGGCCTTATTTTGGCAATGGCAGGAAATGCTGTGGGAATGTCAAACTTCCTTCGATTCCCCGTACAGGCGGTACAAAATGGAGGTGGGGCATTTATCATACCATATTTGGTCTGTTTTTTGGTTATTGGAATACCACTTTTATGGGTGGAATGGAGTATGGGAAGGTTTGGTGGAAAGTTTGGACACCATTCCACTCCTTTTATCATGGATACCATGCACAAAAACCGACTATGGAAATATATAGGGGTTTTTGGTATCTGGACAAATATTGCCATTGCAGCTTACTACTGTTATATGGAGTCTTGGACGCTTTCGTATATGTTCCACTCCATTTCGGGCAGTTTTGAAGGGTTGGACCAAAACGGGGTCGCCTCATTTTTTGATAACTATATCAATTTGGGTACCTCAACCTTTGGAATTCCATGGGAACCTGTTCTATTTTTTCTGGTTTGCCTGTTTTTGAATACGTATATCCTTTCCAAAGGTTTGGAAAAAGGTGTTGAAAAGGTGGCCAAGATAGGGGTGCCCTTGCTCATAGTCTTTGGAATTTTCTTGGCCATTAAGGGGTCAACCATAAGCGCAGGTGATAATGGAGCCATATACGATAGTGTTGACGGACTCAATTTTCTTTGGACCCCGGATTTCAGCAGTATTTGGTCCCCTTCAGTTTGGCTTGCCGCAGCAGGACAGGTGTTCTTTACCCTATCAATTGGTATGGGAACGGTGCATTGTTATGCATCCTATGTTAAGGCCAAGGACGATATCGCTTTGAGCGCCATGTCGTCAGGTTGGATGAATGAGTTTGTGGAAGTGGTAATTGGTAGTTTTATTTTGATTCCCATTGGAGTGGCCTATTTGGGCTTGGATGGTTTAAAGGAAATGGTGAACCTGGGAGCGCTTAGCTTAGGGTTCAAAACACTTCCCTATTTATTCATGCAATGGGGTGATATTTTTGGAGCGATTTCATCCTTCCTTTTCTTCAGTCTGTTGTTTTTTGCGGGAATCACATCATCATTGGCCATGGGAACCCCATGGATTGGATTTCTCAAGGATGAGTTCAATTGGAAACATAAACCAGCGGCATGGTCCTTTGGATTGATTATTTTGCTTTTAGCCCTACCGACTATTTTCTTCTTCAAATATGGCGTTTTTGATGAATATGATTATTGGGCAGGAACGGTATCCTTGGTGGTTTTTGCACTGTTGGAATCCATATTGTTTGCATGGGGCTTTGGCATCACCAGAGGGTGGCAGGAAATTACGGCCAATGCAGAAATTAAAGTCCCCAACATCTATAAATACATCATCAAATTTGTAACCCCTGTTTTGCTATTGTGGGTTTTTATAGGTTCTCTGGTAACACCAAAGGACGGCAATTGGGAAGCGGCCTTTCAGGGAGATTGGACGCTGGATGACAGCTCTATCATTAAAACATTGATGAATTCCAAAATAAAGGATAAACTGGCCAATGCCACGGACCCGGATACTATTGCGTTTTTAGAAGATCAATTGTTCTATGTAAATGCTTCCAGATTGTTGCTGTTGTCCGTATTTATAAGTTTTGCCCTATTGGTATATATCGCTTACAAAAGAAGAATAAAAAACAATCAGTCATGAATGTATCTGCTTTGATTTTAATGGTGGTGACCGTGGGCACGGTTGCTGGAGTTACTATTTACTTGTTTGTAAAGGTGCTGCGTACCCCGCCGAATCCAGAGCCTGATTCCTATAATGCCAATGATGACGTGGAAGAACGGCAAGGATTATGATTATTCAAAAAACTTTATTTCCGAAGAGCCTGCGAAATAGGTTGAGTCAAATGATGGGGGTTCTGATCCTTATTGTTATGTTGAACCATACCATGGTTTTTTCACAAGATATGAATCAACCCAATGTCATTATTATAAGTGCAGATGATGTGGGATATGGGGATGTGGGCTGTTATGGAGCTAAAAATATCCAAACACCGAACATTGACCGTTTAGCTTATGAGGGACGAAAATTTACTGATTTCCATTCAGTTTCCGCGGTCTGCTCGCCTTCCCGATATGCCTTAATTACCGGAGAATATCCATTTCGTAATCAATTTACCAGACCATTGTTCTTGAGGGACTCCTTAGTGATTGACACTTCTCTGACAACAATCGCAGATGTCATGAAGAAAGCGGGCTATAGCACTGCAATAATTGGTAAGTGGCACTTGGGGTTTGGTAAGGAGTACCCTGTTGATTGGAACAAGAAGCTTAAACCAGGGCCGCTAGAAGTTGGATTTGACTATTATTTTGGTATTCCCGTACTGAACAGCCATCCCCCATTTGTGTACGTTGAGAATCATGATGTGGTTGGGTATGACAGTAACGACCCCTTTGAATATAGCAAAACGGCAGAAACCCGTTGGTTTCCTGAGAAATGGAAATACCATGATATTGGGGGAGCAAGAGAAGCACATCAACTATATGATGATAGGATGGTGGGCACCACCTTGAAGAATAAGGTGCTGGATTATATTGCAGGGAATAAGGCCAAACCATTCTTTCTATACTTTGCACCTACCAATATACATCATCCATTTACACCCGCGCCAAGGTTTATTGGAACCAGTAAGGCTGGTCGTTATGGTGATTATATGCACGAGTTGGACTGGATAGTGGGGGAGATAATGCAAGAACTTGAAAATAATGGATTGACCGAAAAGACCATATTGGTTTTTACCAGTGACAATGGTGGGATGCTAAACCTTGGAGGTCAGGAAGCTTACAAAGATGGACACAAAATAAATGGGGATTTGTTAGGATTCAAATTTGAGTCATGGGAAGGTGGCCATCGTGTTCCTTTCATAGTTAGATGGCCCCAAAAAATAACCCCGGGAACAATATCAACCCAATTGATGGGAAATGTGGATTTATTGGCCACTATGGCTGCTCTTGTAAACTATAAACTTAAGCAAGGTCAAGCACCAGATAGCTTTAATATGCTACAGGCCATTGTTGGTGAGCCTAAAACTGCTATCAGGGGTCATCTGCTGATAAATTCATCCAAATTGGAAAATGTTTCCCTCCGAAAAGGAGATTGGACATATATAAGCGGTCAAGGCGGTGGTGGTTTTGGACCAAGGGAAGAAGGTAAAAGTGCTTTTGGTGGTCCTAAGGCACTCCAATTTGTTGGACAGGAGAACAGTGATATTGAAAACGGCAAAATTATAGAAGATGCCCCACCAGCGCAACTCTATAATCTATCTGAAGACTTACCTCAATCGAAAAATTTATATAAAGAGCAACCAGAAGTGGTAAAGGAGATGGAAAATGCCTTACGGTTGATAAAAAACTCAATACAAACACGCGAATAAAGGATTGTCCAATATGAAATCTTCAAAACTTAACCTTCTTGAGGTAAGCATGATTGTTGTTAGCCTCGTTATAGGAATGGGAATCTTCCGAACCCCGGTCAACGTGGCGAGGGAATCCACCTCCATTGAAATGTTTTTTTGGATTTGGGCCATAGGGGGAGTGGCCGCATTCTGTGGTGCCCTTACTTATGCCGAAATCGGGTCCCGTTATCCGGTTACTGGAGGGTATTATAAAATCTTTTCGCACTGCTATCACCCGTCAATCGCTTTTGCCATCAATTGTATCATACTTGTGGGTAATGCTTCTTCCCTTGCCGGTGTTGCACTCATTGGATCGGAATACTTGTCTTATGCAGTGTTCCCAGAAAGTGCTGATTCAAAATTTATTAACCTGATATTGGCAACGAGCATCATTATTTTGTTTTATAGCATCAACTTGTTGGGGTTAAAGGCCAGTGCCAAAACATTGAACGTGTTGACGTTCATCAAAATTGGAATGGTGGTTTTGCTGATAGGAGCGGTATTTACCACAGGTCACCCAAGTATTGGCACGCCCATGGAAAGTGTAGGGAGTGGTGACCCTATCTCCTTTTTAAAAGCACTCGGTATATGTCTTGTGGCTGTGAGTTTCACCTATGGCGGATACCAGCAAGTCATTAATTTTGGGGGTGAGGTAAAAGATGCGCCAAAAACCCTCCCAAAAGGTATTTTTATTGGTATTGCCTTTATCCTTATTCTCTATTTGGGGATTAACTATACTTACTATAAAGTCATTGGTTACGAAGGGCTCAAAGAGGCCGATTCAGTTGCGGCTATCTTGGCCGGGGCGCTGTTCGGAGAAAAAGGGTTCTTAATCTTTTCAATTTTATTGTTTCTTTCCGTTCTGGCCTATGTGAATGTTATGTTGATGAGCAACCCTCGGGTCATGTACGCCATGAGCGATGAAGAAATACTCCCGGCAATTTTTAAAAGGACCAATCCACGTTCAAATGTGATGGTCATCTCATTGACTACGTTTACGGCGTTATGCATTTTAACCTTGGTCTTTGCTAAAACATTTGACACCATTCTAAACTATATTATCTTTCTGGATAGTATAGGTATGGTCTTTTCTGCAGCTGCTATTTTTAAATTACGGAAGCAAACGGCCCATTTGGACAAGAAAGACATTTATAGTATACGATTGTACCCTTGGGTGCCCTTGTTCTTCATAGCAAGTTATGTTTTGGCAGGTACAAGCATCGCCTTTACAAATCCAAAGGCAGCTATTGTAAGCTCTATAGTATTTGCGGTGTTTTTTATTTTATATTTCATACTGAAAAAGCTCCGAAAAGCTAAGTAAGCTTCAAGTATTATATTGGGATAAAAGAAAAAAGATGGACGACTCATTTATATTCAATGAATTGGCTGAAAATAGGGAGGACTACTTTGGTGCCGTTGCACCTCCCATTGTACAGACCAGTAATTTTGCCTTTACTAAGGTAGAAGACTTAAAACAGGCTTTAGGTGAAGAGTATTCGGCACATTTATATAGCCGCGGGCTAAACCCGACCAGTGATATCCTCAGGAAGAAATTGGCGGCCCTTGACAAGGCAGAGGATTGTCTGGTTTTTAATAGTGGTGCCTCGGCCATATTTGCAGCAATTCTTGCCAATGTAGCCAGCGGAGACCACATTATTTCAGTAGAAAAGCCCTATACTTGGGCCCAAAAGATGTTCGATGTCATTCTTCAGCGATTTAATGTCAGCACCACTTATGTTCATGGTTCTGATCTGAATCAATTTGAAGAGGCCATCAAACCGAATACAAAAGTTATCTATCTGGAATCGCCCAATTCATGGGAATTTACCCTTCAGGACTTATCCGGTGTGGCCGAGTTGGCCAAGCGTAACAATATCATCACCATTTGCGATAATAGTTACTGTACACCATTGTACCAAAAGCCAATTCTGCATGGAATCGATTTGGTGCTTCAATCCGCGACCAAATACATAGGAGGTCATAGTGATGTGTTGGGCGGGGTATTGAGCGGGAAGCAGGCGATGATAAAAAGAATTTTTGAAAGCGAGCTTCTCAATATGGGAAATGCCACGAGTCCTTTCAATGCATGGCTATTGCTACGGGGATTGAGAACCCTGCCGGTTCGTTTGGAACGTATCAGTAAGACCACCCGTACAGTCATTGATTTTTTAAAGGGCCATAGCCTTGTGGAAGAAGTGATTTTTCCCATGGACCCGAGTTTTTCCCAATATGAATTGGCCAAAAAACAAATGAAAGGGGCTTGTGGATTGTTCACGGTCATACTTAAGACCGATTCAAGAGATCAAATTGTCAAATTTTGTGAGTCATTGAAGCACTTTCTCATTGCGGTAAGTTGGGGAGGTCATGAGAGTTTGGTATTCCCTAAATGTGCCTCAATGGAATCCAATGAGTTTGATCGGCAGAATAGGGAACACCGAATGATTCGCTTTTATACCGGTTTGGAGGATGCGGAGTATCTCATAAAAGATATCCAACAAGCTTTGGGAAAATTATGATGGATTACTTTTCTGAAAGCCCTTGAATTTTCCAATTTTTGGGTGGCTTAAAACCTTCTGGTTTTTTATCATGTGGTGGCAACGCAATGGGTTCAATTTGATCCATTTCGGTAACAATATCCAGTAGATACTGATAGGTCTGTTGATTTTCTTTAAGGATATTGTTCTTTTCGTTGGGGTCTTGTGAAATTTGGAACAGTACATCCTCTTTTAGTTCCATGCGTGGCAGCGTGTGTGGTGTCTGTTCCCCAGTACTGATAAGCTTCCAATCCTGATTTACAATGGCTCCCCTGCCCAGATAGATGTTTCTGTCGTTTATTGGTTTGTCTTTGCCACTTAGAAATGGGTAAAGATTGAGACCATCTGTTTCGTCCTTGCTGAAGGGCGGCAACCCAACAATGCTACGTAGGGTGGGAACAATATCAACATATCCCATGAGCTGATTTATTTTTCTCTCCCCTTTAAAACCTATTGGCCATTTTACAATAGCGGGAACCCTTACACCACCTTCCCATTCCTGAAGCTTCTCACCCCGAAGTGAACCATTGGATGCTGCACCCCATTCCCCATCGATCAGACCTCCATTATCACTATGAAACAAAACCAAAGTGTTTTCTGAAATCCCCAGTTCATCAAGGGTTTTCAAAATTTCCCCAATGCCGTCATCCATATTGGTGACCATAGCTGAGAAGATTTTTCGTGCCTTTTCCTTTCGGTTTTTTACATCTTTAAGGATATTATCTTTAGCTCCATACATTTTTAAATACTTCTTTTGGGCTTGGAAGGGAGTGTGTGGTGCATTATAGGCGACATATAGGAAAAAAGGGTTGTCGTACTTGGCATACTGTTTAAGGCTTTTAACGGCTTCTTCGGTGATTAAATCGGTGGTGTAACCTTTGTCATGGGAAACCTCATAATCCCGGTGCCAATCCGGTTCACCCTCTCTTTTATGGCTGAAATAATCAATTGCACCATTAAAATGTCCATAAAAATGGGTGAACCCTCTTCGCAAGGGGTGATACTCTGGCTTGGAATGTCCTAAATGCCATTTTCCTATGATCGCGCGGTGTTCATAACCTGCCTCGGCCAGCATTTCAGGTAAAATCTTCTGTGAGCTATCCAATCCAAAATCAAACCAAGGCCTTACCACAACCTTTCGCAAACCAAACCTATCCGGATATTGCCCCGTAAGCAAACCGGCTCTGGTAGGGGAACATATTGGGGCCACATAATAGCGGTCCAGTTCAATGCCTTCCTGAGCAAGCTTGTCGATATTCGGAGTTCTTATTTCACTCCCATGGTAGCCAACGTCACCCCATCCCAAATCATCGGCCAGAATAATGATAATATTTGGTTTGTCGGTTTCTTGTGACCAAACATTGGTCCCGAATATGGCAATTAAGACCACAAACACTAATTTTAGTGGTCTTTTGCATATCATGCAGAGTTGGTGTTGAGTTAAATTAAGAGGTAGGAACATGTTGCGATGATTTTAATGACTGAAATTTGTAGGTCAATCTAGGGTTATTGTTCTCTACGGATTCAATAAAACCAATAGAGCGCTCCGTCAATAGAAAAGTTGCGCATCTTCTCCTTGAGTTCAGCCACAATTTCTGGATGGTCTTTGGCTTGGTTTATCCGTTCTGATGGGTCTACGTTCAAGTTGTACAATTCCGGTTTCAGATAGTAGTTCATGGGCCGGTCAGGTCCTTGAAAAGGAGCAATTCGCAATTTCCATGGGCCGGAGCGCACGGCCTCCAAGCGTTCCTTTTCAAAATAGTAGAAATCTCTTTGCCCATCAAACTCTTGGTTGCCAGTGAATAAAGGAGAAATATCCGTACCGTCTATGACTCTGTCCGTTGGGGGTTTTGCACCTGCTGCTTTGGCTAAAGTTGGCAGTACATCCATAATGGTAACCATTTCTGAACTTACGGTTCCAGGTTTGATTTTTGCAGGCCATTTAACGATAAAAGGTACCCTAAAACCGCCTTCGTAACTGTTAATTTTACCACCTCTCAACAAACCAGTTGTTCCAGCATCCCATGGTTTTACAATGTCCTCCGAAAACATTCTGCTGGACATAAAATTCCAAGGTCCGTTATCACTCAAAAACAGAACAATTGTATTTTCTTCAACACCATTTTTCTTCAAGGCACTGGCAATTTGTCCCATGCTCCAATCAATTTCTTTCAAAACATCCCCATACCTTCCAGATTTGGACTTGCCCCTGAAATCGGCAGAAGCCTCTATAGGTACATGCGGCATATTATATGGTAGATAGAGGAAAAATGGTGCATTTTTCTTTGAGCTTTTGTTTATGAAATCTACCGCTTCCATGGTATAGTCCTTGGTTAGGTCGCTTTGTTCCCATTTTTTGTCAAGGGCATTTTCATCCCTATATAATTGTAAGGGAACTTCGGTCTGGACCCATGGGGCCATCATATCATTGCTGGTTATCAGGCCATAGTACTCATCAAATCCTTGTGATGTTGGAAAAAACTCTTTTTTTGTTTGACCTAAGTGCCACTTTCCAACACATTTTGTTGTATATCCCACTTCTTTCAACACCTCGGCGATGGTCACCTCACTATCGGGCAGACCTTTTTCCGATTCAGGGTAGATTACCCTTGGTAAGCCAACCCGTAAAGGGTAACGACCGGTTAACAGTGAAGCCCTTGCCGGTGTGCAAGTTGAAGCGGAGGAATAAAATGACGTAAACCGTATTCCCTCATCTGCCATCTGGCTTAAATTCTCTGTCTGGTTCAATGGATGTCCATAAGACTCCAAATCTCCATAGCCCAAATCATCGGCCATGACCAAGACAATGTTTGGTTGGGTTGGTTTTTGGGCAATTGAAATCAGTGGAAGTAATAGGAGTAGGACAAAAATTTTGGACTTTGGCCAAATGCAATTTTGTGACATGATACAATGGTTCAAATTAAAATTAATTGAAAATAATAATTACAAAAATATAATCTTAAAAAAACGAAATTAAAAAAATATAGACAATAAATGCAAAAATTACATTAAAATGAAAATATATTAAAATAATTGCATTTATTAAATGTAATATGAAAAGAAAAATGTTTACAGCGGATAGTGAATAAGTATTGTCATCTTATAGAAGCCTTACACCAGGATATGTACTTTCAACATACTATTGGTTTCTTCGAGGATGGAATGATTTTAATGTATGATAATAGAATTTAAACGTTTATATTCAACCAATGAAAAGAAAGGTCTCCTTAAAAGATATAGCGAAAGAGGCAGGGGTGTCAATCGCTACAGTTTCCTATGTGCTTTCAAAGCAGGATAAAAGTGGCGTTAGTCAACAAATGTCCGAGAAGATTCGAAAAATTGCCAGGGAACTGAATTACACGCCCAATCTAATTGCCAAAAGTCTACAAAGTGGCAAAAGTCAAACAATAGGCTTAATCGTTGCGGATATTTCTAACCCGTTTTTTGCCCAAATTGCCAGAATTGTTGAAGACGAGGCAAAACAGAATGGGTATACGGTCATTTTTGGAAGTTCGGATGAAAAGGCTTCAAAGTCAAAGGATTTGATCAAATTTTTGATGAACAGACAGGTGGACGGCTTTATAATTACGCCCACTGAGTCTTCCGAAGAACAAATTGAGCTGATGTTAAGGCAAAACGTGCCCTTTGTACTTATTGACCGGTTCTTTCCAAGTATTGACACAAATTTTGTGGTCATTGATAATTATCAAGCCGCTTTTGAAGCAACCAAAAGATTGCTGGTCAACGGAAAAACTAGAATAGGGATGATAGCTTATGCTACCACACTTCAGCACATGAAGGAACGGGTCAGAGGGTATAAAGATGCTTTAAATGAAGCCGGTATAGAAGAAAGCCTACTTTTTGAAGTTGATTTTTCTATGGCATCTGATGGAGTGACTTCGGCAATAAATAATATGGTTAAGGCCAATCCGCCTGTGGATGCTATTTTTTTTTCCACGAACACTTTGGGGGTAATCGGCCTGAAGCATATTACTGGGTTAAATTTAAAAGTGCCGGATAAAGTTGCAGTCATTTTATTTGATCAGAGCGACGTCTTTGATTTCTTTTATTGCCCGTTGACCCATGTTAGGCAGCCTTTGGCTGAGCTCGCTAAAATGGCTGTGAATGTATTGATTCAACAAATCTCTGATTCGAACAGGAAACCCAGTAAAATAAAGCTCGGGGCTGAACTTGTTATCGGTAAATCTTGCCAATAGGCATTGCCCGACGATGATGGTTGGCGGAAATTGAGAAATATTGGTTGTTTATTTTGTTGCTTAAACGTTTAAATTATATATTTGGATGCGATTATTATAAAAAGAGACCTTTGAAATTGTTGATGTCATTAAAGTGCAGCTATATATGTATAAGATTTTCAATTTTGGTTTCGGGCCGCACTTTTCTTGCCCCGCAAGACAACTGTTGACTCAAACCGTAACGGACATTAATTTGTTAATTGCCCGTTTGCGTAATAAGTATGCCTTGTCTGATGTGTTTTTTTTTGTCCATGGTAATAAGTCCGGGCGTCGGAGCAGATTTTTCGCCCTTCCGCCAAAAATTTTTAATACCTAACTATGTTGATAAAAGAACAGTTTTTACGTATCGCGATTATCTTTTTAATTGTTGTATCCTGTAAAAATCAGGCAAAAAAAGATTCTGATACAGAGATCATGGATAAAGAAAACAGTTTAAAGAGGGGCACCTTTGGTTATGATACGGATTTTCTTAAAAAATGGGATTCTGACCTCATTGTTTTAAATTCAGGGAAAGCCTCAGTGGCCGTTTCAGGAAAGTATCAAGCCAAGGTATTTACTTCAAGTGTATCCGGTAAAGAAGGAAGGAGTATGGGGTGGATCAACTATGATGCTTTTGGAAAGACTGACCCACACATGAACGCATATGGTGGTGAGAGTAGATTTTGGTTGGGGCCCGAAGGGAATGCCTATTCCCTTTTCTTTAAACCGGGCACTGAAATGAAATTTGAAAATTGGAAAACCCCACCCCCAATCGATAATGAGGAGTGGAGTATTAAGAAAAAAAGCACGACCTCAGTAGCCATGGAAAAAACCATGGAAATTGAAAACTATGCGGGTTATAAACTTCATATCCATGCCCAGCGAGATGTGAAGATATTGAGTGCTGGACAGATGGAAGAATTGCTCGGAGTACAGACAAAAGGAGTCAAATCAGTTGGTTATCGAACAAAGAATACCATCACTAATATTGGTGATTTTGAATGGACCAGGAAAACAGGGGCTCCCTGTATTTGGATATTGGACATGTTCCCCCCTTCAGAGGAAACAACCATATTCATTCCGTATAAAAAGGAAAGTGCAGGGCCTGTTGCCACCACTGACTATTTTGGAGAAATTCCTGAAGGCCGAATTGGGTATGACAAAGGAATGTTGTTCTTCAAGGCCGATGGCAAATCAAGGGGTAAGCTTGGCCTATCTCCTGATCGTGCTACAAAGTTGGCCGGAAGCTATGATGCCCAAAACAAGGTTTTGACCATTGCATTGTTCAGTATGGAAACAGATGCAGCCTACCTTAATCAAGAATGGAACCTTGACGGTGATCCGTTCATAGGAGATGCGGTCAATGCCTATAACGATGGTCCGTTGGAGGATGGCTCCCAAATGGGGCCTTTTTATGAACTGGAAAGTGTCTCCCCGGCGGCATTTATAAAACCACAAGAGTCGTTAACCCATGACCATGCTGTCTTTCACATGACTGGAAATCAAAAAGAACTGGGACAAATTGTGAAAGAGGTTTTTGGAATCACATTAGAAAGAATAACAAATTTTTTTAGCAAATTATAGAATGACCAAGAAAAAAAACTATCCTAAAATAGGAATTCGTCCAATCATAGATGGAAGACTGGGGGGTGTCAGGGAATCGCTTGAGGCCACCACGATGAACATGGCTAAGAATGTTGCCAAGCTTTTCAAAGAGAAGTTAAGGTATCCGGACGGAAGCCCGGTGGATTGTATCATCCCGGACTTTTGTATTGGCGGGGTAAAGGAGGCTGTTGAGTGTGGAGACTTTTTTAGTGCCCAAAACGTGGGGGTGTCCCTATCTGTTACCCCATGTTGGTGCTATGGTACAGAGACCATGGATATGGACCCAAAACTTCCCAAGGCTATCTGGGGATTCAATGGAACGGAGCGACCCGGAGCGGTATATTTGGCGGCCACCTTGGCGGCCCATAACCAAAAAGGGCTTCCAGCTTTTGGAATCTATGGTGAGGATGTCCAAGATCTGGATGACAGCCAAATCACGGAAGACGTACAAAAGAAACTCCTTTCCTTTACCAAGGCTGGATTGGCTGTGGCCCTGATGAAAAATCGTAGCTACTTGGCCATTGGAAGTGTTTCCATGGGGATAGCCGGTTCCATGATAGACCCTGATTTTTTTCAGGATTATTTGGGTATGCGGAACGAATATGTAGATTCCTCCGAGGTGTTGAGGCGCATTGAACATGGGATTTACGACAAGGAAGAGTTTGCAAAAGCTTTGGAATGGACCAAGAGTAACTGCGCGGAAGGTCAAGATTTCAACGAAAAGGAAAAACAAAGAAGTCCCGAACAGAAGGAAAAGGATTGGGAGTTTGTGGTGAAGATGACCCTGATTATACGGGATTTGATGGAAGGAAACCCAAAATTGAAGGAGATAGGGTATGGGGAGGAATCACAAGGCCACGATGCCTTGGTCTCTGGCTTTCAGGGTCAGCGACAATGGACCGATTTTCTTCCAAACGGTGATTTTTCAGAAGCGATACTGAACTCCTCATTTGATTGGAACGGAATCAGGGCGCCCTATATGGTGGCCACGGAAAATGACGCTCTTAACGGGGTTTCCATGTTGTTCAATTATTTGCTGACCAATACCGCCCAGATATTCGCAGATGTTCGTACCTACTGGAGCCCCAGTGCGGTTAAAAGGGTCACCGGCTGGCAACCCGAAGGAATAGCTTCGGAAGGCTTCATCCACTTAATAAACTCGGGGTCCGCCACTTTGGATGGCACCGGTCAACAAAGCAAGGATGGAAGGCCTGTAATGAAACCATTTTGGGAGATAGACCAAGATGAAGTGAATGCTTGCTTAAAAGCAACCACATGGTATCCGGCCAACTTGGGATATTTCAGAGGTGGGGGCTTCTCGTCCAACTACCTTACCAAAGGAGGAATGCCTGTTACTATGTGCAGATTGAACCTTATCAAAGGTTTGGGCCCTGCACTGCAAATAGCCGAAGGTCATGCCATAGACCTACCTGAAAATGTTCATAAAACCTTGGATGAAAGGACCGACCGTACTTGGCCAACAACCTGGTTTGTTCCTATAATAACAGGTAAGGGTGCATTTGCAGATGTGTACTCGGTGATGAACAATTGGGGGTCCAACCACGGTGCGATCAGTTATGGGCATATTGGACATGACCTGATCACCTTGGCCTCCATGTTACGAATTCCGGTTTGTATGCACAATGTTGAGGAAAAGCGAATCTTTAGGCCATCAGCTTGGAACGCACAGGGAATGGACCCTGAAGGTTCGGATTATAGGGCCTGCAAGAATTATGGACCGATGTACGGATTTAAATAGGCGGGCAAATGGAAGGTAAAAAAGGTTTGGAGAAAAACATCCCAGTTACCATGCCGGGAAATAAATGGCCCTTTATACTCATTACCAGCTTGTTCTTTTTGTGGGGATTGGCCAATAACATGACCGATACGCTACTGGCCGCGTTCAAGCGTATCATGAGTATGACGGACTTTCAGACCTCATGGATTCAAATGGCTTTCTACGGATCTTATTTTATGTTGGCTTTGCCAGCTGCCATTTTAGTTAAAAAATATTCCTACAAAACAGGTGTTTTAGTCGGTCTGGGATTGTTCATTATGGGCGCCCTTCTTTTTTATCCCGCCAGTATCAGCATGGTTTACGGTCATTTTTTGACAGCACTTTTCATTCTGGCCGGGGGACTGTCCATTTTGGAAACAGCGGCCAACCCTTATATCATATCGATGGGGCCTGAGGAAACAGCCACTAGAAGACTCAATTTGGCCCAATCTTTCAATCCCATTGGAAGTATCACCGGAATTTTGCTCAGCAAGATTTTCATCCTATCCAATTTAAACCTTCTGGATGCCAATGAAAGGGCTTCAATGGCTCCGGAGCAGCTAAAGGCAATTCAATCGGCGGAGTTGACATCGGTTATGGGAACCTATGTTGGGGTGGCCATCTTTTTATTGGTCATCTGGATATTGGTTAAGATTACAAAGATGCCGATAGCCAAGGACGAAGTGAAAAAAATGGACATTTTGGGTTCCATAAAACGACTTTTGGGCAATCGGAATTATTGCTGGGCAGTGACCGCGCAATTTTTTTATATGGGAGCCCAGATAGGGTTGTGGTCGTATACCATTCGTTATGCAATGCAGGAGTTGGACAAGAGTGAGGATGATGCATCGGTTTACTACTTAGCGTCTATTATATTGTTTTCCAGCTCTCGATTTGTCTTTACAGTCTTGATGAAATATTTTCCGCCGCGGCGTTTGTTGTTCTTTGCGGCGGTGTTGGGCGCTTTTTGCACTTTAACAGTCATTCACGGTACTGGTATGACAGGTGTGGTGGCCCTGATTTTGGCATCGGGATGTATGTCTCTAATGTTTCCGACGATTTATGGATTGGGAATGCAAAAGTTGGGAAATGATTCAAAGATAGGAGGTTCGGGACTGATCATGGCCATCTTGGGAGGTGCCATGCTTACCAGTTTGCAAGGTGTGGTTTCGGATAGTTCTGGAAGTATCAATATTTCGTTCTATGTCCCTTTGGCATGTTTCCTCGTTGTTGCACTGTACTCCAGGGTGCAAAAGAATCTTCAACATAAAGTAACCGTAAGCTAAAAGAATCCTATGGAACGTGATGATTATGTGATTGGTGTTGATTTTGGTACGGGGTCGGTAAGGGCACTTTTGGTGAATGCCCATACTGGCAAAGAGGTGGCCATTTCCGAATTTGAATACCCAAGATGGAAAAAGGGTCTGTATTGTGATGCGGCTCGGAATCAATTCAGGCAACATCCATTGGATCATATCGAGGGACTGGAACACACAGTCTCCAGTGTTGTGTCGCAAGCAGGAAGGGAAATCTCCAAAAATGTCAGGGCGATATCTGTTGATACCACAGGCTCTACACCGGTGGCAGTTGATGAAATGGGCCAGCCTTTAGCGCTAAAAAAGGAATTTGAGCACAATCCAAACGCCATGTTCTTTTTATGGAAAGACCATAGTGCTACAAAAGAAGCTGATGAAATCAATGCCCATGCGAAAAATTATGACAAGGATTATCTAAAATATTCAGGAGGTATTTACTCATCAGAGTGGTTCTGGGCCAAACTGTTGTTCGCGCTGAGAGCGGACAAAGATGTTGCCAAAGCCTGTGTCTCTTGGGTGGAGCATTGTGATTGGATACCGTTCTTATTGACCGGGGGCGATGATGCAAAAAGAGTCAAAAGAGGGGTATGTGCCGCTGGACACAAAGCCCTTTGGGCCAAAGAGCACGATGGCTTGCCTCCAAAGGGTTTCCTTACTGCTCTAGATCCACTTATGGAAAACGTTGAACATCCCCTTTTTACCGAAACATTTAATGCTGATGAAGCGGTAGGGAATCTATCCAAGGAATGGGCTGAAAAGCTTGGCCTTTCTGCCAAAGTTTTGATTGGCGTTGGTGCTTTGGATGCCCATATGGGTGCGGTGGGTGGACAGATCGAACCCTATTATCTCAGTAAGGTGATGGGTACTTCAACTTGTGATATGATGGTGGTCCCAAAAAGTGATGATGTTGCCTTGATAAGCGGATTGTGTGGCCAAGTGGATGGATCTATTGTACCGGGAATGATTGGGTTTGAGGCAGGTCAATCCGCTTTTGGGGATGTATACGCTTGGTTTCAGGAATTGATTTCGGATACCGTTCTTCGGATAATACAGGTTATGGATGATTCTGGAGGGTTACAGAAAACCATGTTGGAACCCATCAAAAAACAGATACTGGCAAAATTGGGAGAAGAAGCTCTCCAGCTACCCCTTGAGGATAACGCCGAATTGGCCTTGGATTGGTTTAATGGGAGAAGGACGCCTAATGCCAATCCTTATGTGAAAGGAGCCCTGATCAACCTTAATCTGGGTAGTGATGCACCCAGGGTGTACAGAGCCTTGGTGGAGAGCACCTGTTTTGGTGCCAAACAGATCATTGAACATTTTGAACAGAACAATGTTCGGTTAAAAGGCATCATTGCCCTTGGAGGTGTTGCCAAAAAATCAAGCTATGTGATGCAAATGATGGCGGATATCTTGAACCTACCCATAAAAATCCATACCTCTGAGCAAACCTGTGCCATGGGGGCAGCAATGTTCGCTTCGGTTGTGGCAGGCGTAAATGCCAATATACAGGAAGCTATGTCAGCAATGGGTCAAGGTTTTGAGAAGACCTATAAGCCGGAACCCGGCAGACTTTCCATATACGAGAACAGATTTAATAAGTATAAGGAGTTGGGCCGTTTTATTGAAGAATGAAAAATAACCCTGAACAGTTTATAATTAAATAGAATTAAAATGAAAAAAAGAAATCGGACAAAAAGCATTTTATGGCTATTCTTGGGAATAGTAATGAGTTACGCACCCTTGGCGCATGGGCAAGTTGGTAGCAAAGGCCAGATTTGGGAATCAAGGGATTATGAATCAAAGCGAATCTCCAGCTATGATAGGTCTGGGGCAAACGATGATGGCAATTGGAAAGAGAAGATACAGCCTGGAGAAACACGCATAATAGGCGATGTACAGGGACCTGGTATCATTAAGCATATCTGGATGACCATAGCAAGTAACGAACCCTATCACCTAAAAAAAATCGTTTTGCGCATGTACTGGGATGGTGAGCAAAACCCAAGTGTGGAAACGCCCATTGGCGATTTTTTCGGGCTGGGTCTGGGAAAATACAAGCTCTATGAATCCAAATTTACCTCTGTGGGATCGCAACGGGCCTTGAACGCCTACTTCCCCATGCCATTTAGAAAGTCGGCCAAAATCACCATAACTAATGAAGGAGAAATAGCCATAGGGGCATTTTATTATAACATCGATTGGGAAAAGCACAATGCTTTGACGGACAACACCCTTTATTTTCATGCCCAATATCGCCAAGAAACGCCTACTGATGGCTGGACCACCGATTGGGAACGCAATGGGGACAGTATAGTGAATAGACACGAGAACCTAAAGGGCGAAGGAAATTATGTAATTATGGAAGCCAAGGGTAAAGGACATTTTTTGGGGGTTACCCACAGTATCATACAAAATCAAGGTGATTGGTGGGGCGAAGGAGATGAAATGATCTTTATTGATGGTGCTGACAATCCTGATATCACAGGTACTGGAGCAGAAGATTATTATCTGGGTGCATGGTGTTATGGCGGTTGCGGAATAAACCCATTTGGGCACACCAAACCCGAGTTTGACTATGACGACTATGGAAATCCAAGTAACGGAGGGGATGACCGAGGTGCCCAATGGACGGTGTACCGTTTTCATGAGGAATCACCCATCACATTCAGTAAATCATTGAAAATGACCATTGAGCATGGTCATGCCAATCATCGGTCGGATAATTACTATACGGTTGGGTATTGGTACCAGACAGAACCACATATGCCATTTCCTAAGTTACCTGGGGTCGAAGAAAGAATACCAAGTTTAAAGAATACAGACGGCCCCACCATGGGTAGGAATTGATTTTAATCAATCCTTCATATACAATTATATTGCTGTTGGAACTGATTAATAAAAAATGATTATACGGCATATTCAAATAACTATGCTCTGAACGGACCATGATTATAGTTGAAGGACAAAGGATAAAAGAACGATTCAAGGAATATTTGTTGAACCTATATGTGCAAACAACCCAATATAATCAGTGGATTTTTCTCATTAGGTCAGTTGAATGAACTAGTATTTACAAACAAATCACTTAATCCGTAATGAATCTGCATACTCGAACTTTGACAATAGTTTTGATAGCCAGCTTTTATAATCTAACTGTTGCACAATACACCATACGCACTTTTCAGAAAAATAGTATCACCCAGGATTCAATTTTGCCCAGTGAAACACACCAATACAAACTGTATTTGAAGAAAGGGCTCTGGGTGATGGGGCGTATTGAGCAAAAAGGCACAAATATAGGCCTTTCTGTTTTTGACCCTTCTAGAAATTTACTGCTTTCACAAGACCTTCAAAAAAACATTTATTCGGATGAATATTTTGGTATTGTAACTCAAAGGGAGGGGGAGTATATTGTGGAGCTTCAAGCTATTGAAGGGGAAACAGTGGCCTTAATGGAAGATGGAAACAAGTTTATTTGGGACGGGGAAAGAAGAGTGCCCTATGAAACCCAATTTAAAGCAGGGAACTATCGTTTGGAAATTAACCAAAAGCTTACAGGAAATACAATTGGGCAAAAGATTGATGAGATATTTTGGCCTTATGATAGTATGGATTTCCCAGGAGCCGCGGTAGCGGTCGTCAAAGGGGGGGAAATGTTATACAGTAACGGATATGGTTTGGCGAATATGGAATATGGCAATCCAATTACGCCCTCCACAAGGTTCCATATTGCATCCATTTCCAAACAATTTTCAGGTTTTGCACTTGCAACCTTGCACGATCGGGGAAAACTGTCACTGGATGACGATATACATAAATTCTTTTCTGAACTGAAAGTGAAGAAAGCGATTTCCATCCGTCAGCTATTGAACCATACCAGCGGAATACGTGACCAATGGGTGCTTTTGGCCCTTTCAGGTTGGCGAATGGATGATGTGATAACCCAAGATCAACTATTGCGAATGATTTATCGGCAACAGGAGTTGAATTTTGAGCCAGGTGATAAATTCAACTACTCCAATTCCAACTATACTTTGGCAGCAGAGATTGTAAAAAGGGTTACGGGTATGACCATTAGGGAGTGGGCCCGTGAGCATATTTTTACTCCATTGGACATGGAGAACACCTTTTTCTTTGATGACCATGAGGAGATTGTCCATGGAAGATCCTACTCGTATGACGATAGATCGGAAGGTCTAAAAAAGAGCAATTTGAACTTTTCCAATATGGGAGCTACCAGTTTGTTCACTTCGGCAGAGGATTTTTCCAAATGGTTGATTGAATTTGGAAAAATGAAAGTGGTCAATGAGAATGTTTTCAACTTGGTCACGACCCGTGGAAAACTGAACAATGGCGATGAAATCAATTATGGGTTGGGACTCGCATTGAGCAATCATAAGGGATTCCCTACAATCAGTCACTTGGGCATTGATGCTGGTTATCGCGGTTATATGATGTATTTCCCAGATGTTGACCTTGGCATTGCCGTGTTTAGCAATATTGCATCTTGCAATGTAATCGATTTGGGTAAGAAAGTGGCAGACATTTGTCTTGGGAAGGAACATGGAGTTGGAACAATTCAAAAAAATGCACAAAAAACAGATCAGGACAATTTGGAGATGCAGAATAGCCTATCTGAGTTCATTGGCACCTACTACAGCCCAGAACTTGAAGTCCAATACAATTTTATTATTGAAGATGGGGATCTAAAAGCTCAACACAAAAGACTTGAAGATATTACGTTTAAGCCAAAAGGAGAAGACACTTTCAAAGGCGATTATTGGATTTTTGATACAGTAAAATTTGTAAGAGATAAAACAGGAATTGTCAAGGGCTTTTTCGTTTCCAATGGAGGAGTGGATAAATTGATTTTCAACAAAGAAATATAAAACAAGATGAAAAAAGCAATTAAGAGTGCCAAGGCACCAAAAGCCATAGGGCCCTATAACCAAGCTGTTCTATGTAAAGGGATTCTTTTTGTATCAGGGCAATTGCCAATTAATCAAAACAGTGAAATTCCCTTAACAGTGGCTCAACAGACCGAACAAGTATTGAAAAATCTCGGGCATGTTTTGGATGAAGCAGGCTATGGCTATGATGATGTGGTAAAGACCACTTGTTACCTGAGTGATATGGATGATTTTAAAGAGATGAATCAGGTGTACGGGAATTATTTTAAAGAAGTACCCCCTGCCAGGGCTACAGTGGCAGTAAGAACCCTGCCATTGGAGGTTTTAGTTGAAATAGAATGTATAGCCATCAAACCAATTTAATAGAATTTAAAAAGGTCAATTAATACGGAATCTCACCCAAAATCCAGAATGGGAGAAAACTTAAAAGTAGTTATGTCATAGTTGAGTTTTGTTTTAGTTTGTTTAGTTTATTGTGTGTTGGCCCTTCAAGGGGCCAATGCACAATCCAGTTAAGAATATGTTTATAAAGATTGGAAAGGCAATGGGGGCAAGAAGGATGAAGGTTGGGAATAGTACTGGTTATGAAAATATAAAATATAGATGTAGTCTGCCTGCTGTACAAGTAAAATATGAACTGACAATTATTGAAGATTGCGTTTTCAACAAGCCACATACGTATTATAATTTAAACCACCTGTAATGGAATTTTCCCCTTATTTACGAACCTTAGTACTTAAGTGCAAACAATTTTTTTTACTGATATTCCTACCATTTTTCCTATTTAATTGTCTCGCTAAGGGGAAGAAGGAATCGGAAAACGACCAAAACACCTCCGAAGTTTCTGGCCATCTGGATAATGGCCTAAGAAAAACCTCATTAAAAATTCCTGATGGAATGATTTGGGTGCCCGGTGGTGAATTCGTACAAGGTGCAACTCCTTCAGACCAAATGGCAATGAACCATGAACGACCGTCCCATAGGGTATCGATTGATGGGTTTTTCATTGATGTTCATGAGGTGACCAATGCCAAGTTCTCCAAGTTTGTAGAAGAAACTGGCTATATTACCGTGGCCGAGCGTGAAATCGATTGGGAAGAAATGAAAAAGCAACTTCCACAAGGCACTCCCAAGCCTCATGATAGTATTCTTCAACCCGGGTCATTGGTGTTCAAAAAGACCAAATCCACTGTACCAAACCTTTTTGACTATTCCCAATGGTGGGAATGGAAGATCGGTGCCAATTGGAGACATCCAAGTGGGCCACAGAGCAATATAAAAGGAAAGGAAAACCATCCAGTGGTGCATATCGCTTATGAAGACGCTATGGCTTATTGCGAATGGGTTGGCAGAAGACTTCCTACGGAAGCGGAATGGGAATATGCGGCAAGGGGAGGCAAGAAAGATGCCCTCTATTTTTGGGGTAATGATGATGGCCTACTGGGTAAATATGCCAACACATGGGAAGGTGAGTTCCCAGTTAAGAATACCAAGGAAGACGGTTTTGAACGCTTGGCCCCTGTGATGAGCTATCCGAAGAATGATTTTGGCCTTTACGATATGGCGGGTAACGTATGGGAATGGACAAATGATTGGTACAACACCAATTACTACAAGGACCTTTTAAATAAAAATAAGGTTGCCAAGAATCCAAAAGGAGCTTCAAAAGCATTTAACTCCTCGAACCCATATGCTAAGGAAAAAGTAATCAAAGGTGGATCGTTTCTTTGCAGTGCCTCCTATTGTGCCAGCTACCGAATCAGTGCCCGAATGGCGACCAGTCCAGATTCCGGAATGGAGCATTTAGGATTTAGGACTGTCATGTCTCTCCCCTCATTAGAAGAATAAATAAGGTAAAAAAACTAAGCGTGACATAACCATATTGAAAAATAATGCAAATCTATGAAGATACTTGAAAATAAATTTGACCTAGGATTCTTGCCCACACCGCTGCATAAGCTCAAGAATTTATCAGATAAATATGAGGATTATAATATTTATATCAAAAGAGATGATCAAACAGGACTGGCTTCTGGGGGAAACAAGACCAGAAAACTAGAGTATTTGATTCAAGAAGCCATAGATAATGGTTGTGATACAATCATTACTGGAGGGGCTCAACAGTCAAATCATTGTAGACAAACAGCAGCAGCCTGTTCAGTTGCTGGATTGCAGTGCCATTTGATGTTAGGTGGAGATGGACCGGAAACACCAAATGGAAACTTACTATTGTCAAATTTATTGGGAGCAAAAATCTACTTTGCGGCAGAAGATAGAAAGGGAGAGGGAATGGAGCTTCTAAAGGAAGAGTTAATGGTCAAAGGTAAAAAACCCATTATAATACCTTATGGCGGCTCAAGTTCCAATGGGGCTATGGGTTATGTAAATGCAACAAAAGAGCTTAAAGATCAATTGAAGGAACTTGACATAACGATTGACTATATATTTTTTGCATCCAGTTCGGGTGGTACTTTAGCTGGATTCATTTTGGGGAAAGAGCTGTTTGGTTTGACTTCTGAACTTATACCAATCAATATTGATAAAACTGAAATCCAGGGCCTTAGTTTAGAAGAAAAAATATTGGATATTGTCAATGATGGGAAAAAGATGTTGAATTTGAAGAAAGAATACAGTCTCAGGGACATTAACTTAATCAGGGGTTATGATAAAACAGGATATGGAGTTATTGGCCAAAATGAAAAGGAAGCTATAAAGGAGTTGGCTGTTAATGAAGGGATTCTATTGGATCCAGTATATTCCGGAAGGGCTTTTTATGGTTTGATGGATTTTCTTAAAAACAAAAAAGTACCAGTAGAATCCAATATTCTATTTTATCATACAGGAGGTTTACCAGCAAACTTTGCCTATGCGAATTACTTGGTATAGATTTTCGGGGATTACACTGCCTCGGTACTTATTCCCTCCCAATCCATAACCTTGTGTAACCAATGATAAAGATGTATTGTGCAGGTCTTGTCTTAAATGTAAGTTGTTTAACTTACATTTCCATTAAACTGAGTACCAACCTAAGGTTGATTGCGCATTTGACATCAAAGGGATCAGTAGATTTGAATTAAATCAATTATAATGAATTTAGAGCTAAAGGACAAAGTAGTAATTGTGACGGGAGGCGCATCTGGGATTGGAAAGGGAATAGTAGGTGCTTTATTGAAGGAGGGTGCAGCTCCTTGTATATTAGATAGGGATGGGGGGGATGTTAATACCTATGCCGATGATTTGGGTTCAAGCACGGAGAAGATTATCAGCTTAGCGGTTGAACTTACCGATGAGACAAGCTGTCGGAACGCTATTGAGACAATAGTAAAGAAGACAGGAAGGATAGACGCACTTGTGAATAATGCAGGAACGAATGATGGGGTGGGACTGGAAAAAGGTTCAATTCCCCAATTTTATGGTTCTTTAAATAATAATGTTGGGCATTATTTCTTAATGGCCAAATTATGTCTTCCGTTTCTTAAGGTGTCCAAGGGAACCATAGTCAATATAATATCAAAGATTTATACTACGGGCCAGGGAGGAACTTCAGGTTATGCTGCTGCAAATGGAGCAAGGGCGTCCCTGACCCAAGATTGGGCGCAAGAGCTTGAAAAACATCGGGTTTCGGTGTACGGTGTGTCCGTGGCCGAATGTTGGACACCACAGTATAAGAAGTGGATATCCCAAAAGGATTCACCTGAAGAGGCGCTGAAACTGATCAACTCCAAAATCCCTTTGGAAAACAGAATGACCACTACGGTAGAATTGGCTGACATGACAGTATTTCTTCTTTCAAGGAAGTCAGGTGTAAATAGTGGCCAAATAGTTTTTGTTGATGGTGGCTATGTTCATTTGGATGGAGGTTAATTAAATTCACAGAAGTTATTGCCATTTTTTTTCAACCTCCATTGTTTTTATATTGATCGATGCTATTGAGCCTATGTTGAAGATCAATCATGTCCTCACTCAATTTTTGGTCGATAACTCTGGCGTAGATTTGAGTAGTTGCCAACTTTGTATGGCCCAGTAATTTGGATACCGTTTCAATGGGTACACCGTTGGATAGCGTCACCGTTGTGGCAAAGGTATGCCTTGCCATATGAAAGGTCAGGTTCTTTTTGATGCCGACCGCATCTGCGATCTCCTTTAAATACAAGTTGGTTTTTTCATTGGTGATTTTTGGCAAAAGAGTTCCAGAATGTGCCGTGACCGGATGGTTTTCGTATTTATCAAGTATTTTTTTGGCAGGCTCCAAAAGGGGAACCCTCACTGAGGTTTTGGTCTTTAGTCTTTTTGTGGCAATCCAACTGTTACCGTCCATTCCAATGATGAGATTGTTTTTTGAAAGGACCATAATATCAGAGTAGCTTATGCCAGTATAGCAACTAAAGACAAAAAGGTCCCTTACACGATCCAATCGGTCAATTGGGAAATGATAGGTTTCCAGATTGTTCAGCTCATTCTGGCTTAGAAATTCCCGCTGCTTCTGCTCAAATGTAGGTTTCCAACGTAAAAAAGGGTCCTTGTCTATCCATTCCAATTGATAGGCAAGGTTGACTATTTTACGCAGTCGTTGTAGATGCTTCATGACTGTGTTATGGCTCATGGATTTGGGATGGTCTTTTGGATAATAATTTACCAGGAACATTTCAAGGTCTGAAATGAATTTATAATTGAGTTGGTTCAAATTGACATCCGTAGTTTTCAATTTCTGTTTTAGAAACCTGTTGATATAATTCTCGGTGATTCCAAAGTTTCGGATAGTGCCTGGAGCCAGAGTGTTTTCGATTTTTCTATTATGGTATTCCAAAAGCTCCAACAATGTCTTTGAATTGATGTTCTCACCATTGTACAGTGATTTGACCAATTGCGGGGTAATGAGTTCGCCTTTATATTTCAGGTCTTGATAAATGTTGAACAATCTGGATTGGACAAGGTTTATATAGTCATTGATTTCTTTGGCCTCCCTTGTTTTTCCCTTTGCCTTTTTGTTTTTGATGTCCCAAAGCTGAATATCGATCTTTCTTTTCAGGCCAATATTGGTTCTCTTCCCATTGATGGTTACCCGGGCATAGAGCTCAGCAAGATTGTTGTTGGTTCTTGACTTGTTGATCCAGAAGAGGATGGTGAACGTGTGTGATGTTTTCATACCTATGATTTAGCGTTAAAAAAATGTTAATGAAAAAGCCAAATCAACTGTATGTCAATGGTTTGCAGGGTTAATCGTCAACAGTGTTGACGATTGGATTTTGTTGACCGATTTGTTGACGAATCAAACCAAAACAAACCAAATTAAATGATACCCCAAAAACGCCGAAAACCTTGCAATCCGTAGATTTTGCAAGGCTTTCTGTTTGTTGGTATTGCTACCCAGTGACCGCGGCAGGACAGAGTTCAAACTTTTTGAAGGAGGATATCGAAATCATTATCAATAAATCATTTCATATTAAAAATATTTGATTTTAATTCATTAAGAAGTTATATGATAAAATAAGTAGAAAGGATTGTTTTGAAAGTATTTTTCCTATAAAGGTTTTCTGATTATAAGTTCTATCAAACCCCTTATTTTATGCTGGGCACAGCCTATTTTGCTAAAAAACGTGAATGGTATCATGTGCGGTTATTCTGAGTTAAAAACACAGAATAAATGAGAAGATGAAAGAAGGATGAGTTATTCCATAAGCTCAAGATGAACTGTTGACTGAAATGAGGATTGTTTCGTCCCGAAATCCCTTTTCTTTTCAAAACCCATATAGGAGATGGCTCCAAAACCCCCTTGGTTTTCAAGTGCATGGACCACCTTTAATATCCTGCTGAAAGGCCCCTTCAAGAACAAAGATGTAGATCTTGATATTGGTGTTGTCATACTCAATGGTGTGGGCGCGTTGAACTGAATCATTTTTACCCCATTGAAAGAGGTGTTTTCGTTCAAAAGCTTCAATAGGTCGTTTTGAAAGTTGGAAAAGCCCAAATCGAGTTCGCTGAACTGAGCATCGAGCGACTTTTCCTTTTGGACCAGGGTCGGTGGTTCCATCGGGATATTCTGGACAAGCTCTTGCTTTTCATCCACCCTGACGGGGAGAAATAGTAAGGGTTAGGAAAGAGATACGCAGAGTGGAACGGGGCGAATGCATCGGAAATGTCAAAGAGCTTGAATAAAGAATCGCTGAGCAAATAAGATTGGCTCCTCATAAACAGATCGGACAGCCCGTAGCCGCAGAAATGCAAAAATCATAATAAGCAGAAGGGATGTAAAGAACACTTGTACGCTTTCCCCAATGGTCAAGAGAGGTTTTGACCTGGACAGTTTTTACCAATTAGCAGAAAGGACCTTCAATAGGACAACGGTTTCCAAAAGGAACTATTGAAATTCAAAAGTAGGCCCTATCGGGTTTTTGCTTCAGGCCTATCTACCGGAACCTACAAAATCCCGATAGAATCCATGCGCAAAAGTTGGGGTAAATATTTGGGACGTTATTGCAGTTTCAAATTTAAAGTGTACCATTATATAGTTCAAATGTATTTTTATTTCACACAATTAAACATTTAAAACCAACTCTCAAATCCTTATATGGTATGTCTGTTGTCTACTTTTTTAGCCACATACAGCATATAATAATTTGAATTTCTTATGGAATAGAAAAGCCAGGATATTTATCGAAAACAAGTTTCTTTTATTTATATTAGTAGGAATAAGATTACATATAGTGCTGTCGAGGTACTTTCCTTTTAATGTTGAACTATTGGAAAACCTGGGATGTGTTTTATGAGTTTGATTACCATCCTATTTGTGTAGCATTATTGATGACGAATTGAAAGTAAAAGGGCTTTTATATTTATATCCTTTTAGAATGTTAATGGTTGAGTATGGCTTAACTACATAAGTGTTATATCAAGTAGATGACAATATCAATAAATAAATCTAAAGAAATATTGTATGGACTTGTGGGAAGTAATAGTTATGGCTGGTATTTTGTCCCATTTTCCTCTCAAAAGAGGCCTGCGGTCCAAAAAATTTTACGAGGAGAGGTATTTGAACCTGATACCATTGAGTTTATAAGGGAGAATTGTGGAGAAGGTGATGTGATTCACGCTGGCACCTTTTTTGGAGACTTTCTTCCCGGGATATCAGCTTCAATCGGTAAAGACAAGAAAATATGGGCTTTTGAACCCTGTTTGGAAAATTTTCGATGCGCACAAATTACCTCTCAAATCAATAATTTAAAAAATGTTGAATTGTTCAATTACGGGCTTGGAGAAGCAAATACAAAATCAAAAATGCTTATTGAAACAAATTCAGGAATTCGTTTAGGCGGAGCAAGTAGGATATTAAAAGAAGATAATGGAAAAGGAAAAACTATTGATGTGGAAATTAGGCGGATGGATGATCTTATACCTGAAAACAGGTATGTGTCAATTATTCAACTTGATGTTGAGGGATATGAGAAAGAGGCTATAGCAGGAGGCCTTGACTTGATTAATCGATGTAAGCCAATGCTTATTCTTGAAGACAATAAAAAAATAATTTATACAGATTGGTTCAAATTAAACATTAACAGTATAGGTTATGAAGTCGTTCAAAAAATCCATGACAACACTTTATTGGCGATAAAATCGCTGCACAACGTTTTTTAGATGGAATATAACATTAGAAACCTTTTATCAAATGTTGATTGCTGAGAAATTCATTTATTTTGAATTACAAAAGACAGGTAGTTCCTATACAAAGGATATACTTATTTCACTTGCTAAGGATAATTATGTTCTTAAGGGGGTTCATAACACATATGATTCAATTCATCCAGGCCTAATTGGAAATTTTGACGACAAACTTAAGATTGGCAATATTCGAAACCCTTGGGATTGGTACGTTTCTTTATGGGCTTTTGGTTGTATGGGGAAAGGCGGATTATTTAAAACGGTCGCTAAGATTCAAAAAAGGGAGTTTAAAAGTATACCCAAAGACATTGAGAAAAAATTTATACCAAAAAAATACCCTCAATTGAACATGAAAATTTGGAATACCCTTTATTCAGATCCTAATAATATGCACAATTTTCGGTCATGGCTAGAGATTGTTATTTCAAAACCTGAAATTTCCATTGGAGAGGGTTATAAAGAATGTGAAATATCGACTGAAATAGGCCTTTTATCATATAGATATTTAAAACTTTTTACTTACAAAGCAAACAAAATCAATACAATCGGGAATTTTCAATCGGCCTTCAAACACGACAAAGAAAATAACTTCTTGAATTTCGTGATAAGAACTGAACACATTCAAAAAGACTTATTGTTGAATAGTGATATATTAGGTTATAAGCAGGCCGAAATGAAAAAAGTTCTAGATGCAAATCAAAAGCCTACTAACACTTCAATAAGGGAGCAATATAAAAAGTATTATGATAATAATACAGTATTATTGGTAAAAGAAAAGGAAAGACTGATCATAGATAAATACGGATACTTTTTCTGATTTGAGAGTGTTACAGTTAAAATGTAATAATTAGGGCCTAGTCTTCTGGTAATTTATTTACTGATTCAAATATTTGAGAAAACAGATTGTCCCATAAATTTGTTTCTCTTATTACAATGGTTCCCTCGCCAACAATATTTTCCTTAAGATCAAATTTTTCATCAAACATTAAGGCTACTACATTTGAATCAAAAGATAGCTTACAGTTTGTTTCCTCATTATGAGTATATTTTTCTATCGAAGAAATTTTAGCTCGAACCTCATCCAAATGCTTGAATGGATGTTGTTGGAATTTTAATAAGATTAATGAATTCTCTTTGACTTCTTTTAGATGGTTTGATTTTGCTCTTAGTTGTGCCTCAAGACTTTTTAATTCATTGGGGATAATGACGAAGATTGTATCATTTATCGATTGATCATTGAATACGGCTTGAGGGTAAGAATACAATACTTTACCTGAAATTGGGCTCTTGACAGTATATTTAGACTCCCATTCTTCAATTTTACTTTTAAGTTCAAATAGACTGGAGTAAAGACCCTTTTTTGGAAGAAATGTTGGTGTTGTCTCTGGTAATATGAAGTCATTCATGAAATCAATTTCCATTTCAAGTAGGCTAATCGAATCTTTAATATTGTCTGTCCTGTTCTTGCGTTCTAAATACTTGGTCAATGCTTGTTCGAATTCATGAATTCTACCGTGATTTGTAATTAGAGACTTCTTTTGCTCCAAATAGTAAGATTTGGCAACTTGAGTTTTTTCCTCCTCTATGATTAGTCTTTTATTTTTTAAAAATACCAGCCTGGTTCGACTTCGTTTAATTCTCTCGTTAATTAAAGTTTTTTTTGGGGACATAAAACTAGCCTCTAAGTACTGCTGATATTTTGAAACAAAATCACGATAGGGGGTATTCATTCCTCCTAATCTAACGTTTAAAGGAAATTGAGTCTGGACTGAGTAATGATTTAAAAAGCCTGAATCAAGGATGCTGTTTAACTTGTTTTGAATTAGTTCTATATCTTTGTTGTTGGCGTTATTTTCCATAACGGCAAGTATTTCTCCTTCCTTGACGAATTGACCATTCTTTACCAGTATGTGTTCTATTTTCTCATTGGTTTTTTTCCTTAAATAGCTAATAGACTTACTAATATTTAATTCAACAGGGCTATTTATGGTTTCTTTGTAACTAATGAGATTGATTAAAATAATTAGAAACATTAAAACAATGAATACAATTGTAATTCCCCACTTGATTATCCAGTTCGGGGGTTTACCAAGAATTTGATTAACCTCATCTGACCGGTCAATCAAAAGGTCTTTATTCTCTAGTTCATTTTTTTCTTTTAACATTTAAGTTTAATTAGTTCGAACCAAGTTCTAATTGGTTTTTAACCAGTGAATAATAAACTGCTTTTTTACCAACTAGTTGAGTATGGTTCCCATTTTCTACTATTTTTCCTTTTTCCAGAACAACAATTTGATCAGCATTTTTAACAGTACTTAGCCTGTGAGCAATTATGATTACAGTTTTCCCCTTATAGAATTCTTGAAGATTTTTCATTATGACCCTTTCGTTGCTTGCATCAAGTGCACTGGTAGCTTCATCAAAAAAGATATAATCTGGATTTTTGTAAACTGCACGGGCAATTAAAATACGTTGTTTTTGTCCTCCGCTGATTTTCATTCCCGAAATACCTATTTTGGTATTGTATCCATGTGGCTGTTTTTCAATAAATTCTTTTATGTTTGCAGCGGCTACAGCATAATTAAGTCTTTCTTGATCGATGGCCCCCTCAGAATCAGATTCGGTAATGTTTCGTGCGATCGTATCATTGAAAATAAAACCTTCTTGCATGACCGACCCACAGGCATTTCTCCAAACATTGGTATTTATTTTCTTTAAATCATGCCCGCCTACACATATTTCTCCTTCATTAGGTACATAGAATTTTAATAACAGTTTTAACAGTGTTGTTTTCCCACTACCACTTGTGCCAACAATAGCAGTAACTTTTCCTTTTGGAATTTTTAAGTCTATATTTTCTAAAACAGCAGGTGAAGATTTTCCGCCATATCTAAAATTCACGCACTTTAGCTCTATTGTATTATCTTCTGGTATTATTTGAAGAGTACTGTTTTCGGGACTTACTTCATCCTTTTCATTATGGATTTCTGAGAGCCTTTCGAGACTTATTTTCGCATCTTGACCATTTTGTACAAAGGTTATAAAATTGTTAATGGGTAGGTTAAGTTGGCCTATTATGTATTGAACTGATAACATGATACCCAATGTTATTTCACCATCAATAACCAATTTAGCTGAGATGAATGTAATAAGAATGTTTTTAAGCTCATTTAAGAAACGACCTCCAGTAATTTGTGTCTGAGATAATTTCAATCTTTTCATTGAATTTTCAAACAATCGAACTTGTATTGCCTCCCACTCCCATCTACGACGTCTCTCAGACCCGTTCAGTTTTATTTCTTGTATGCCCGAAATTAGTTGGAATAGGCTACTTTGATTATCAGAGGACTCATCAAATCTTTTGTAGTCTAGCTCTGCCCGTTTTTTCATAAAAATAAGTGCCCAGATTATATAAAGCATTGACCCCAAAAAAAATATTGAAAAGATTAGATGACTATAATACCATAAGACCCACCCGAAAATAACAATGTTAAAAGCTGAAAATATTGTATTGATGGTGGTTGTTGACAAAAAGTTTTGTATTCTTCTATGGTCATGTATTCTTTGTATAATGTCTCCCGTGTTTTTTGAATCAAAAAAGGCTATCGGAAGTCTCATCAATTTCACTAAAAAATCGGATATTAAATGAATATTTACCCTTGTTGTTATATGAAGAAGAATCCATCCCCTTACTACCTCCACAGTTGTTTGGGAAATAAATAGAGTTAATTGTGCAATTAGAATTAGATAAATAAAGTTTAATTCTTGATATCTTATTCCTTGATCAACAATGGCTTGGGTTAAGAAAGGTAGTATCAATTGTATAAGGCTGCCTATGATTAGGCCAAGAAATAATTGAAACACCTGTTTCCGATAGGGTCGAAAATACGACAATAAGAAAGATAGGTTATATCTGTTTTCAGAAGATTCCTTTCCTGAATAGAATTTAGGAGTTGGTTCCAATATCAAGACCGACCCCAGGCCTTTACTATTATCTGCATTGCTGCCTATCCAACCAGAAATGAATTTATCTTTGGAATATTTCATAAGCCCGTGTGATGGATCCGCTACAAATACTAAGTTTTTTTTTATTCGATAAACAACAATAAAATGTCTTTGTCTCCAATGAATTATACAAGGAAGGGCAACTTTTTTTACTAATGTATTGTAGTCAATTGTAGCTCCAATTGAATGAAAACCTACACTTTCAGCTGCTTCCGAAATTCCAGCCAGGGAAACGCCAACTTTGGTAATTCCTGTTCTCTTTCTTAGAAATTCAATGGAAAAGGATTTGCCATAATATTTGGCAATCATCCGAAGACAAGTGGGGCCACAGTCCATTGAGTCCAATTGCCTGTAAAAGTTAAATTTTTTAAAAAAACACATCAAATATTAGTAAGAAAATACAACATAAAAATAAAAAACACATTTCAAAAAGCACCTTATTTTCTTTTTTTGAGCTAAATAATTTATGGTAGCCCGGATGTAGAAAAAGATTACTGAAGTTTAAAGCATGAGTAAAGAAAACATAAATGAGCAGCCTTGATGAGAAGAATTACAGGAATATCTTTTTATTAATACTTCTGGTAGTAACTAAATCTTTTTGATAAATTCTATTGTGACCAACATTTAAAACGTTGGTAAACCCTAAATCTTCGATTATTGCACAGGCTCTGGATACTTCTTCATAGCCTTTCCAAAACTGGTTTCCAGGTAAAAAATAGGAAGCATCATCCATGACAAGGAATCCACTAGGCTTTATTAAACTTGAATAATTTTGAATGTCTTTCACCACCGCATCATAACTATGGTCACCATCAATGTAAACTATATCTAAGTGCATGTCTTTAATACATTTTAAAACAGGTTCACTATTCGAGTATCCTTTTATTTTATTGACCTCATCAAAATTCAACTCAAAGTGTTCAAATACTTCCCTGATTATTGAAAAGTAATCTTGTCGGGGATGATAGTTACCTACTTTTTGATTTTGAATAAATTTCTGTGATATATAGCCCCGAACTTTATTGACAAAAGGGTTATTTAAAAAAACGTTATTGCTTATGTTGCCTGTAAAGGGGGACACCGCAACAATATCGATAGTAGAATTCAAATATTTAGCTATTAAGGCCCATAATGAAATGACTTGTCCTTTATATACACCAATTTCAAGAACTTTTGGATGTCCATTTTTAAGTACTAAGTGAGAAATAAGTAAGTACCACATGTAGTGAAATGCCCTGTCCCCAAACCCCAAATTGTTTTTTTCAATAAAGTCTCTATGCTCTTTAAGGAATGGAAACTTATCAGTCCTTCTCGTAAAGTTGATCCAGACTAAATCATTGTTGTAGGCACTATTGCGATATTGACTCAGTATTCCTTCTAAAGTGTTGGACGTGCTCATATTTTGGCTGAATTCTAGGCTTTTAGTCTTTTTTTTAGTGAAACTTGTAAGCTATTAAACGTTAGGCATTGTGTTTAGAATCAAACTTTTCTTTCGAAATTACACAGTTTGATATCAAATAGAATAGGCTCATTTTTTCAATATTTTCTAAGCCAAAAAAGTCGCAGAGAGAATTAAGAATAAACCCAGTATCAACATTCATCTCTTTTCGTAATTCTAAAATATCAACCAAGTATTTTTGTGTACGCTTCAAATTAGTTGTTTTTCTCTCTTTATCAATTAAGGAAGCTACTGTATTTCTATTGGCCAAATAAAATTTATGTAAGTGCTTTTTGACTACACTTAAATTTCTATTTTCCAGCTTTCCAAATTCTCTAGCGAGTGTTTTCTTAAAATTATTCAAGACTTCGTCCTTATCCTTTTCGGAAAAAACATAAAGTTTTATAAGTAAGTCAAGAACTATTTCTGGAAGGTATTCAATAGTCATGTCAGCATACTCCTCAAATGAAAATGACAAAATTTTGGAAATTCTTTTATAGACCGCTATATGCTTAGCGTATATTTCCCCATTATAAAGGCCATAATGGACCGTGTTATTTTCAAAATCACAAAAGATTTTTGAACCTGTTTGGAAAACAGAATTTATGGAAGAGGGATTGCTGGAAAGAAATTTTTTGAAATGGTTGTCACAATCTTTTACGACTTCTATGGTCTTGCTTCTTTGTATTATGAGAAAAAGTGCTATATGGTCGCCTCTGTTTTTGTTTAGCAAATAGAAATAATTGTTAGGGCCTAATTGCTTATCATAAAAAGGAATCAAACCTTTTGAAATTAATTTGTGCCAACTATCTTGAGAATAAAATATTGAAATACTCAAGCAAAAGTCCTTGTCAATCTCAGTTACTTCCATACTCACCAATCTAATTCCGTCTCACCAAAAGTTTTATTAACGACAATTATTTTATTTTTTTGATTTTCATACATTTTGATACAGTTGTTGATTTGAGAGAAAAACATAATAAGTTTTTGAAACGATTGTTCATCTTGACACTTATAGTACTCGTCTTTGACAATTTTATTCAAGGAGGGTGTACCGATTTTTCCAATTCGTTTAACCCCTAAACTATTTGTTAATATAAGACCGCATCCACTCTTTTGCCAATTTCCGATTTTCCATTCTAGTTTTTCAAGATTCCAAATTGGGTTGTTCAAATCATGTAAATTATCATCTTCGAACTCTTTGAAGATTGCACGAGTGTCATTTGATTGACTCAATCTATGTATGACTACAATTCCGGTATAGTACATCCTATTAGTCAAGAGATATAATAATTCAGTACTATAATGATTTATATATTTTATGTATATGTCTTTGATAAGGTGAGCATTTGGTTCGTTTTGGAGTCTTGTGTCATCGCTATGTGAAATGGCGTTTAAGAACTTACCATCGGATATATTAATCACTTGTCTGCCTAACAATATTAGCCTGTTTTTAAGATCCAAATCTTCGAACCCATAATTTTCCATTGATTCATCATATCCGGTAATGGTTTCGAAATCCTTTTTCTTTAGGCATATCCTTCCCAAACAATCTTTTCTAACGGAAGCTCTATCTGTAGCTAAAAAAATATTTTTCCGTTTTAGAAAACAATTGTTTACATATTGTGCAAAGCCTTTCCCAATGTAATTGTCAGCATCTACATTACAAATGATTTCTCCAGTAGCTTCTTTCGAGACAACGTTTTTGGAATGGCTTCTTAAGAAATATTTGGGAGAAGATGTTTTTATATATTTTAAAACACCACTAGTTAGATAATCTGACATTTCCTTCTCTATCCAATTGTCAAGGTCATCCTTTGAGTTGTAATTGAGTACTACAAATTCTAAGTTCCCATATGATAGGTTATCCTTGATGTTTTTCGGCAACGTTTTTCGTAGGGGTTCCAATCTGTTCATGCAAACGGTACAAAAGGAAATTTTATGCTTGAATAAGTTGGATTCTTGTTTCATCATCCCAATAGAAAGGTGTTTTTCACAAATAAATTATTATTTAACATATTATCCTAAAAATATTAAAGTTTTTTCTTACATTAAATTTAATATTTTTCTATATTTATGGAGAAAACAGTATTAATCTAAATTCAGTATCATGAAAGAAACAGCATTACCGCCGTTGAAATTGAACAAAGAAGTAGTATCCAATCTTACCAATATGGAGAGTATAAAGGGAGGATTTGGATTTGACACTTACGTTGAGGACACATGCACTTGTTGCAATTATTCCTGTTCCTGTTAAATGGGTTGTTTAATGCAAGAATTTGTTAGATGATGAGGGCCAAACATGTTTGGCCTTCTTTATTTGTTGACTAACTGTATATACATTTCTACATCTGACAAATAATGCAATGATTTTTCAAATCAGCCTCGTTTAAAGTAATTATTTATTCAAGGAAAGTAATCAAATGGACAAACAACTATTGTGGGAAAAGCTAATAGAAATTAATGAAGATATAGACAATCACTATGACTTGTATAATCAAGTTGGGGGATTGGCTGGGCTTTCTGGTTTGGCGCTTTTTAAATTTTACTATTCAAAGTTAATTGACAATTCAAATGAAAAGAAAAAAGGGGAGGAAATTCTTAAAAGATGTATCGAAAACATAAATAATGGCTTTTCATATCCTACTTATTGTGCGGGCTTAGCTGGTATGGGATGGGTTCTTGATCATTTGAAGGAGAGTGGTTTTATATATAATGAATGTGATGATATGTTGTTTCAACTGGATGGGTATTTGAATCAAATAATGACAACTAATATCAAAGATGGGAAGTTTGATTTTTTGCACGAGGCTCTTGGTTATGCATTTTATTTTTTAAATCGATATAAAACCACTTCAAACACACATATGAAGTTGTTCTACCAATCTTCATTATTGGATTTTGTAAAAAATCTGAAAGAACAATCGAAGAGAAATAAACTCTCAAATTCTGTTGAATGGATTTCCGTCCTTGATTACCAAGGTAAAACAAGAGGCTATAATTTGAGCCTATCACATGGGATTTCAAGTATTATTGGATTTTTGGCTAGATTACATAGACAAGATTTCTTTACGGATGAATGTGAAGACTTGTTAAATGGCTCTGTAGAGTTTGTGCTTTCCTATATGGGTCGAAGTGCAAATGGAATTTCTGTATTTCCTGATTGGATAAGCCTAAAAGGACAACCACTGAATGTGCCCAGCCGGTTAGGTTGGTGCTATGGAGATTTGGGTATTGGTATATCATTGTGGAGTGCATATAAAAGCACGGGGCAGCAGAAGATAAAGGATGCATCCATCCATGTGTTTAAAGAATCATCAAAACGAAAATCATATGAACAAAACTTGGTTGTAGATGCTGGACTTTGTCATGGTTCCTTCGGTATTTCACAAATATATAATCGAATGTATCATGAAATGAAGTCAATTTCTGATGATGATATGGAAATAGATTTCTTCTTACAGGAAGCAAATTTTTGGGCATATGATGGTCTGACAAGAGCAAACCATAATGGAGGATTTGCTGGGTTCAAAGAGTGGAAGGGGACTGATAAAAGATGGGTTGGTTCTCACTTTGTGCTTACTGGAACTGCTGGTATTGGTTTAGCAATAATAAGTAACCTGTCAACTTCATCTGAATTTGAACCGAATTGGGATGCCTGTTTAATGATTGCGTAAGCTATTTTCAAAGAATAAGAATATGGCAAAGAACCCCTATTTACATTTCGAGAAATTTATTCTCAGAACACCACTGTACCCCTTAGATTTTTTTTTCTCCATCATGGAGAATGATGAAGTTGATGATGCACAATTAAAAAAGCATTTTATTAATCCCGAAATTTCTGAAGCTATCTACTTAGCATCTCCAGAATTACATAGGCAATTAAAGCATTGGTCAGTAGGAGACACACCTATTGAGAAAAGGGAAAGATTGAAGTACTCTTTTTTAAAATACTTAATTAGAATGTCCACACGTCCAACACCTTTTGGCCTTTTCGCTGGTTGCTCAACTGGGCAATTTGGAAATGAAACCTGTATTAAAAGTGATTTACCGACCAAAAACAAAAGAAATACAAGATTGGACATGAATTATTTGGTTGCTTTATCTCAAGATTTGGCAAATAAATCAATAATTCGCGAGCAGTTACATTTTTACCCTAATACCAGCATATATGAGGTGGGTGGCCAATTGAGATATGTTGAGTATAGCTATAACAAGGGAAAGAGAACTCATCTCATGATTTCGGTTGAAAGAGACAAATATTTGGAGAAAATATTAACAAATGCTGAAAAAGGTAAAAAGCTAAATAGCCTGACAAAGATATTAAAAGACGATGGTATCGATGAAGGAGTTGCTTCCAATTATATTAATGAATTAGTTGATAGTCAACTTCTTGTAAGTGAGCTGGAACCAACAGTGTCTGGTCCAGAGTTTTTAGACCAAATTTGTTCTGTATTGAAAAATCTGGAGAACACAAGCCACGTCATTGATTTAATCATGAAAATGAAGGAAAATCTACGTTTGGTAGATGCTTCCATTGGCAATAAAATAGAAAGATATAAAGAGTTTGAAAATCTTGCATATAAGCTAGGAACTGATTTTGAGAGAAAATTTCTTGTCCAAACAAATTTAATTCTAAATCCAAAAAAAAATCAAATAGATGCTAGTATTACAGAATCAATTAAAAAAGGAATAACTCTCTTGAATAAGATTAGCTTGCCTCCGGTAGATACAGACTTGATTAGGTTTAAAGAAGCATATATAAATCGATATGATGGCAATGAGATGCCACTTGCTACTGTGCTTGATGTTGAATTAGGTTTAGGTTATAAACAGAATAATATATCGGGAGTAGTTAACCCCTTAGTTGATGATATTTCTTTTCCGGAAAAGGAAACAGAAACCAGACCCGTAAGATGGTCCAAAATAAATGAGATTTTCCACCGTAAGATATTTAATGCTGGATTGAATAAGGAGTACTGCATTAAATTGAATGAATCAGAGTTTGGTATATATGAAGAGGATTGGGAAGACTTGCCAGATACAATTTCGGTCATGATTGAGATTCTGGAATTTAATGAAAAGAACAAGATAAGGTTTGCAGGATTTTATGGTTCTAGCGCAGCAAATTTTATGGGACGATTTTGTCATGGAGACAAGAAAATAATGGATCATGTTAAATCAATTTTAACCAAAGAGAAAGAAATTCATACAGAAGGAATACTAGCTGAAATAGTACATCTTCCCGAATCTAGAGTTGGAAATGTATTGAGTCGCCCATCCTTCAGAGATTATGAAATACCATACTTATGTAAATCCATCCAAAATGAAGAGAATCAGATCACGATTGATGAATTAGCAATTTATCTTGATGATGGTAAGCTGAAACTTAAATGCCCAAGGTTGAAACAAGAAATTGTTCCTCGACTAACAAATGCCCATAATTATTCTTCTCGTCAATTGCCGATTTATCATTTCTTGTGCGATATGCAATTTCAGCAAGGGAGAAAGGGTTTAGGGCTCGACCTTGGGCCTTTTATGGATGAATATGATTTTATACCAAGAATCGAATTTCAAAATTTGATACTATTTGAAGCTACCTGGAATATTAAAGTTGATGATATATCATATATGTATAAAATTGATAACAAACCTGATTTATTAAATTCAGTTTTACTTTTTCAAGAGAAAAAAAACATGCCAGATTTTGTTATGTTGGTGGATGGTGATAATCGATTGGCAATAAATTTAAAAAATTTCACATCTGTGAAAATGTTATTGGAAACGATAAAAAAACGAGAACGCATAACATTAAAAGAATTCTTATATGGTTGTACCAATACACAAATAAATTGCGCAAACGAAGTAATAGTTTCCTTTTATAAACAGCCAACAGTATAACAATGCAGAGTTTTTTTTTTCTTGGGGATAAATGGATTTATTACAAAATTTTCACAGGGGAGAAATTTGCGGACAGGTTTTTAACCAAAGTCATTAAACCCGTAGTAATTGATCTTAAGGCTGAACAGGTCATCAAAACATTTTTTTTCATCCGATACGGAAGCCCTGATTTTCATCTTAGACTGAGATTTGAAATCTATAAAAGAAAAGATTTATTTATAGTGATTCAAAGGCTTCATGAAGTTTTGAAAGGTTTCGTTGAGGATAAAATCATTTGGAAAGTTGAAACAGATACTTATCATAGAGAATTATGGCGTTATGGCTCTAATACAATACAAATTTGCGAGGAAATTTTCGATTGCGACAGTTCAAGTGCTATAGATTTAATCGAGATGGTTTCTAGATTAGGAGATGATAATGTTAAATGGCTTTTGGCATTAAAAGCAATTGATTCATACCTTGAATACTTTAATTATGAAACAAAGGAAAAAATAAAACTAATCGAAGGTTTGAAAACAGCTTTTGGAAAAGAATTTGGAATGTCTCGTCCATTGAAAAAACAATTAGACAAGAAATACAGAGAAAGCTATCATAAAATTGATAGTTATTTGAACTTATATAATAGTAATCATGAAAATTTTGATTCTGCAATAAAAATCTTAAAAAGAAAAGAAGATGAGATAAGCCCTTTGGTCACAAAGATTAGAGAAATGGAATCTAAAGGTTTTTTGGAAATCGAAATTAATTCACTAGTAAGTAGTATTATCCACATGTCGATAAACAGACTCTTGAATTCCAAAATTCGAATGCAGGAAATGATTTGTTATGACTTTCTTTTTAGGTATTATTCTTCTACTCTGGCACGTTCAAAGTATGGATAGTAATAAAGAGGAATAAATTATATGCTGATGCACACCACGACAAATGTTAAAAAACTAAATATTTAGTTACAACTAAATATTTAGTTGTATATTTAGTTTGTTATAAAGGAAAGGTTAATCATGAAAGAGCTAACTAGAGCAGAGGAAGAAGTTATGCAGGTTTTGTGGAAACTAAAGAAAGGGAGTGTTGCTGCAATTATTAAAGAGTTTCCGAATCCTAAACCGGCTTATAACACTGTATCAACTGTTGTTAGAATTTTGGAAAGTAAGGGTTTTGTTTCACATGAAAAAAGAGGCAAAGGTTACATATACTTTCCTTTGATGCAAAAAAACGACTATAGTAATCAAACCATAAGTAAATTGGTAGATAACTATTTTCAAGGGTCCTTCACAAGTATGGTTTCGTTTTTCATGAAGAAAAATGATATGAATGTTAATGATTTGGAATTGATGTTGAATGAAATTAAAGAGAAAAGCTAATGATTGTATATGTAATAGAAGCTTTATTTTTTCAATCAGTTTTTCTGATAATATATGACTTCCTTCTGAAAAGGGAGACATTTTTTCAGCTTAACAGATTTTATCTACTTTCATCTTTTGCAATCTCATTAATCTTCCCAATTCTTCCTTCTTTTACCAACCTCAACATTGCAATTCCCGATAGGTATGAATTATACCCCAATTTTTTAATGCAAGTGAACGAAATTGGAATGACTCAAAATGTGAGTATAGGAACACCATTGGCATGGAACGAATTAATTTTAGCTTTAGGATCACTTTCCGCACTAATTTGTTTTTTTGGGAAAATAAGAAAAATCAAGAATTACATCAAATTGGGAAAGTTAGAATTTTTAGGAGATTATATTCTTGTAGAATTACCAACAAAGAATACAGCATTTTCTTTTTTCAACTATATTTTTATTAGTAGTGATATTATTAATAATAAAGAAATCCATACAAGTATTTTGGAACATGAACTAGTCCATGTTAGGCAAAAACACACGATTGATTTACTTTTTTTTGAAATAATGAGGATTCTTTTTTGGTTCAATCCTTTTTCATATTTATACCAAAATAGAATTTCAGTATTACATGAATACATTGCGGACAATGAACTGGTGTCTACAACTAATCAAATTGAACAATATAAATTGTTGTTGGCACAAGCTTTAAGAACGCATGACATTTCTCTCATAAATCCATTTTTCAATAATTCTCTTGTTAAGAAAAGGATAGTTATGTTAAAAAGAAAAAGGTCGCATAGCTTCAATAAATTGAAGTTTTTACTATTGATTCCTGTTATTGGAGGAATGTTGGGTTTTTCATCAAGTATTGATTTAAAAAAGGAAAGTCTTAAGCTTTTAAGCGATAGGACATTAATCACGGATGGCTTATCAACCATCAATGGAATTCCTTTCGCATTGGTTGATAGACCTCCCATTTTCCCTTCATGTTTAGGTACGGATAATTTAAAATTGTGTTTTGGGGAAATGCTTCAAAATCATATAAATAAGAGAATTAAATCCTTAGAGATTAAAGAACGTGAATCTCCTGACAAAACGGTTAAAATTTTGTGTACCATTACGGCTGAGGGAAATGTTGCAAATATTAAAATTAAAGGTTTAGACAAAAATCTCGAAAACGCCGCTCTTGATATTATTTCATCTTTACCCAAGTTGATCCCTGCCGAGCACAATGGAGAAAAGGTAAATGTTTTGTTTTCAATACCGATTGATTTTAAATAGAAGATTCATTAAAGTTATAATAACAAAATTTTCTTTATGAAACAAAAAGCTTTCTCTGATTCTAAGACCTAATAGTGATTTGCGCTTACTAAGCTCCTAAAACCTTTACGGCTTTTTTTTGATTATTCTGTCTTCTTAATTGCAAGATGGGCTGGCTTTTCTTGACTTAATTTAAAGAGATTTAAGATGCATAAACGTTATATAGTTCATATTTTTTTGGTATTTGTTTGCGGTTTAGTCTATTCGCAGGATTTTTCTATCACCGGAAAGTTAAAGGATAGAGTTTCTCAGGAGCCGCTTGAGTCGTCTACCGTGTATGTAGAATCAATAAAGGATAGTACCTTAATTGCATATACAATCAGTGACTCGAACGGAATGTTTCAACTTGATTTTTCGACAAATAGGAAAAATATAAACCTATTCATTACTTATATTGGATATAAAACAATTGTTAAGGAAATTTCATTGAAAACACCCAACATAGAAATGGGGGATATCAATTTGGAAATTCAAGCAAATCAACTTGATGAGATAAAAGTTTTTGGCGATAGGATTCCTATAATAGTTAAAAAAGACACGCTGGAATTTAATGCAGACTCATTTCAAACACGTCCTGATGCCAATTTGGAGGAGTTGCTAAAGAGATTGCCAGGAATCGAAATCGATAAAAAAGGTGGGATTACCATGAATGGACAAGTGGTTAGCCAAATATTAATAAATGGAATGCCTTTTTTCGGAAATGACTTAAAAATTGCTACTAAAAACATTCCTAGGGAGATAGTGGATAAGGTAGAACTTACTTCGACTAAGACAGAAAAAGAAAGGTTTACGGGCAAAGAGGGGAGTTCCGATAAACAGACAATCAATGTAACAATTAAAAAAGACAAAAATAAGGGACACATGATGAGGGCTACAGCGGGATATGGAACAGATGATAGGTATCAATTTAATGCCATAGGAAATTACTTTAACGGTAAAGAGCGTATTAGTCTTCTGTTAGGAAAGAACAACATAAATAATCCGGGGTTTTCATTTGATGAAGTCTATGATATGATTGGAAATAAGAGAGAATTGAATAGGAACAATAATGATGGGTTTAATCTAGGTGATATTGCTTTTGGGTCAGGAGAGGGAATTGCAGAGTCTACCAATTTGGGGGCAAATTATACAAATGAATTTAATAACAATACGAAAGTTTCAACCGATTATTTTTTTGGTTCAGCCAATACTAACAATGAAACCAAAATTTTTCAGGAAAATCAGTTACAAAATGATTTGTTTTTCACCGATAAGGCATCAGGCTATTTAAGTGAGACAGATTCACATAGATTTACTGGGCTATTCTCAACGAATATTGATTCTTCTTTGAGATTAAGCTTCCAACCAAAATTCACTTATAATAAAACTATGAACAGTTCTTTTTCTAACGAATCTTCATTCTCTTTAGGAAATGAGATTACTAGTGAAAGTGTACTTGTAGATAGTTCTAGTATTTCAACAAAAAATTTTAACAACAATATAGAAATCATTAAAAGGTATGGAAATCAAGGAAGGTTTTTAAGTTTTAACCTAAGAAATTCTTACATCGAAAATGATGGGAAATCCAGATATTCATCTGAGCTCTCCACATCTTCGGACAATATCGAAATTAAGCAGTTAGAAGAGTCATATGGCAAAAATGAAAGCTACAATTTTGGAATATCATATAGGCTACCATTAGGCAAAAAGAAATTGTTTCTTGATTTTGATTTTAATTACCTAATTAGTAGACAGAAGAACAATAGGGTAGTTAATGATTTCAACGATACCACTAATGAATTTGAAGACTTAAATCAAGACCTAAGCTCCTATTTTTCTTATAACGCTGATGTAGTCCAACCTAAAGTTGGTTTAACATATGAAGGAGACAAATATAGTTTTAATATAAATGGGAGCTATATCAACGTTCAGCTAAGCAATAATGATTCAATCCAAAAATTGGAGTATTCAAAAATAAATGGTAGAACTTATTTTGGTGGTTTTTTTAGATACCAAATTAATAAAAGATCCAAGATTTTTTTAGATTATAGAGTAGATAATACCATACCTTCTCTCAATGAATTACAGCCTATTGAAGACGTTAAAAACCCTTTGAATGTTTCGGGGGGCAATAATGAGTTGAGTTCTTTTTACAATCATGTGATTAGGCTTAATTATACGGGATACAATTCAAAATCAAAAACTAATTTTTTCTTATTCGCTCAATCAGAAATATCGGATGACAAAATTGTTGAGAAGCTCGATGTAGACAATAACTTGATAAGAAATAGAGGTTTCGTAAATATGGACGGGAATATTAATACATTTGGGGGTTTTGGGATTAATAAGCGGATAAAAAAAGATAGTACTCACATTTTGAACATTTCGACTGGTGGCGGATTTGTGTTTAGAAATGATGTTACTTTAAATAATGATATTGAGTTTAAAACTAGTACGTTTCGATTTGTTCCGAGATTAGGACTTCAATATAGCTACAAAGATTTTTTTGATGTTAGTCCCTCTTATCGACTGACATATAATACTACTACTTATAACGATAGACAGAAAACCGATTTCACTCTTCATAGTTTAGAACTAAGAGTAACTTCATATTGGCCAAAAGGAGTTGTAATAGGGAATGATTTAAGTTATGTCTATAATGGGTCTATCCAAGGTAATATTGAAAAAACATCTTTGCTTTGGAATTTAAGTTTTGGAATGAATATGTTTAAGGGAAATGGAAACCTAAAATTTACTGTATATGATTTGTTAAGGCAAAACAACAATATTTCAAGAACTGTTACTCAAAATTTCATTGAAAATAGAGAAAGTTTAATACTTCAGAGATACTTTATGTTAAGCTTTACATATAAAATAAATAATTTTGACAAAAGAAGATAATACTTTATTAATTGTACGAAATTATTTACTTTTATTGAGACATTAAATTTTTTCAATGCAACATAATGCATTAATGTGTAGCATTTTAGAATAATCGGGTAGACTTTTAGCCATGTTATCACGAAAATTCCGATTTGATTTAATTCTTAATAAAAATGATGGAGAAGCATATCTTTATTTTCGGTGTAGGTGGTAGGTGTTCTTCAACAGCTATGCAACGCATTCTCAACTCAAGCAATGAAGTTTGTATTTGGGGAGAACAACAATATATCATTGATGATATATTGTGCATTATAAAAAGAGTTGATAAATTTTCACAAGATTCAACTGTAATAGAGGATAATAAAATCTTTCATCAATGCCTTAGATCTAAAAACCACTTATATCCCCATTATCCATTTATGATGTCCATGGGGAACTTATCCGAACTAAGGAAAAAATTAATTGAGGCTATAATTTATAATTTGAAAGCTCCAAATGGTATAGTACGATTCGGTTTTAAAGATATTAGAATTAGAGACATTGCTACTTTAGTGAGCCTGAGAGAGATTTTTGAAAATTCCAAGTTCATATTTTTGTTCCGCAACCCTATAAATCAATGGGTTTCGGTTAATCACTATAAATGGTGGGAGTATGGCCATAAACTAGAAGATTTTCTTGAAGAATATCAAAATATCAGTAAGATAATGCTTGAGTATTCGGAAAAATATAAGAATTATGCGTTTTTCGAAAATACCTCAATACAAAATGAACAAGAGTTAGGGAAACTATTGGACTTCCTGAATATTAAAGAAGTTGATAATCAAGTGGTTCAAAAAAAATATATAAATCCAAAAATTCTTGGGAAAAGGGAGACTCCATCTATAGAAAAAAAAATAAAGAAAAGTGATGCTTTTGAGAAGTATAGATTAATGCAGGAAAAAGTAATTACTAAGAGTACATGAGAATAGTAGAATCTCTGTGGAAAATAAAGAACGGCAATTTGTTGTCTGAATCATATTATTTCTTCAACATAGTAAGGAGAGTATAAATGTTAATTTATGGTAGAACATAAAGAAATAAGAAATAACATTTTTCCGGAACATTTCAAAATTTCAAGAAATGATAGAATGATGTTCAATGGTCACAAATCAATTATGGTGTTGTTCACAGGTCTTCCTTGTTCTGGTAAATCAACTCTTGCTAATGCGTTAGAACAGAAACTATTTTCTGAGAATATCAAAACTTTTATTCTTGATGGGGACAATTTGAGAAGTGGAATAAATAAAAACCTGTCCTTCAGCCCTGCTGACAGGGCAGAGAACTTAAGAATTGTCTCAGAAATTTCAAAATTATTCATTGAAGCTGGAGTAGTTGTGCTTGCGGCCTTTGTAGCTCCATATTTAATGGAAAGAAGGAAAATAAAAAACCTAATAGGGGATGTGGATTTTGTGGAAATATATGTAAATACTAGTTTGAAAGTCTGCGAAGAAAGAGACGCTAAAGGATTATTCAAAAAAGCGAGACAAGGTAAAATTAATGACTTTACCGGAATTTCTGCCCCTTACGAACCTCCTGTAAATCCATTTCTTGAAATAAACGAAAGCTTTACAGTAGAGAAAGCGACAGATTTAATATTTAAAAAGCTTATTTGGAAGATTAAAATGGACATATAAGTGATTTATTAGTTCCGTTTTTTAATATATATTTTTTGAAAACAGTGTCCAGAAAGATTGCATTTTTAATTCCCTATTTTGGAAGAAAATTCCCTGATTATTTTCACTATTTCTTAAAATCAGCCTCACATAATAATAATTTTTTATTTATAATCTTCACAAATATCCTTATACCAAAGACACTTCCAAATATCCCAAATATTAAATTTGTTAGGTTCAATTTGAAGGATTTTAATCAGCTGGCCAGTAAGAAGTTAAAGTTAGAGATTGATGTTTCTGAACCATATAAATTATGTGATTTCAAGCCAGCATATGGTTTGATTTTTGAAGATTTTATTTTAGACTTTGATTTTTGGGGTTATTGTGATTTAGATATAATTCTGGGAAACATTGAGAAGTTTATAGATAGCGAAAAACTTAGAAAATATGAGATAATTTCTGTACGTGAAGAATATTTATCTGGCTTCTTTGCCATTTACAAGAATTCTGACAAGATAAAATACATATTTAAAAAGAGCAAAGATTGGGAGTTTGTCTTAACAAATGAAGATAACTTTTGCTTTGATGAATGTAATTGGGAATTTTATAAATGTTTGAAGGGTATTTCTATTTTAGAAATAGATACAGAGATCGAATCGATGACACATGTTGTCTTAAAAGAAAGAATGTTTTTAGATTCTAGTTTTAATAATTGTAGCCACGAGTTTTTGGGTTATGCAGAATTTTTCGACTTGCTCAGAGTTAATTCTAATGGTCTTTATAGTCTTAATTCAGGCAAAGAATATATTTTAACTCACCTAATTCGTCTAAAGAAATTTTCTCTTTTTGACAGCCCAAAATTTAATTGGAAAAATGAGGAAATTTATATTGATAGATTCGGTTTATCTAACTTATCGGAACATATCGAAGAAAGAAAATTATCGTTCATGAGAAAAAAGGTGAAGTTCAACCAAGAGGACTTTTTTATTGAAAAAGTTTCGAACTCTTTTTATCTTCGTTCCTTTACATCTGACATGGTAATATCATTGCGCCATATATATCAATTGTTGGTTTTGTTTCATGACAATCATCCGATTACCGCCAATGATTTGCATGATTCTTTTCAAGATAATAATGATGTAAATAAAGCATTTTTAAAAGAACAATTTGCAACAATTGTTTATTGGGGTCTTTCCAATGATTATCTTAAACTAGCAATCTGAACTATATCTAATTATATTAGTCTTGTAGAGAACCTGTCCTAAAGATTGGGGTCTTTACACTGTGCACCCTAAAGGGTGCTTTTTATGGATAGGGAGAAAAGAAGATTTCCAAGAACATTATTCTCTGTCCTTTTTGGATGCAGATATCTTTAAAGCAATCCCATTGGTTTGAGATGGGCAATGATCGGCTGCTGGATACATCATTTTCCATAAATGGTATTTTGATTTTGCAGGACAAATTTTAAAAAGTCTTTCGGATAATCTCCAAACTGGTTCAAAGCAGCATTTATCCATACAAATGATTGAGTATGCAATTGTATGCATATACAATTATACATATGTACAATTATGTATTTGTACAGATAAACAGATGTTTTAATATGTAAACAAATCTGATGGGTACATAATTAATGTAATGGTACGAAGGAGTGTATTGGGGGAATTGCTCCATTCGTTGTTCTTTGAAACGAAGCATAGAATTCCTTAGACAGGTTCACCTGTCATTCTTGTGAGATCAGGGACAATGGTTTGCTGCTTTTGAAAGGAAGAAGCAATTTTTATTTTGAGCGATATCGATTTCCACGTTCACTTTCTTGGATACCGAGCTGTTTTGTCTTTTTCTCCCTTTTCACTTTTTATCACTACAAAGGTCATAGTGGGTCAGGTCAAAACATATTGGCACAAACTTCAAAAAGTCGGAACTTTCTCATTGAAGGACAGGCTTTTCACAGCCCGATCCCTTTGTTTTTCCATCTTCTCTTTCTGGAAGGAGGGGAAAAACGCAGACCTTTCAATTTTGTATATGCCTCGACCATCCCTGTCCATCTTTGGCCAAGTTCGGGCCAAGAACCGGGAATCAGGGAATTTTCCGTCAGGATAAGGCGGTTGCTTTCACTTTTTCGGTCCGTTGCCCTATTGAAATTGCCCAAGGCGGACAGGTCACCGGCCAGACCGCTGGGAAATCCCTCAACGTTGAAGATGGTGCCATACTCTTTGCCGATGAACATACTTTCCCTTTTCATAAGCTCGGTATGCAGTCTTTCAAGGGAATACAGCCCGCAGAGCAGCAAAAGATCCCCAAAATCCTTTTGCGTCCCACGATTGGCGGCCGAGACCAACTTCAAGGCCCCAATGTCGAGTTCATGGATCAACCTGATGTTGTCTAATATTTCAACGGGATGGAGCAACGGGATATTTTGGATGATGTCTATTTTGATCGGGACACCGTTCCTTTGTACGTTCACCCTGAGAAAGGCCATTTGGTCATCCCCGAAGTTTTCCTCCAAGAGGCCCAAAAGCCCGTCTTTGAAGTTTGATCTGAAATAAGCACTTATTTCCTTCAATCTTTCGACCCCGACCACACCTTGGGAAAAGAGATCGAGGTCCGTAGAAGCCCTATGATTGTGCCGGATAGCGAGGTTGGTCCTCCTCCAAGGTTGAAGTCCCTTAAACAATCCGCATGCATCAATTGGACGATGACGCTTTTTAGCTAATCCGAAACGGCTTGGTTGACGGTCATTATCCAAATGAGGGGTTGTAGTTCTTCATATGGTCCAGTCTGATGCCATAACGTTCGGCCACGGCCCTGATACTGCTGTTCCCCCGGATCTGTTCGCTCCTCTTCGCACACCGGACAATGTCACTTATCGGATACAGTCTTTCGAGAAGCTCAAAATATTGTGGGTCCCCCATGTTGCGGGACAGTACCCTTTCAATGATAAATATCTTGTCCTTTTCCACATCAAGCACGCTGGGGTCGACATCCCAAAATACAGGTCCGGGAAAATAACCCTTTAGGTTCTTTCCTTTGGATGATGCTATGTTGTGCGACTTTTTCATAGTTCTTTCTATATCAAATATACGAAATATCCCAGTGTCCGGCCCATGGCCCCGTGTTCAATATGACTTGGGACAAAAATCGGGCCATTGATCTAATATGGAAGATTCTGTCCAAAGGAACCTATCGGCCGTTTTCCCCCTTCCCATAGAAATCCTTGGTTCATGTCCAGTGCTATATTTGATTTTCCATTTGAAAAAATCTCTCAATTATTTGCCGTACAAAAGACCATGTACGGCAAAATCCTTGCAAGTAATCCATAGGCCATAGGTTTGTGATATAGTTGATCGGAGGTCACGAAGCAAGTTGTGTTTTTGTAAACAAAAACTGCGCACTTCGTTTACAAATGACCTTTAGAACAATACCAAAACCATAGAAAATGGCAAGAC